>ERZ890510.48-NODE-48-length-100085-cov-9.122083_pt1 | contig 100085 bp, 102 predicted proteins | sample MGYA00521265_ERZ890510 | MGnify/ENA primary metagenome ERZ890510 (study PRJEB32303, sample SAMEA104408624) | aquatic metagenome | biome: Brackish water; feature: Chemocline; material: water | place: Baltic Sea | collected 2014-10-26T21:54:00 | depth 110 m ... | reverse complement strand
TTGCCCAAGTGCCCCGCCAGGGAATCGAACCCCGAACCTACTGATTAAGAGTCAGTTGCTCTAACCAATTGAGCTAGCGAGGCGTTACCCGAGTGATTCATCGGTAGCCGTAAAGCTATCCGTGGCCGCCGGGCGGTCAACCTCCCGGTGCGCTTTTCCGCGCCGGCACATCTCCCCTGCTTCGCACTGGCTTCGTCGAATAAACTACCCGCGGGACAATGCGCGCAAAGAAAGCTGCACGAGCTCGTCCAAGCGCTGCAGAAACGTGGATCGGTCACGCTTGTCAAACGGGGCCGCTCCACCGGTGACTTCACCGGTCTGGCGCAGCGTTTCCATCAATTCGCGCATGGCTATGGCCTCGCCGATGGACTCGGGAGTGAAGACGCGCGAGCGCGGACTTACCACCCGGGCGTTATTTTCGAGGCACCGCTCCGCCAGCAGGATATCTTCGGTGATGACGATGTCCTCATCGACCGCGTGTTCGACGATCCAGTCGTCCGCGGCATCCAGCTGTCCCCCGTCCTTCACGACTTCGAGTGTGATCCAGGACTCAGTCGGAATACGCAGCCATTGAGCCGCCACGAGGACGACATCGAGTCCATTTCTTTTGGCGACCTTATAGGTCTCGTCCTTCACGGGGCACGAGTCCGCGTCGATATAGATCCGCGGCTTCGTCGCTGTGCTCAACCGCCCGCTACCTCTGGCTGAGGCCGAAATGGATCGTGGCGACGAATCCCCCCTCGGCTGCCTCATTCTGGCCCGACGCGGCGGCCTGAGCACGTAGGGGTCGCGCGGCCTGAATCTGCTCCAGCGACATCCCTTGCTCCATGAGCGCCGCAACCGCGTTGCGCTTGGTCCGGAGCGCGTCCCGGTATTCGACCAAATTCTCTCGACTCGAGAGCGCGCCGTGCCCCGGTATCACTTTGGTTTCCGCATCCATCAGCGCGAGCCCTGTGCCGGCGGCGGCGATGATCCCGTCGATAGAACCGCCGGTGGCCGTGTCGATGAACGGGAATCTGTCGCGGAAAAACGTGTCACCCATATGGACCACATTGGCGCGTACGAAGTTCACGATGGCGTCGCCGTCGGTGTGCGCGTTAGGGACGTAGACGGCGTGCATATCGTCACCGTTCAGGTGAAACGTGACCTCTTCGGTAAAGGTCACCACCGGCCAGGCCCCCTCAGGCGACGCGGGCGTCTCCGATGCCGGTCGGCCGATCCGCTCTAGCACCTGGTCCATGCTCATGCGCTGGCGGACGTTCTCATGGGCGACGATCAGCGCCCCCGTCTGTCCCATGTTCTCATTGCCGCCCGTGTGGTCACCGTGCCAGTGCGTGTTGAACACGAATCGCACGGGTTCCGAGGTGATGACGGCAATCGCGGCCAGGATTTTGTCGGTCAGCGGCGCGAACTGATCATCGATTACGAAAACGCCGTCGTCCCCAACGGAGACTCCGATGTTCCCGCCGGAACCCATCATCATATAGACGCCGCCGCCGAGCGACTCGGCGGTGATCTGAACGTTGGACATGTCCTGTTGGGCTAGGACAGGAGTGGCAATCGTGAAGACCCCAAAACAGAACGCGAGACCAAGGAAAGCGCGGCGCATACGACTCATCCGGCAAAAGGCTGGTGATCGACGACCCGGCAAGATGTGACCAATCCCCGTTTCGCGCATCAGGGATGGGCCCGAACCCACTCCTCTGGCGCGAGGCTTCGCAGGCTGGCACCGTGGGATGTACTCAAACTCAAAAGGCTCTCTATGCGTTCTTCGGTGACCCTTGTCGCGCTCTGCACGCTCCTTGTTTCGGCCTGCGGCGGCGAGCCTCAACAAGCTGACCTAGACGACTCCGCCAGGACGGCAACCGTCGCCTCCGAAGGCACGATCGACTTCCAAGCCGTCGCCGACGCCCTCCTGCGACAGCTCGACCTCCAGCCGGGTGAGCGGGTCCTCCTGGTGGGTGTGCCCGGGCGCTTCGACGGCCTGATTGGGCCTCTTCGCGACGGCATCATGCGGGCCGGCGCCGAGGACCTCGGTGCGTTCGCCGCTGATGGCGCGAGTCAGCCTTCCTGGGAGACCGACTTTGTGGAGGAACTCCACGAGGCCCGAGAAGAACAGCTCGAGTCGATTCTTCAGGACGTTGACGCTGCCCTCATGCTCCCAGGCACGAACGTTGGTCATCGAGTCTACGCCGCGATGCAAAACGTCTTGAAGGGCGGACGTGGCCGCACGGTGCACTTCCACTGGCTCGGTGCCTACGACATCAACGGCGCTGAGCGTAACGTGGACGCCATGATCGACGGCTTCTACCAGCGCATCCTAGCGACGACGGACTACACCGCCCTCGCCGCCACGCAGCTCGCCTTCGAGGAAGCGATGCGAGGCTCGACGGTCCATGTGACGACGCCGGCAGGCTCGGACATTTCGTTTCAAATCGGCGACCGCCCGGTCACTAAACAAGACGGGAACGCCTCAGCAGCACGGGCCGCCCTCGGCCGGAATCTGATCGATCGAGAGGTCGAACTGCCGGCCGGAGCCATCCGGGTCGCGCCGATCGAGGGGAGCGTGAACGGCAGGGTCGTGTTCCCGCCGTCCGTGTGGGGAGAGGAGGCCACAGAGGGACTCACGTTGGAATTCGTGCAGGGCGTCATGACCTCGCTTAGCGCGACAACAGGGGCCGACGGCGCGCGCGCCGAGATCGAAGAGGCGGGTCCAGCGGGGCGAGCCTTTCGCGAGTTCGCGCTCGGCTTCAACCCGCTCCTGGCGATTCCGACGGAAGGAGAGCGCTGGATTCCCTACTACGGGTACGGGGCCGGCGTCGTGCGTCTCTCGCTCGGCGACAATACCGAGCTCGGGGGCAACGTCGGTGGCGGCTACGTGCGCTGGAATTTCTTCGTGGACGCGACGGTTGAGGTTGGCGGCGTGGTTTGGGTGGATGGAGGTCGGCTCATCCGCTGAAGACAGATTAACACGAGATCTTCGGAGCGTAGCCGAGAACCCTTTCAACGGCCGCGGGCCCGACCTATCGTCAGGCAACTGAACGGAAGAATTCGATGATCTGTGCTTGTTCGTCCGGCGCTGCCCGGAGAAAGAACCGTGTTGGGGCCCTCACCGCAGTGCTCCTTCTCGCGCCCTCAGCATGTGATACGCCGGACTTCCCCGGTCCACAGATCCAATCCCCTCCCCCCGCGTTCTTTCTACAAAACGAGGCGTATCAGCAGCGGAGGATGTTTCCCGAGCATGAAATCGTCTACCACGACGCTTGGGTGGAAACGAGCGACGGCCGCTTCAGCGCCATCTATATTAATGGTCACCTAGGGGTCCTCACCGAGGACGATGTCTACGAGGCGCAAGAAGCAGCACAGCGTGCGGCACAGACCCCCATCACTTTCGATCCGATCGAGCGGCTGACGATCGACGGGCGTGAGGCGTGGGGTTGGGCGGAACGCCTGGAGACGCTCGAACGCGGCACTACCTGGGTCGCTTTTCGAGCCATCGTCCCGTACGACACGCTCACCTACGCGATCGAAATGCACAGGGGTGAAACGGGGCTCAAGTCCAGGCCCGACTCACTGAGGGTGATCGTTTCGTCTTTTGCGGCAGGAAAGACGACCTGGAATATCCCTTTGATCGCGATCATCGCTGGTTCGCTGCCCGCACTGATCAACCTGATGCGGAATCGTGCGGCGAAGCGGGCGTTGAGGCTCCAAAGCATTTCGCTTAAGCAGACCCCGAAGGAAGAACGGGAGAAGGCGAGGGCCAGAGCCGCAGCGGCAAACGCGGGCCTGCCGCCGGTATCAAATGCCCCGGAGACCCCATCGGCCCCCCCTCCCGGCAGTCCGACTCCGCCGGGCAACTAGAACGCGCTGACGCCGGTCACCGCTTGCCCCAAGATGAGCGAATGGATGTCGTGCGTGCCTTCATAGGTGTAGACAGATTCCAGATTCGCCATGTGCCGCATCGAGTGATACTCGGCAAGAATGCCGTTGGCACCCAGCAGCCTACGCGCCTCCCTGGCGATGTCCGTAGCCATATCACAGTTTGCACGCTTGGCCAACGACACCTGCTGGGGCGTCATCGTGCCGTCGTCTTTCTTACGCCCAAGGTGGTACGTCAGGAGCTGGCCCTGCGTGATGCTGGTGAGCATATCCGCCAAACGGACCTGTTGGATCTGTTTGCCCGCGATCGTGGTGTCGAACATCACACGCTGTTTGGCATACGACAGCGCTTCGTCGAAGCACGCCATCGCCGCCCCCACCGCGCCCCATGCGATGCCGTAACGGGCCTGGGTGAGGCACATGAGCGGGGCCTTCAGGCCAACCGTGCTCTCGGGCATCATCGCGCTGTCCGGAAGCTCTACGTCCTGCATGAGCAGCTCGCTCGTGTCCGACGCGAGCAACGACAATTTGCCTTTCTGGTCACGCGCGCTGAATCCCGGAGTGTTGGTTGGGACCACGAAACCGCGGATGCCCTTCACGTCGCCGGTCTCGCCGGTCTGAGCCCATACCACCGCCACATCGGCCATGGAGCCGTTCGTGATCCACATCTTGGTGCCGTTGAGGAGCCAGCCGCTGTCGGTCTTCTTAGCGGTTGTGATCATGCCAGCCGGATTCGAGCCGTAGTCGGGCTCGGTGAGTCCGAAACAGCCGATCGCCTCTCCGGTCGCAAGTTTGGGCAGCCACTCGGTGCGGTGTTCCTCACTCCCGAACGCAAAGATCGGGTACATGACCAGTGCACCCTGCACCGATACGAACGAGCGGATGCCAGAGTCGCCGCGCTCAAGCTCCTGCATGATGATGCCGTACGCGACGTTGTTGAGCCCCGCACAGCCGTACTTCTCCGGCAGGTTGGCCCCCAGGACGCCGAGCTCGCCCATCTCTGGGATCAGCTCCCGCGGGAACGTACGATTGATGTAGGCGTCGCCGATGATCGGCATCAGGCGGTCTTCGACCCACGCACGGATGGTGTCACGGACCATGCGCTCTTCTTCCGAGAGAAGCGAGTCGATGTCGTAGAAGTCGATGCCTTCGAAGCGAGCCATGGCGGTCTTGTCTGTCAGTCGGTGTGGGTTCGGGCCAGCGCCTGCGGGTAGGGAAAAATAACCCCAGAGCCACCAAAACTCGACCGCAGCGAAATGCTGCCGGTCACTCCCCCAATTCGATACCGAAGTTCCGCATGCGACGCCATAGTGTTGTGCGGCTCATCCAGAGAATCTCGGCGGCTCTGGCCCTCGAGTTATCGGCCTCGGCAAGCGCACCCACGATCACGGCTTTCTCCTCGCCCTCTTGGGATTCGGGCGCTCGGTAACGCGAGAGATCGGCCTCCGCAGGTGCGAAGAACAGATCGTTCGACTGAACCAGCATCGTAGCGAACGACAGGCGATCGCCTATATCGGCCGTAAACGTGAACGTGTAGGCTTCGCCGGGAAACGCCGGCGCAGGGCCAGCCGCGCTGACGGGCGTATTAAACGCTCCGGCCACGCTCACACCGGACACACTCGCGAGTGCACCTGCGAGCCCGCTTGGGTCGCCGTCCTCAGCCAGCGCCTCGAGCCCCATCCCGGAGTCGGTCATCCCCGCACGGAAAAGAACTGACGGCGACCTGTGGATCGCGAACGCACCCGGTGCGATCGGACCGGTCAGGCCGGTGCGCGCGGCCAGTGCTCCAGCGAGTGACGTTGCCGAGCCGTCTTCGGCCAGTCCTTCAAGTCCCTCGCCGCGATCGGCTTGCCCAGCGGTGAAGAGTGGATCGGCGCTCGAGTGGACCACCCAGACTCGGGGTGCCAACGGCGCGGCGTGTGTCATCGCGTCAGACGTTGCGACGGTCGCCGCCGTGCTCACACTTTCGATGCGGAGGCGGAAGGAACTCGGACCTGTAGCGTCGAGCGTCACCCGCACCACATCTGAGACCGCGGGCAAGTTGCCGAAGTCGTCGAAGGCGAGTCACACGGTCGCATTCCCGTCGGCAGCCCCTGTGTTGGCCCCCGCCTGGCGCGGGGCCTGATCCGAGCCGAGTCCGGGCTCCTGATCGGCTTCCGCGCCCGCATCCCACGGCATGATCTGGTTCGTCACATCACCAGTGATCTGCTGGCTCTGGGCATAGAACAGCTCAATGCCGGCACCGGATGGGGCGAAGAAAAGATCATTGGACTGCACGAACATTGTCGCGAACGAAAGCTTCGAACCCGGCGTGGCTGAGAACTCGAATTCGTAAACTGCGCCGGGCAGGAGCGCTCCTGCGGCACCCGTCCCTGACGGAATCGCGAAGGAACCGCTCGCGGCGTAGTCAAACACAGTTGAGACGTTTTCAACGCGTACCTCGAACATCGTCTCCGTCACGGGCGCCACAACCTCTGCGTCGTCACAGGCCGCAAAGGTGAGCAGGGCCAGCAGGGCAAGGCTCGGACTAGGGTTTTTCATCGTTTCACCTCCATGTGTCCTCGCCGTAGCGAGAACGGTGATTCAGCCCGACTCGAACCTGGCGGTCCGTAGCCGGCGTTTCTTGGAGGTTTGTATAGACAGGGTTCGTGCCGTTCGCAGAACTCAGCAGCAACAAGGCCAGAAGGTGTTGCACCGCCATCCCTTTGCGGCGTGGCCGCCCGATCCCAGACCGGGTCGTCAGCGTTTCATGAAACGGTGGAACGGTTTCACGAAACATGGAATGAAACGCCCTAGACGGCCTCGGGCGGGTCGATCTCGCCGCCCAAACGAGGCGGCACCGCATCTGCGGCAGGGTGGTTCGAGAAGCGCATCACACCATATGCGATCTCCCGGCCAGCCTTGGCGCCTAGCCAGATCGCCATCGCGACCGTGCCGAACCATCCACCTATGACGAGATCAGACGGTCGAATTGTGATCCAAATGAAGGCGGCGACACCAAGGCCAAAGGCCCATCCGCCGACCCATCCCCACCACCCGGCACGATTGTGTGCCAGCGACCTGCAGCGATCACACCACAGGAGCCGATCGAGATGCATCTGATCGTGGACCTCTAGGCACCGCACGCAGGTGACCTCGTCCGGAAATCGATCACGCCAGGTGGGTGAATCCGCCAAGAACAACCTCGTCTATGCCAGCGCTCGAACGAGCGCGTCAGTGAACTCTTTGGTGGACGCGGTACCGCCCATGTCGACCGTGCGGTGTGTTCGGGCAAGGATCACGGTATCGATCGCATCCCGGATGCGGGTCGCCACATCTTCTTGCTCCACGTGGTCGAGCAACATAGCCGCCGCCAACAAAAGTCCGGTTGGATTCGCAATGCCCTGGCCCGCGATATCGGGCGCCGACCCGTGGACGGCCTCAAACATGGCCGCGTCCTTCCCGATGTTCCCAGCCGGGGCAAAGCCCAGTCCGCCAATGAGTCCGGCCATAAGATCGGAAAGAATATCCCCGAACATGTTCTCCATCACGAGTACGTCGAAACGGTAGGGGTCGAGCACGAGCTGCATGGCAGTCGCATCGATAATACGATCCTCGAACTCGATATCTGGGTAGTCCTTAGCGACTTCCCGGCCGACATCGAGAAAGAGTCCCTGCGTGTACTTGAGGATATTGGCCTTGTGGGCCAGAGTGACCTTCTTTCGGCCATTCGCCCGCGCGTAGTCGAATGCGTACCGACAGATACGCTCCGCGCCGAAGCGCGTGATGATCATCACGGACTCGGCGGCTGCCCGCGGATCGCCGTGCATGCCGATGTAGTGCTCCACGCCGACGTATAGCCCTTCGGTGTTCTCTCGGATCAACACCAGATCGATATCTTCATAACGACCGCCCGGAACCAGCGTGCGCACAGGTCGCACGTTGGAGTACAGGTCGAAGGCCTTTCGCATCTCAACGTTGATCGAGCGAAATCCGGTGCCAGAGGGGGTCGTAAGCGGGCCTTTCAGCACAATCCGGTTCTTCTCCGCCGAGTCCAACGTGGCCTGCGGAAGCGGGTTGCGCTGCTCTTCCAGCGCGATAAGGCCAGCCTGCTGCATATCGTATTCAAGCTCTGCGCCCGCGGCCTTGATCACCTCGAGCGTAGCGTCGGTTACTTCCGGACCGATCCCGTCGCCAGGGATCACCGTGATGGTCTTTGTCATTAACGCTGGCTCGTGTATCTCGGGTTGTATTCGAATTCGGTATGCTGTTCACCCCAGCGAACGAGGTCACTCATCAACGTGACGCGCTTGGTGCCGTCGCGTCGGGCCTGGCCAGCGATGTTCATGCCGCGCCGCCAAAGGACCTCACTGAGTTCGTCACGCGCCAGCAACACGCTCGCGACCTCCGCATCCCCCACGGTCGTCACAATGCGCACCCCAGCGAGCCCCGGGAAGTCCTCGAAAAGCTGATGTGTCTCTTCCGTGAAGAGAAAAATATAGGGACCCACTTTCGCCCAAAGGGAGCCCCCCCGCCGCAGCTGTTGTGCGTCCTGCCCCACTCGGACCGTCGCGACGTTCCCGCTCAGTTCCGCATCGAGTCGACCCTGATAGGCGTAGTAGCTCTCGATTTCATCCGCCGAGGGCAGCGCGAGGTCTAGCGGCTCCTGGCAGGCGGCCAGGCCCAGCAACAAAATTCCCATCCATCGCATCATGATCATCCGCTCCATGATCCACCTTCCGAGCACATGGTTGTAGGTCACTGTCCCACGTACCACAGCAACCTCCGGGCCAGCGCATCTACCGCAGACGCGATTCCTCGGGGATCACCCGCCGGAAACGCCCCTCCCTCCACGATGACGAACCAAGCCACGCGTCCCGTGCGAGCCTCGATAAGCGCCGCAGTCAGGTTGATTTTCGGATCTTCACCGGGAACGGAAACCAGAGCTGCCTGAATGGGAATCAGAATCGCGGTCGCATCGACGAGCGCCGCCATGCGGCGCAGTTCCCCAAACAGCGGATCGCCGACCCTCTGGACTTCAGCCAACAGGAAGTGTCCCACCGCCAAGCCAGTCGTCCTTGCAGAAATGGACGGTGACCGCGCAAGAATCTCATCCACTTCCGGAGCAAAGACCCAACCCACCTCGCGTGTGCGGTCGGTCAGTCCGAAGACCAACTCGGCATTGAGATTTCCGCCTACCCCCACCGACTGCTGGATCGGCAGGACGATCACGCGGCGACCCCTCAGGTCCGGGGGGGTACCACGGACGGTCCCCGGCCCCGGAGGAGGTGACTTACCACCGCATGCCGACAGCACGAGCGCCGCGACGGCGAGCGTTAAAGTCAGGGCACTTTTGGGGCTGCGGGCCACTCGTTTCCTTTTTCTTGTCGGACAACTAAGACAACTTCCTGGATTGGCCTAATAACGTAGGCAAGGCACCCGACCGGTTGAAGATCCCGAACGGCTTGCAAAGCCTAGCCGGTCGCGGCGTACTTGATGGGTGACCGTGTGATGGACGAGCACGCGTCAACCATTCTGGGGAGTTCTTGGATGAAACTCGATGATGCGTAAGCGGCGATCGTTGGGCTTCCCGCTTGCGGCATGTGCCATCGCTGCGGCGGCTTCGTGCAGTGGCACGGCCGAACCCCAACTCCCGCCTCTCCTGGAGTTCTCCGCCGCGATTGTCGATCTGGGAACCGCCCGCGAAGGCGCGGTAGATATCCGAAACGTCGGCGAACAGGCGATCGGGCCCGTGGAGCTGATCGTCGGGGCGATCCAGGACGCTTCGGGATCCACCGTCCCCGGGGCTACCCTGGCCACCGACCCGCCAGAGATCGCCACGCTCAATCCCGGCGACAGCCGCACCCTCGGGCTCGCGCTTTCGAATCAAGGGTCTTTGACGCCGGGGCGCTACGACGTTGTCATCACCGCGCAGGCGGGACTGGAGAATAGAGCGCAGATGGCAGTGCGATCCGACGTCGAGAGCTCAGACGAGACCGCCGCCGCGAGCCTCAAAATCGTAGCAGGGGGCAGCGCTGGCAGAGTTGGCGATGTCGTCGCCGTCCCCGTCGAAATCCGAGACGCGAATGGGGAGTTGCTCCAGAGGTTGGCAGTTTCGTGGACGCTGGCACCAGCCACCGCGGGCTTCGTCGGGGCCACGGGTCAATTCGTCGCTTATGAGCCGGGGCCCGTCACGTTGACCGCGCGTGTGGGCTCGGCCAGCGACTCGGTCATCCTCACCGCCGTCGAACGCGGAGGCGAGGGTTCGTTTGAAGTGGTCGGACGTGCTAGGGAAGACACACGTTATACCTCGGACCTTTGGCTGCACGGTCAGGTGGCCTACAGCGGCACATGGGGCACACGCCAGATCGGGTCGACCTTCAACACCGGGAACACGCTCAACGTTTGGAATGTGACCGACCCTTCCGCGGCGACGATGAGCTCTTCGCTGAGTATCGATGCTCGGACGCTCAACGATGTGAAGGTCCGCGCGGACGGGAAGATCGCCGTAGTCACCCACGAGGGTTCGGGCGACGCACTCAACGGGATCACCATCCTCGATCTGGACGACCCGCTACACCCGGTCGTGATCAGTCGCTACACGGACGGCCTCGCTTCCGGTGTGCACAACGTTTGGATCGAAGGAAATTACGTCTACCTCGTGGTAGATGGCGTCGGGAACGGCCTGCGCATTCTGGACGTGTCGGACCCGGCCCAGCCCGTCCTAGTCGCCAGCTTCTGGGCAGGCAGCTCCTTTCTGCACGATGTGTACGTGCGCGACGGCCTCGCCTTCCTGTCCCACTGGAACCCGGGGATGGTGATTCTGGATGTCGGACACGGCATCGCCGGGGGCTCACCGGTCAACCCCGTCGAGGTCTCTCGGATTCCTGACCTCCAAGGCCAGACGCATAACGCATGGTATTGGCCCGAGGCAGGTTACGTGTTCGTGGGGGAGGAAGACTTCAGCACGCCAGGGATCATGCAAGTTGTGGACGTCCGAAACCTCCGCGAGCCGCGGGTGGCCGCGACCTACTCTGTCCCCGGTCAGCCGCCGCACAATTTTTGGCTCGACGAGTCGACCTCCTGCCCGACGTCCTGGAGGACCCGACCCAGGATGATGCGGGTGACCTCGTCGTCTATAATCAGGATTCGTGCCATACCGGGAGTGTCGGTCCTGCGACCCGCCCGCTTGAGCGATCCAGGGCTGGAACAGCTGAGGGCGCGGGCGGCAGTCTCAACCCCCTCCCTCTCCTATTGACATGGGGGCTCGCTCAACGCCGATTGCCTACTCCGCCAATCGACCCTGGAGCACTGATGAGCGACACTGGAGTCCGCCACGAAAAGTGGGAAGACATCCCACTTGAGACGGTCAAGGAGGACATCACGCGTAGAGTCTTCACTGGAGACCGCATGATGATCGCCCACGTCTACTTGGACAAAGGCGCTGTCGTCCCGAAACACAGCCACGAGAACGAGCAACTTACGTACATCGTGACCGGCGCCCTCCATTTTTGGATCGGGGACGAAGGTACCGAAGGATACCACGACAGGGTCGTTGGAGCCGGCGAAGTGCTCTATTTGCCCTCGAACGTGCCTCACCGTGCCGAGGCACTCGAAGACACCTTCGATCTCGACGTCTTCAGCCCTCCGCGTCAGGACTGGCTGGACGGATCCGATTCTTACTTCCACGACGAGTCCTAACTCATGGATCTTGGTCTAAAGGGAAAGACCGCGCTCGTCTGTGGCTCCAGCCAGGGGCTCGGTCGAGCGATCGCAGATGCACTCGCCGCGGAAGGCGCCAACGTTGTCCTTAACTCACGGTCGCAGGAAAAACTCAAGGTGGTCCGAGATGAGATCGTCGCCGCGACGGGTGCCAATGTCGCCATCGCAGCTGCCGACCTCACCGATCCGGCGGGTGCTGAAGCAGCCGTGAACGCAGCGATCGCGGCCTTCGGCCGGGTCGACATCCTGGTGACCAACACTGGCGGGCCACCCGCCGGCGCGTTTGAAAGTCACACGGCCGAAGTGTGGAGCACCGCTATCGCGCAGAATTTCGAGAGTGTCGTGAACCTCACCCGCGCTGTTCTGCCGGGCATGAAAGAGCGGCGTTGGGGCCGGATCGTGAACGTGACGTCGATTTCGGTGAAGCAGCCGGTAGTCGGGCTGATCCTCTCGAATTCGCTTCGGGCCGGAGTCACTGGCTTCGCGAAGACCATCGCCAACGAGGTCGCGCCCTTTAACGTCACGGTGAACAACGTGCTGCCGGGCTTCACCCGCACGGAACGACTCATCCATCTGGCAGAGGCCGTCGCTGAGCGCGAAGATCTCACGGTCGAAGGGGCGTACCAGAGTTGGGAAGATGAGATCCCCATGGGCCGCCTTGCCGACCCACCCGAACTCGGGGCGGTTGCGGCATTCCTCTGCTCTGAGAAAGCTTCGTACGTTACCGGACAATCAATTGCCGTCGATGGCGGCTGGATCAAAGGACTCTACTGATGGGCGCTGTCGGATTTCAGGAATCGGATTGGATCTGGAAGAACGGAGAATTCGTGCCCTGGCACGATGCACAGCTCCACCTTCTCAGTACCGCCGTGCAGTTCGGAACGTCGGTCTTCGAGGGCATCCGTGCCTACGACACGCCCAAGGGGCCGGCCATTTTTCGGCTCAAAGCGCACATCAGACGCCTTACAGATTCGGCGAAAATCTACCGGATGCTTCCCGAGAAGTTCGGGGCCGCGGAGTTCGAAGCCGCGGTGCTCGCCACCGTGCGCAAGAACGGCCTGAGTGACTGCTACGTGCGTCCCATGATCCTGCGGGGATACGGGTCGATCAGCCTGAGCCCCTACCAGAGTCCCGTCGACTCTTACATCGCCGTGTGGCCGTGGGGCGCATACCTCGGTGACGAGGCCCTCAAGAACGGGGTCGACGTGTGTGTGTCCTCTTGGTGGAGGGCCTACCCAAACACGATCCCGGTGTCGTCCAAGGCAGGCGGACACTATGTCAGCGCCCAGCTCATGAAGATGGAAGCGCTTGAGAACGGCTACGTGGATGCCATCGCGCTTGGGCCTTCGGGACTCGTGAGTGAAGGAAGTGGAATGAACGTCTTCCTCGTCCGAGACGGGGTCGTCATCACGCCGTTCCTCGACGGCACCTCACTGCACGGAATCACCAGGTCGGCCGTCATTCAGTTGGCGGAAGACCTCGGATATTCCGTTAAGGAACAACATGTCCCGCGGGAGAGCCTGTACACCGCGGACGAAGTCTTCTTCACAGGGACCGCAGCCGAGGTGACGCCTGTCCGAAGCGTGGACCGGATCCCGGTCGGCACGGGCACCGCGGGGCCCGTCGCGCTGGCCCTACAGAAGCACTTCTTGGAAACCGTGCATGGTGAAAACGACGATCCGAACGGGTACCTGACTTACGTGAACGAGTAGGGTTGGGCCGACGACGGGACGATGACCGAGTGATTGGCTGCGTCGATGACGGAGCCGATGACTTGGCGATGAGTGAAGCGAGGACTGAGCCGAGGGGCGGGGCTGAGGTGATGAGTGGAACGAGGCTGAGCCGATGAGTGAGACGAGTAGGGCGAGAGCCGTGCCGATGCAGACCAAGCTGGTGAAGGGTCTGGCCGTCGTCGTCAGCCTCGCCGCGCCAGGATGTGGGGACTCGACGAGCGCCCTTGAGGCGCCATTATCCGTCGTCCGGGATAGCGTCGGGATCACGATTGTCGAGAATGCGATGCCTGCTGCAGGCTCGCGTCTCGCATGGGAAATCGGAGCCGTCCCGACGGTATCCATCGGGACGTTGGAGGGGGAGGAAGCGTACCAACTCTTCCGGGTCACGGACGCACTGCGCCTTGAAGACGGTCGCATCCTTGTGGTGAACCGGGGGTCGAACGAGCTGAAGGTATTCGACGCGCGCGGCACGCATCTCGCGTCCTGGGGAGGTGAAGGCGAAGGACCGGGAGAATTCACCGGGATCAGTGAAGTCGCGGACTGGCCCGGCGATTCGATCATGGCCTTCGACTTTAGTCAGCGCCGAATCACGGTCTTCGATTCAAACGGAGTCCTCGGACGTACGTTGCTCCTCGAATCAACCGAAGAGATCACCGCACCGCAGTTCCGCGCCATTCTACCGAGCGGCCGCCTGGTCGTGAGGGCTGGGGCGATCTTCACAGCGGGCGAGGTGCCGATGGGCCTAACGAGAGCCGACTACATGTACGCGAGCCTATCGGCAGAGGCCGATGACCCCGTCCTGTTGGGCGCCTACCCGGGGACTGAAGCGTTCGTCATGGTGAGCCCTACGTCCATGTCCGTCAACACGCACCCCTTCGGCCGCACTACGCTCGTTACGACGTGGGGTGATCGATTGATCATGAGTGCCACCGACAGCTACGAGCTTAGGGTTGTGGACTCACAGGGTGCGCTAACGAACATCATTCGCCGGGATCAGGACGGGGCGTCACCGACCCAGGCAGACCTCGACGCCTACTACGTCGAGCGATTTGCTGACAGCCCCCTTGAGCAACGCACCCAACAGATGGCGGGCGTGACGGACATGCCCTTGGTGGGCACTTACCCAGCCTTCTCAAAAGTCATGGCCGACCCTCCCGGAAACCTTTGGGTCCAAGAGTATCAACGCCCCAAAGATGAACGTGTGATCTGGACCGTTTTCGGTCCTGACGGGCGCATCCTGGGTCTCGTGGAGACCCCGGAGAAACTCAACGTATTCCAGATTGGCGAGGACTATATCCTCGGCAGCACGAGCGACGAACTTGAGGTGGAATACGTCCAGATGTGGCCGATTGCTCGCTGATTAGAGCGCCTCACACGTTCGCCTCTGGGCCAAACACGGCCACGGATTCACGCTCGCGGCGGTGAGCCGGTCCTACTACCAGTCCGGGCTCTCCGATTCATCGAGCTTCCGCATCGCCGCTCGCAGCCGCGCTGTCTGGTCATCCGTCGGCGCGTCGACCGGCACGAGCAGAGAACCGTTCGAGCCGCGCCGCGTCACCAGGCCAACGAGCATGCCCGCGGTCAGGATGGCGATCCCCGGCAGGAGATACCCAACCAGGTTGAAGCCTTCGGGAGCCGGAGCCATCAGCACCGTCGTGCCGAAGTCGGTGACGAAGCCGGCCTGGATCGCATCAACGCTTCCGCCCTCGGCCAGCGAATCACGGATCCGCTTCGACCATCCCGGAGAAGTCGCACACTGCATCGTGAATTGGCAGGTGTGCACGTCGAGCCCACAGCCACAGTCGCATTTCAGGGCGCTTTCCAGGATAAGTAGCTTTTCGCCCAAATCACCCACGTGGACGTGTCCGTCGCGGGGCGCGTTGGGATCGTAGCCCGCGTGCGAAGGTCCTGTGGATTGCGCGGCCACAGAGGTGAACCCGAAGGCGAAAAGGGCGGTGGTCATCACCGCTGTGCGTCGTCTAATCATGCTCACCTCCCTCACTCGTCAGCCTACACGCGTCTCACTTCAGTATCAACTTAATAGAAAACACGCCCGGGCCCTTTGGGGTGCCCGTTCGCGTCCGCTGCCCGCTAGTGCCCACGCGCGCCGGCGTCCGGGTTCCGCGGGTCCGCTGCACCCAGTCGCTCACCGGTGCGCGGATCGATCATGATCGAATGGGCCGTCCCCTGCCCTCCGCCCACCTGCACGGTATGCCCCATCGCCTCCAAGAGCCGAACCGTCTCCGCGCTGGCGCCGTCTGCCTCGATGCCAATACGATCGGGCAGCCATTGGTGATGAATCCGCTTCGCGTTCACGGCCTCCTGAATGTTCATGCCGAAGTCGACGACGTTGAGGATGACCTGCATCACAGTGTTGATGATCGTCCGGCCTCCCGGGCTACCGACAACGGCCACAAGGCGACCGTCGCGGGCTACGATACTCGGCGTCATGGACGACAACATGCGCTGCTGCGGCCGCGCGAGGTTGGGCGATGTCCCAATCAGACCACGGTCGTTGGTCAGCCCTGGGCCCGCATTAAAATCACCCATCTCGTTGTTGAGCAGGAACCCCGCACCCGGTACAACAATGCCGGTGCCGAACCCGCCCTCAAGCGTATACGTCACAGACACTGCCATCCCGTTGCCGTCGACGACCGAGTAATGTGTGGTCTCCGGGCTCTCGTATCCCATCGGGATGTCGGACACGCCTGACGGTGTGGCCCGGTCAGACTGAATGTCGTTGCCCAGCTCCGCCGCATGCTCCTTGCTCGTGAGTGCGTGGACCGAGACGTCTACGAAATCCGGGTCGGCTAGGAACTGCGCCCGATCACGAAACGCCCGACGCATGGATTCGCTCAGGTGATGGATGTAGGGCGCCGTGTTGTGCCCGAAAGAAGCCAGGTCAAAACGCTCGAGCATGTTCAGCATCGTCACCATCGCGACGCCACCGGAACTCGGGGGCGGCATCGAGATGACCTCGTAGCCACGGTAGTAGCCGGTAACCGGCACACGCTCGCGTGCCTCGTAGATCTCAAGGTCAGCGGCCGTGATCAAGCCGCCGGCACGTTCCATTTCTGCAACGAGAAGTCGGGCCGTCTCCCCACGATAGAACCCGTCACGTCCGTCCAGCATGATGCGTTTAAGCGTGCGACCGAGATCGGTCTGGCGCAGCGTCTCTCCGGCCGCATAGGCCGTGCCGCCGTTCGAGAACTGGGCGACCGTTGCCGCTGGCCGCCCGTCCGTCAACGCGAAGCGGGACAGACTCCCCGACAGGCGATCGCTGAGCACGAAGCCGTCATCGGCGAGGACGACGGCTGGGTAAACGATGCGCTCCCAGTTCATGTCGCCGTAGAGCGAGTGTGCCTTGTCGAAGCCCGCGACGGTGCCCGGGACCCCTACCGCCCAATGACTGCGGTGGTGGCGTTCGGCAGAGTACTCGCCGTTCTCGAGCCACATCTCAGGATGAGACGCGAGCGGGGCCTTCTCACGGAAGTCGATGGCGGTTGTCTGACCGTTCGGGAACCTGATCACCATGAAACCTCCCCCACCGATGTTGCCAGCGGAGGGGTGAGTGACCGCGAGTGCGAAGCCCGTCGCAATGGCAGCGTCAACGGCGTTGCCGCCCGCAGCGAGGACGTCACGGCCCGCCTCGCTGGCGATCCAACTCTCGGACACGACCATCCCTGTTCCGGCACGTACCGGATCAGACGATTGGGCGAGCACCCCGGAAGGCACGAGTGCTAGTGTGACCGCGAGGATCAGGGCGGCGGCTACGGGCCACAAGCGAGAACTACGCATGGGTACCTCTGGTGCGAAAGGCCATGAGTCGTGGAAGCCTCAAGATCCGCGCGGTTGACGCCTCGCGCCAGACTGAGCGTTGAACGAGGGAATCGCGCGGGCCCGTAGCCTTGTCCCACGCGGCAGCCCCTGGATTGCCCGGCACCGAGTGTCGGGTTACTTCATTGCCCTTCGCTAGAGCGAAGTGCAGGACCTGAACTCGATGCTGCTGACAAACACGACAACGAGGCTGGCGGGATGACAATCAAGAGACGGGAATTCTTGAAGAAGGCGGGCGCAGGCGCGGGCGTCGTCGCACTTGGGGCGTGCGCTCCTGGCGAGGGTGGGAGCGGCACTTCAGCGGCGGGCGTCTCTGGCCCTCGCGTCAATTGGCGCCTGACCAGCAGCTTCCCACCCAGCACCGATATTCTTTACGGTGCCGGCGAACGGCTCGCCCAGCGTGTCTCAGACATGACCGGCGGAAACTTCACCATGCGTGTCTACGCAGCCGGAGAAATCGTGCCGGCTCTGCAGGTGATGGATGGAGTCATGCAAGGCACCGTCCAGTGCGGGATATCACCGGGCTACTACTACACCGGCAAACACCCTGCCCTCGCCTTCGACGCGGCCGTTCCGTTTGGCCTCAACAGTCGTCAACAGATTTCATGGTTGTACCACGGCGGCGGCCTCGACCTACTCAACAACATCTATGCAGACTTCGGCGTCATCACGTTTCCGGTGTCGTCCACGGGCGGACAGATGGGCGGGTGGTTCCGTGAAGAGATCCGCGACCTGTCCGACCTGCAGGGAATGCGCATGCGCATTCCCGGGATGGGGGGCGAGATCATGTCTCGACTCGGTGTCACCGTGCAGGTTCTCGCGGCCTCGGAGATTTACCCCGCGTTGGAACGGGGCGCGATCGACGCGACCGAATGGGTCGGGCCCCACGACGACGAGAAGCTCGGACTCCACCAGATCGCGAAGAACTACTATTACCCGGGGTGGTGGGAACCGGGCGTGACCATGAGCCTTCTCATCAGCAAGAGCGCGTACGATGACCTCCCTCCGGCATATCAGGCGGTGCTGCGCGCTGCGTGCGGCGAGACCATCTCCCACACGCTAGCAGCGTACGACGCGGCTAACCCCGCCGCCTTGCAGCGGTTGGTGCAGAATGAGGGCGTGATCCTACGCGCGTATCCAACCGATATCATGGAAGCCGCGTGGCGAGAGTCCATGGACTTCCTGGAAGAACAGGCGGCCTCGGACGCGACGGTCAACACGGTCTATCAGTCGTGGAAGACCTTCCGCGACATGGCCTTCCCTTACGCGGCCGGTAACGAGTTGAACTACGCCGCTTTCGCGTTCCCTCGCATTGGGAATGTGAACATGGGCTGAGCGGGCTGACTACTCGGCTCGAAGCGCCTCCACCGGGTTCACCCGTGAGGCCCGTCGAGCCGGCAGCCAAGTCGCGAGCAGGCTAATCGCGATCAGAAGCACGGGGGCCGCTATGAATGTCACTGGGTCCGTCGCGGACACCTCGTAGAGCAGCGTCTCCATGAGACGTGTGAGACCAAAGGCTCCGGCCAGGCCGAGCACCGCACCCACGCCGGTGACGGTAAGCGCATGACGCACGACCATTCCGATCACAGCCGAGCTCTGTGCACCGAGTGCGGCCCGGACCCCGATCTCGCGGGTGCGCTGACCGACGACGTAAGAGATGACGCCGAACAGACCGATAGCGCCAAGAAAGACGGCGACTCCTGTCGCGATGCCGAGCAGTACCATTGTGAACGACGTGGCCACCATCGACTCCGCCAGTACTTCGTCCATCGATTGTGCGCGTGTCAAAGGCACGTTGGAGTCGAGTCGTCGCGAAATGTCTCGGGCGGCGGACACTCAGACGGTCCATGTAGCGCACAGAGCGGGAGCCAAGCTCGATTGCGGTCTCGCTAGTGATGCTCTCCAGCCACCCATATGTGTCGGAAAGGCGGAAGAGCGCGAGCGCGCAGGTGCTGTCTCCTTCTAGGGCGCGCTCGTAGGCGTCCACCGCCTGCGGGAACTCAGCCTTTCGGTAGTGGGCGCTCGCCTTCGAGGTAAGCGCGCAGCGCCGGAAGAGATGCCGTGGTCAGATCGGCGAGGTTCCGGGTTGTAGCCAGATCCCCTCCCCCCCCGGACAACAACACACGCATCGTCTCAAGCGAGAGTTCATCGATCAGCGACATCGGATCGTCTTGTGAGCCGGCCACCTGCCCGCTCCCGACCTCAGCGCCGTTGGAGAGGTCGTAGACCTCGGCGACCAGCCGCAAATCAGTGCCGATCCCTACGGTGCTCCCAATCACAGCGTATCGCGCGCCGGTGAGACCGGCCGCGGAGAGCGCTGCGCGTAGGTCAGGCGAAGCGTCGTCCCCTACGCTCTCGCGCCAGCGGGCCATGACCGTTCGGGCGTCGATCGTGCGATAGCAACCCATCCCGTCGAGGTTTGTCGAGAGCAGGTCGACCATGCCCTCACCCCAGAAGTCCGCGTCCTCGACGCCGCTCACATTAAATGGGAGGATGGCAATTCCCTCCGCCGCATCCGAAGCGCCGGCTTCCGTCGATCCAATGAAGCTCTGACCACCGGTGAAGACGACATACACGCCCGCCCCCCCGAGCAGCATAGACAGCGCAAAGACACCGCCAAAGACGGCTCGGCCCCACGCCAGATGGGGGATGCGGCCCCTCTTGAGGCTCTCCACCGCCGCGGCTGGTGCTAGCTCCCAGTCGGTCGGGCGCTCGCCGGCCTCTTCAGCCGCAGTCGTGGAGGGAAGCGACTGCACCCAGGCGGTCGCGAGAATGATCACCAAGCCCACGAGGGGCAGGATGATCGACACCGGCGATACCCATTCCGGAAGGGAGAGGGCTTCAGTCAGCGTGTCCGCAATCTGAAGCACGGCCCAGGACGCGCCGAGGTACACGGCGAGCACCTGCACAACACGGGCCCTTTTCAGGCGTTCCAAAAACGAAGGGGCAGTCATGGGGGCCAACGTACGGGGGGACCCGAACGCGGAAAGCTTCAAGAATAATGCGAACTTTCCCCCCTAGAGTTCGACCCCGCTGGCCCCAATCCTTGCCGTCGCCGCTTGCAATGGCGACGCATCGGTTCTGACCGGGCTGAACGAAGCCCTTGGAGAGCGTTCTAGCGCCTCCGCGCCAACGTCAAGCCGTCTCCAATCTGCACCAGGCTGAGCGTCACGCGCTGATCTGTTTTCAGCGCTTGGTTGAACACCCGGATGGCCATGGTATCGACATCCGCAACCGCCTCGTCGATCACCCTTCCGTTCCACAGCGTGTTGTCGATCGCGATCAGGCCACCCGTGCGGACGAGCCTCAGACACCGCTCGTAGTAAGCCAAGTAGCTGGCTTTGTCAGCATCGATGAACGCGAAGTCGAAGGTGTCCGCCTGTCCCGCGTGAAGAAGCGCATCCAACGTGTCGAGCGCAGGCCCCAGACGAAGGTCGATCTTCCCCGCAACGCCAGCCTCTTCCCAGAACGCGCGACCGACGGACGTCCATTCGTCGCTGATATCACATGCGATCAACTGGCCGTCGTCCGGAAGCGCTCCTGCCACCGCAAGCGCGCTGTAGCCGGTAAAGGTGCCAATCTCGAGGCAGCGTCGCGCCCCAATCAGTTCGACAAGCAGAGCCAGGAAGGCACCCTGCTCCGGGCCGATCTGCATGTTCGAGTTCGGCAGGTCGGCCGTGGCCGCGCGCAGCCCGCGCATGGGCTCCGACTCCCGTACAGATACATCCACGAGATAGGCGTATAACGCGGGGGAGAGCTGGCTCGTTCGAAGAGTCATAGGCGTGTACGAATGGTGAGGACAGGAAACATGGATCGAGCATCCTATCCGACCGGGACGATAACTGCACAACGAATTCGGATTGTGTGCCCAATTGAGAGTGACAGCACGACCGCGCAGTCGTAAATAGGAAGTCCGGCTTTTTGCTTCTCCAAGCCCCGGCCACCATGCCCCTCCCGGCCGATCACATCGACTCTGGCGCTGACGATCGCCCTCGTTTTCTGGAAAGCGACGCGAAAGACGACGTCCTTACGCTCACGTTAGTCGGCTCCCCCGCTCGCGGGATCGTGGTCGACACCGTGATTGACGAGGTGTCGAGGTGGGCCGACACCCGCGATCCATCCGAGCGCCTAGCCGTCGTTGTCGACCTTAGTCGGGCGGCCTTCGACGTGAGCGCAGACGACCTTCGCAGCGGAGCATTCCGATTCCGGCATTCGCTTTTCGCCGCGAGGGTAGCGCACTACGTCTCCGGCGACCTCCAATTCGGCCAGGGTCGCATGTTCGGGATTCTTTGTGATGGGTCGACCGTTGAAGTGCAGCCGTTCAGGAGCCTGGCAGGGGCCTTGGATTGGGTAAACGCGCCTTCCGGCTAGTGGTCGCCCAAGTTGGGGGTGGCGAGGCTACCGAACGGTAGGTCGCGGCACCGTACCGGAGCCGAGGGGACAGCAGCACGCTCCCTCCCCGCTCCGTTACTCGCCCGCCCGTGGGGCCTTCAAACGGTATCCGAACCCTCGGACGGTCTGAATCCAGAGGCCCATCGTGCCCAACTTCGCGCGCAACCGGCGAATGTGTACGTCCACAGTCCGGGTCTCCAGGCGTTCGGACGCACCTGATTCGACATCCCAGGCGTGCTCAAGTAGCTGGCTCCGCGTCTGCGTGCGCCCATTTCTCTCCATGAGCGTTTGCAGGAGCCTAAACTCCGTACGGGTCAGCTCAAGAGGTCTGCCAGCCAGCGTGGCTTCGCGGGAGGGAACGTCCAGGCGAATGGGTCCCGTCGACAGGATGCTGCCGCCTGCCATCGCACCCCCTTCCTTCGCGCGACGCAGGATCGCCTGCACCCGCAGGGTCAACTCGCGAGGGCTGAATGGTTTGGTCAAGTAGTCGTCCGCGCCCAACTCGAGGCCCTCAATTCGATCCTCCTGCTCTCGCCTGGCGGTCAGCAATAAGACCGGCAAACCCGAGGTGGCTGGCTCAGCCCGTAACTTCCTGAGCACTTCGTCACCGCTGATGCCGGGCAGCATCCTGTCGAGAACCACCAAATGCGGGATGTCCCGTTCGATCGAGGACAACGCCTCCTGGCCAGTGCCCGCGGTCTCCACGCGGAGACCTTCTCGCGCCAATTGGTACGCAATGAGTGCCGCGATATCCGGCTCGTCCTCGACAACAAGAACCCGACACACCACCTGTGCATGCGGGACCGGGGCTGCGACCGCCGTCATCTAGATCTCGTCGTAGTTCAGGAGCTTCCAGACGCCACCGTACTCTACAAGCACATCGAAACTCCCAAGGACGCCCACGTCGCCGGTCTCTTGCTGACGCACGGTGACCTCGACCCCTTGGTGGATCTGGAAGCTGCCGTAGGTCTCGGGCGGCTCCGCGAATCGAATTGAGATCACTTCCAGCGTCAGGCCACCGTAGACATTGAGGAGCTGCCGCAATCCCTTTCGCGTGTTTGCCTGGTTGAGGCTCCACACGAAATCGAATGGCGTGTATTCCTTGTCCGGCATCTCCGGCCACAACAAGTCTTCGTACTCGCTTCGAGAGACGAGGAAGCCCTGGAGAGCGACCGTATCCCGTTGGGACAAAGCCTCCAACACCGCCTCCGCCAGGGCAACCTCGCTCCTTTCAGCGTGTTCAAGAGGAGACCGCGCCCACGCCTCGCTACAGGCGAGCACCGCGAACGTCAACGAAAGCGCGACAAAAGCTCGCTTCCGACGAGTTCTCGCTTCCGCAGCGCCACCCTTCAGGTTCGGCACGATCTCCCGCTTCATCATTTCGGGTTCCCTAGTTGCCTTCGTGATTCGCGCGTGAGTCACTTCCGTCGACCGACCATATGGTCCAACCGAAGTACCACGCGTCGGCGAGCGCCGTCCCGGGAGCCACAGCGCCCGGGTAATCCGTGACGGTCAAAGTGCGCCCGTCGGTCGGCGCAAAGAGGTTGGTCCCATCCGTCGCGATCGAGCCGAGATTGAAGGCCTTAAATCCGGCTGGAGTGGCCGTCGCGATGATGTCGGGCGGGCTGCTCTGCGACCCGATGTTGCTGTACCCGGCGCGCAGGCCCGGGTCGGCGACCATGTTGTTGTATCCGGCCTTGGTGAAGAACGTCTTGTTCTCCGCGGTGGTGTAGCCGGAACAGCCGGCGAAGTTGCCGTCGCCCGCGTCCGCGGTGGAGTTGTTCCAAATGACGTTGCCCTCGAACGAGAGGGTTGTCTGAGGATCCGTCGCCCCATTGATGCGGTTGTTAGCAGCAACCACGGTGCCTGCGTTCTCTATACAGAACCCGGCATCACCGAAGTCCCGGAAGATCGAGTTGTACACCCGATAGTGTGACCCCTCGCGGAACTGAATACCGCGGTCGCCGTTCGGGCCCCTGATCTCGCCAGCTTGAAGATCCTCGTCTGCCCCAATCATGGTAGCGTTCGCGACAACCGCCGTGGAACGGGGTGACGCATTGGCGTCTGCGCCGTCGTTTGAAAGCTCCATGCCGTTGTCGGCCTCGTCCCCGCGCTGCTGGCCGATGACGAACTGGATGAATCCGCGGTAGCCGTCCGTCCCGTCGACGGAGTCGTCGCCGATGCCCGTGACCACCAGATGGTCGATCGAGGCCGTTCCGCCGAACGGCTCGACACCGTCGTCGACGTTGTAGTGGATCTGGATGTAGCTCAGCGTGGTGCCCGACCCCACGGCCTGAAGCGCGATCCCGTTCAACTCGTCCGAGGGCGTCACCCGGTCGCCCGCGTACTCAATGCGAACGCCGCGGATGATCCCGGAGTTGTCCATGTCGTCGGTGCCGCCGTAGAAGCCTGAGTCACCCTCGCCCTGTGCTTCTGTACCCGCATTCGTCGAGGCGCGGCCGTTGATGATCAACCCGCCCCAGTCACCCCGGTCGCGTTGACCTTTGGGCTTATCTGAAGTGAAGACGATCACCTCCTGGGCGGTCGGCCTGCGGTTCGAACCGGTCGCGTCCGCCATGAGTTTCGACCCGCGGCTCACGACGAGGTAGGCGCCGCGCACCCCTTGGGAGAGGCTGGTCTTGCCAAGGATCGTCGTGCCCGGCTGGATGGTCAGCGTGGCCTGGATGCACCCCGCCTTGGCCCCGTCCCTACCACAATCGACCCCAACGAAGGTGGGCTGCTTGAGGACGTAGATCTTGTCAGACGTCCAGGTCGTATTCACGAGGATGTCGCCCGCGATCTCGATAAATGTGGCCTCAGCCTCAGCGATCTTGCCGGCGGCCACCGAAGACCCAGCTTCGCCCGCACTGTTGATCGCGAATACCTGAGCGGCGTAGGTCGAGCCAGGGGTCAGGCTCGTGAACTCCGCCGTGGTGGTGGAAGCGGTAACCGTGCGATCCGTCTCTCCGGGAGACGTGAGGACCGCGCGATAGCTCGTCGCTGTCGCGGAAGCGGTCCACGTGAGGGTCATCGTTGTGGCGTTGACGGAAACCGCCACACCCGTCGGGGCACCCGGCGCGGCGACGACCGCTACCGGATCATCTTCACCACACGCCGCGGTCGCGAACGAGCCAAGTGTGACGACACTGAGAAGGACCAGCAATCTTATCGACTTCATGGTTCGTATGTCCCTGGATTAGGAGATTGGTTGTTGGGGAGTCATCGCAACTCCCACGAAATTCCGACCGAGATCGTTCGGCCGGTGGTGTAAAGCCTCTGCACCTGAGTGATGCCGTTGGCTTCCTGCTCGAAGGCGTATTCGGCGTCCAGGAGGTTGGTCGCCTTGATCTTGGCGGTCGCACCGCCACGGACCGGGAACGCGAGTGTGGCGTCGAACTGAGTGCGCGCCTTCTCGTAGAGATCCGGGATGCCGCCGCCACCTGCCGCATTGAGGCGATCGCCGAAGCGATTTACGAACAGACCGAACTGCAGGCCTGAGAAGCCTGAGTAGTTGATGCCGCCGTTGAGCACATAGGGCGCTTGCCCTTCGAGAGGCCGCATCAGATTGGTCGGGTTGAAACCGCCCTCACCTTCGCGAACCTCGACGTCCGAGTGGATCAGCGCGTAGTTCGCTTGCACCGAGAAGTCCTGAAGCGACTCCGTAAGGCGGCTCAGATTTAGTTGGGCTTCGAGTTCGAGCCCGCGGACCGTGGCCTCCTTCGCGTTCTGGAAGGAGAAGGCGGTCGACGAGGCGGCAATGAAGACCTGCTCGATAGGGTCGAGCATCTTCTTGTAGAAGGTCCCCACTGAGATGATTTCACCCGGCCCGGCGAACCACTCGGCGCGCAGATCCATGCTGTTGATCTGCGCCGGCGTAAGAGAAGGATTGCCATAGAGCTGACGCAAGCTGGTGGCTTCCGTAAACTGGAACGGCGCCATTTCCCGGAACTCGGGGCGATCCACGGTGCGACTTGCAGCAGCTCGGAGCGTGACTCTGTCTGCGGCACGGAAGATCAGGTTGACCGAGGGCGCGACGTCGATCGCACCGACCTGTTTGAGCGTGTCCCCGCGGGAGAACAGGCCCACCTCATAGTCTTCAACGCGGGCACCGAAATTGACCTTGAGGCGGTTCCCAATGGGCAGATCCACCAGTGCATACCCGGCGCTGCGTCGGTCGCTGGCGTCGTAGAGATCACCCGGCTCGACGACATCCGCGATCGCAAACTCGCCGCGGTTGCGCGCGTTCCCAACGATACTCGCTGCGGCGAGCGCCGAATCAATATCGGTGATGGTCCCGCCGACGAAATCCCAGTTGAGGCGCCGGGCCGCAAAGTCACGCGAGCGGCTCCGCGCCTCACCACCCACCTTGACGGTTGCTTCCTGGCCGATGAAGCCGAAGGGGACGGACCAGTCTGCAGCGAACGACCGGTCGTTGTCGGACATGTCGCTCCAGAAGTACCGACCTGACTCACCGATGGGGTGTAGGAAGAACTCGCCGTGATCCTCCACGTAGACGGACTCGCGCAACAGCGGTTCGTCCCGCGTGGCGCGGGCAGTCGTCGCGCGCCACTCCAGACGCGAGTCCCCAAAGAGCCTGTGCTCGCCGGAGAGTTGGCTCCACAACATGAGCCTCGACACGAAGCGCAGTCGGTCAGATCGGACCGTGCCCCCGATGTCCTCCCGGTTGTCACCGATATAGGACCTGGCCTCGTCGTCCGTGCTCATGCTGACGGTCGTGCGCAAGCTGAGCTTCTGATTGGGGTTAGGCTTGAACGTCAGGTTGCCGATCGTGCCCCAATTGATGTTCCTGGTGCCGCGGGTGAAGCTGTAGTCGACATTGGGTGCGCGTAGATCTGCCGGCACCGCAGGATCGAACGCCGACACGCGCCATTTGCGCTCGACTTCATTGGTCCGCAGCGTGTAGTTGTCACCGTAGTTCGCGGCCAGGATGTACCCTATCTCTCCATCGTCGAGGACATCGCCTCGGCCACCGATGGAGACGTTTAGCGTGCGATTCAGCGGCGTGCCCCGGCCAGCCGGAGCGAAGTTTTGGCCCAGATTCTGGAAGGCTTGTCCAATTTGGATGAGCTGGCCCTGGTCTGAGGGCAGCCTCTCACCGCTGTGCACGTCACCCATGATGCCGAGAACCGCCTGGGGAAGACCCCGGGTGCCGTCATCAAAACCGAGCCAGTCGCGACCTCCGCCGGCGTATGCCAGGAAGCCATCCTTGAACTGACTGTTGGTATTGACGCTGGTTCCCACGCTGAATCGGACAGCGGTCTCGTTCGGGAAATCCTTCGTTTCCAGCTGAATCGCGCCACCGGAGAAATCGGCCGGAAGGTCCGGGGTGTAGGATTTCTGGGTCTGGATGCTCTCCAAGAAATCCGCTGGGAAGAGGTCGAGGGGAACCACCTCGCGTTCGGGCTCCGGGCTTGGGAGTGAGGATCCGTTCAGGGAGGTCTGCGAGTAGCGGCCGCCCAGTCCTCGCACGAAGACGTACTTCCCTTCAGCAACCGTGACGCCCGTCAAGCGCCGAGCGACATCGGCGGCGTCAGAGTCCGGGCGCCGGGCGATATCCGCTGCGCCCACTGCCTCGACCATCGACTGGGACACACGCCGTTCGTCCAACAGATACGCCTGGGCTCCGCGATCCCGGGCAGCCTCAACGAAGATGCCCTCGAGTTGGACCGCTCTCTCCTCGACGGTCAGGTCGAGCACGACGATGGAGGTACCGACGGTGACGCCTGTGACGGTCTTGGTGGCATACCCAAGGCGCTGCACAGTTACAGACAGGGTCCCTTGAGGCACCCGGCTGATCATGTATCGCCCGTCGAGGTTGCTAAGCGCACCGACGACGCCGTCATTCACGTAGACCTGCGCACCAGAGAGCGGCTTGGCCGATGTAGCATCGACCACCCGACCGGTTATCCGGCCTGTGCTCTGGCCCTCCGCCGTTGTCGGCAGGAGCGCCACAAGGAGTGCACCTGTCACTCCAACCGCTTGAAGAAGTCGTTTCATCGTTCGTTCGTCCTGATTGGTCGAACCTTGCCCTCGAGAGCGATCTCGAGATTCTCGGTCCAAACGCTTCGGTGTTGGTGAACGAACACTACCTGACCGCAGTAACGGACCAGGGACCCCTTTGTAACGAAGGAGTAAAACGATTGGGCGCGGCGTGGGCGCGGCGTGGGCGCGGGAATGGGCAAGGCATGGGCGCAGCACGCGCGAACCCATGGCGCTTGACCGCGAAAAACAGCCGCGGCCAAGGACAAAAGGTCCGCGCGTGCTGCGGTCACCAGGGGCCGGCAATGGCGCGGCCTGCCTGCTGCCTACACCCTTCTAGGGAGTATCAGTCTCCAGGACCCGATAGCAGTACCACGCCGCCGCGCTCCGCCAAGGAGCAAAGGCGTCGCCCAACGGGCCTAATTCGCGAGCCGTCGGCGCCACGTCGAGCCCGTGCACCTTCGCGTACCCAGCCCTCACGGCAAGATCACCGGTAGGCCACACATCGGGTCGCCGGAGGCGAAACATGAGATACATCTGCGCGGTCCACTCCCCGATGCCTTTCACGAGTACTAGGCGGCGAATGACCTCTTCACTTGGTTGATCTTCCAGGTCGTGAATATCGACTTCACCGGAGCGGATCTTGGTCGCCAGGTCGCGGATCGCGGCGAGCTTCGCACGAGAAAGACCGGCAGCCTTCAGCGTCGTTTCGCGCACGCGCAGCACCTTGGCAGGCGTCACGTCACCCTTGAGCGCGGTGCAGAATCGGCCATGAATGGTCGCGGCCGCGGCCCCTGCGAGCTGTTGATAGCAAATGGCACGAGCCAGGTAGTAGAACGTCTCTGAGTCGGTGACCGGCAGCCGAATCGTCCCGATCGCCTTCACCCAGGGGCCGAACATCGGGTCATTGCCGAGCTTGCGACGGCCCCCGGCCCAAACGGTCTCGAGTTGCGCGGCCATGCTATTTCGGCACGGCCATCCAGATGATCCCTGCGAGGACCACTACCTGGATCGCAATAAACGGGATCACGCCTCTGTAGATCGCGGTGGTCGGAATCGTGGAGGGAGTGACACCTCTCAGGTAGAACAGGCTGAAGCCGAAGGGTGGCGTCAGAAACGACGTCTGCAGGTTCACCGCGAGCACGATCCCGAGCCAGGTGAGGTCCACGCCCAGAATCACGGCCGGCCCAACGATGAGCGGCACGATGATGAAGGCAATTTCAAAGAAGTCGATGAAGAAGCCGAGCAAGAATACGACGAGGTTCACAACGATCAGGAAGCCGAGCGCGCCGCCCGGGATCGCAGTTAGAAGTCCCTCAATCCACAAGTCGCCATCCAGCCCACGGAAGACGAGCGCAAACGCGGTGGACCCAATGAGCAGGAAGACCACCATGATCGTAAGTCGGCTCGTCTCTTCCATCGCCGACCGGAGGGCCTCCATGGACATTTGACGATTTAGGAGAGCGAGTACCATCGCGCCCACCGCGCCAAGCGCCCCCGCCTCCGTAGGCGTGGCCACACCGGCGAAGATGCTCCCCAGTACCACGATGATCAGGACGAGTGGGGGCATGAGCGACAGAACCACGCGCTTCACGAGTTCCATGCCGCTGACGAGCATCGACTCGGGAAGCGCCGGAGCGACCGTCTTGTTCACAAAAGCCAGGATCCCGATGTAACCCGCGTAGGCACCCGTGAGCACCAGGCCGGGTACGAGCGCGGCACGGAACAGGTCTCCCACGCTGACGCCCATCTGGTCACCGAGTACGATGAGCACGATGGAGGGCGGAATGATTTGCCCCAACGTGCCAGACGCCGCAATCACGCCCAGGCTCAACTTGTCGTCGTAGCCATTTCGAAGCATGACGGGCAGGGAGATCAGCCCCATGGCGGTCACGCTCGCGCCCACCACACCCGTGGCAGCAGCAAGGAGCGCTCCGACGAATACGACGCCGAACGCCAGTCCACCGCGGAAGCGCCCGAAAAGGATGCCGATCGTCTCGAGCAACTGCTCAGCGAGCTTGCTCTTCTCTAGGACGGTGCCCATGAAGATGAAGAACGGCACCGCGAGCAGGACCTGGTTCGACATCGTGCCGAAGGTGCGCTCGGGGAGTGCGAACAAAAGAAACAGGTCGAAGTGCCCTGAGATCGAAGCCAATCCCGCGAAGATCAACGCGGTGCCGCCCAGCGCGAACGCCACGGGATAACCGCTGAAAATCATCAGCAGGACGACGCCGAACATGCTCGGGCCCCAGAGGTTCATACGTGCACCTCGGGCTTAGGGTCGTGGGGCTCGAGGACAACCCCTCGAATGATATCGACCTGCTTTACGATCTGGCTAAGCCCCTGGAGCAGCAGAAGCACGAAGGACACCAAGATCACGATCTTGATGGGCCATCGAGGAAGGCCTCCCGGATCCGGCGACATCTCCCGGATGGAAAACGAGCTTCGCACCGCCGGCCAGGAGACGTAGAGCATCACGATCGAAAACGGGAGCAAGAACAACAGGCTCCCGACGAGGTCGATCCAAGCCCGCCCTTTCGCGCTCAGCTTCTCATACAAGACGTCTACGCGGACGTGCACGTTTTGGTTGAGCCCGTATGCGGCTCCGAGCAAAAAGATCAAACTGAAGAAGTACCACTGAAGCTCAGTCGCGGGCGTGAGGTTCATCGACAGCCCAAGTCCGCGCGAGAAGTAGCGGAGAAGGGCCGTACCGGCGCCTAGGAGCACCATACCCAGCGACAGCCACCGGATTACGGAGCCGATCTTGTTGTTCAGCGCGTCGATCAGCTTTGTGAAGCGTCTCAGAATTTGCATCCGAGGAGAATGGGTGCCGAACCCACCAAGGGCAATGTTTGTACCGCGTGACACGGAGTCGCCCGGGCGGCGACCTAGAAGCGACCTAGAGCAGGTACCCACCGTCTACCGGAATCACGACCCCGGTGATGTGGCGCGCGGCCTCCGAGCACAAAAACAGCACCACGCCGGCCACGTCCTGAGGGTCTCCCAGGCGACCGAGTACGGACTGCGCCCTTGCCCGGTCCAGGTTCTCCGATGGCACACCCTCGGTGAGGCGGGTGGTGCGGATGTAGCCAGGGGCTACAGCGTTCACGTTGATGTTCCGCGGACCGAGTTCGACCGCCGCGCTCCGGGTCAGCCCGATCAGGCCCGCTTTGGACGAGGAGTAGTTGGAGATCCCGAACTCGCTCCGAATTCCATGGACCGAGGTGATGTTCACGATCTTGCCGTACTCCCGCGCCCGCATCACCCCGGCAACCGCCCGGGTGAAATAGAACGCTCCGTCCAGATTGGTCCGGACGACGGCCTCCCATTCGTGGTCCTGCAGATGCCACAGCGCACGATCTCGGCCAATGCCGGCGTTGTTCACAAGGATGTGCACGCCACCCAGTTCCTCGATCGCCTCCGCCACAAACGCGTTGACTTCCTTGCTCTCGCGGACGTCGCAGTGGCGGAAGAAGACCCTGACCTCGAACTGTCGGAGTTGCCGGGCGACCTCTTGGGCGTCGAGGCGCGCCTGCGAGCCCGTGTCCAGGAAACAGAAGGCAACGTCCACGCCGCAACGGGCGAGTTCCATCGCGACCGCACGTCCGATGCCGCTCGAACCACCAGTCACGATCGCGATCTGTCCGCGTAGGCTTGACCCGTCAAAGAGGGGCTGCGGCTGGGTCTCTGTGGTTACCTCGTCGAGGAGTGCCTCGACGGCATCCGATGAAGACCCGGAGAAGGAGAACTCTTCCATGGAGACACCCTATGCACCGGAGCCCCCGCTTGGCAATGCAGGACCACGATCGCTGCCGTGCTTGATGTTCCGACCCTCCACGAGGAAGACCACATCTTCTGCCACGTTCGTCGCGAGATCTGCGATCCGCTCAAGGTTTTGAGAGATGAGCAGCAACTCGAGTGCACCCGTGATCAGCTTGGGATCTTCCAGCATGTGCGTGACCAGGATCCGATACATCGAGCGCCGCAGGTCGTCGACCTTGTCGTCGGTAAGGCACACCATCCGGGCGGTGCCGACGTTACGGGTCACGTAGGCGCCGAGCGAGTCCGAAACCATCTCCCGAGTGATCTGAATCATCTCAGCCAGCTCCCGGATGTTCGGGAGAAACGTCGCCTCGCTCAGACGGCGAGCGGCGTTGGCGATGTTGACAGCATGATCACCCATGCGCTCCAAGTCGTTCGACAATTTGTTGGTGGCGATGATCTGGCGGAGGTCGGTGGCCATGGGCTGCTGAAGCGCGAGCAACTCGACGACGCGGTGATCGATTTCGACTTCAAGTTCGTCCACACGGTGGTCCTCCCGTTTGGCGAATTCTGCGACGGTGGGGTCACGGTCGAGCACGGCCTGAGACGCGTTCGTGATGAGCGTCTCCACGAGGCCGGCCATGGCCAACAACCGCTCCTGAAGGGTGTCCAACTCAACGTGGAAATGACGCCGCGGTGTCTGATCAGGGCTCATCCGAATCTCCCGGTCACGTAGGCCTCTGTGCGCTCTTCACGAGGGTTGGTGAAAATGTTGTCCGTGGGCCCATACTCGACCAGCTCGCCCATGTAGAGGAACGCGGTGTAGTCGGAAATTCGGGCGGCCTGCTGCATGTTGTGCGTCACGATCACGATCGTATATCGCTCTTTCAGTTCGTAGATGAGTTCTTCGATCTTCTGGGTCGCGAGCGGGTCCAACGCTGAGGCTGGCTCGTCCATGAGGACCACGTCCGGGCGCACGGCCAAAGTGCGCGCGATGCACAGGCGTTGCTGCTGCCCCCCCGAGAGTGCGTACGCTGAGTCGCTCAAGCGGTCCGCCACCTCGTCCCACAGCGCGCTCTGTTTGAGTGACTCCTCTACCAAGCCGTCCAAGTCTCCGCGAAAGCCGTTGACCCGGGGGCCGAAGGCGACATTGTCGTAGATAGACTTCGGGAATGGGTTCGGCTTTTGAAATACCATCCCGATCCGCCGCCGGACCTCAACCGGGTCCACCTCCGAACCGTATAGGTCGACACCGCCAAAGCGCGCCTCACCCTCCACGCGTGCCGTCGGGACTAGGTCGTTCATGCGATTGAAGCAGCGCAAAAAGGTGCTCTTTCCGCATCCGGACGGACCCACCAACGCCACTACACGCTTGGCGGGCACGTCGAGGGATACCTCCTTCACGGCCTGTTTCATACCGTAAAACACCGAAAGATCTCGCGCCTCCAGTGCGGGTGGTGCGCCCCCGGTATCGATGTCGTAGATGTTCGCCATTGCGTCAGCCCCGCGACTGGTAGCGGTTTCGAACCAGAATCGCGGTCGCGTTCATGGTCAGTAGGAGTAGGAGAAGCACGATGATTCCGGCGGCCGCCAGTTCACGGAATTCCTCCTGGGGGCGAGAGATCCAGCTGTAGATCTGCAAAGGCAAGACCGTGAATTGATCCATGGGTCCCTCGGGGGTAAACGCGATGAACCCGACCGCGCCAACCATGATGAGCGGGGCAGTCTCTCCAACGGCTCTCGACAGCGCGAGGATCGTGCCGGTGAGTATCCCCGGCATGGCCATGGGCAACACCTGGTGTCGCACCACCTGCCACCGGGTAGCGCCTAACCCGAACGCGGCTTCGCGGATGGTCGACGGCACCGCTCTGATCGCCTCCTGGGCACCGATGATGATCACCGGCATCACCACGAGCGAAAGCGTGAGCGCGCCGGAGAGGATGGTTCGGTCGAGTTGGAGCGCCCTGACGAAGAGTGCGAGCCCCAGGATGCCGTACACGATAGAGGGGACGCCGGCCAAGTTGGCGATGTTGGTCTGGATGACGCGCGTAACCCAATTGCCCGCAGCGTATTCCTCAAGGTAGATCGCTGCGCCAATTGAGATCGGGAACGAGATCACCGTGGTCAGACCCAGAATCCACACCGAGCCCGCCAACGCGGCCTTCACTCCAGCCCGTTCCGGAAAACGCGAAGCGAAACTGTTCAGAAACTCGAGCGTGACGCGAGGCAGGCCGTCGATGGCCACATCGACGATCAACACGATTAGGGCGATGACACCCACAACTGTCGCGAGGCCAGCCACAATCGCAAATGCCGTACCGAGGTACTTTCGACGACGACCGTGCTCGTCGTGCCGGGACGGGATGAGTTCAGACCCGGCGCTCATTGATACTCTTCCCGGAAGCGACTCAGGACCCACTGGCTGAACACGTTCATGGCCAAGGTGATCAAGAACAGTGTCATGCCAACCGCGAACAAAGTTCGGTAGACCATCGTGCCCTGAGGCGTATCGCCGAGAGACGCCTGCACGATGTAGGCGGTCATGGTCTGGATCGATTCGAGCGGATTCAGCGTCAAATTCGGGAGGTTTCCGGCAGCGATCGTGACCGCCATGGTCTCACCGATGGCGCGGGAGATGGCGAGAATGAACGCAGCGATGATCCCCGAGAGTGCCGCCGGCACGACCACCCTGGTCGACACTTCGAGTTTTGTCGCACCCAGTCCATACGCCCCCTCCCGAAGGGCCGCCGGGACCGCCCGCAACGCGTCTTCCGAAAGTGAGGACACAGTGGGAATGATCATGATGCCGACCACGATGCTCGCCGATGCCGCGTTGAACACGTCGGTGCCCGGAAACACTGTCCGTAGGAGCGGCGTCACGAAGGTGAGCGCGAAATACCCGTAGACAACGGTCGGGATGCCGGCCAGGACCTCGAGTAACGGCTTCAGGACTTCCCGAGTCCGCGACCCCGCATACTCACTCAGGAAGATCGCCGTCAAGAGTCCAACAGGAAGCGCCAGCACGGCTGCTCCTCCTGCCACCATCAACGAACCCGCCAAGAGTGGCATCACGCCAAAGTGCTTCTCTTGGAACATGGGCTCCCAGCGGGTATCCGTGAGGAATTCCACCATTGAGACTTCCCCAAAAAAGCTCAGCGTCTCACGCAGCAACACCGCCACAACCCCGACCGTAACGAGCGTGGAAATTGCAGCGCACAGGAACAGAACGACCGTGATCGCCTGCTCCTTGAGGTCGCGGGTCCGCTTGAACGTCAGCCCGGCAGGGTCGGCGCTCGCCGACCCTACCGCGTCCCTGACAACCTGAAAAGTGTCGCTCAAGGCCTGCTACCGAGCCCCAGCGGCGGCGATCAAGCGCCCCCCTTCTGCATATTGCTCGGCCGAAAGCGCGTGGTATCCGGTGCTCGGAACCAACTCGAGCGCATGTTCGAGCATGAAGTCCACGTATCCCCGCACTTCGGGGCGCGCGAGCGCTGCGTGCTTCACGTAGACAAACAGTGGGCGAGACAGCGGTGCGTAACTTCCGTCCTCAATGGTGTCGTCCGCTGGCGCGACACACCCGTTCCCGCTGTCGACCGAGAGGAGCTTCAGCCGGCTCGCGTTCTCGGCATAGTAGGCGTAGCCAAAGTAGCCGAGCGCGAAACGATCACCGGCGACCCCCTGAACCAGGATGTTGTCGTCCTCGCTGGCCTGGAAGTCCGGGCGACTGGCCCCACTCTCACCGTTGATGACTTCGGTGAAGTAATCGAAGGTCCCTGAATCGGTGCCCGGCCCATAAAGTCGAATCTCCTCTGCGGGCCACTCAGAGCGAACGTCGCGCCACGTGGTCACGGCACTATTGGGCTCCCAAATGCGGCGCAGCTCACCGGTAGTCAGGCAGCTCGCGAATTCGTTCGCAGGGTTGGTGATGACCGACAGACCGTCCCACGCGACCGAGAGCTCCGTGAATTCGACGCCTGCGGCGGCACACGCCTCAGCCTCCGATCCCTTGATGGGTCGCGATGCATTTGCAATGTCGATCTCACCGGCGCAGAAGCGCTTGAAGCCTCCGCCAGAACCGGAAAAGCCTACGGTGACCCGCGCCCCGGGATTGGCCACCTGAAATTCCTCAGCGACAGCTTCCGCCACAGGAAACACAGTGCTCGATCCGTCGATCTCTACTCGGCCGCTGAGAGCGGAGGAGTTCGAAGCGCCCGCGTCACCGGCCTCTCCGCCGCATGCGGCCAGGGCCAAGGTCACGATGATGGCGGTGCACATGAAGCTGCCACGAAATGTCATCATTCGTCCGTCGTTGGAGGTGTGCCCTGATGTGGGTGCACCAACCATAGACGAGTCCGGATTCGAGACGGAAACGAACATGTAACGAGCGCGTAACGGCGTAAACAGTCAGCCTCGGGGAATCGTCATCCGCATTGTGGTCCCCTTCCCAAGCTCACTTTCTGCGGAGACGTCGCCGCCCATCGCCCCCACCAGGTGACGTACGATGGCGAGCCCAAGGCCAGTGCCCCCAAAGTCACGTGCGCGAGAGGAATCGGCTCGATAGAAGCGCTCAAAAATCCTGTCTAGCGCCCGCATGGGAATGCCCTCGCCGTCGTCGGCAACCACGACGGTCACACGTTCGTCGTCCGCGCTGATTCGCACCCTCACCTGACCGCCGGCCTCGGTGTGGCGCACCGAGTTCTCCATGAGATTGCGAAACACATGCACCAGTCCCTGATGGTCACCCCGGATCTCGGCACTGCCCTCGATGGTGAACCTCCGCTCGGCGCCGCGCTCGCCGTCACCGACGAGATCCCAGGCTTCCCGAGCGGCACCCTCGACGAGAACTACTTCAGAGGCAGCGGACCAACCACCGGACTCGAGACGAGAAAGGTCGAGCAGATCCTCCACCAGGCGGTGCAAGCGCAGAGCGTTCTTCTCAATGGACTCGAGAAACTGGCGACGCAGCGCTTCTGGGGGGTCGCCCTCAAGAAGCGTCTCAGCATATCCGCGAATTACCGTAAGTGGCGTCTTCAACTCGTGCGAGGCGTTAGCGACAAAGTCTCGTCGCACCTCCTCTAGTCGCCTCATTTCAGATACATCAAGAAACGTCGTGACGGAACCACCCTGGTCCAGGGCCCTGGAGGTCAGTCGAAGATGTCGCCCACCTAAGACGAGTTCCCTCGACTGCACTTCTGTGGAGACCGATGCCTCCAAGGCCGCACGAAGCTCCTGGTCGCGAACCACCGTACCGATCGGTGCCAAAGGGATCGCGTCCGGCAGGTCGAGCAGAACCCGCGAGGCCCGGTTCGTCCTCATGACGCGCGCGTCTTCGGTCAGCGCTACGACGCCCTCCGCCATACAATCGATGAGCGTCTCCATCTCGTCGCGCTCTAGGCTCAACTCAGAGAGCCGAGATTGCAGTTCATCGGTGAGGCGATTGAAAGCAACCGACAGGTCTTCGAGTTCGACGACCCGGGTATGCGGGACTCGCCCAGAGAAGTCTCCTTCCGTGAGGCGGCGTGCCCGATCAGCCAAAACAACCAGTGGCCGAGCGAATGCACGGCTCAGGAAGTATGCGGCGAATACCGAAACGACCAGCGCAAAGAGGCCTGTGAGAACCACGGTTCGTTGCACTCGATCCACCACGCGAACAATGTCCGTTTCTGGCGCCGCGATACGCACGATCACGGGCTCGCCCTCAAACTCCGTCAGTTGGGCGCCGTAAAGCATCGACAGCCCAACCGTGCTGCTCACGCGATCGGAAAAACTGACCTCGCGTGGGGCGCCCAACGCACCCTGAACCTCAGGCCGGCTCAGGTGATTCTCGACGGCGGCCAGACGACCACGCTCGACATACGAATCACCAAGAACGACACCCGCGGTATCGATCAGCGTGACGCGGTAGCCGATCCTCTCAGTGATGCTACGGGCGATCGAATCGGGGTCGGCGCCGTCCGCGTTCGCGAGCGTCATCGCTGCAAGGGCGACTTCGCGCTCCACGTCGGCCCGGAAGGTTATGCGCAACTCCCGACTCAGACCACGCCCAACGAGGGGAATGAGAAGCAGGACCAGAAGCCCCACGATGCCGACAAAACCAACGAACAGCGCATGATGGATTCGGATTCGCATCGTCAGACTCAGCCTGAGGGCGGGCGCACGGCCACCGCTATTCGACGCCCTCGGGCACCTTCAACCTGTACCCGAAGCCTCGAATCGTCTGAATCCACACGCCGACTTCGCCTAGCTTCGCGCGCAACCGACGGACGTGCATGTCTACCGTCCGCGTGTGCAGCCGATCGGACACGGATGCCTCGATATCCCACGCGCTCTCAAGCAGTTGCTTACGACTCTGGGTGCGTCCGCGGCGCTCAATTAGGGCTCGCAAAAGGCGAAACTCGGTCGGCGTCAGGTCCAATTCGACGTCTTTCAACGAAGCGTGATGCGATGCAACGTCAAGCCGGATCGGGCCCGCTCGAACAATGCGCTCACCCCCGCTGCTCGGCGCCTCAGAGGCACGACGCAGGATCGCCTTCACCCGCAACACCAACTCGCGCGGGCTGAACGGTTTGGTCAGGTAATCATCGGCCCCCAACTCCAACCCCTCGATACGGTCTTCCTGCTCACGTTTGGCCGTAAGGACCAGCACGGGAACGGTCGCCGTGGAGACCTCCGCCCTGAGGCGTTGGAGGACCCCGTCTCCGCTGATGCCGGGGAGCATACGGTCGAGCACGATGAGGTCCGGAATATCACGAGAGACGGCCTTGAGCGCCTCTGGGCCGGTGCCGGCGGTCTCCACGCGGAACCCCTCGCGTGTCAATTGATAGGCAATCAGGGCAGCGATATCCGGCTCGTCCTCCACAACAAGAACACGTTGGGAGGGCTTAACCCGACTATCGGCTTCCATTACCTGTACCACTCGCCGCGTGCATTACGGTGTCTGGCAGATAAACAGGATCTCACTTTCGGTAAGTGTGTGATCGCTGCGCTTCGCCGCGTCGAAGATGCGACCGCACAATGCTTGGTCGTCGGGGTCGAGTCCTCGTTCCCTGAGCCAGTATTTCACGTTCGACAAGCCTGACATGGGGCCGACTTCGATGCGTTGCTTCCGACCGACCATCGACGCAGGAATGCCCGAGTAGATTCGGTCTGCCAGCCACGCGTCCCCCTTGGCCTCGGCTTTAACGATCGCCGCTGCGTGGACGCCTGTTCCTGTACGGAATGCATCTTCACCAAAAACAGGATACGAGTGCCCGAGCGGGAGCCCACAGGCGCTGGCGGCTAGCCCGCAGTATTCAGGCAACACCGTGAGGTCAGCATCGTGAACCCCCAACAATTTGAGATTGACCAAGAGCAGGTCCATTTCCGTATTTCCGCTGCGCTCGCCGATTCCGAGCGCCGTTCCATGCACCCGCGTCGCGCCGGCCTCGATCGCGGCCAAGGTGTTGGCGAGTCCAAAACCTCGATCACGATGGCCATGCCAGTCCACGCTGACGTCTTCGCCCGAGGGTTTCACGATCTCCTCGACCACGAAACGAACTACGGCTCGAGCGCCCTCAGGCGTCGCATGCCCTACGGTGTCCGATACACAGAGCCGCTTGGCGCCCCACTCAATCGCGGCACCGTAAAGAGCCTTTAGGTCTTCTGGGCGGGCACGCGTCGTGTCCTCCGTGACCATCATCACCGACAATCCTTCTTTGATGGCGAAAGTGACCGATTCCTCAGAGGTTCGCAGCATCTTCTCAAGGGTCCACCCCTCTGCGTACTGTCGGATCGGCGAGCTACCTATGAAGGTGCACGCTTCGATCGGAAGTCCCACCGCCTGGCTAATCTCAGCAATCGGGCGGACGTCAGCAAGCATGGTGCGGGCCGCGCAGTTGGCCGAGATCGAGAGGCCGGAGTCGATGATCTCGCGGGCCAGGGCCGTGACGGCAGCAACCGCTCTAGGGCCGGCACCGGGTAAGCCGATGTCAGCAGTGTGGATGCCGAGATGATCCATTAGATGCAAAAGCCGGATCTTGTCCTCGATCGAAGGATCGATAACCGACGGATTTTGCAGACCGTCGCGCAGCGTTTCGTCGTCCAGCTGAATCTCTCCGACCTTCGACCAGTCGAAGTTCGTCTCTGACTGGTTCCAATCGTAAATGAGGTCCTTCTCTTTCAACACTCACTCCTTTTGTTGAAGTGGCTCACTTCAGAGTAAAATCGGTACCCGAGGCCAGCGCAGACCCTTGTTTACACCTTGAAGTTGACGGAAACGGGCCTCGCCTGCATCCCCTGACAATGTCTCCTCGGGGCCGCGCTCCCCAACACCACCCGGCGGAAGTTCGCCGTAGATGGTCGTTACATTCGTAGGCAGACGTCTGGCAAACCTCGCAACTCGGCGACCCCCGCTCTCGAACACGGCCTCAAATGTCTCCTCCGCCAATCCAAGATCCGTCGACCGAGCGGGCCGCGAGCGTGGTCGCTTCTGGGGAGGTCTTCACCTCCGCCCGGGCAGAGATACGCGGCACCGACGAGCGCACGCTCGCGGAGCAGATCGCACTCACCGAAATCGAGGCACCCCCGTTTGGAGAAGCCGCCAGGGGCCTTCTGATGGCCGAATTGATGAAGCGGAGCGGCCTCGTCGATATCGAAACAGACGCGGTGGGCAACGTGTGCGGATGGCTGGCTCCACCGGGGAGGGGCGACCGCCCTGTGATTGTGAGCGCACACCTCGACACGGTCTTCCCGCCCGGGACCGACGTACGCGTCACACGCGACGGAGACCGCCTGTTGGGGCCAGGAATCGGAGACGACGGACGTGGGCTCGCCGTCCTACTGGCATTGGCGCGGGCGATGTCTTATTCCGGCATTTCGTGGAGTCGCTCCCTCCTGTTCGTGGCTACCGTAGGCGAGGAAGGCGTCGGAAATCTACGCGGAGTCCGCCATCTGTTCGGCGATGGCGGAGTTGGCAGGGAAGCGGCAGGGTTCGTTTCTCTGGACGGCGCCGGCCACCAAAGCATTGTGAACCAAGCGGTCGGGTCTCGGCGATACCGAGTCAGCGCCACGGGCCCGGGTGGCCATTCATGGGCGGATTGGGGCACGGCCAACCCGCTGCACGCGCTGGCGGGGGCCGTCGCTCATTTCGGTGGAATCGAATTAGATGGTGATGCGACCATCACCGTCGGACGGATGGGCGGGGGCACCAGCATCAACGCGATCCCCGAGAAGGCTTGGCTCGAGATGGAGGTTCGAAGCCTCTCAGAGGAGCGACTCGAATCCCTGGACCAAACCGTACGTGAACAGCTGGCGCGGGCGGTGGAAGACGAGAACACCAAGCGCCTGCACGGCTCGGCTGCGATGGGTCTGGAAATCGAAGACCTGGGACAGAGGCCAGGGGGGACGACCTCGCCCGACGAAGCGCTGGTACGTGCCGCGGTCGCGGCAACGTCAGGACTCGGCTACGCACCCGAACTGGTGGCCTCGTCCACCGACGCCAATGTGCCCATGGCGCTTGGTATTCCCTCCATCACTCTGGGAGCCGGCGGAGTCATGGGGCGTATGCACACGCTCGACGAGTGGTACGAAAACAGCCAGGGCGTGCTCGGTGTCGAACGAGCGCTGCTGACGCTCATGCTTCTCGACACCCTCAGTTAGAGTCTCGGCGATCGTTCGCCGCCAACGATCGTCGAGAAATCCGTCACAGAGATCGAGCCTGTACAATTTTGTACCGTACTCCCGGCACCGACCAACGAATCCCCTAAGTCGCAGTTCACAACCTTGGCGCCCGCCCCTATGATCGCGTTTCGGAGTTGAGAGCCTTCCACGCGTGCCCCCGACTCGATCGTCACGTGCGGGCCAATCGACCCACCGAGCACGATGGCGCCGGCTTCGATCCGCACGGGTTCCACAATCTCAGCGCCCTCAACGGAGGCAGTGGCATCGATCCCGCCAAGGTCGCGCTCAATGAGGTGCGCGTTGGTGTCTAGTAGTGTCTCGGGCTTTCCAGCGTCCCACCAGCCTCTCACCGGTGCCGGCAGCAACTTGGCGCCATGGTCGACCATGTACTGGAAGGCATCGGTCAGGAAGAACTCCCCCCCTGCCCCCGGGTCTGCCGCAAGTGTATGTCGCACGCCTTCGAACAGTAGTTCGTGGTCCCGGATGTAGTACATGCCGATGTTGGCCAGCTTCGAGATGGGCTCTGACGGCTTTTCAATGATGCGCGCCATGTCACCCGCCTCATCCGTCACGATCACGCCGTAGCGCTGATAGTCCTCAACCTCTTTGGCCCATATCACACCCGCGTGCCCGTCGTCGAGCGTGGCAATGAGCCCGTAGTCGACCTCCAGCACCGCGTCCGGGAAGACGATCAATACCTCTTCGTCAATAAACGGCTCGGCCAGCGCGATAGCCCCTGCGGTGCCGTCTTGAATTTCTTGCACCACGTAGTGGCCCCGAAGGTTCGGATACTCCGCTCGGATCCACGCCTCGACCTCATCGCGAAGATACCCCACAATGAAGACCATCTCATCGACGCCCAGGGCGATCAAATCATCGAGAAGGAAACTGAGGACGGGCTTGCCCGCGACCCTCATCAGGGCTTTGGGTGTATGGAGTGTGTGTGGCCGGAGGCGGGTACCTTTTCCGGCCAAAGGCATGACGGCTTTCATGGGCTCAGGGCGTAGCGAGGGTGAGGCGACGACGCCACACTATAAGGCTCGGTGAATGAGCGGTGTAGGCCTCACGTAACCAGGCATCGACATTCGGGGCGGCGAACACCGCCTCATTACGCCGACAGTCACTCAACGGCAATCGAGATAATGATGCGACACATCCTTCCCACACTCGTTGTCTTCGCCGCGTGCGGAGGCGGCCCCGCGGGGGCTCAACCGCCGGCAAATGACGGGATAGCCCGCATACACATGTACGAAGTGGCCCACGAGCAGGGCGCTTCAGCGATGCAGACCATGTCGCCTATGGCGGAGCCTGGCTTCATCGAAGTGTCGGGTTCCGGTTCGGTCGTCGTCGCAGCCGACATGGCCTTGGTGTCTTTTGCTGTCGAGACCCGCAGCATCGGCGCCGCCGATGCAGCCGGCGCCAATGCTGACCTCATGGATCGGGTATTCGCAGCGGTCCGCGCGGCCAACCTCCCGGGCATGGTGATCGAGACCTTCGGGTACTCCCTGCGCCCCGACTGCAACCGGCCGGAAGACAACCGCCCGGCTGAGATCTCCGGGTACACGGCCTCGAACAACATCCGGGTGACGATTTCCGATGTCGACCTCGTCGGACGCCTGTTGGACGCCGCCATCGTCGCAGGAGCTAACCGTGTATCCAGCCTCTCGTTCGGTACAGCCGATACCGAGGAAGCAAAGAGGGCAGCGCTCGCGGCCGCGGTCGCACATGCCAAGGCTCAGGCGGAAGTTATGGCTGCAGCCCTCGGGTACGAGTTGGGCCCGCCGGTCGAGGTGCGTGGGGGTGGCCAGTCGCGCGGGGGGCCCATGTTGGAGATGGCGCAGGCCCGGTCCTTCGCGGCAACACCCATCGAGGCCGACGATCAGACAGTGCGCGCCAGCGTCACCATAAAGTTTGCGCTTGGGCCGGAGCGCGCTGCGCTTTGAGTTCAGTCTTGAGTGGGCTTGCGCGGTATGAGGCCGCCACCGACCCGTCGTCCCAGGACCGACGCCTTCGCGGCCGCACATACGCGATCCCCTTCGAGCGTGTGTGGACCTGCGCGCTGAAAGTAGCCGGAGGTGCGGTCCGCGGTTGGCAGATCACTGCGTCGAACGATGAGTCGGGAATCATCGACGTGTCGTGTACGACGATGCTTTGGCGGCTCTCAGATGATGTCCGCATCACCGTCGGTCTCGATGCCAACGCCCAGACGCGGGTGGACGTCACGGGCGCCGCGCGCGATCGACGGCCGGACCTGGGGCGGAACGCCCGCAAGATCGGGATTCTCTGTAGGAGCCTAGACCAAGCACTCGAGGTCAAGCCCGGCGAGATTTTGGACCCGACACTTTCTCCGACATGGACCCCGACCTCGTGAGCAACACCCGATGGAGCCGGGCGCGCCGCATGATGGCTCTGGGACCGCTGGCGGCACTCGCCGTTCTGGCGGCATGTGGTGAGGGGGAGCCCCGTGCGGACCTGCAGCCAGCGGGGACGCCGCCGCCCTCCGCCAATCGAAACTTTCCTGGCCGATCCTACGAACGGAATTTTGTATTCACGACGGTAGGGAGAGACAGCTCCTTCCTGGTGCCGTGGCTCCTCATGACAACAACGCGCCCAGGAACGGTGGTCCGAGAGGCCAGGGGTTGGCTGAGTCGCAGCGGAGTGTGGGAGGCGTTTTTTTCAGAGCGATGGGAAACACCCCCCACCCGGTCCCCCGCCCGCGTCCTTCCCCATAACGACCTCCGGTTCGTCGTCCGAGAAGGAGATGCCGTGGACGGAATCATCTTTGACGACGGTCCGCGGAATCTCGAGGTGGGGCTAGGAAACGTGCTCGCCCAGTGGGCTGGGCCGAAGGGCGAGGTGCTCCAGTTATTGGAGGGCTCACTATACCTCTCCGAACGGCGGATCGGAGGACTGGTACTCGACATGGCACGAGGTTCGTCTGCCGAATCTCCTCCTGGAGGGGACTGGGCGTTCTTGACGTCGGGTGACTCCCTCCAGGTCGTATTGGAGGGGACTGCGGAACACGATCCCGAGTCTGCGCCCCCCTACCTTGGATGGGCCCGCCTCGATTTTCGGGACCTTCAGTGGCCCGAACTAATCGTGGACTGGACGGAAACAAGCGCCTTCCAGCCTGCCCGGCGTGACGTGCCGGTATCGTGGACGGTGTCATCTCCTGACGGAAACGTTCAGGGCATTCTTGAAGTCCGCTCGGCCCAGGTCACGCCGGGTGATGGCGAAGGGCCTGTTCTCCCAGTCCGGGCGCTATTCGAGGTTTCTGGTACTTTTCTCATCGAAGGGCGGACGTTTCCGGTCAGCGGCCTCTTCACCCACGAAAGGCGGTAGCATGGGGGGCCACCAGGTACGCACGGAGATCTACTGGTGAACGAAGAGCTATTCGCGGCAGCCCTCAAGATCGGCTTCGGAGCCCTCGCCGGTGGATTAACCAACAGCATCGCCATTTGGATGCTCTTCCACCCGTACAAGTCACCCAAGTTGTTCAACAGGTGGCGCATTGGGTTCTTGCAAGGTGCGATCCCCAAGAACCAACCTCGGCTGGCTGCCGCAATCGGCCGCACGGTCGGAGATCGGTTGCTGACTCAAGAGGACCTTACGGAGACATTCACCGACGCGACCTTCCGCAAGGCGTTCGACGAACGACTGTCTGGATTCCTCGACGGCGCCCTCCGTACCGACCGCGGTTCTCTCAGGGAGCTGATCCCTGCCAGCGTCATGGAGAATGTCGAAGAGCTCATCGACGAAGGCATCGACAAGGGTATGCTCAACCTTGATGAGTATCTCGTCTCGGACAGCTTCGATGAGTCGATGGGCCGGCGTGCGTTGGATCTCGTCGAGGCGATCCGGGACGAACCCATCGGCGGCATACTGACGCCCGCACGCGGCGAGGCAGTCGAGGCGGCAGTTCAGGACTGGCTGCAGAACGCGGTCGAGAGTGATGACTTCACGGCCGCGGTAGACGACTACCTCAGTCGCGCTTCTGAGCGACTCCTGGCCCCGGGGAGAACGTTCGAAGAAGTTCTGCCCCTCGGCTTAGTCGGCTCGGTGGAAAAGGCGATCGCAGGGTATTTGCCACTTGCCGCTCAGCGCCTTGGGCGACTACTCGAAGACGAGACGGCCCGCGCTCGCTTTGAAGCGACGCTGCACGACCTTTTCCAGCGCTTCCTGAGTGACTTGAAGTTCCACCAGCGTTTTGTCGCCCGCCTGGTCATGACGGAGGACACCGTGGAGAAGGTCCTCAACACGATCGAGCGTGAGGGGGCGGAGCGTCTTTCAGAGATCCTACGAGACCCTGCCGTTCAAGAGGCGATCGCCCGTGGGGTCAACGAAGCGATCGTGGACTTCCTGAGGCGGCCGGTTTCCGCGGTGCTGGGCAATCCGGAGGACGCGAGCGTCGTGGACACCCGAGCGACCCTGGGCAGCTGGGTCGTGGGAATGGCCCGGGACCCCGGCTCTCGCGACTTCCTGGCTGAGAAGCTGCACTCCGGGCTGGAGAAAGCGGGCGCGCGCACATGGGGTGACGTGCTCGATCGTGTGCCTGCGGATCGGATCGCAGACATGTTGGTGGCGGCCGCTCGCACGGAGACAGCCCGCGGCGCAGCAAAAGCGGGTGTACGAAAGCTGGTGCGCAGTCTCCTCGATCGCCCAATCGGCATGCCCGCCCGATGGCTTCCAGAGAATGGCCCGGCCCGCATCGAGGCAGCCCTCGGCGAACCTATTTGGGGGTGGCTCGAAACTCAGGTGCCCGCGGTAGTCCAACAGATCAATGTGGCCCGCCGAGTGGAAGACAAGGTGCTCAACTTCCCTATGGAACGCCTAGAGGAACTCGTCCGCAAAGTTACAGATCGGGAGCTCGTCTTGATCGTGCGCCTCGGCTACGTGCTCGGGGCAATGATCGGGATCGCGTTGGTGGTGATTGATCGTGTACTGTAGCTGTCCGCTAAGCCTTTAGCCCAACTCAGCTGCGCCGTCCCTACCGGTCGTCTGGAGACCGTACGCCGAATCCCCGCGAGCCTCGATTCGCCGATACGCTCTTCTCTCTCTGAAGCCACGCGACCGGGCTGAGGCGCTTCTTCCGCTGCTTGCGACGGCCGGTCCCATTAGCCATGACCTCCTCGATCTCATCCGGGGTCTGCTCGTACCGACCAGGCAACCCGAACCAGACACCGACCAACAGCGCCGCAACGCCGACGATCACCTTAAGCGTGAAGATCATTTAGTGTCCTTTAAAGGAATCGCACCGCTATTTCGCGGACGAGCAAAGAAGCCCGCGTGGATACAGCGGCGCTCGAATGCCAACGCATTTCTGTTACAGGACACCAGAATCCCTCGATAGCCTCGAAAAAAATAGGCGCCCCCAGCCAGATAGGGGCGCCCACAATGCACCTCAAGCAACGAAATGGTCAGTTCCGGGTGGCCGTCTCAAACACGAGGAGGCCGAGACCGATCGTAAGCATGATCGCTACAGCATTCGTGCCTACTGCGACCATGGCAATAACCGTCCAAAAAACCGCGTGGGTGAAGAGATAACCACCGGGGACCAAGTCGCGCATCTTCTGGCTCTTTTTGAAGTGAATGTGGCAAAGAGAATATGCCCCTGAGCCGGGAAGATGTCACCCCCCCGGCAGGTAGTTCGAGGCTCATCAGGTCCTCGAGCTCGAAACCGTCAGGGAGCGTATCTAGGCGCGATGTGGCCTGCCCAACAGTACGGGTTCCCATCGTCAGCGTGTAGAAGCTGATTCCCGGTGCGAGTGACAGCGCGGCTTCGGCCAGGCGCGCGAGCTCAGGCTGGAAATACTCCCTCCGGACCTGCCCGCCAATCATGCCGAACCAAACCATCACGATGGCGACACCCAACAACCGTTTGTGCATCAACCCTCTCCGATCAGGCGCTCAACTGCTCCGCGAACTGCACAGGGTACTCGTCGAAGCTGGTCGATGTTTCCCTTGGGGCACGACACCTAGTGCGCCCGACCATAGATACGATGACGCACCGAGAGTGGTGATGCGCTCGGTCGGCAACGCGCGAGGAGGAGTCATAGCAGCGCAATTGCGACGACGAACAACGCGGCAGGGTGAGATGCAGCGCCGCTCAAATGCCATCGTATTTATGTTCGGGTGCATTAGTGCCCGACCTCCGTGCGAGCGAGCGTGAGCTCGGCAACGAGATGGGAGAAGATCAAGGCTTCGTAGTCCGATGCGACCACCACCGTCATCACACTGGGCGGAAGACGTTCGTCCAACTGGTGGAAAAGAATCTCGAGCATCACACGCGCGGATTCCTCAGCTTCTAGACTTCCCACACCCATGCCCAGGGGCGGAAGCGCCAGCGATGCCAGGGTCCAGGTCAGCAGCGCGGCGAAGGCCGTTCCTGAGCGCCTTCTGCACGTTTACCGACGTCTCGGGCTCATCAGGCGCGGAGACGACCACGTGGATCACGAAGTCAGCGCTCAGATCGCCCCCAGGGGTTACCACCGCCCCCCCCCCCCGACAGGAAGCAACCCCATCTGTTCGAGGCGGTCCTGCATGCGCTCCCCAGCAGCCAGATCCAAATCCCGACTCGTCGCGCTGACCGGCACCAGGTCGGCCCGAATTGGACGTAGCACACATTCGGCTCCCTGCTCATGCAGGACTCCGACAACAACGCGGATCATCTGCGTTGGAGTTCTTTGGACTTCTCGTACATCAGCGCCGCTTCCTCGGTGAGGTGCGCCCGGTCGTAGAGATGCCCAAGCGAGTAATAAGCCTTCGCGTTCATGGGCTGTAACACGATGGCCCGCTCCAGGACGGCGCGTGCCTCGTCGTAGCGTGACAACCGGTTGAGCGCCTCCCCTCGGTAGTAGAAGGCATGTCCATGTGTGTCATCCTGCTCGCACACCCACCGGAGTTCCAGCTCTGCCTGAGCATAAATGCCCCTCCGGAAGTGCAGGATCCCCAAGGTCGAGCGCACAGAGACACTCTCGGGGCTGAGTCGCAGCGCCCGCCTCAACAACTCCTCGGCGGCGTCGTACTTGGCCACCGCGGTAAGCGTGGCTCCGTAATTGGTGAGCACCTCAACATTTTCGGGCTCCAACTGCATCGCCGCCTCAAACTGATCGAGGGCGAGGTCGACCTGCCCGGTCTCGTCGTACAGGACACCGAGATTGTTGCGGGCCTTGAGGTTGGCGGGGTTCTCGACAAGAACCTCTCGGTACAAGGAGATCGCCTCAGCAATACGCCCGCCCTGGACCAACTCCTTCGCCCGGGTGAGTCGTTCCCCTGCCGGCGGAACGTGGACCTCGCGACCCTCTTCGGTGACCAGTTCGAAACGAACTGGGCTGGGATCCGGTTCAGGTGCCTTCTGATTTGACGCGGCCATGTCAGCCACCTCAGGCTCCGACGGAGACTCTGGATCCTGAGCGGGAACGGGCGCTGCCTCGGTGGGCGCTTCGACCCCAACGACGGCGTCAGCCGTCTGGGCTTCTTCTGCGGCGACATCAGGCTCGGCTTCTTCTGCGGCCGCGTCAGGCTCGGCCTCGGTTGAGTCTGCCACCTCCTCCACAGGTACCTCTTCGATGTCTCCCGCGTCGGCGACCGGCTCCTCCGTTTCGACTTCATGCGCCTCAGTGATCGCGGCCGGCGCGGGATTCTTCTGGGTCGAGCCCGCAGACTTCCCAGGCGTATCAGGACCTTCCCCTAGAAGTTCGGTCTGAGCCTCTCGGGAGGCATCCTGCTTGAGCTTCTTGGGCTTTCTTGCCATGACTAGAGACCCACCTCGCCTGCGATCCAGGCCAAATACGGGGCGTGCCCACCGACCACAGGAACGACCAGGAACTCGGGGACATCGTACGGATGCAGCGCCATTGCCCGCTCCTCAAGCGCTGACACGCACCCCTCGGAAGTCTTCAGGATCACCATCGCCTCGGTTTCACGTTGGAGTTCACCGTTCCAATGAAATATCGAAACCACACCCGGTAGCACATTCGCGCACGCGGCCAACCGCTCACTCACAAGTGTACGGCCAAGGGTCTCCGCGGTCTCTAGGCTCGGGGTGGTCATAAATACCGTCACAACACAGGGAGGGTTGGGGTCTGTCATGCATCAGCCAGTCGCGTCATCTGCGGCTTCTTCTTCATAGAGTCCGTCGATGACCGCCCCAAGCCGTTCCTGAACAACGCGACGCTTCACCTTCAACGTCGGTGTTAGGAATCCGTTCTCAACGGTTAACTCCTCACTGAGGAGCGCGATCTTCTTAGGTGTTTCGAACGATGCCAGATCAGTAAGCATACCCAAGACCTCGTGCTCGACGTGTTTCTTCACCCTCGGATCCGCGATCAGGACCGTCCTCGACGACCACGAAACGGAGTTCTCTGAGGCCCACCGCTCAAGAGGATCAAAGGCCGGTACGATCAACAACACACAGTAGCGGCGACGGTCCCCGATCATGACGACTTGCTCAACTAACCGGTTCGTCTTCACGAGGTTTTCGATCGGCTGTGGCGCGATGTTCTTGCCGCCCGCGGTCACGATAATGTCCTTCTTGCGGTCGGTGATCTTCAAGTAGCCGTCCTCGTCGATCTCCCCTATATCGCCGGTTGAGAACCACCCCTCCGCACTAATCGCCTCGGCCGTCGCGTCGGGCTTGTCGTAGTAGCCCTTCATCACCTGGGGTCCACGGATAAGAATCTCTCCATCTTCTGCGATGCGGACTTCAGTACCGGGCACCGGAGGCCCCACTGTTCCAATCCGAAAATGTTCGAGCGTGCTCACGTTGGTGACCGGGCTGGTCTCAGTGAGCCCGTATCCTTCCAGAATGGTCAAGCCGATCGAATAGAAGAATCGATTGAGCACCGGAGAAAGAGGCCCGCCACCGCTCACGAAAAAACGGAGACGCCCACCGACGGCGGCCTTGACCTTCGCAAATACCAGCTTGTCTGCGATCGCGTATTTCACGGCCAAAAGCCCAGCCGGCTGTTGGCCGGCCAATCGCACATCTGCGACGCGGTCAGCAACGGCGACCGCCCAGGTCACGATGATCTTCTTGACCCCACTGCACTCCATGACGCCGTTATATACCTTCTCATAGATGCGCGGAACCGACACGACAAGAGTCGGTTTGATCACCTGCATGTCTTCGATCAACGTGGGCATCGAGCGCGCGTAGGCGAGCCGACAACCCGTCCAAAAACACAGATAGTCGACCATTCTTTGCAGGATGTGTGACAGCGGCAGAAACGAGATCGTATTGTCCGCCTGGCCGATCGCCAGAACCATGCAAGTCGCACGCACGTTCGATGACACGTTGTTATGCGTGAGCATCACGCCTTTCGGGTCACCGGTCGTACCCGATGTGTAAAGGACGGTGGCGATATCCGCGGGGTCGGCCTGAAGCGCTTGTGCTCGGAAATCGCCATCCGTCCAAGATGCGTTGAACGTTTCGCCAGCCGTCAGAAAGTCAGCCCACGATATCACGCCCGTCGGAAGATCAGCCGTCGCATCGATGGCCACGATCTGAATCGGGTGCGGACACTCAGCGACAGCTTCCACGGCCTTCTGTACCTGCTCGGCCGAGGACGCGAACACGAGTTTCGCTCCCGAGTCCTTCAGGACATACGCGATCTGGGAGGCGGCCAGCGTCGGATAGATCGGTACGTCGATGACCCCCGAGCAGAGGCAGGCATAATCACACAACGCCCACTCAGGTCGGTTCTCCGAAAGAATCGCGGCACGGTCGCCTCGCTTAACGCCGAATTGCTCTAGGGCGGCCGCAATGTGTTTCGTGCGAGCGAAGACCTGATCGTAGGTGATGCCGTCTAGCTGCCCCTCGCTAGGAAGGAACTCCAGGGCTCTCCGCTCACCGTTGTTGTCCACAGCCTCGAGGAACAGCTCAATCAGGGTGCCTTCCGGAACGGGAGACTCGTTCGCGGCGTAGCTGAGGGAGGTCGTCATAGCTGCGCCGGAACGGTCAGGCCCGCTCAACCCGGATATCGAGATTGATGGCTGGGTCGAGGGAGTGCAGCACGCTGCAGTACTTATCCCGAGAAAGGTCGATGGCGCGCTGAAGTCGCGCCTCATGTTCCTCGCCGGGCCCACTCAATCGGTACACAAGCTGGATCGATACGAATTTCTTCGGCTCAGTCTCCGCCCTCTCGCCGACGACCTCGACCTCGAGCGACTCGATCGGTACGCGAGACTTCTCCAGGATCATCACAACGTCGATGGCCATGCACCCCGCGAGTGACAGCAATAGAAGCTGCATCGGCGACGCACCCTCCTGGCTACCGCTGTCGACGACGACCTCAGGGCCCCCATCCGCGCCTCCGCGAAAAACGAGCCCTTCGCCCGTCCAGCGAAGTCGCACAGCGCGGCGGTTAGAGGAAGCCATTTATGGGCGGCTCCGACACCTCATGCGACTCGCCTCGCAACTGGGCTAGGGTGGTGCGGGCGTGGTCGACATACTGGCCCGCGTCAGAGGCCTCCGGCGCGTGAGCCAGGAATCCCTCGAGGTGCTCAATAGCCGCCTGTGGGGTTTCGCCGCGGAGCAGGATGAATGCCAACCCGTAGTGTGCGCCCGCGGCGCCTGGGTCTTTTTGCAAGACATGCCTGTAGGTCTTCGCAGCCTCTTCTACCATTCCGATGCGCGTGTAACAAATCGCGATCTGCTGCAAAACGATCGCGTCACCAGGGGCTTCCTTGAGCGCGAGTCGGAAGGAGGTCAGCGCTTCATGGAACTTGCCGTCCCTAAGAAGTTCGACGCCTTCTTTGTAGTAGTCGACGCGTTGCAGCGCGTCATCACCGAAGAGCTTGTTCCAGAACGCCATTTCAAGGCCGGAGTTGGGGGCTAGAAGCTTTTGAAGGTGTGCTTTCTAGACGTAGTTAAGGTAGGATCGGCGGAGGGAGGGGCGCAACGCCAGACAAGGTTCAACGCCGTGCCGCCACTACGGTTCCATCCTCCACGGCCATCACGTCCAAGCCCGCCTCCCTCAACCACGAGGATGCGCTAGCGGGTGCGTCAGACACGACCACGCGAGCCAAGGACGCGCAGACACGCGCAGCCTCGACCACCCAGGCCGGGCCGAGGCGGCCGTCCACCGCGACGCCACGCAGCGTTCGAGAGAAGATGGGGAGGCCCGGACCACTCGTGAGTCGACTCCACCGGGGGGCCTCAGGCCATACCGAGAGGTCGGCGTCAAACCCAACGATCTCAACGTCCTCGAACAATGCGGCCAAACTGATACCGAGCGCCGCCGGACCACCCACAAGAGCCATCGTGCCCGGCCCGCGAGCCACCCCCAACAGGGCCGCCAAACGCTGGATCTGTTCGGGCTCCGCTTCCCTAGGTCCGCCTGCCAGCCCCGGTTCAAGCGCCTTGCGAGGTGCCGCCCGTAGATCCCCGAATCCAGCCTGGACCGGATACGCGTCCCGGCAGTTGGGGCAGCCAAGCGTGCCATCGACCACCCTGCGGTCCATCATCCGGTCGGCAAGCAAGATCAGCCCGAACTCCGGCCCACAGCGCGGGCACGTCAGTCGGTCAGTGAGAAGTAAGTCCAATGAAGTAGCAGGACCTCGTGTCCTGTAGCAGAGGTTCGTTGCGCATCGAGAGTGCCGATGCGCCGCGATGGCAAGGTGCGACGACAAGGAATAGCACCGCTATTTTGCGGAGGAGCAACGAAGCCAGCGTGGATGCAGCGGCGCTCGAATGCAAACGAACCTCTGCTACAGGACACTAGGCCGGAGCGCGCTGAGGCGCCGGCAGCGGAGCCCCGACAGGGCCGTACTGAGCCCACTGCGTCGGCGACTCCCAGACGCGCGCATAGAGCAAGCCCGCTGCCATCGCTGCCGGAAGTCTGCGGCCGAGTTCTTCGAAGAAATACTTGGCTTGATTCTCTGCGCTGGTCTCCACGTCGAGAAACGGCGGCAACTCGTTCAGGTTCTCGTGGTCGAGCTCGTCAGCGATTCCGCGGAGCCCGGCCTTGAGATCAACGAAGTCGAAGGCGATGCCGGAGTCATCCAACTCGGTCGCCTGGACCGCGGCCTCCACCACATAACGGTGCCCGTGGAGCTTGCGGCACTTGCCTTCATAGTTGCGGAGGAAGTGTGCAGCATCGTAGTGCGCCTGGGCGCTCACAGTAAACGCGTATTCGCTCATGATCGCTCGATCTGCATCAAGGGGATTCGGATAGACTCCGGGCGGGTCGCAACAAAAACGACCGCGTCCGCGACATCATCGGGGCGCATCATTTCAGAACGCCCTGGCAGGCCCGTGTCGCCGTCTGGGTTCAACTCGTCCCAGAGAGACGTGTCGGTAGCCGCCGGCTCAACCAGGGTCGCTCGGACGCCAGTTCCACGGATCTCTTCGAGGAGCACTTCGTGGAAGCCGCGCAGGCCGAACTTCGATGCCGAGTAGGCAGCGTTACCCGGAAATGCCTTCCTGCCCGCGACGGACCCGATATGGACGATGAGCCCCTCGCGTCGGCCCAACATGGCGGGCAGAAGGGCACGCGTCACAAGGAATGACCCCCGTAGGTTGACCGCAATCTGTGCATCGAACCCGAGTACTGTCTCTGCGGCACAGCGCTCAATGGCGAAGGTGCCCGCGGCATTCACCACGATGTCCGGCGGCCCTCCAATCGCCTCTTGAAGTCCGTCGAGCGCGGCCCACACCGCCGCGTCATCCGTAACATCCATCACCAGGGGTTCACCCCCGCTCTCTCGGGCTACGGCCTGGACTTCACTCGCAGAGCGGGCCGCGCACCACACCTGCGCACCGGCCGCCGAGAGGGCCTCGGCAATCGCACGCCCGATCCCACGCCCGGCGCCGGTCACCAGCGCCGTCCTACCTGTCAGGGGCGACTCGCTCATGACAACGGCTGGTGCAGACTCGTGGTCAGCCGAAGGAACTCGTCTCTGGTGCGGTGGTCGTCAAGGAACTTACCCCGCATGGCCGACGTGATCGTCTTTGAGTTCTGCTTCTGCACGCCACGCATCATCATGCACAGGTGATACGCTTCTATGACTACGGCCACCCCCTGCGGATTCGTCGTCTCCCAAACGGCTTGAGCGATTTCTTCCGTCAGGCGCTCCTGGACCTGGAAACGACGGGCGAAGACCTCGACGATCCGAGCCAGTTTCGACAAACCCAGGATGTTACCGTCCGGGATGTAGGCGACATGGGCCTTTCCAAAGAACGGCAGCATGTGGTGCTCGCAGAGCGAATAGACCTCGATGTCCTTCACGAGCACCATGTTCTTGTGGGATTCGTTGAACAACGCGTCTCCGACCACGCCCGCCGCGGTCTCCTGGTAGCCCTTCGTGAGGAACGCCATGGACTTCGCCACGCGAGCGGGCGTGTTCGCCATGCCTTCCCGCTCGGGGTCGTCGCCGAGCCTTCGGATCATCTCCGCCACGAGGTCTTCGAAGGCGGCACCTGAAAGGTCGGTGGTCCCGCCGCGGGCGGCTGTCGCATCACTCATCGATGTTCGCTCCGGCAGGCCCGGAATACTCAACGGAGTTTCGGGCAGTTTCATGCAAGACGATCCTGGCCAAGCGCACACCCGGGGAAAGAGACCCAGCGATTCGCTCCCAGATGGCCACGACCAAATTTTCTGTCGTCGGGTTTATGCCAGTGAGCCAGTCGACCTCGGTATTGAGGTTTCGGTGGTCTACATCCACAACCACCCGATCTCCGACCACCCCCTTGAGCAGCTTGAGATCCATGACAAAGCCGGTCTCAGGGTCGATCGGACCTTCAACAGTCACATCGAGGTCGTAGTTGTGGCCATGCCAATTCGGGTTGGAGCAATCGCCGAACACTTCGGTGTTCTTCTCGTCTGACCAGTCCTGGCGGTACAGCCTGTGGGCGGCGCTGAAGTGCACGCTACGAGTGGCTCTGACGACGGGCATGAGACGCCTCGGTAAAATCTGGTCAACTGGCAGAATTGCGAGAGGGCCGCCACCTGCACCCGCACAAGGCGAGGAAGCGTCGGCCCTCCCATGCACACCGGAGGGGTTGGATTGAAGCCCGGGATAAAGAACAGGCGACCTCCTCAAGTACTTCGCTTTCCCCTCTTCCGGGGCATAGCGGCCGACTCGAGAGTCAGTCCCGGCTTCGGTGCATTGGCTCAATACGTGGCCCCCCGATGCGCAGTCTAAATATGGGCGGGGGGGAGACGCGCAACAAGCGTGGCGAAACGGAGACTTCCCGACTTGCAGATCTGGACTCGGGCGGTAGTGTGACGCAGGAAGTCGTCCTATGCCCTGACCAGTCCGCGGAGGACCACGTCATGAATCTCCGTTCTTTCGTTGTTGTGGCCGCGTGCCTCAGCGCCACGGCTACGCTCGGCCGCCCCGTTGCCGCCCAAGACGCAGCCGCAATTTCGGCCGCCGTGCGTGATCTTCATTGGCGAAACGTTGGCCCCGTGAATATGGGCGGGCGCGTGTCTGCGATCCTCGGGGTGCCAGGCGACGCCAAGACGTTCTGGGTCGGCGGCGCCGACGGCGGCGTGTGGAAGACCTCAAACGCCGGAGTCACGTTCGAGGGGCAGTGGCAAGACGAAGAAGTGTACTCCGTCGGCGCGCTCGCCCTCGCTCCGTCCGACCATAACGTGGTCTGGTTGGGATCTGGTGAGGGTGACCCGCGTAATTCCGTGTCGTACGGCTTCGGTGTTTGGCGCTCCACGGACGGAGGCACTTCCTGGACGCACGTCGGCCTCGAAAACACGGAGCGCATCAAGCGCATCGTCGTCGACCCGCGCGACCCGGACGTCGCGCTCGTGTGCGCCCTGGGACACCAGTGGGGGCCGAACCCCGAGCGTGGCGTGTTCAAGACCACCGACGGTGGCCAAAATTGGACGCACGTGCTCAGTGTGAACGAGGACACAGGCTGCTCAGACCTCGACATCGATCTCACGAATCCGCGCAATGTGTACGCCGGCATGTGGACCCACCGTCGCCGTCCGTGGCGGTTCGATGACGGAGGCAAAGAGACCGCGCTTTATGTGTCGCGAGACGGAGGGGACAGCTGGAAGAAGATCACCACAACCCCCGATGAGCCGATGGCTCGAATCGGTCTCAGTGTCGCGCAGTCCCGGCCAAACGTCGTGTACATGATCACGGAGTATCCGACGGCAGGCTCGCTCTTCAGGTCCGAGGACTACGGCGAGACTTGGACGATGGTCAGCGACGACAAGAACACAGTGAACTTCCGACCGTTCTACTACTCGGATGTGTTCGTCGACCCAAGCGACCACAACACCCTCTTCACGCTTTCCGGCGGCATGGCGAAGTCGATTGATGGAGGCCGTTCATTTCAGCGCATCGCGAACGGTGTGCACGGTGACCATCAGTCGTTCTGGATCGATCCGGCTGACGGCGAGCGCGTGCTCTCAGGCAGTGACGGCGGCATGCAAACGTCGTTCGACGGAGGTGACAATTTCCACATCTTCCGCAATGTCACACTGTCCCAGTTCTACCACATCACCGTAGATGACCGGGATCCTTACTACGTCTGTGGAGGGCTTCAGGACAACGGCACATGGTGCGGGCCATCACAGATCAACGAACCCTCTGGGATCCCCGCCGGCGAGTGGTATACCGTGGGCGGCGGTGACGGCTTCTGGGGTGTGCCGGTCCCCGGCCAGCCGAACCTCGTGTATTCGAACGCGCAGGGCGGGTACTTCCGGATCACCGACACCAACTCGGGACAGACCCGCACGATCGAGCCCTTCCCGCTGATGGTCGGGTCTCAGGGCCAGGGGATGTACCAGGCCAAGTATCGCTTCAACTGGGACGCGCCCATCTACAATTCGCCGCATGACCCCGGGACGGTTTATTGGGGCGGCAATGTGCTCTTCCGCAGTCATGACTTCGGGCATTCGTGGAACATCATCAGCCCGGATCTGACTACGGACGATCCGGCGAAACAGCTGGATTCAGGCGGAGAAATCTACAACGACAACACCGCGGCCGAGTTCCATACCACCATTCTGACGATCGCAGAATCTGAACTTGAGGCCGGAGTCATCTGGGTCGGCACGGACGACGGCAATGTGCAGATCACACGTGACGACGGTGCCAACTGGACCAACGTTCGGAACCGTGTCCCCGGGCTCCCTGAGGAAACTTGGATCGGCAACATCGAGGCATCCCCTCACGAGGCGGGGACGGCGTTCATGGCGGTGGACAACCACCGCCATGATGACTTCACGCCCCACTTGTACGAGACGAAAGACTATGGGCAATCATGGCGCGACCTCAGCGCAGGCCTGCCGCAGGACGACTACGTAAAAGTGATCCGCCAGCATCCTTCCAATGCGAATCTGCTCTTCGTCGGTATGGAGCGCGGGATCTACGCCTCCTGGGACCGTGGCACGACGTGGAGCGACATCCGAGGAAATCTGCCGCGCGTCTCCGTGCGAGGCCTTCGTGTGCAACGGCAGTACAACGACCTCGTGATCGGAACGCACGGCCGCGGGGCATGGATCCTCGACGACATCCAGCCGTTGGTCGAGTTGGCTGAAGCTGTCGACACGGAAGCTCACTTGTTCGACATCCGTACGGCCACCGAGTGGGAATCCTGGAGCCGCGGCAGCAATGTCGGACAGAGTGTGTTCATGGGCGAAAACCCCCAACCCGGTGCGTGGATCAACTTCTATCTCTCCGAGAGCGCCGCTGCTGCCGCCGAACGTGGCGGCGCGACTGTCCGAATCACGGACGCGCGTGGCAGCCTTGTGCGTGAGATCCGGCAGAGAGGCACACACGCGGGAATCAACAGAGCGGTATGGAACCTCCAGTGGGAGGGTGCGCAGCCGATTCCGGGCCAACCGGCAGGAGGTGGCGGTCGCGGTGGGTTCTTCAGAGGCCCGTCAGGTCCACCGGCCGTGCCGGGGACTTACACCGCGACGCTTGCGGTGGCAGGACATGAGATGGCAAAGGACTTCACGCTTCGCGGTGATCCGAACGTCGCAGCCTCGCAGGCGGTTTACACTGAGCGGTTCACTGTAGCCATGAGAGCGCGCGAGTTGGAAACCCAACTGAACCAGATGATCGGCACAATCTCGGATCTTGGGGGCCAGGTCGGCGCACTCTTAGCGTCGATCGACGGAAAGGGCCTCAACAACGAAGCGGCCGTCAAAGCGACCGCGGGTGAGGCGCAGACCGCGCTGTCCACACTCGATGCCGAGGTGCACCGCCCAGACGGTTCCATGAACTACCGGGATTGGCCGCGCCTTGTCGAGCAGCTTCGCACGGTCGCACGCCAGATGCAGCAGCCGCAGGCCCGTCCCACTGTGGGGCAACTCGAGGTTCTGACGGAAGTGGAAGCAGGCGCGGCTCAACGGGCACAGGAGCTCAGCGAGATCGTCAACGGCGTGATCGCCGATCTGAATGACTTGCTCGAAGACGCGCCAAAGATCATCACAAATTGGCGACGGGTGATTAGCTAGGCCTACCGGCATTGATGATCAGCGGCGGTAGGCAGTAATCGCACTAGTCAGGAACCGACAGAAGAAGGGGCCCGGGGCAGTCGCCCCGAGCCCCTTCTCGTGTCTTCTCGGTAGCGCGATCAGCCTCATGCCCTCATCAAGTCGGCGGGGCGTGGAGATCGCCCAGGAAGGTGACCGCCTACCAGATCAACGCATGCGAGTACTTCACGAGGATCGATCGCCCAGCGGACGCAGGCAGGCGTGGGTCCAGGCCGTTACTCCGTTCGGTGTTGAAGCCTTCGTTCCAAACGATCCACAGGTCGGTCGCTTCCCGGAAGTGATAGCGGAAGCGGACGTTCATGCTGGTGAAGTCGGAAATATTGGAATACTGCGCCAGCGTGCTGAACGAGATTTTGGAATCCAACGCCATCTGGAGGTTCAGCTTGGCCAGATGTGCGGTGGTCGACTCGTTGCGATCCGCGAAGGAGATGCGGTTGATCTCGTAGCCGGAGATGATCTCCAGGTGTTTCGTCACCGTCCACGTCGGGTTCAACGCGACGCCCACCCGCGTGCCATCGTAGAAGGTGCCCGCTGTCAGCGTAGCGTCGCCCCGTCTGACCCAGGCTCGAGGAAACTCTAAGCGCATCCGGCCCTCATGGAACCAGTAGTCACCCGTCGGAACGCTGACCCCCGCGACAGAAAACGACGCGTCGAGGCTCTCATACGTCGAGGTCGTGCCCACCGTGAGCTGCGTACCACCGCGGAACTCAACATTGACCTCGGGGGCCACAGACCGCGATTCCGCAGACCGATCGCTGTTCCGGAGATAACTCTCCCCGCGAACGATGAACGCGGCGCTCAAGACCTTCGAGATGTCATCGAAGAAGTGTCGGTACTGGGTGCTGCCCCCGTAATAGAGAAAGTCTCTCCGTGACTGAAAGCCCAGTCCTGGATTGAAGTCCGCACCCACTCGGCGCACCTCACCCGAATAGGCCAGCCCCTCGTCACGTCGGCGCTCCCATCGCGCCTGAAGCACGGAGGCTGAAAGCGAGCCTCCCTCGTCGATCACTTCATCGTACGTACGGGCCATCTTTAGGATGGCGTATTCGTCCCCGATCAACCGGAAAGAGGCGTCGGCGCCCAGCGCGATATTGTTCGTCCCTGCGGAGCTCAACCGAGACGTCAGCATCGCCCCGACGGATGAGTATGGATTCAGGACCTGCTGGCTCAGCCGTAAGATGCCAACGTTCTCGGAGCCAGCTGTGCCTACGCCCGCGGTCTGCATATTGAGAAAGCCGAAGTCGGTGCCGCCCAAACGCCCCACGGCTCTCGCCCCACCATAGATCCGGACAATCTCGCCACCCGAAAGTCCGATCCGTCGACTGTGGAAGAGTCGGTCCGTGAAGCCGCCGGTGTTGAAGTCAAATGTCGACGATCGCTCCTGGAAGAACTGGCGTTTCTCGGGAAAGAAGAGAGGAAAGCGTGTGAGGTTGATCTGCTGCGCGTCTGCCTCCGCCTGAGCGAAATCAGTGTTCAGCGTCACATCGAGCGCCAGATTCGACGTTGGCGAGAAGCGTAGGTCCACGCCCATTTCGCGCATCGGCAGATCGTCCGTCCGCCACCTCGCTGCAGGAACATCCGGTGGCGAACGCAGGGCTGGCGTCTGAGTGAGGCCACCGAGCCAGAATGGCGTCACATAGACCGGAGTTGCCTGCACCACGTCCTGCAAAGAAATACGCTGGGACTGGGAGGGCTTCGCGAACCCGATGCGTCCCCATACCGGTTCGATAGCCGGGTAAATCTGGCGCTCATTCTTTCGGGCGATCACACGATAGGAGGTGAGGCCCATGGTGACTTGTCCGTCGACTGCCTGAAAGCCGAGCGTCGAGAAGGGGATTCGAAACTCGACGAACCAGCCCTCCTCGTTCTGGGTGGTCTTTACGTCCCAATGCGCATTCCAGTCCTGGTTCATCGGAATCCCGCCCGTGAACTCGGCGTCATTGGAGATGCTGCGGTCGTTTCTCACGCCCGCCGGGTTCGTGATGAACCAGACCGCCGTCTCGTAGTCGTTGTAGCTGTCCACGACGAACGCGAGCAGGTCGTCGCCGCTGTAGAGATCGCGGTACAGGGTGTTCGTGCGGATTCCGTCGGGCTCCGAGTCGTAGAGTCGGCCGGACATGTAGAAGAACTCGTCATCGTGTGCCAAGCGAACCTCGGTTCGCTCCGTCAGTTGCCCACCGAAGACGGGTGAGTACATGGACATCGGTAGCGGAGCGATGCTGTCCCAAAACGGCTCGTCTACAACGCCGTCGAGAATGACCACCGCCGAGATGCGGGTAATCGGCACAGGCTCATTCCGTGGCCCGTCGATGGCGTACGCGTCTTGGCCCGCAGCGGGTTGGACGAGAGCCCCCAAAAGGCAGAGGCAACGCACCCACACGAAGTCCACAGAATTTTTATGCATAAATCAAGGTAAAAAAAACCAGAGTGTGGAGGAAACCAGGCACCGTGATGGGGCGGACACCTTTCGTCCACCGGTCGGGCATCCTCGCTAGACCCCTACATGACCCATTTCGCTGACGAGACAAGTGACCCAGCGTGGGGTAGCGCACTGACGTCGCCGAGGGAGACCGAATTCTCCGGCAGATGCACTCATTGACACAAAGAGTAGCCGGGCCTTAGCGTCAATCAACCATGAAGCAGAGAAACAACGTGATCCGGAAGGCCCTCGCGGCCTGGCTCCCGGCGCTCCTGATCGTCTTGAGCGTGACGGTGCCCATGATCGACCTCGGCGATTTCGCCCACGAGGTCGCGGTTGAGAGCGAGCACAACTCGGCCACCTGTCCGACCCCGCATGACCATACAATTTGCACCCAGGTGGGGGCCAACTTGGCGATCGTGTCGGCTGCGACATGGATCGATCATTCGCACGCGATTGTGCGTGCGCCTACACCCGTTCAGGCCCCGCCTTCCGTCCACTCTGTCTTCTTGGACGGCCATCCTTCTCGAGCTCCTCCCCTGACCTGACGTAATGCCAGCCGCTCGTGCGGCTATTCCGCCACGCCTTTATGGCTGTGGTCCGTCGAGTATCAGGATCTTAGAGAGGTAGCACTTGAGAGCAGAACGAAGTCGTTCGGCGCACCGTTGGGGACTCATCGCACTCCCAGTTCTCGCCGTCGTCATGACTCCGCACGGAGTTTCCGCACAATCGCAGCCAGACTCGATCCGAGTCGAGGTCGCCCGCCTTGCCGCCTTGGTGGACAGTCTGAGCCGAGAGGTCGAGCGAATGCAGGCCGCGGGGCGGTCCGAACAGGCCGGCGGCGCCATGGCTCAATTGCGAGCTGCGGCGCAGGCGGCCGCGAGGTCGGGGGGCGGAGCCCCCGCGGCGTCAGACCAGGAGGATCAAGAGTTCGTGGGAAGGGGCCGCTCTATGCAGGCGCTGAATCCAGAGATCAGCGTCAATTCTGACGTGTTCGGATACGTCAACAAGGACGACAACGCTACGAACAACTTCTTCGCCCGCGAGTTCGAGATCTCGCTCATTTCCAACCTCGATCCGTATTCGCGAGCAAAGGTGTTCATTTCGCGGCACTCGCCGGGCGGGGATGTCGCTCCGTTCGAGGCTGACGGGCACGAGGAAGAAGGCGAGGGCTTCTCGGTAGAGGAGGGGTACATCGAGTGGGTCGGTCTCCCTGGGGGGATCGGCGTGAAGCTCGGACGATTCGCGCAGCAATTCGGGCAATTGAATCGCTGGCACGCCCACGCGCTTCCGTTCCAGAGTCGTTCGCTGCCTCATCTCGCGTTCATCGGCGAAGAGTTCTTGGCCCAAACCGGCGCCTCGGTTCATTGGCTCGCGCCGATCGGCGGGGCGAGCGGAACATACGAGGCCACCGTCGAGCTGACCCGCAGCGAGAACGAGACACTTTTTGGTGAGTCCGGTCGCTTGTCGGTTCTGACGCACGTCAACGGGTTCTGGAACTTGTCGTCCTCAGTCGACTTCGACCTAGGCGTGAGTTGGCTCAATGGATCGTACGAGGACGAGACTCATTTCGCGGATCGCAACCTGTACGGTGTGGAAGCCGCGTTCAATTGGCGTCCGCCAGGACGGTCCGGGTATCGGGGCTTGATGTTGCGGGGTGGGATGATGGCAGTTGATCTCCTGCCCTCCTCCGAGGACGCGTCGGAGCCCCGGTTGCCTGGGCAGGCGAAACGTGCGCTAGGATTTTGGGGACTCGGTGAACTCCGGCTCTCCCAGACCTGGCTTGTCGGCGCGCGGGTCGGCCGTACGGAGAACCCGGCGAATCCGGACGAGACGGCTTGGATGTTCTCACCGACGCTTACTCGGTGGCAGAGCGAGTTCGTTCGGTTGCGGCTCGAGTATGACATGCTGGGTCGCAGCTTCCGAACCGATCGCGAAGGACACCTTCTTTTCCAGGTGACATTCGCGATGGGCCCCCACAAACACGAGACCTACTAGCGGAGGTCACGGCGGCCCTCACCGCCGAGGCACCCCCACGGAGACCTACATGTTGAAGACTGCCCTCATCAGCGCACTGCTTCTAGGAGCGGCCGCCAGTGAAGTCCCCCATCCGGATCGGGCACCGCTGCGTGTCGTCGCAACCCTTCCCGTTTATGCGGAACTGGTTCGCGAGATCGGCGGGAACGAAGTGGAGGTATCCTCAATCGCAAACCCGAACGAGGATGCCCATTTTGTGCGCCCTAAGCCGAGTTTCGCGCTCGACCTCAGGCGCGCGGACGTGTTCGTTACGACCGGACTGGACCTAGAGGGGTGGGTCCCGACGTTGCTGGACCGGGCTGGTAACAAAGACGTGATCGAAGGCGGTAAGGGCTATGTCACGGCCTATACCGGCATTGAGCTTCTCGACATTCCAGTATCTACGAGCCGTAGCGGAGGGGACGTCCACATCTTCGGCAATCCTCATGTGACTACAGACCCGCTTCGCACGCTGCAGGTCGCGCGTAACATCACGGTGGGGCTCAAGCGGGTCGCCCCAGAGCGGGCAGCGATCTTCGATGCCGGTCTCGCCCGCCTGACCAGCCGTATGTACGAGAAGTTATTCGGCGCCCGACTGGTCGCACTTCTGGGTGGAGAGACGCTGGAAGATCTCGCGCTCAACCACACCCTCTACGGGTTTCTCGACACGCAGGAATTCGAGAATGAACCACTCATCAAGTCGCTGGGTGGCTGGATGGCTACAGCAGAACCATTCCGCAATCAGCAGATGATCTGCTACCACAAGAATTGGGCGTATTTCGAAGACCGGTTCGACGTAAAATGTGCGGACTATGTCGAAGCCAAGCCGGGGATCGCGCCTACACCCGGACACGTGGCCGAACTCATTGCCCGCATGCAGAGCGATCACTTGAACGTTCTGTTTGCGGCTTCGTACTTTGATCGAGACAAGGTGGAGTCCGTCGCGCGCCGCGGAGGGGCCACGCTCGTGCAGGTCCCGATGTCTCCTGGCGCCCGCGCCGGGGTCGACGACTACTTCACTCTGGTCGATACGTGGGTGAATGAACTCGCCGCAGCATTTAGAGCCCACTAGTCTCCTGTCTCGGACAGGTCACTAGCCCACCTCGCACTGAGCAAAAGCCACATGTTCGATTCAGATACGATCGGCTTCATGATCCCGCCCATTGTCGCGGGACTGGTGATCCTCTCGATCCATGCGTACCTAGGTCTTCATGTCATTGGACGAGGGGTCATCTTCGTCGACCTGGCCTTCGCTCAGATCGCCGCCCTCGGTACCACGGTAGCACTTCTCGCTGGCATTGAGCCCGGCTCAACCGCGTCGCTTGCATTCGCGCTCGGCTTCACGCTGCTGGGTGCATTGGTCTTCTCCTTCACGCGAATGGAAGAGTCCGTGGTGCCCCAAGAGGCGATCATCGGCATTACCTATGTCGTGTCGTCGGCGGCGGTCATCTTGCTGGCCGGGCTCACGGCAGATGGCGCAGAACATATCAGCGAGACGTTGACCGGGACGCTCATCTGGATCGACTGGCCGACCATCGCCAAAATGACCACGGTCTATGCGGTGATCGGAGCGGTCCATTTCGCCCTCCGCAAGCAGTTTCTCGCGGTCACATTCGCCCCTGAGAAGGCCGGGAACATCCGCCTCTGGGATTTCCTGTTTTATATGACGTTCGGGGTGGTTATCGCCTTTTCCGTCGAGGTGGCCGGGGTCTTGATGGTCTTCAGCGCGCTGGTGATTCCGGCCGTGATCGCTTTCCTGTACACCAGCCATTTCGGAGCCGCGCTACTCATCGCCTGGGGTATGGGGGTCGTGGCCATCGTCGGTGGCGTGGGCACGTCGTTTTATCTCGACCTCCCAACCGGCCCACTCATGGTGGTGTTCTTCGGGATCGTACTGGTTGTGGCCGCAGCACTGCGGCCACTGCTGGGCTTCAAAGCTCGGGGGAAAATCCTGGTGAATGGCCTGGTCGAGGCCAACACTGAGGCACCCTAGAGGGCTCGAAAGCTTCGCAGCAGGTCTAGATTGGCCACATCGGACGCCACCTCGTCGTCCCCCTTCGGAGTCTCGAGCACCTTAGGGACATCGCGTAGCCTTTCGTCGAGCATCAGCCTGCGAAACGGCTCGACCCCGAGCGTACCCTCGCCAATCGTCTCGTGGCGGTCCTTGCGCGAGCCGAACGGGTGTTTGGAGTCGTTCAGGTGGATCAGCCCCAACCTCTCGAAGCCCAAGACCTCCCCGAACGACGCCCAAACGCCATCATAGTCTCCCACCAGGTCATATCCCGCAGAGAAGGCATGGCAGGTGTCGAAACACACACCCACTCGGTGTTGGAGTGCCTCTGGGATGTGGTCGATGATGGTGCGGAGGTTCTCGAACGTGGCACCGACGCTGGTGCCCGAACCTGCGGTCAGTTCGAGTAACACGCGGGTCGGCCCCTCGACCGCTTCCAACGACTCGGTCACACCCTTGGCGTTCCGCACGAGTCCCGCCTGCGTCTCTCCGTCGGTCGCGTTGCCGGGGTGGGTCACCATGAAGTCCAGCCCAAGACTGCAACACCGCTCGAGCTCGCCCTGGAAGCAACGCTGCGACATACGCCACAACTTCGGATCGGGCGTGGAGAGATTGATCAGGTAAGAGTCGTGAGCTCCAGCAACCCGGACCCCATGTATCTCCCGCTCGGCTTTGAATGCTGCCGCGGTCTCCGCAGAGATTTTCGGCTCTACCCACCGGCTCGGTTGTTTGGTGAAGAGCTGAAGACTCGCCGCCCCAAGCGCCGCGGCGCGGGCCGGGGCCTTCTCAACGCCACCCGCGGCCGAGACGTGCGCTCCGAGTTCGTCCGGACTTGCACTTTGTATCGTCATGGCTCCAAAAGTCTGCAATTTTTTCCTAAAGGGGAACGGGAGCCCTACTCCAACCTTAACCCAATCAACTCCTCACAATCGACTAAGAACACGTAACGCCTTTATTGACAACTACATACGTCACGCAGTCCTACTCAGCCTGTACTGAGTCAGGCGCGGCACGAGACTTGTTATATCTGAGGCCACGCACCCCCAAATAGGTGCACGGACGACGAAGGAAGGATACCTCTGATGCGTATCTCCGCCGACGGATACATCAATCTGCAAGACCAGCGCCGGGTCCGCACGCCCGGTTCTTACGACCAAACTGTTGAGCCGCTTCCCGAAACGGAAGCGCTCTCGTTCCTGCTGTCCCACAGTTTTCGTGGCCACCGCAGGATCGTCCGAGCGCTAACCATCGCCGAACGCAAACGCATGCGAATGGCCACCTGGGCCGATTCGGTTGCTGAGCGAATGGCGCTGATGCACAGGGTCTGGCGCGCAATCACCGAATCTGCACCATCACCGGCAACCCCGGGCCAGGCCGAGTTGATTCAGGTTGTCCAGTTCGAACACTGGGCCTACCCGATCTATCTCGACGGCGACTACACTCGTGTGATTCCACTCGGTGGCGTCTCGGTCACCGAGATCCCCGAAGGAATTTTGCTGCGCCTGGACGGACTGGTGAGCGTCTAACCAGACCAGATATGCGGATCTGTGGCCACCGCTGACCGCGATCCGCTGCGATGTGCCTACGCCCGATAGGGGCGAGGCCTCACGCCCTGGGGGGGGCGTGCTAAGAATGGCGGCAGGTGCTTGCACCTGCCGTCATTTGCATTTCCCCCCGGCCCTGCCGTTTCGGCGGACAGGGGTCGCAGCGTCCCCTTTTTCGGACATTCCGTAGGCCCGAACACGCCTATCCGCCGCAAGCCCACGTCGTCGCGGTGCCGCCATAAAATTCCGCGCCTCAGGCACTTAGGAGCAAGGACGGAGTCTCCTGCCGCAGATTCCCGGCTCTCGGCACGCCGTTTGCCTATCCCTATGCCACACGGCAGAGGGCCGGGCGAGTCACAGGGGAGGACGGGAAAATGATCTTCGCAAGAAACGAACTGCGGTTGCGGGGAAAGGTGGGCACCTGGTGTGCGGCGATGTGTCTGCTGATGGCCGTGATCGCGATCGCACTCTTGGCCAGCGATGCCCTCAGCCAAGAGCCACAGACGGACAACTTCGATCTTGTCGGTACCGTCGTTGACGATGTGAGCGGTGGCGTCCTCGTTGGCGCCTGGGTGTCGCTCGAAGGCGCCGAATGGGGGTCGATCACGGACGACAAGGGTCGCTTTCGGCTCCCCGATGTGAGCGCAGGGGCCTATGCAATTACCGTGGAGCAGTTGGGTTACGAAACCTTGGTCTGGACCGGCGAAGTAGCGCCCGACGGTCCGTTAGCACTCCGGGTCAATCCTCAACCACTCCTGCTCGAAGGATTGCAGGTTGTCACGGATCGTTTCCGGTCAAGAAGGAACCGCACTGCGCAGAGCGTGGTCGCTTACGACCGGGCTGACCTGGCCACCAGCCCTCAGACCAACGTCGTCGACTTCGTGGCTCTCCGTGTGGGCACTTCGCGCGACCGTTGCGGTGACGCGACGCGGGGCAACACCTGCTTCCGGTTCCGTGGACGCAGTGTTGAGCCCGCAGTCTTCGTCGACGAAGTGCGGGTGCTTGCGGGTCTGGACTACCTAGACGCGCTGGCTCCGCACGAACTGCAGTTGGTGGAAGTCTTCGGGTCCGGCCGCCACATCCGCGCCTACACCAACCAATTCATGACACGCGCTGCAAGAACACGTCTTCAACCCGTCGCGATCCTTTTCTGACGCGCCACCCCATGGAACGCTATGGGCAGAGGTCGGTCCGCCAAGGCGGGCCGACCTCTTTTCACACCTGGACTTGCCCCCGGCGCGCGGGGCGGCGCTCAGTCGGGCAACCCTGGCTCGGTCATGCCTCGGACGTCCAGCGCGGCATCAATCTGGTCCTCCGGGAGGAGTCCCTGCTCCTGGACGATCTGCCGAACGCTAACGCCTCTTTTCGCCGACTCCTTAGCCACGACCGCAGCCGCGTCGTAGCCGATGTACGGGTTGAGCGCCGTAGCGATCGAAGGGTTCTTTTCCAGCAGTTCCTGAGCCCGAGCGGGGTTGGCCTGGATACCCACAACACATTTGTCAGCGAACGCCACCACGACGTTAGATAAGAGCGTGATCGACTCGAGCAGTGCCTGCGCGAGCACCGGCATCATCACATTCAGTTCGAAGTTACCGCGGCTTCCTGCCACCGTGATCGTCGTGTGATTCCCCATGACGCGCGCACACACCATCATCATCGCCTCAGACATGACCGGGTTTACCTTGCCCGGCATGATTGATGATCCCGGTTGGATCGCGGGCAAATTGATCTCGTGGATACCCGAGGTCGGACCGGACCCTAGCCAACGGATGTCGTCCGCGATCTTCATCAGACTGGTCGCGACCGTATTCAGCGCACCCGCGGTGCTCACAGCCGCGTCTTTGGCCGCCTGGGCCTCGAAATGGTCGTCAGCCTCGCGGAAGGCGATCCCGGTCGCCTCAGCGATCCGAGCGATCGTCTTTGGTGCGAACGCCTCATGCGTGTTGATGCCCGTACCCGTTGCCGTCCCTCCCAGGGCCAGCTCCTCGAGTTCAGCCCCGGCGCGACGAATCCGGTCGATGCCTTTGGTCACCTGCATCGCATAACCGGCGAACTCCTGGCCAAGCCGCACAGGTGTGGCGTCCATAAGGTGAGTCCTACCCGACTTTAGAATTCCGTCGAAGGCTTCGGCCTTGTCGGCCAGGGCCTTACGCAGATGTTCGAGCCCTGGAAGCAGCTCGTGATCAATCGCCACACGGGCAGCGATGTGGATCGCAGTCGGAATCACGTCGTTGGACGACTGCCCGAAATTCACGTGATCATTCGGATGGACAGCATCACCCCTGATCGCGGTGGCCCGGTGCGAGATAACCTCGTTGGCATTCATGTTCGAGGACGTGCCTGAGCCGGTCTGATAGATGTCGAGCACGAACTGGTCGTCGTGTTCGCCACTCATAACCTCATTCGCGGCGGCAACGATCGCGCTGGTGATGTCCGCTTGGACATGCCCTAGCTCAGCGTTGGTTTCGGCTGCTGATCTCTTGATCAGCCCAAGCGCCTCGATGAATCGGCGCCCGAACCGCTGGCCGCTAATGGGAAAGTTCTCGACGGCCCGTTGGGTCTGTGCGCCGTAGAGGGCGTCCTCAGGGACCTGCATTTCGCCGAGCGAGTCCTTCTCGATGCGATATCCGTCAGCCATGGGAGGCGTGTCTCCAGGAAGGTCGGGGTTGCGTGATGGGAAGCGGCTCGCCCATCCGGGTCTGCCGGCTGTCGAAATCTACCCCACCGCGGGTAGGGGTGAAGGGGGCCGGTGCGTCACCCTTTCTTGGGCTGACCGGGGCGCATCTCGACACGGCTGACGTGGGCCTGTTTTGGATACGACAGCAGTTGCATCACTGCGGTAGCACAATCGTCCACGTGTAGACGCCAGGTCCGTTCCGGAAGCTGCTCGCGCCCGTTGAAGTGGGTGTCTACGCTACCCGGCATGACGATGCTTACACGGACGTCATCGTACCGAACATCCAGCATCATCGCCTCGGTCATGCCGAGCAGCCCGTACTTGCTGGCGTTGTATCCGGTCCCGCCCGGGAACGGGTTGCGACTGGCAAGTGAGGCGATGTTCACTATGAAGCCATCCTCCGTGGCGCTCAGATGCGGCAGGGCGGCCTTGGAGCAATAAAACACGCCTCCTAGGTTCACATTCACCTGCAGTTGCCATTCGCTGACCGTCATTTCGGACAGTGGCTTGAAGATGCCGACTCCGGCGTTGTTCACCAGCACATCGATTCGACCAAAACGGGCGACGGTCTCGTCAACCAGTCGTTGGCAAGCATCGGGGTCAGCGACGTCGCAGACGATGCCCATAGCGCGGTCACCGAGTTGGGCTGCAACCTCGTGCACCTCGGCCTCCGTGCGTGAGCTCACCACCACCGCAGCGCCAGCCGCGAGCATGTGTTCTGCTACCGCACGCCCGATCCCCTTGGTGCTTCCGGTGACGATCGCGACCTTGCCAGTTAGATCCAACATGAGCACCTCTTTAGAAGGCATTTGAGCGCTGGGGTCTGGTCCAGCGTACCCCGAAAGGGCTATCAGTGTGGGCATGACTGAGCAGAATTCGCAACGTGTCGCTTTGGTGACCGGAGGTGCCGTCCGCGTGGGGCGAGCCATCAGCCTCGCCTTAGCCGGCAACGGGTACGACGTGGTGGCGGTGTTCCGATCTTCAGGGGAGTCCGCACAGACGCTCCGCGCCGAAATCGAGGCCCTCGGCAGGAGGTGCCTTACGGTGCGGGCGGACCTCGGAACCTCGGAGGGGGCGGAGTCGATCGTCGCAGAGGCTCGCACCGCATTCGGCCGCCTCGATCTCGTCGTCAACTCGGCCGCGAGCTTCGACAACAGAGACCTGCTCGATGTAGATGCGGACTCTTGGGACGCCGTAATGGCCCTGAACGTCCGCGCGCCGCACCTGGTGGTCCGCGCTGCTGCGGACCTCCTGAGGGCCACAGAGGGTGCGGTAGTCAACATCGTCGACCTGTCGGCCTTCCAGCCCTGGACAGAGTATCCTGCGCACTCGGTGGCGAAAGCAGCGCTCGCGCACCTTACGCGCGTTCAGGCCCGCGCCCTCGCGCCGCACATCCGCGTGAACGCCATCGCGCCCGGCGCCGTGCTGCCTCCAGATGACTGGGACACGGAGCGTTGGGAGGCTTTGGCCGATATCGCGCCACTCAAGCGGGTCGGGTCCCCCAAAGACGTCGCCGACGCGGTGCTCTTCCTCGCCGGGGCGCATTTTGTAACCGGGCAGGTCCTCGTCGTGGACGGTGGGCGCTTACTGGGGCCGGCGGGCCCTCCCCGAGCGGCCAACTCCGACGGCTGACTCGGAAACCAGAATGCCAGGGAACGTCTTTGACCGCATCAGCACCGCGGGCGTCGATCCCCGGGGGGCACCGAAGCCCGTTCCGGGGTTCGGCACCCAGATCCAAGACCGAGCGATCATCGGCTTTGAGCCGGAAGCCAACGTTGACGTGAAGTGGACGACGGTCCAAGGCGCCTACGCTGACGGCTCGCCCTACTCGCTGCGGCGACCTGAGCCGGTCATCACTCGACCCTACGCGGCGTTCGGCGCATCTGTCGACGCCGAAGACCTCCAACTCCTCACTCCCACGCATACTCACGGTGAGCCGGTGGGCACGTTGGAGCATCAGATTCTCGTCCAGTGTCATCAGACTCTCAACTTCGTGTGATCCTGCGCCACAGCTGTGAGGGGGCTGCGGGAAGTGCGTTGCCCCCCCTGGCGCACGTGTCTATCAACTGAAGAGGCAGTCTCGGCGCACCATTATAGGGCGCACGCCACCGGCTCGTCACCTCAATCGGATTCGGCCACCGCAAGCGCAGCGAGGTCAGGATCACTCTGATCCGGGCTTCCGCCAGCACAAAACTCGTCGTCGTGCTGTAGTGCTCGTGTGACCACGCCGCCCGGGTTGCGGCAGGGATCCATCGGGGAAGGCGGTCGTGCTTGAAGGGCCACGGGGTGTCTTCGATGGACGCCCCGAGTACTTCATGGGCGAGGCCGCACCGCCACTCGTGTTTCCTAAACTTGTCGGCGAGGCCATGCCTGCAGGTACGTCCAGTCGAAGTCGCCGGGAAGCGACTCGCAAATGAGCGCGATATCGCACAGCCACAACGGTCTCCACGCTCCGTGGGAGAGAAAATGTCGACACAGGAGTCCGAGATGGTCCTCCGGGCCTAAGACGCGGAACGCTCGGTCGCCGATGTGCGCCGTTTCTGAGCGCTCCATCACCGTGGCCCACTGTCCTTCCCTCCCCGGTAAGCCCGAGTGAAGGTCAACCCTGAGCGGACGGTCCGTGTTCTCCGCGTGGCGCGCCAGGGCCGCAGCGGCGGCATCGAGCTCCTCGGGCGCAACGAGGAGGTCAATGTTCCCATACGGTCGCAAACCCGCCTGCGGATACCCACGCGCAACGACCCACCCCCTGATCATCGCGGGCTCGACTCCCACGCTCGCAAGAACGTCCAGCGCGACACAGATGCGTTCCTCGTGAAGTCGCGCATGGAGCGACTGAATTCGGAACGCATCGCGTAGCGACACCCCCGCCGGGCTGTCCGCCAAGGCTGAGTCCCGGATCCTCCACCAGGCCAAGCCCCCAGCTCCAGTAGCCTGAAGACGCTCGTTGAGCAGCTTGAGATGCCCTGCCGTCAGTTGGACGTCAGGAGGCGTCGATCGCCAACTTCCGCGCAGCGCTTCAGCGATCAGGGCTCCGTCGACCTTGTCGGGCGCGAGGGGCGGCACGAAGGGTTACTCCATCCGCCGCAGCAACATATCCGCCGTTGCGTCAGCCTCACCGCGAGCGTCCTTGAGTACTGTCGTCCTGCTCACGAGCCGCTCCAAAGTCTTGAGTGACCTTCGGGGTGCGCGGCGGGCAGGCACTGTGTCCCGCAAGAGTTCCAGGATCGCTTTGCCACCGTGCAGGCGTCGGGGCCTAAATCGGACCCCTGGCTTGTACTGCGTCACAGCCACAACTCCGACTGGAATCCCACGGGTGCCGACCTCCGCCCCGTATGCAGAAGGGTCTATCGCGACCACGCGTGTAGGCCTAGTCGAGATCGTCCGTCATGCCTCCGCGCCTCAGTCGGTATGAAGCCAACGGTTCAGGGTCGAAAGCCACCTCGGCGTGCGACGCCACCCGTAACCATTGTTCGTAGTCCGCCGGCACGTTCAAGGAAGTGTCGAAGGGCCCGGCCGCGACATAGGCCGCGCTTGAGAGCATCACCGTCACGGTCGGAATGAAGTTCTCTTCAAGGAGATGGAGTCGGACGTCTCCCACGCATGGCGGCACGCGATCTGCGTAGAGGCCAATCCGGCGGCCGCCTTCGCCCATGATGTGGCAGTCGGAATAGCATAGGCCGGCCGCACCCCGGGACATGAGGGCTACCTGGCGTTCGAGCTCGTCCTCGCGCCAAAGGTCATCATGATCGCAGGAAGGCGAACAGGTCGGCCCGGGCTAGCGCTACGGCCTCGCCGCGTGCCGCCCCCAAGGTCAGTCGCTCCGGACCCCCGAAGATCCGCACTCGTGCGCCTAGACCCCTAGCGATGTCCGCACTGCCATCCGTCGACCCGTTGTCCCAGAACACGAGTTCCCAGTCCTGCAGCGTCTGCGCTGTCAGGATCGCCAAAGTCTGGGACAGGAGCGCGGCGCCGTCATAACAGACCATGATGACGCTGACGGTGGGCGTCCGTCCCGCCACGCCATGGGCTGAGGCAGACACCGTCAGGTCGACGAACGAAGTTCCTTTTCCGCCATGGGTCAGCCTACCGCGGCGACCTCATCCTCGACATGGGCCACGGCGTCAGGGCCCCCGTGGGCGAGCCATCGCTCGGCCTCTAGGGCAGCCATACAGCCGGTCCCTGCGGCGGACACCGCCTGTCGGTAGAAATCATCCATGACGTCGCCGGCTGCGAACACGCCGGGCACCGATGTCTGCGTGCGCCAGGCGATCGGCATTTGGATGTAACCATTGTCCTTGAGCTTCACGATGCCACCCAAAAAACCCGTGTTCGGCGTATGGCCGATCGCCACAAATAGCCCGCCAATCTGGACCTCACTCGCGTCACCCGTGACGGTGTCCTCGAGCTTGAGAGCTGTCACGGTCTCTTCGCCCACCACATCGATCACGACCTTGTTCCATTCGACACGAATCTTGGGCTCGGCGAGCACTCGGTCTGCCATGATCTTGGAGGCACGAAATTCGTCGCGCCGATGCACCACGACGACCTCCTTGGCGAACTTCGTCAGGTAGAGGGCGTCTTCCATAGCTGAGTCGCCGCCGCCGATCACGGCAAGGACCTGGTTCCGAAAAGCAGGTAATGCGCCGTCACATACCGCGCACGCGCTTACGCCGCCGCCGGACTGAGCAAGCTTCTCCTCGTTTGGCAGGCCCATCCAACGGGCGTTTGCGCCGGTGGCGATGATGACGGAGTCAGCAAAGACCACCTTTCCGGTACTCGAGACCAAACGAAAAGGGTATTGATCGACATCAACTTCGACGATGTCTTCCCAGATCGCACGCGTCCCAAATCGCATCGCCTGCTCACGCATTTCCATCATGAGGTCTTGCCCCATGACGCCGTCCTTGAAGCCTGGGTAGTTCTCGACCTCCGTCGTGAACATCAACTGCCCCCCGGGGATCATGGTGCGACTCCCCGCTCCTTCGAACACGAAAGGCTCCATCTGGGCCCGCGCCGCATAGATCGCCGCCGTCCATCCCGCCGGACCTGATCCGATAATGACGACGGTCTCTCGCTCTCGTACTTCGGTCATTTCTGCGTTTCCTGTCGTTGTCTACGGGAGGGCAATCCGCCCTCCCCACCATGGGAATCCGTGAGGGTTCCCTTCGAGTAGGCAGCTAGTGCCTTGTAGCAGGACATCAGTCCTTAAAAATCTTCATGTTCGTCGAATGTCCGGGGTTCACACGCGCGCTCGGGTCGACGAAATGTACGGCGTTATTGACCGCGATCGCCGCCTCCGAGAAGCCCGTTGCGATCAGGTCCAACTTCCCCAGATAGTCCACGATATCTCCGGCAGCAAAGATCCCCGGGACGTTGGTGGCCATCAGTTGATCTACCGGGATGCGATTCTTGTCGACCTCGATGCCCCAAGCCTTGATCGGCCCCAGGTCGGGCTTGAAGCCCAAGCAGGAGATGACTATGTCGCACTCGAACGTCGTGTCTTCGTCGGTGCGATTATCGAACAGGGTGACACGTGCCACTCGGTCCCCACCATGGACTTCACGAACCTCATGGAAAGTCCTGAGATCAATCTCACCCGCCTCCGCAGCCACCTCCATCTGCGTCACCGTCGCTTCATGGGCTCGCCACCCGTCTCTGCGGTGCACAAGCTTGATTGACGCGGCGATGTCCTTCAGCATCAAGACGAAGTCGAGCGCAGAGTCTCCACCGCCAACGACGATCACATGCTTATGTCGAAACGCCTCAGGGTCTTTCACGGCGTAAACGATGCCTTTGTGCATGAAATCTTCATACCCAACGCACTTAAGCGGCATGGGTTCGAAGGCCCCCTTGCCGCCCGCGATCACAATCGCCTTCGAGAGGTACGTGTCATGCGTACAACGCATCTCGAAGTGGCTGCCCGTCCATTCGACCTCATGGACCTGCTCCTCCAGTATCACATCTGGACCGAACTGGAGCGCCTGCTCAGTGAGATCCCTCACCAGGTCCTTGGCCAAGACCTTCGGAAAACCCCCAACGTCATGGATGTACTTTTCGGGGTAAAGTGCGGTGAGTTGCCCGCCGAGCTCGGGAAGTGAGTCGACGATTCGGCAGGACATGCCGCGCATACCTGCAAAGAAGGCGGCGAAAAGGCCCGTCGGACCTCCGCCTATGATCGTGATATCTCGGAGTTCGTTAGCCATAAGGCTCAAGTGTAACCCGACGAGTAGGTGGGACCAACGTCCCGGCAGTCTCTAAGCTGAAGCTTCGCCGCGGTAGAAATCGGACGCCTTATACCGCACCAGGCCCCGAACAACGAGGAGCTTCGTGATCGCGGCAGACGGCACCCCGATCAGGAGCCCAACGAAGCCGAAGAAGAAGCCCCCAAGGGCCAGCGCTAGGACGACCCACACCGGATGCAACCCCACCGATTCACCCACAATCTTGGGGCTGATGACGGCGCCCTCAAGCAGCTGAGCGGCTCCGTACACGACCGCGACCTTCAGGAGCGCCGTGGCCACGCTTCCGCTCACGAGCGCGATGAATACCGCCGGTATCAAGCTCAATATGAGCCCCAGATAAGGCACCACAGAGAAGACCCCGACGATCAACCCGAGCGTCCCTGCGTAGGGGAAGCCCGCGATCCAAAGGCCGAGCCCAGTAATCGCTCCTAGCGAGATCGCCACCACCACCTGGCCCCGCAAATAGCGCGACACCATGTCGTTGCACTCCTGAGCGAATGCCACGAAAGCGTCGCGCCTAGATGCAGGGAGAAGGCTCGCTCCGGTGGCAGTGAGGCCGTTCCAGTCTCGCAACAAGTAGAAGGTCAGGGCCGGCGTAAGGGCCAGATAGCCGAGCACACCGAACATCGACCCGAGGCCCCGACCTACGCCCAACACGCCGCTCCAAAGCCAGGTGGACAGCGCCGCCTGGCGGTCCTGGAGGAAGGCCACCACAGCCTCCGAGTCGACCTCTCGCAGACGGACGAGCAGGGCATCCTCGTCAATAAGCGGAAGGTCAACCGACAATAGCCTCTCTCGACCGCTCTCGAGCCATCCCGCCAGGCGCTCAAAAAAGACGGGCGCGGACTCGATCACCTCGCCCATCTGCTGGAGCGCCGCAGGCAACATCAACAAGAAGAGTACCGCGAGCAGGGCCACCGCCGGGAGCGTTAGAAGCGCGATCGCAAGCGTGCGGGGCACGCGCCGTTTCTCCAAACCGTCAACGAGAGGATCCAGCACATAGGCGAGTACCAAGGCGAGCACAAAAGGTGCGAGCAACGACCCAGTCGTTGAGAGCAGCCAAATCATGGCCAGAACGCCTGCCACTGTGAGTAGGGCGGCATGTCCGGTCTCGCCGCGAAACGGGAGCATGACCGCCCACAGCAGCACAAAAAGGACCACGGGGTTCAACACCCCCCGGGTAGCGTAGAGGAAGAAACCGAGGACCAAGAGGACGGCCGCGGCTTCGACGCCGCGCCAAAGAGAGAGCTGGGCCTGCTGTTTATTCACGGGCCGCGTCCGCCTCATGCACGGCAGAGCTTCGTCCGGCAATCCCCTGGACCGCCCGCACTACCTCACGCGCATTCTCATAGGTGATAGTCTCGGGGGCCGAATCGAGCGGCACCCAAACACACTCGGAAATACCCTCGGCCACCTCAGGCACGGGGTCGCCGCGCTCCGAGTACATCACGAAAAAAGTCGTGAACTTGTGGACCTGAGCGTCTTCTGCCCGAAAATACCAGTCGATGGTGACGATCTCCGGCCCGAGTACGAGGTCCGTCAGGCCTGTCTCTTCAGCGACTTCCCTCAGGGCGGCTTCGGACGGACTCTCACCGTTCTCGAGGTGCCCCTTCGGTAGTCCCCAGTTGCGGTAGGGATCGCGGATTACAAGCGCATGACGAAGGCCGTCCACCTCACGCAGGACGACACCTCCCGCACTCTTCTCGACCCGAATGGGGACTGGAACTGGCAAGCCTGGCCTCTAGAAAATGGAAAGGCGAACATAACGCCGCGGATTCTCACGGACGTCCTTGAGTAGGAGCGCGAGCTGATCAAGGACGTCTTCGGCCCGGATGGCGAGGGTCGAATCAGAAAGCAGGCGCCCGACCGCACCCTCCCCGTCCTCAATACGAGCCGCGATCCGATCGATCCGGGCGAAGGCTGAATCTGCCCGATCGACGGTCCCCGAGATTCCCCCAGTCGCTTCAGATAGGTCCGTGGCGATCGCTTGAATGCCGGCCGAGGCGACGCGCATATTCGCCACGATGGTGTCGATTTGCGAGTCGGAGAGAATCCCTTCTATCCGCTCGAACGATCGGCGAGCCACGCGCGACGCCTCTTCGACCTCGTTGAGCGCAGCATCCGCGCTGGCCGAGACGCTCGTAGCCACCGCCGCCTGTTGCACGACCAGCTCGCGGATCTCCAGGCTGATCGCCTCCAAATTCGAGATCGCGGACGCGAGCTGAGTGGCAGTCTCCTCGTTGAAGGCGAGTTCGAGTCGGTCGCTGAGCTGGGCGAGGTTGTCGGCAATTTGTTCAGCAGAAGCCGTCAATCGAGACATCTCGGGGAGCGCATACCCTGGTAGGACACCAGGAGGAGCATCGACTGGCAGCTGATAGAACTCATAGCGGGGATACTCGGCCATACTCACGATCTCAGCCTGCCAGTCACCAAACATGGACTCAGGGCCCAGAATGACCGCGGCGTCGCCCGGGAGCACAACGTCCTCATCCAGTAGCATGCTGACCCGAACCGCGGTACCAATCACGCCGAACGCCTCGATGCGTCCGATATTCACACCAAGGTACTTTACCGAGTTGCCGCGATTGAGCTGGCCCACGGTCCGAACGAGAATATCCCGAGCGACCTGGGGCTGTCCAAAGTTGGTCCCTTGGAGGTAGTACGTGCCGACGACTCCGACGGCCAAGGCACTGAGGATCACGAATCCGACTAGGAGCTCTCTGCCCCGGTTCACGATGCGGACTCCATGAGATCAGGCCTCCCTTCAATAAACCCCTTCACGATCGGGTCCGTGGTCGCGCGTAACTCGTCCGGCGTGCCATCGAATCGGATCTGCCCATCGTAGAGCATCGCCACGCGGTCGGAAACTCGAAAGGCGCTCGTCATGTCGTGTGTAATCACCAGTCCCGTCACCCCAAGTTGCTCCGCCATCCTGACAATGAGCTGATCAATGACCGTTGTGGTCACTGGATCAAGCCCCGTGGTCGGTTCGTCGTAGAGCAGGTACTTGGGCTCCGTCGCGATCGCCCGTGCGAACCCGGCCCTTTTTCGCTGCCCGCCTGAAAGCTCAGACGGATACCGCACACCGTAGCCATCAAGATCCACCAGATGCAAACAATCGGCCACCCGCTCCTTGATGGTACTTTCCGTTAGGCCCAGGACGCGGCGAAGGCCCATCGCCACGTTATCCTCGATCGTCATCGAGTCAAAGAGGGCAGCGAATTGGAAGACGTACCCGACCTTTCTGCGTAGCTGATACAGCTCCTCTTGTTCGAGCTGATTGACGTTCTGGCCGTCGACCCAAACCTCTCCGGCATCGGGGCGTAGAAGACCCACGATGTGCTTGAGCGCCACCGATTTTCCGGTTCCTGATCCGCCAATCACGGAGAGTGTTTCACCGTCCCTGATGGAGAGCGTGAAGCCCTTGAGCACCTCTTTGGGGCCAAATCCCTTATGGATATCGAGCAACTCGATACTCATAGCAGAATCACGCCCCAAAACGCGTCGAGCAGGAGAATGACCATGCTCGAGACGACGACGGTCTGGGTGGTCGCACGCCCGACTCCAGCCGCCCCTCCTGTCGTGTGGAAGCCGAAGAAACAACCGAGGGAAGTCACCGTCAGGCCAAAACTGATGGACTTAATGATCGAGAACTGAAGGTCGAACGGATCGAACAAGAATTGCAGACCCTTCACGAACTCGAACGAAGACATATCCAAGAGCGCCTGGGCGGTGACCCAGCCGGCGGCGATCCCTAACGCATCGGCGAGGACCACGATGATGGGGAACATGATCGCGCCAGCAACCACGCGAGGAACGACCAGGTAGGCGACCGGGTCGTAGGCCAGCGTCTCCAGTGCGTCGATCTGTTCCGTGACACGCATGGTGCCGATCTCCGCCGCGATATTCGCGCCGACGCGCCCGGACAGAGCGAGGCCGGTTAACACCGGCCCGAGTTCCAATAGCATCGTCTTCCCGACCAACGTCCCGACCAAGTACAGCGGCATGGCGCCGGTAAACGTGTAGGAGGCCTGCAGCGCCAACACAACACCCGTGAACGTCGCGATGAAGAGCGCCACCGGTACCGACTCGACGCCAACGCGCATCATCTGTGGAAGAAGGTGGGGGCCCCACAAAGAGACCTTTTTTACCGCATGGGCGGCGTCTCTCGCGAGATATCCCGCCCTACCCACCGAGGCCACAGTCGCGAGCACGAACCGCCCCAGCGCTGCAACCGGCCGAAGTATTGAAAGCATGGTCGGAAAGTATCACCGCGCTCGCCGCAGGGCATAAAATCGCAATGGCCCCCCGACCTTGAGTCGGGAGGCCAGACCCTCGCATGAGGAACGCCACCTGAGCAAGGTGTGCTACCTAATCGAGCACGCCTTCCTCGGTTTCCAGCGTGAACTCCACCTCTTCGAGCGAGCCGTTGTCGCCCGGAAGTGTATAGGTAATACGAATGCGCTTCACCGCTCCTCGCGGATCCGAAAGGCCTACCTGGAAGTCGAGCGCCTGATCATGCGAGGTGATTCGGGTGCGAATGCGGTCTCCCGGTTCGCCTTCCGGCTTGTTCACGGGATTGCGAAAGAGCGTCTTCGTGGACTGCCGGCCAGTCTCAAGCTGCCGGGTGACCTTCACCAGTTTTAGCCAGTCAGGCTGATAGTTGACCGCGTACTCGAAGCCGCGTTGGTCGGCCCCGCTTCCCTCGCGATTGTGACGCGCCACCGGAACTCCTCTGGGAGAAGCAAAGTTACTCAGAATTTTTCGTAAACGAATGTTTCCCGGCGAGTGGCGAAAAGTCAAGTTTCTTGACCAACGCACAACCACGAAGTCCATCTGAACAAAGGAAATTTCGCGGCTCAGCCCAGACCGTTTTTCTGACTAAAGGTCTAACGGCACCGGCACAAACGTGAGGAAAAAAATCACAATCAGCGCCAACCCAACCCGAATTCGCAGCGTCCCAATGCTCTTCTCTGGCTGAACGACGGTGGGGTGACTCACGCTTCCGCGGTGCAGGACGGCAACAAGAAGCGCCCACGCCCACCAACCCCACCACAAGAAGCCCAACGGCAATAGCGCCGCCATGAACACTTTGGCCGCGCGGCCCTGATGCTTCGGGGCCAGAGCGTACAATATGTGCCCCCCATCCAGCTGGCCGAGTGGAAGCAGATTCAACGCCGTAACAAAGAGCCCTAGCCAACCCACGAGCGCCAAGGGATGGAGTAGGATCGGCGCGTCGCCAAACCCCGTTGGCGCGAAGACCGTGGCCATCACATGTGTGACTGCCCCGTTTCCGAGCCACACAGGCTGCCCGGCGAACTGAATCACGAACGGAGTTGCGAGCGTCGCGCGGCCAGGAACGACCTCCGACAACCGGAGCCCATACGCCAGCAGGGGCAATGAAACAGCGAAACTTGCGAGCGGGCCTGCGGCGCCCACGTCGAACAAAACGGACCGGCGAATGGTCGGCCCCTTCAGGCGAATGAACGCCCCCACTGTCCCGATAATCGAGAAATAGGGCGGAAACGGGATGAAGTAGGGCAACGTCGCGCGCACGCGGTGTTTGCGGGCGGCGAAATAGTGGCCCATTTCGTGGGCCAGGAGAACGCCTAGGAAGGGAAAGGCGAAGGGTATCCCGACAAAGAGTGCGCGCAGGTTGAGCCCGGACGGATAAGGGATGGCCATCTCTCCAAGCCTGAGCACCTCCGTATCGAACGGATCCAGACCCACCATGAGCGCCCCGGAAGCCATGGTCGTGACCATGGTCGCGGCAAAAAGGGCGATATGAATCCAGGGGCCGCGACCACGCTCATCTGTCGCGTGGTAGACCAGGGCCACGTTGGTTTGCTCATCCTCATGACGGAGGTAGGCCGTCGCAGGCCACTCCTCCAAAGCAACAAGGACCTCCGGAGATGACGCGGTGAGACCCTCCCGCAACGTCCCCTCAAGAAGGACGTCATTGGAGAGGGAAGTCAACTCATAGTCTGCCAACAAGGGCAGCCACATGCCAGGATCAGGCTTGCCCGCCTTTCGGAGGGCCATTATTGTGGCATTACTACCATATAAGCTCCGCAGGACCCGTCTTACTCGGCCCGCTCCCCCATGGGAACGCAGCGAGTCCGGGAACGATTGTTAAGATCAACGACCCCCGCGGCCGTTTCAGTACTTGTCCTCCCCCGCCGACGCTACCACCAGCCAAGCGTCCAGTCCGCCCCCGGAGTCCCTTGGACATAGTAGAACTCAAAAGCAAAACCGTTGGCGAACTGCATAACCTCGCAGACGAACTGAACATCAGTAACGTCAACGGACTCCGCAAGCAGGACTTGATCTTCCGCATAGAACAAGGACTACTTGAGGCCGAGGTCGTGCTGCGCGGTGAGGGCGTGTTGGAGATCCTGCCCGAAGGGTACGGCTTTTTGCGGTCCCAAGACTGGAACTACTTGTACGGGCCGGACGACATCTACATGAGCCCGTCGCAAATCAAGCGCTTTGACCTCCGCACGGGTGACACCATCACCGGTCGGGTCAGGCCTCCCAAGAGCGGCGAACGGTACTTGGCACTGCTCAAGGTCGAAACGATCAATTGGGAGGTGCCCGACGCGGTGACCCAACGGCCGAATTTCGACACGCTACGGCCGTGCCACCCGGAGGAGCGCCTCACGCTGGAGGTTGAGGGTCCCGAAGGAAACCTCTCTATGCGGGTCATCGACTTGATCGCCCCAATTGGAAAAGGTCAGCGGGGCCTCATCGTGTCACCACCGAAGGCCGGGAAGACGACGATCCTCCAGCAGATCGCGAATTCCATCGCGAAGAACGAGCCTGACGTACACCTCATCGTGCTGCTCATCGACGAGCGCCCCGAAGAGGTCTCCGACATGTTGGAGCACGTGGCTGCCGAAGTGATCTCGTCGACCTTCGACGAACCTGCGGAACGGCACGTTCAGGTGGCTGAGATGGTGATGGAAAAGGCCAAGAGGCTCGTTGAGCAGGGCAAGGACGTCGTACTACTCCTAGACTCCATCACTCGATTAGCCCGTGCATACAACTCGACGATGCCGCACTCTGGGAAGATCCTTTCAGGGGGGGTCGACGCGAACGCCCTGCACAAGCCAAAGCGCTTCTTCGGGGGCGCCCGAAACATCGAGGACGGTGGCTCCTTGACCATCATTGCTACCGCGCTCGTCGAGACCGGCAGCCGGATGGACGAGGTGATCTTCGAAGAGTTCAAAGGCACCGGAAACATGGAGTTGGTCCTCGACCGCCTAATCTCAGACAAGCGGATCTTCCCTGCGATCGACCTGAACAAGTCGAGCACGCGGCAAGAAGAACTGCTTCTCAGCGATACTGAACTCAACCGCGTGTATCTGCTTCGCAACTTCCTTGCCCATATGCCGCCCGACGAGGCGATCGAGTTTCTGCTGGCGCGGATGGAACGCACGGAGAACAACGCGGACTTCTTGGATGCAATGACGCGGGGGGAATAACGCGGGAAGACAGAGAGTTGCTCTTCCCTCCGCTACTGGGCACGTCTCCCTGCACCACCGTACCCCCCGCCGCACTTATGTAGCTGCGGGAAGAGCAACTCTCCGCCTTCCCGCGCGCTTGTGGGTTGGCACAACTGCAACTGCAACCGTCAGGGAACTTTACTGGACTTCGGGCCCGTCCACGGGCCCTCCGTCGGGGGCTACTCTACGGCGTCGCCGTAGCGGGGGTTGGCTACGAAGCCGTCGTCACTTAGGACGTGGTGGTCCCAGGGGAGAATGACTTCGGCGTCGGTTTTTAGGGCGTAGAAGTCGGGTTGGTAGCCGCGGGTTCGGGCGAAGCTGGTGGCGGTGTGGACCTCGGTGGGGTGCACGGCCCGCACGGCGGCTAGAGCCAACCGCAGCGTGTTGCCGGAGGTGGTCACTTCGTCGACAATGAGGACGCGGCGTCCGGCGGCTTCTCGGGGAGCGGCCGACATGATCTCAGGGCTGTCACGCACTGCGTCATCGTCCCAGGGGCGCGCGATCCGCAATTAGTAAAAATCGACGTCCATGATGGTCGCCACGACGGCTCCTGGGAGGGCGCCAGATCTTGCGATTCCGATCACCACATCGGGGTCATAGTCCCGGGCCACTTTGAGGGCGAGCGCTCGGGCGAGCTCTCCGAACATCTCCCAGGAGAGATCCAAGTAATAAGTGGGGGTCGGCTCGTATCCAGGCATCGTAGGGCCCTCGATCGCATGGTTGCGGTGTCCGGCGTCCGATTAACGGCGACTCCGCCATCCCAACAGCTTTGATCGTTGACCCATACCCCGGGGGCAAGCGATCCTTCCCTCACATGTCCGACAACCTGACCGCAGAAGCCGACCGACGCCTTGAGGAGGCTATTGCCGCCTCCGGAGGACGGGACCCCCGAGAGTTCTACCGCGAGCGTTTGCGTGAGCTGAAGGCGTCGAACGCGGCAGGCTATCAGAGCGCCGTCGCCTATTACCGCGATCAGTTGATCCCAAGTGTCGCCTCCGGGACTCTCGCACCGTTCGAAGCCTGGGCAGCTTACGGCCGCATCTTGGCTGAGTCTGTCGCTCCCGGCCGAGCGATAAGTGTCGACAGCTCGGGTCGAGCACAGCCCTTCGAAGAGCCCGCGGCCCCAGAAATGTTGGTGCTCCACCTACCAGACGGCGGCGGACGGGCCCTGTTGGTCAGCCTTCCAGCCGAGCTCAGCCCAGCCCAGCGAGCGACCTATGACGTGTTGGTTTCTGGGAAGCAACGCCCGAGCGCGTAGCCGTGGGTCCTACTCGTCTTCGACGACATAGGCCACACCCCAGGCCCCGATTCCGAGATGGGTGGCAATCACCGATGTCACTGGGGCGGTCAACACTTCGGTATGCTCGCCATACCAAGATCGTAGCTGGGCGGTGACGGAGGGAACGATTTCGGGGATGCCCACATGAACGACCCCAAAGCGGACCTTGCGAACGCTGTCGGGCACCTTTTCGCGTAGCAAGCGCAGGAGTTCGGTGCGCGCACGGGTCGACCCCAAGGCCTTGCCGACCGGCAAGACTGCCCCTTCCTGCGATAAGCTCAGGATCGGCTTAATGCCTAAGAAACGCCCCAACATGGCCCGTCCGCGACCCACGCGACCGGAACTAATGAGGCGCTCAAACGTGTCCACCGTGAACAGGATTCCGGACTGATCCCGGATTCGACCGATCTCGACGACGATGTCCTCCGGTGCCCACGCCGATTCGGCGAGTTCGCAAGCCTTGAGCACCAACAGGCCTTCGAGCAGCGACGCCCCACGGGAGTCGGTGAGGTGAACCGGTACACCATGGAATCGGGCTGCCGCAGCCTCACCCGACTGAAACGTCCCGGAAAGGCTGGACCCCGTGAGTACGCCGACGATAGACTCTCCTTCTTCTGCGGCGCGGGCGAACACGTCCAAGAAATCGGCTGGAGCGGGTTGACTGGTGGTCGGGAGAGCCTCGTGGCCGGCGAGGCGCCGGTGGAAGTCCTCCGCGGTGATGTCTATGCCGTCCCGATAGGTCTGGTCTCCGTCGATCAGCACGAGCGGCGTCACGTGGATGCCGTGTGCGCGCACGATCTCTTCCGAGAGGTCCGCAGCAGAGTCGGTCACCACTGTGACCGGGCGCCGGGCCAGCGTGATATGTCCGTCCGCTGATCCTCGGATAGCGGCGTGTTGGGCGCGCATGTCCTCCGCCTTGTGCGTGACGAGATCACCCACGCTGCGCAGGTATTCGAAGACAGTCTCCGGCTCATCCGTGTGCACGTGGATCTTCAAGATTTCCGCGGAGCGAATCACGATGAGCGAATCACCGAAGTCGCGCAGCACCTCCCGCACCTCGTTCTGATTAGGCATCCCCTCACCGCGGACGAGTGCCTCGGTACAGAACCTGAATTGCTCTTCGTCGCCCGGATAGGCCGTAGCCAAAATGCCGATACCTGAAGACGCTTCTGGGGTCATCTGCGCCAGCAGCGGGTCCCCATTCACCAAGAGCAGGACCCCCTCCAGCAAGCTCACGAACCCCATAGCCCCGGCGTCCACGACCCCGGCCTTCTTTAGCACAGGCAGGAGGTCAGGAGTACGCGCTAGAGAGCCCCGCGCGTGATCAACCAGAAGTCGAATGAGCGGCACGAAGTCCGGATCGCCCGACAGCTCAGCAGCGTCGGCGGTGTCACGCATGACCGTGAGGATGGTGCCCTCAACCGGTTTTTCGATCGCTTCGTAGAGGTTCCTGGCACCGGACGCCAAAGCGCGGCCAAACTCTGCGGTGTCTATCCGGTCACGGCCATCGACATTCGCCGCAAAACCGAGCAAGAAGTGCGAGAGCATCATGCCGCAGTTTCCGCGCGCCCCCAAGACCGCCGCTTGCGCAGCCTCATTCGCCACCACCGACACTGATCTGGCACGATTCGCCCTCAGGTGGTCAGCAATCGACTGGACCGTGAGCGCCAAGTTCGTGCCTGTGTCGCCATCCGGGACAGGAAAGACGTTGATCCGATTGAGTTCATTCCTGTGACGCTGCGCATAATCGCAGGCCGCCACGAGGGATCGTCGTAGTCTAGGGCCATCTAGATATTGGATTTGCATCAAGAAGGCTGGCAAGATGATTGGGGGACAGGTCAACTCCGATACGTCGCGCCGAATGTACTCAGGGATGACCACCGAAGCATCTCGCCCGGAGCGCGCGGGCGGCCTAACTTGTTTTTCTGCAGCCGTTGACCGTTCAATCTAGGAGTTTTCGTGGACATGGAGCCGACCATCAAACACTGGCTCGTGCCCGTGGCGCGCTAGGCCGGGCTCGCCGGAGTCGACGAGTTGGAAATCTCCGCCGACACGGATCTTGCCGCCGCTTGGGACCTAGTCGCGATGCGAACGGCCACATCTGTCGCACGACTCACTGCCCTGGTTGCCGCCCACTACCATCTCAATGTGGCAGACCTCGAAGGTTCGGACCCACACGCCCACAAGCTCCTGACGTCCTCGATTGCCCGAAACCGCAATGTGCTGCCGCTCCGTTATACGGATCGAGATCTCGTGGTCGCCACGGCTGACCCCGTGGGCATGACAGTGGAACACGAAATTCACCGTGTGACGGCCCGGGCCGCGCGCTTCGCCGTCGCGGACCCCAGGTTGCTTGCAGAAGCGGTGAGGCGAGTCTATCCCGAAGGCGGAAAGTTGCGGCACGAGGTCGAGCCGCTTCCTGCGGCCGACAAGGGCGGGCCACACGTACTCGTAGTGGATGACGACGAGTCGACTCGTGTCATGATACGCGCCCTCTTGGAGGGTGCAGGCTTCCGGGTTTCAGAGGCAGTCGATGGAACGGACGCCTTGGAGATGTTGGCCGGGCCGGAGTCGTTCGCGCTCGTCACGCTCGACCTACAGATGGGGAAGATGCACGGGATGGAGGTGCTGCAGCGTATCCGCTCGCGACTCGGGACCGCGACGTTACCCGTGGTCGTCGCCACCGGCTCTGACGATCCAGCGACTGAGATGCAGCTCTTCGAGGCGGGTGCTGACGACTTCGTGGTGAAACCTTTCGATCCACCTCGCTTCCTCCTACGCGTGCAGGCCGTGTTGCGGCGACGCAGCCCCAACCCTCTCTCTGCGCTGTTCTAGAAGCTAGTGGGTGCCGCCGGCGCGCGGGCAACTCCCTGTCGAGGCTCGTGCACCTAACTTTCCGTCCGACCGGGTGTCTAATGGACTGAGATGACCCCACAAACCGAACCCTCTGGATTCTCCCGCTTCATCGCAGAGATGCGCCGCAGACACGTGGTGCGTTTTGCTTTGGGGTATGCGGCCGCGGCGTTCGTTGTGCTTCAGCTGGCCGAGATCGTGTTTCCAGCCTTCGGCCTGGGTGAGGCTGGCCTGAGAATCTTGGTTGTGGTCGTCACGTTGGGCTTCCCGCCGGCCACGGTGCTGGCTTGGGTCTTCGACATCACAGATGAGGGTATCAAACGAACGGAGGGCCGCGGACCCGATGGTTACGGGCCACGTCTTGCTCTCCTGGGCGTGACCATCGCAATCGTCGGCGGCCTGGGTCTGTGGCTTGCCTCTCGAGGAGTGTTCTCGACGGCTGCCACCGACGCGGGGGTTTTCGACGCAGGACAGCCACCGCTAGAGCTCGCTGTGTACGACCCCTCGGCGCCAATCACGTCCATTGCAGTGCTACCGCTTGAGGATTTCTCCGAGAATGGAGGCCAGGCGTACTTCACCTCCGGCTTGCATGAGGAGTTGATCGCCAAGTTGAGCCAGGTCGATGGCCTGCGCGTGGTCTCCAGAACCTCAGTGTCGCAGTACGCAGGCACGGCAAAGACGGCTACCCAGATCGGCAGAGAACTCGGTGTTGATGCACTGATCGAGGGTTCAGTGAAGCGGGACGGCGATCAGGTGCGCATCACGCTCCAGATCATCCACGCGCCCAGTGACTCCCACATCCAGACGCTTCAGTTCGACAGGACTGTGACCAACGTCCTCGCGCTTCAAACCGAAATCGCGCACGCCGTCGTGCACGAAATCGAGGGCATCCATGAGGAGTCAGAGTTCACGCAGGTGGCCATGGACGTCGAGCCTGACGCTCAGGAGGCATACCTAAAGGGCAAATACGAGTACAGTCGAGGCACACCTGAGGGCTACCAGATGGCCTTGGACTACTTCAAGGAAGCGGTCGACGACGATCCTGAATTTGCCGCAGCGATCGCCGGAATGGCGGGTGCCCGTTTCCTGGTCCACTCGACGAATGGAGAGATCAGCGAGGATGAAATTGGGCTCGCGAGGGCTGAGGCCGCCCATGCACTACAATTGGACTCAGGGTCTATGGAGGCCATGGAAGTCTTCGCTTTCATCGAGCGAAGCATCCCGCTCATTCCTGCACCCGTCGGGGCGCCCGCCACTCTTGAGAGCACGGACAGGATCCTGGTGGCCGATGCGGTGATCGAGAGCGTCAGCGTGCTGGGGACCGACTGGGCGTCCGCCATGACGAGCTTGGGTCAGCGCCTAGAGGAACAGGGGCGTAAACGCACTATGGATGGCCAGAGAGGCGGTGAGGTCCAGCAGGCACTCGCGGCCCGACAACTGATTGGCGCGGGTCGTTTTGGTGACGCAACGACGCTGCTTCGAGAGATCGTCACGAGCACCCCTGAAGCAGGGCCTGCATGGGAACTCCTCGTGCGCGCCGAAATTTCGGAGGGCGATGCGGACGAGGCGTCAGCGGTCGTTCGCGAGTGGAGTGAATCCGGAGCTAGCGCCGCGCCCACCGCCGCCGCGGTCGCTGTTTTGGATCAGGCCGTCCGGGAAAACGGTGTCAGAGGATACTGGGGATGGTCATTGGCAAGACTCGAAGCCAAGCTCGCCTCGGGGGGATCAGTCTCGCATACCGACCTAGCCGCCGCCTTGGCAGGGACAGACGACAACGAGGCCGCGTTTACACATCTGGCCGCAGCGGTCGCGGCGGGCGAGCGCGGCGTGCTCACCCTACGCACTGACCCCGTCTGGGACCGACTTCGTCGGGACCCCCGTTTTACCGAACTCGCCGGGCAAGCGAGGGCCATCCGCTTCGCCCCTGGCGCTGCTGGCGGCCGCGGGCGCGGAGACCCGAACGGCCGACGCAATTAGCCGACTCGAATTCGGGGGCGGGCCGCCCCCTTCTTCCTTCGACAGTCTCTAGCTTTTCAGCTCGAAGACGCCCGTGTGGCGGTTCTTGCGGACGTTGTCCCAGTCGAACACCCGGCCGTTCATGGCGATGTATACACCCGCGGGCAACACCTGCACGACCGAAAGCGCGCCGCCCAGGTTGAAGAGCCCATCGGAACTACCGAACGCGATCGGGATCATCGCTCCCGTGAGAACGATGGTTTTTCCCGGTACTTGTTCAGCCACCACACGCGCAGTGTCGACCATCGTATCCGTGCCGTGCGTGATCACAATGAAGGGCTCCGGCGCGTCCGCGCAGTTGCTCGCGATCACATCACGATCCGCGTCGGTCATCTCCAACGAATCGACCATCATGAGGGTGCGTACCTTCACCTCAAGTCGAGACCTACCCAGCGCGAGCATCTCCGGCAGATGCGTATCGCGGAACTCTAGGGAGCCGTGAAGCTCGTCGTACTCTTTGTCGAACGTCCCACCGGTGACGAAGAGTCGAATGGGTCGCGGCGCCCCGGTGCTGTACACAGATTGGCTCCTACTCGGACGTGCTGGGTACGGCCTCGTTCATTGCCCGGGCTATTTCTTCGGCATCCCGCATTTTGGAGAGATCTAGGTCGAAGTCCGGGCGCGGAGGCAGTTGCAGTTTCGCAAGCAACTCCTGAACCTCCCGCCCCGAAAGGCCCGCCTCTTTAAGCTGGTCCGCGTTGAGGCCCGCCCCCGACCTAGCTGCGATGCCGTCCTCGCTCGGCTCGACCAACTGAGAGAGCGCGGCCAACTCCCCACGACTCATGGGCTGTCCGACCAGGTCGTAGTCGATCCACGCTTCGTACGAGAGCGGTGCGACACGTTTCACCATGCCCGCGATAATCTCGGCAAACACCTGGATCTCCCATTGCGCGTGCGGATCGGCACGTAGCGACAGAAAATGGAGGAGATTGTGCAGATCGATTTTCCAATACCACTGGGTGTAGGTCGACAACGGCAGGTCAATACGTGCCACTTCTCGGGCCACATCCTCGCCGACCATCCATGTGTAGCCGTCACTGGCGTCGGCCCGTAAGCGCTCCCAGCGCTGCACTGCTTCACGATACACTTCGTCGGACGCTGCCGCGTCGCGGCCCTGGTTGTTCGACGTGCTCTGAAGGGCAAAATGCTCACGCTCCGGCATGTAGAAAAGCAACGGCATGAGGCTGTAGCGACCGCTGTACTCGTTCACAGACGCCGTCCGGTGTCGAATCCACTGGCGGGCGACGAACATCGGCATGGCGCAATGGAACTTGAATTCCACCATCTCCGAGGGTGTCGTATGGCGGTGCCTGCGGAGATAACGCACCAATCCACGGGTGGCAGAGACTTTCCTAGTCCCGTACCCGTAGCTGACTCGGGCCGCGCGCTCGACGTCTTCGTCGGAGCCCATATAGTCAACCAACGAAACGAAGCCGTGGTCTAGGGCGGTGAAGTAGCCCCCGAGGATCTCCTCGGCAGCAGGGACTGTGGGCCGTTTGGTTTCCATGCCGTCGTTATTCTGAGGTCCGTCGAGGCGTGCCGAAGTCCAATATAGCCGGGGTTCCCACTCCGGGTCATCTGGACGCCGTGCGGCACGCAGCCCCGCTTGCCTCAACATCCCTCTCCACCCATGAACGCCGTGCAGTCCGAAAGGTCAATACGGAGTCGCCTGAGGTTCCTGGTGCTGGGCGTTGCCCTGCCCCTCCCCCTGCTCGCCGGCTTTTCAATCTGGACCGACTTCGCCTCAAGCCTGCGCTCGGCCGAGAGCCAAACGGATCGGCTGGCGTCCGCAGTGGCGTCGTCCGTGTCCCGCTATGTCACAGACGCCGTCGACATCGCCGCGGAGCTGGTACAGCAGCCGGACGTACGCTCACTCGACCCGGCCCGTTGCACCCAGGCCTTACCACCCATCTCTCGGGTCCTCCGGCACGTCACGAACCTTGTCGTCAACAGAGCTGACGGTGCGCTCGTGTGCACGGTGGTCCCGCTTCCGGATGATCGTGGTCGGGATGTCTCCGACCGCCCGTGGGTCCAGTCGGCGCTGACTTCCGGGGAAGTCACGATCAGCCCGCCCATTTTTGGCCGAATCTCACAGAAATTCCTGACCTCCCTCAGGGTGCCCATTCGGGGTGACGATCACGAGGTCACGGGCATCCTCACGATGGCGCTCGGGCTCGACGCGCTCCAGACTTTAGTGGTGCACGAGAACCCGGATGGGCGCCTCGTGACGATCACCGACACAAGCTTCATCGTCGTTGCTCGCTCGCTTGATCCTGATGATTGGATTCAAGACACGTTGCCGCTGAGGTCCGCGAGTGACGCCGCCGACATGTCGATACTCTCCGGTTACAACACCGCCGAGGGTGCCTACGGCATAAGGCGGCTCTTCGCCTATCAGAGGATCGAAGGAACGCCTTGGTTGGTGTGGGCGGGCATCCCGACGTCGCAGATCTACGCGCCCGCGCTCGCGCCTCTTTACCCCAAGCTAGGGCTCGCTGCCCTCACCATCCTCTTCGTGCTTCTTTATGCGCGGACCATGAATCGGCAAATTCAGACATCCCTATCTGGCCTGTCCGCAGAAATGAAGGACGCTGACTCGACGCCACTGGGACTCGTTCGTGAATCCGGTCCACGAGAGATTGCCGAGGTCGCGAAACAATACAATTGGCTGCTTCGTGACCGTAGGAAGGCAGAGGCCGCGGCCGCCATGAGCGCCGACCTGAACGACCTGGTAATGCGGGCGAGCAATGACGCTCTGTGGGATTGGGATCTCGTAACGGGCCGGATCCAGGGGAACCGACGTTTTGTCGACGTGTTTGCTGGCCCCGACATCGACCTCGGACAGGGCGATGCATTCTGGACGAGTCGTGTGCATCCAGACGATGCCGCAAGGATGACCGTACGTAACGCCGACCTGGTCTCGGGAAGCACGGACAGCTTCACTTCAGACTTCCGGATCCGCCGGGCGGACGGTACCTGGGCAGAGGTCCTAGACCGGTGCCACGCGGTGCGAGGGGGGCACGGTCGCCCGGCGCGACTCTTCGGCGCGATGATGGACGTCTCGGTGACTCGAGAAGCTCAGCGGAAAGTCGAGCAGGCGAAGGCGCGGTACCGTGCGGTTCTGAAGAACGCAGCCATCGGCATCTACGTCGCGAAAATGGACGGAACGCTCATTGAGGCGAACCCGGCATTCTTGTCCATGTTCGGAATCGAAAGAGCCGACGCGCTCGCGCTCACCGAGGACGCATTCTTCGTCGATCCTAGAGATCTCGAGCGAGAGTTGCGGGGCAACTCCCCTGGCTCCAAGGCGATCTCGCAGGAGACTTCATGGCGGACGCCGAGCGGCCGGTTACTCCGCGTTCGCTTCTTCCGTAACAGCTTCGTGGACGAGACGGGCCAAATTGCCGTGGAGGTGATGACCGAAGACCTCACGGAACACAAGAAACTCGAAGAGCAATTTCGACAGGCCCAGAACCTGGAGGCGGTGGGGCAACTCGCGGGGGTCGGCGCGAACCCAGATCTGCTTGAGAGCCTCGATGCCATCCTCGAATCCACTGCGGGTGCCGCGAAGCTCACCCGAGAGCTCCTCGCCGTCAGTCGCCAGCAGATGTACCGGCCCCGAGTCCTGCAAATGAATACGCTCGTTGAAAGTCTGGGGACGACGTTCAGCACGCTCCTCGGCGAGACACATGGACTCGAGATGATTCTGCCTGAGGGGCTCCCATCTGTTTCAGTGGATCCTGGCCATATCCAGCAGATCCTCCTCACCATCATTATCAATGCCCGTGACGCGCAGCCCAGCGGGGGCAGCATCACCCGTGCGGACATCCGCCCGAGTGGTCACCGCGGACGAGGCGGGTGCTACCGCCGGCCTCGTCGAGGGCACCTACATCTCCCTGACCGTGTCAGGCCAGGGGACCGGCATGGTGCCCAACGTCCTGGCCAGGGCCTTCGAACCGTTCTTTACAACCCAGCCCTTCGGCCTCGGAGCTGGACTTGGTCTTGCCACCGTCTACGGACTCGCAAAACAAAACTACGGGTTCGTCTCGATCACCAGTGAGGTTGGCCGCGGCACCGAAGTTGAAGTTCTCTTCCCGGAGGCGGTCGTTGACCCCGACGCTCTCTCCTCATCAGAGGGGCTGGCCACCGCAAGCGGTGACGGCGCAACCTTACTGATCGTGGAGGATGAGCTCGGGGTCAGGGCGGTAGTCGCCCGCACCCTCACGGCACTCGGATACTCGGTTATCGAGGCAGAGAACGGTGAAGCGGCGCTGGCGCTACCCGACGACGTCTGGAACGACGTGAGCGCGGTCGTGACGGACATCGTGATGCCCGGCATTCGCGGTACCGAGGTCGCCGAACGCGTCCGCCTACGCTTCCCAGCCTTGCCAGTGCTCTTCATTGCAGGATACCTCGACGACCCGGCGGCGATGGCGGCCTGCGAGGAACCGGATCGGGCATTCCTCTCTAAGCCGTTCACCCCTCAGGCGCTCGGCTTTCATGTCGGCGAACTGCTAAGGAAGCGTGGCCGGCCGCAGGCTAGGCCTGTCCAACCCCCCAAGGGCGTATGAAGTCTTCTGGCTCCACCCCAAGGGCGTCCGCCACTCGATTGATGTAGTTGAAGTAACTGACCACCTGCGTGGCGTCATGAATGGCCGTGTCGTCGAAGCCATGCCCGCGCAGCACGTCGAGGTCGGCGGGGCCAACACCTCGATGGTCGCGAGTCAGTTTCTCCGCATACGCGCAGAGTGCGCCGTCGGCCTCCGTGAGTCCGGCGTCTCGCCAGTCCCGGGCGACCGCGTGCACGAAGGCGTCCCTCTTCACATCTGATTCAAACAAGCCCGTGACCTCAGCCCGGAGGTCGTGCGCGTGCGCCTGAATTCAGTAGAAGCAGTCATTGGCGCGAGAGGTCACCACGGCAAGCATCTCCCGCTGCCAACGAGTCAGCGGTGAGCGGCCGAACATGATCGTTCCATAGAACTTCATGGAGGCGTCCATCGCCCTCGGGTTGAGACTCATTACGTGCACGATGTGCCACACACGCCCGGCTCGCTCAATCGCTTCATCGAGCAACTTCTTGAGGAAGCCTGTGGCTTCTTCAAGGGAAATCTGTTTGATGTAAGGCATGACAGAATCTAAGAGGTCCATGCCGAAGTGAACCACAATGGCCCTTAGTCCGTAGTATAAGGTGTGCACATTCTGGAGGAGGTGACCCGTGGCTCAATGTGAAGGGAAAACCAAGAAAGGGGACCGTTGCCGACGAGACGCGAGCGCGGACTCGTCGTTCTGTACGATCCATCAGGATCAAGGGATCAGAGCCCGCGAGACCCGTGAGCCCGAGGAGTGGGATCACGATGCGATCTTGAAAGCTGCCCTCGGCTTCGCGCTTGTGGGCGTGCTGCTCTTGCTTCGGTTCCGACGCTAGGGGAAGAAGTCCCCTAGGTAGAAGCGGGCCTCTGCCAACGCCGAGTCTGTCGCGCGGCTTGCCACAGGCGTCGGATTCGAGTCAGCTTCCGCGGTCATTAACCGCGAACATCGAGCTGACCACGTTGACGCCCAACATCATTGAGAGATCAGAAGCGCGCCGTGACCGTATTGCGGTCATCGCTCCGGAGGGGGTCTTCACGTATGGAGATCTCCTCGACGCGTCCGCCGTCGTCGCGACTCGCTTGCTGGCTGGGCGGGACGACATGGAGGGCGAGCGTGTGTGTTTTCTTGTGCCGCCCGGCTGGGCGCACGTCGCCACCCAGTGGGGCATCTGGCGTGCCGGGGGCATCGCGGTCCCGCTTGCCACATCACACCCGCCTGCTGAACTCGCCTACGTTCTGGATGACGCGCAACCCGAGGTCGTGGTAGCCCACGGCGAGCTATTGGGGCGCGTCACTGAGTCCGCGCAGGATCGAGGGCTAACGATTCTGCAGACTGAGGCGCTCGTTTCGCTTGGACCCACGGGCCAACTCCCGAGCGTCGACGCGGCACGACCGGCGATGATGCTCTACACCTCCGGCACCACAGGTCGGCCCAAGGGTGTGGTAATCTCCCACGCCAACGTCACCGCACAGGTCGAATCTCTGACTACAGCCTGGGACTGGCGCGACACCGACCAGGTATTGCTGCACCTGCCGCTCCATCACGTGCACGGCATCGTGAACATCCTGACGTCGGCACTTTGGAACGGCGCCATCTGCGAGATCCTACCGCGTTTCAATCCGGTCGACGTGTGGGAACGGCTCTCCCGGGGCGATGTCACAGTGTACATGGCTGTGCCAACGGTGTACCGGCGCCTGATCGACGCCTGGGAGGATGCGGACGCACCGACGCGAGAGGCTTGGTCTGCCGGAGCGCGCGCGTGCAGGGTCATGATATCCGGGTCGGCCGCACTCCCGGTGCCCACGTTGGAACGTTGGCAGGAGATCACAGGGCAGCGCCTCCTCGAACGATACGGAATGACCGAGATCGGAATGGCACTGTCCAATCCACTCGAAGGCGAGCGGAGAGCGGGGCACGTTGGCCGCCCTCTGCCCGGCGTCAGCGTCCGCCTCGTGAACGATGAGGATGAGCCTGTCGAGGACGAAACCCAGGGAAACATTCAGGTCCAGGGGCCCACTGTCTTCGCCAAATACTGGAACCGCGACGCAGAAACCGAAGCAGTATTTACCGCCGACGGCTGGTTTCGCACAGGCGACCAGGCGGTGGTTCAGGGGGGTGCGTTTCGCATTCTGGGACGCACCAGCGTGGATATCCTCAAGACTGGTGGCGAAAAGATCTCCGCCCTGGAGATAGAAGATGTCCTGCGTGGGCACCCCGGCGTGACAGACTGTGCGGTAGTCGGTGTTCCCGACGCTGATTGGGGCGACAAGGTCTGTGCCGCCGTCGTGCGAACCCCGTCAGAAGCAGTGAATCATGAGACGCTCCGCGCCTACGCCAAAGAGCGACTCGCACCCTACAAGGTGCCCAAGGAGATACGCATTGTGGACGCCCTGCCTCGGAACGCCATGGGAAAGGTCATGAAGCAAGCCGTGCGCGAACTGTTCGAGGTCACAGAAGAGGAGTGAGTTGTGCGGCGCGCCACGGTGTACAGCGCGCAGCGGGCCCCCATCTTCGAAGCCACGCTTGCCCGACCGCGGCTGGCACCTTCTGTTCACGCTCGCTGAGGCACCAAACATGTTCCTCTGAGTCCGAGGTCTGAATGATCGACGCCGTGCTGGGCAACCTGCGCGAGTTTTGGATGGTCCACACGCTCCTGGCCATCTATACCGTGATGCTCGCACATCATGCATGGTCGGGAAAAAGGCAAACGAAGGACCTTGCCGACTACTACGTGGGCGGCCGCAGCATGGGCGGCTGGGTCATTGGGCTCTCTTTTTTCGCGACCTACGCCAGCACCAACTCGTTCGTGGGCTTCAGCGGCCGGACGTACGCCTGGGGCCTGCCTTGGTTGCTCTTTATTCCCGCGTCGGTGGCGTTCTGCCTGTTCGCTTGGATCGTCGTGGCACCAAGGCTGCGTAGCTTCACCGCCGCCATGGACTCCCTCACGATCCCGGACTTCATAGGATTTCGGTTCAATAGCACCGCCGCGAGGGTCTTCGCTGCGGTCATCGTGATCGCCGCGTCGTTCTTCTACATGACGGCGGTCTTCAAGGGAATCGGCAACCTCCTCGAGGTATTTCTCGAGATTCCTTACAAAATTTCGATCGTAATCGTCTTCTTCGTGGTGATGACGTATACGATGATCGGCGGCTTCATCAGCGTCGTAAAAACCGATGCCGTGCAAGGGGTCGTCATGATGCTGGCTGCGGTGCTGCTGTTCGCGGGCACCGTAAGTGCCGCAGGCGGACTGGGTTCGATTTTGGAGGTCCGAGCCCAACCCGGTGGCGAGGAACTCTTCACATGGGGCGGCGGAGTCGCGATTCCTGTTCTGATCGGCACCATGGTCGCGGGGTTAGTGAAGTTCGTGGTGGAGCCACGTCAGCTGTCGCGATTCTTCGCGTTAGAAGGGGACAAGGCGATTCGCACGGGAATGATCGTGTCATCGGTGACGTTCGCGGCGGTCTTTTCCCTCCTGATACCGGTGGGCATGTACGCTCGTCGGATCTTCCCTTCCGGCATCGATGATACAGATCTCGTTGTGCCGCGACTTCTGAGCGAAGTGTTCGGCCAGGGCACCAGCGCCTTCCTCATGGTCGCGATGGTCGCTGCCGCGATGTCATCACTGGACAGCGTCCTCCTCGTGATGGCCTCGACTGCCGAACGTGACCTCGCCGCGATCGTGGTTCCCGGGAGGAGTGAAAAACAAGAGATGGCCTGGACCAAGGGATGGGTCGCGCTCTTCGCCTTCATCACCATGCTCATATCGTTGAACCCCCCGGGGGGCATCGTGGAGCTCACGGCCTTCAGTGGCGCCCTCTATGGCGCCTGTTTCTTCCCGACGCTCGTGCTCGGCCTCCACTGGAAGCGCGGTAACGGGAACGCGGTCATTGGTTCATTCGTGACAGGAATCGTGGTGCTTCTGACGTGGACGTTCGTGCCAGGCTCGGAAATCATTCATGAAATCTTTCCGGCGATGCTGCTGTCCACTGGAGCATATGTAGGGCTCTCGCTCATTGGGACCGACGCGGCGAGCGAGACGGTCCTCCGCCTCATGGACGGGGATAAGGCTTCATAGCTTCGGAACCGTCGGAAGGATCTCATTGACGCTATCGTAGTAGCAGTCACCTAGTGTCTCGTAACAGAAGTTCGTTGAGCACCGAGAGTGCCGATGCGCCGCGATGGCAAGGCGCGACGACAAGGAACAGCATCGCTATTTTGCGGAGGAGCAACGAAGCCAGCGTGGATGCAGCGGCGTTCGAATGCAAACGAACTTCTTATACGGGAAACTAGCCGATGCAGACCTCACACCTGAGACTTCCTTGAGCACGATCACCCTCGCGGAAAACAAAGCTGATCTTCTCGCCTCGCTGCGCCGTCTGCAGGGACGAGGTACGGTCGGTGACCTGACTGCTGATTCCGGACTCGCCTCGGACAACGTGCGTGTGGGCCTGAAGGAACTGCTCGAAACGCACCACGGGCATCTAGATGTGGCGGATTCGGGGGAGCTCCTGTATCGCTTCGATGAGAAGCTCATCCAGCGAGGCACAGAGCCCCTGCTGGCCCGCCTGAAGCGGACGGCCACGGACGTGTTCACGAAGGGCTTCAAGGCCACCATCGTGATCTTTCTCGTGGTGTACTTCATCATCTTCGTCGCCCTGGTGATCGCGGCTCTGACCGCGAACAAGAACAGTGATTCCCGTGACGGAGGCCTGGGGGGTCGCCGCGGTGGCGGCGGCGGACACCGTCATTTCGGGCTCGGCAATTTCTGGCTGTGGTACTACATCTGGACGCCAAATTGGCGCCTCGGTCGTCCCTACTACGGACATCGCTGGGAGAGCCAGTTACCCAAGGCCGACCGCGCGCCCTTCTACAAGAAGGTCTTCGCGTTTGTCTTCGGTGCCGACAAACCGACCCCAAGCCCTCAGCAGCTCGACCGAAGCAAGCTTCGTTTGATCCGCGCGCGGAAAGGCGTGATTACGACCGCCGAACTGGTTGAACACACAGGACTCCCCTTTGTCGATGCAGAAGACGAGATGGGGCGGCTCCTCGGGGCGTACGACGGCGAAGCCGCAGTCTCACCGGACAGCGAGTTGGTCTATGCGTTTCCCGGCCTGATGGTGAGTGCGCACGACTCAGGACCCGCCAAGGAACCCAACCCGGCGTGGCTGCGGCTTGAGCCGCAGCAGGAACTCACCGGCAACACTGCTGGGGCGAACGCGATTGTGGCGGGCATGAACGCGTTTACGCTCGTGGCCTCCGCGACCTCGCCGTGGTTCATATTTCCCCGCCTCGGGATCGGCGGGGCAGCCGCGGTCGTTGGCCTCGTGCTCGTGCCGATGGTGTTCAGCGCGCTCTTCTTCGCTCTTCCCGGGCTACGCATGTGGGGCGTAAAACGGGAGAACAAACGGCGCGCCAAACGCAACATCCGGAGGGTTCTCCTAGGCCTGGTCTACGCACGCTCCTTGGATGGGGATGCAGAGGTGGGCTCGGCAGAAGCGCTTGAGTATGTCAAACAACGGCTCCCCGGAACGGCCGCACTTGCGGTCGAACGCGCGCTCCAGGAGTTGGCCTCAGAACTGAACGCCGATGTCAGCGTGGATGAAGCGGGCGCCACGGGATATCGATTCCCTGCGATCCGCAAACAATTCACCGCGAGTGAGACCGTGCGGCGAAAGCTCCAACTCGAGAATCGCACCCTCGGCGAGGTGGTCTTCTCAACAGGGGATTCCGTGAACGAAGCCAGTGAGCGGGATATGCGCCTCTTCGATAGGGAGCTGAAGGGTGATGAGGCTCGCTTCGACAAATACCTGCCAGCCACCGACCGCATTGGCTTCGAAGATGACTTCGAACTCGTCGCTTTCGACGAAGAGCTACGGAGCCGAGGCCTCGCCAAGGCATAACACCACACTAGGAACACGCCCTCGGAGTTAGCCTCCGAGGGCGGCGATTCTTGCGCGTGCGTGCTGTACGGTCTGCATGCCCCGGGCGTCCGCATTCGACCATTGGTCGATGACACGCTGGTATGCCTCGATGGCCTTCGCGGTGTTTCCTGTCTGTTCGTAGAGTGGCCCGAGCACCAGCGTCGACCTGAGCCGATGGGGGCCGTTGAGCTCGAAGAAGGCGCAACCGCCCTCAACCACGGTCTCGTGACGCCGGATGGCCTCGTCAACCTGGCCGGTGTGCTCGGCGATCCTCGCCTCTTCGACTGTGAAACAAGTCGAACACCCGTACGCGTCAGCGGCGTCAACCAAGGCGCCCAGGGCGCCAGCCGTATCACCCGACGCGATCCTCACATTGAGGACCAGCCTGAACAAATTCATTCGGGTCTCGATACCGCGTTCAGTCTCTGGGTTGAGTGTCTCGTAGTCATCAATGACACCCTCCGCGCGGGCTCGATCTCCCAGGAGGCTCAGGTTGAGCGCCACAAAAAATTGATTGCGTTCAACCGGGTCGATGGAGTCATATGTGCCGCTAGATGCTCTCAAGCTGGGCCCGGAG
>ERZ890510.47-NODE-47-length-100264-cov-7.641200_pt1 | contig 100264 bp, 93 predicted proteins | sample MGYA00521265_ERZ890510 | MGnify/ENA primary metagenome ERZ890510 (study PRJEB32303, sample SAMEA104408624) | aquatic metagenome | biome: Brackish water; feature: Chemocline; material: water | place: Baltic Sea | collected 2014-10-26T21:54:00 | depth 110 m ... | reverse complement strand
CGCCGCCGTAGCTCGCCGGCGCGAAGTAGAGCTGCATGTCAGGCGTGGCGAGGCCGGGGCGCGTCTTGAAATAGCCGCCGGCGTGACTTGGCGCCGTGGTCAGAAGTCCCCTGCGGTTTATCGCGTAGCGCAGGACTTCGCCTATGAGGCGCAGGCCGCGACTCTTCTCGTTGAGCGACGGGGCGCCTTTCACCAGGGCCGAGACGCGGATGGCGTAGTGGTCGCGGAAGTTGTGACCGACGCCGGGCAGGGCGTGCTTCACCGCCACGCCGATTGCGGCGAGGTCGTCGGGATGTCCGATGCCGGAGATCTGCAGGAGTTGCGGCGTGTTGATCGCGCCGCCGGCCAGAATGACGTCGCGCCGCGCCTTGATCGTGTGCGACTGGCCGTCCTGGCGATAGGTGATGCCGGTGGCGCGCTTGCCCTCGAGATCGACCCGCTCGACCAGTGCCCGCGTGATCACGCGCACGTTGGGGCGCTTCATCGCGGGTTTCAGGTAGGCGTCGACCGGGCTCCAGCGCCGGCCGCCCCGCATCATGTTCTGGTAGAGCAGCGTGCCTTCCTGGTCGCCGCAATTGTAGTCGGGCGTACGCTTCAGCCCGAGTGCCTCGTTGGCCGACATGTAGGCGTCGGAAAGCACGTGCGGGTCGCGCTGATCCTCGATGACCAGCGGGCCCGTGCGGCCGCGCACCGCGTCGTCGCCGCCGGTGCGGTTCTCGGCGCGCTTGAAGTAGGGCAGCAGATCGTCCCACGACCAGCCGCGGCAGCCGAGCTGCGCCCAGGTGTCGTAGTCGGCCGCCTGGCCGCGTACATAGAGATGGCCGTTGATCGAGCCCGAGCCGCCCAGCACTTTTCCGCGCGGAAACTTTATCCTGCGGCCGTCGATGTGCGGGCCGGGTGCGGTCTCGTAACCCCAGTTGAGCTTTTCGTCGTAGACCGTCTTGTTGAAGCCGGCCGGCACCTTGATCCAGATGTGATTGTCGGTGCCGCCGGCTTCGATCACCGCGACCGTGTGCTTGCCGGAGTCGGAAAGACGATTGGCCAGCACGCACCCTGCGGCGCCCGCGCCCACGATGACGTAGTCGAATTCTTCCATTTCATTCCTCCCGATAATCCTCATCCTGAGGAGGTCGCATAGCGACCGTCTCGAAGGATGGGCTACAGGCGCGGTGTGTAGCCCATGCTTCGAGACGGCTGCTTCGCAGCCTCCTCAGCATGAGGTTGGTCTTTGCATTGGCGTCATGCCGCCACCACCAGGGTCGACGCCAATTGCCGTACCGACTTCACCATCGCCATGGCGACCAGCTTGCCGGTCTTTCTGTTTTCTTCGCTGACGGCCACGTCCTCCATGAACGTAAAACGGCCGAAGGTGCCCTTGGCCTCCAGCTCGACGATGTGCGTGGTGATGCCGGGGTCGGCCACGATCACCACGCGCGTCCTGTCGAGGCCGATGCCGGCGAGGGCGGCGGCGGCAGAGATATTGACGTTCTGCGGATAGAGTTTCGCGCCCTCGCGCACCGGACCGTCGAAGACCGTATGCGGCGCGGTGAGGGAATCGAGATCGACCAGGGTTTCGGCGATGGTTCCTTTCCAGGCCGATGGATCCTTGCGCACCGTGACGGTAACGCTCTCCAGCCCACCGACCGCGGCACTGCTCAATATGTCGAGCGCGCCGATGCCGGCTGAGGGCAGGATCAGCCGCTGGCCGTTGGCCGTGGCGGCGGCCAGCAGGCGATCGAACAGGGTCGTGTCGGTGAAGGCGCCGACCGAGGTGACGAGAAGGTCGGCGCCACTTTCCAGGACGCGCTGGCCATGGACACGCACGGCGTCGTGGCCGGCGCATTCGGCGACCGCATCGAATTTGTGGGCAAAGAAACGGTCCGGCTCGTGCGTCAGCAGGCCTTCAGCGCGCGGTCGCCGCACCAACACGGAGACCAGCTCGATGTTTTCCAGGCCGGCGGCTTCGACATGCTTGCCGATCGCGCCGTAGCCGATCAGCCCCAGTCTGACAGTCACTTGAGGCAAGCCTCCACCCAGCGGGCCCAGGCGATCGTCTGGTCGTCGCTGCCGCGTGGGCCGACGAGCTGCACGGAGAGCGGCAGGCCGAACGGACCGCTGTTGAACGGCAGTGCCACGCAGGGCGTACCCAACAAGGTCCAGGCGCGATTGAAGATCGCGTCGCCGGTACTGCCGAGACCCGACGGCGCCTCGCCCTTGGCCGACGGTACCAGCAGGATGTCGAATTTCTCCCAGGCCGCGCCGAGTTGTTCGAGCGCGATGCGCTTGCGCTTCCTGGCGTCGGTATACTGTTTGCGGGTCACGGCATCGCCCTCGTCCATGACGGTGTTCATCGCCGGGGAGAAGAGATGCGAGAAGCGCGCGCGCTCCCTGGCATAGGCCTGCGTCGCCTCCTTGGTCATGATGCGGTGCTGTGCCTGCACGAGGCCGGCCCAGCTGTCGGGCGCCGTCCATTCCTGAACCCTGGCGCCGGCGGCGCGCAGCGTGCGCACGGCAGCGAGCATGTTCTTCTGGTTATGGCTCTCGGCGATGTCCCACCACGGCGTACGGCAGAAGCCGATACGCGGTGCGCGCTTTGCGGGGTCGGCGGCCGCATGGCCGTAGGCGGCGCGGATCAGCGCGAGGTCGTTGGCCTCGCGGGCGAAGAAGCCCAGCGTATCGAGGTTGGGCGCATAGGCTTTTATCCCGGTCATGTCGGCCCAGCCGTAGGTGCCTTTGTAGGCAACCACCCCGTTGAAGGCGCCGGGCCGGATCACCGAGCCGGCCGTCTGGGTGCCGTAGCCCACCGGCGCCATGAAGTCCGCGACGGCGGCGGCCGAGCCCGACGAGGAACCGGCCGGGGTGTGGCGCAGGTTGTGCGGATTGTGGGTCTTGCCGGCGTGGGCGCCGGCGAACTCCGTGGTCACCGATTTGCCGAGTACGATGGCGCCGGCCTTGACGAGCTGGGTGACGCAGGCCGCGTCGCGACCCACGACATGGTCGCGGTAAATCGGCGAGCCGCAGGTCGTGGGCATGGTCCTGGTCGAGATGATGTCCTTCACCGCCAGCGGGATGCCGTGCAGCGGCCCGACCGGCTTGGCGCGCTTGTCGAGCATGTCGGCGCGCCTGAGCGCCCCCTCGGGATCGAGCGCCTCCCAGGCATGGACCTGGCCCTCGCGGGCCTCGATGCGGTCGAGGCAGGCTTCGACCAGATCGCGCGCCTTTAGCCGCTTCTGGGCCATGCGCAGCACGGCCTCGCTGGCCGACAGCGTGTTGGCTGATTTCGCCATGCGTTCTTCCCCCTGAGGTATCGTCGGGGGCATGATGCCGGAGCCCCACGCGAAAAAATAGGGCTGGAAAGGTCGTCCATGAGCACACCCTTCGCCGTCCAGAAGATCGGCCACGCCGTGGTCTATGTGAGCGACCTTGACCGCTCGACGCGCTTTTACACCGAGGTGCTGGGGTTCAAGGTTTCCGACACCTATCCCGGCACGATGATGCCGGGCGGCATGGTGTTCCTGCGCTGCAACGGCGATCACCATTGCCTCGCCCTCGTGGGCGCCCGCGCGCCCGATGCCGGTCCGGACAAGAGCCTGCACCACCTCGCTTTCGAGCTCGCCACGCTCGACGAGGTCTTTCGCGCCCGCGATCACCTGAAGCAGCACGGCGCCAAGCTCACCTACGAAGGCCGTCGCCGCGCCGGCTGCCAGGTCTCGGTCGAATTCCTCGACCCCGACGGCCATCACCTCGAACTCTACTGGGGCGTCGACCAGATCGGTGTCGACGGCCGCTCGCGGCCCTGGGAGGAATGGCGCCAGACCATGACCCTGGAAGATGCCGTGCGCATCGCGCCACCGGGCCAAGACACGACCCTGCAGGACGCGGCGCTGCGCGCGCGTCTCGAAGCGGGAACCGACCGGCCTTCGTCGTGAAGTGTCGCCCTCAGGCGGCGCCGAACGGCCGGTTGAGAATGCGGATGACTTCCTCGGCGGCGAACAGCCGATTGCGCTTGTAGCCGGTGCGTTCGGTGAGAACACCGACATCGACCATTTGCCGAACGGCGCTCGAAGCTGAGGGAAAGGAAACGCCTAGAAGTTGCTGAAGCCTTCCGATCGTCACGATCGGATACTCGTGTAGCAACTGAAGTGCCTTCAGAGCCGCCGAGTCGGCACGAAAGGAACGTCGCGTGCGCCAATTTTCCCTGAGTGCGGCAAGGTCGGTGCGCGTTCGCTTGATTTCGGCGACGGTTCCCGTCATCGCGTCGGCCATGAAACCCGCCATCGACGGCCAGTCGAGCCGCTGTTGTGCGGCCTTGAGCGCTTCGTAGTAGTTCGTCTTGTTTGCCTCGATGTAAGGCGAGAGGTAGAGCGGCACGCTGCCATCGGCGGCCATCATCAGTGGCAGCAGCAGGCGTCCGACGCGGCCATTGCCGTCCCTGAAGGGATGAACGGCTTCGAAATGTGCGTGGGCGATCGCCATCCGTGTGATGAGCCCCTGGGTCATGGCCTGCATGCCGTCGCACCGCATGTAGTCGACGTTCTCCTCGAGGCATTGCGGCACGGCATCCGGCGGAGGCGGATTGTAGGTCGATGTCGCGATGTGCCCTGTTCCGCCGATCCATATGACGCGCTCCCGGAGCTTTCCGGGCACATCGGCATAGTCCGGATCGGACCTCATGGAGTTCCGGTGCAATTCGCGCACGAGATCCATCGAGAACACGGCCGGGCCGTCCCGCTGCGCCCGGGGCACAACGCCTTCCAGTGTTGCGGCGTAGTCGCGTACTTGTCGGGTGGGCGACGACGTGCCGTCGGCTCCGTCTTCCTCCAGGGAGAGAAGCTCGTCGAGTGTGCTGTGCGTGCCCTCGATCGCCGAGCTGCTGAGCGCTTCCTTGCGCGTGAGGATTCGACTGACGAGAAACGGGTCCTTAAGTTCCTGCGCGATGGTCGCCACCTCGACCATTGCCCGCTGCGCGGCCTCGACCGATGCGAGTGCCGGGCCGAGGGCGATCGAGTGGGTGGGCGGTGGGAGCGGCACGACGCCAAAGTGTGAATCATGAGGCGCCGGCAGCCGCCGCAGACGCGCCCCAACATCCTTTGCCAGATCGCCTCGCCTCATGATGCAGGGCCTATAACCTTGAATAAGGCGGACGCACCCTGCCTTATATTAAGGTTTATTGCAATATCCTTTAATATAAATCGAAGAGCATCCACCATATTCAAGGATAATTTCCACGTCCGGGAGCGCGATGGCAATCGCGCGGCGACCATTCGTCCCGAGGTGCAGTCTATCGGCTGAACTTCAGGAGAGCCGTTCCGATCAGGGTCGTGGCGACGGACACCAGGCGGACCAGGCTGAGCCGTTCCTTCAGGAAAACGACGCCGATGATCACGGCGAAGACGACGCTGGTCTCGCGCAACGCCGACACCAGGGCCAGCGGCGCCACGGTCATGGCCCAGATGGCGAGCCAGGTTGCGCCATAACTCATCACGCCCACGGCAATCCCCATGCGCCAGCGTCGCGCGGCGACCGGTCGAGGCTTGCCGCGCTGGAGCCATTGGATACAGCCGACGACCAGGACCGCATTGAAGAGCGCCATCCAGGCCATGAAGCCGCTCGCCGTTCCCGCCGCGCGGCCCCCCCCAGGCCGTCGGTGAGCGTGTAGGCGGCGATGAACAGGCCGGCCCCGAGGGCATAGAGGGTGGGCCGTGGATCATGGAGGCCGGCCGCGCCCCGCGCCAACACCAGGCTCGTGATGCCGAGTGCGATGAGCAGGACGCCGATCTGGGCGGCGGGCTCCAGGCGTTCGCCCAACAGGCCGATCGAGACGACGGCGACGCCGAGCGGTGCCACGCCGCGCGCCAAGGGATAGACGTGGCTGAGATCGCCGGCATGGTAGGCGCGGTTGAGGAACAGCATGTACGCCGTCGCCAGGGTCGGGCTGGCGATCAGGTAGGGCCAGCTCTCCATCGCCGGCATGGCGACGAATGGAATGAGGCACAGGGATACGAAGAACTGGGTGAGGGACATCGCCTTGAGCAGCGCGAGCCGGTCGCCGTCGACCTTGACCAGGGCGTTCCAGACCGCGTGCGCTATCGCGGCGCAAAGGACCAGTACGAATACCTCTGGCTGCATGGACAATCTCCGCTTGGCTGTCGGCTGCCGACAACCTAGACACTAGTGATCCGGCACAATGGTCTATTTTGAAGGTCAGGAGGAGCCCATGCCCGCAAGCGTGATGTTCCACGACGGCAATCGCCGTCTGCAGGACCAGTTCGACAGCCGCCGTATCGCCGATCGCCTGGAGGAGAAGCTGACGCGCTCCCAGTTCACGGAGCAGGATCGCGTCTTCATTGAAGGCGCGATGTTCTTCTTCCTGGCAACGGCCGACGAAAGCGGTCGTCCGGACTGCTCCTTCAAGGGCGGCACGCCAGGGTTCGTAAGGATCGTCGGCGCCAACGAACTCGTCTTCCCCGACTACGATGGCAACGGCATGTTCAAGAGCCTGGGCAATGTCCTGGCCAATCCGTCGGTCGGGCTGCTGTTTATCGACATGGGCGAGAAGCCACGGCGGATCAGGGTCAATGGCGAGGCGAGCGTCAGCCACGACGATCCGCTGATGCAGCGCTTCGCCGGTGCCCAGCTCCTGGTACGGGTCAAGGCGCGGGCGATCTTTCCCAATTGTCCGCGCTACATCGTGACGCCGGGCACGGCGGAAGCTTCGAAGTATGCGCCGCGCCCTGGTCACGAACCGCCGGAGCCCACCTGGAAGGGCTTCGACGATTTCAGGGACTACGTCCATCCCCGGCAAAAAACGCCCAGCGGAGAGTGACAGCGTGAGCAAGCGGTTCGCCATCATCGGCGCGGGCATGTCGGGCATCCTGGCCGCCATCAAGCTGAAGCAGCGCGGCATCGAGGATTTCACGATCTACGAGAAGGCCGGCCGTCTTGGCGGCACGTGGCGGGACAATACCTACCCCGGCCTTTCCTGCGACGTGCCGAGCCATGTCTATGCCTATTCCTTCGAGCTCAAGGGCGACTGGACGCGGCGCTTCTCGCCGGGCGCCGAGATCCAGCGCTACTTCGAGGGCGTGGCCGAGAAGTACGGCATCGAGCGGCACATCCGTTACAATAGCGAGATCACCCGCGCCGAGCATGTCGACGGCCGCTGGCGGCTAAAGACATCGAGTCGCGCGACCGACACGGTGGATTTCGTGATCGCCGCCACCGGCGTGCTGCATCATCCCGTGATGCCCGACATCCCCGGCCTGGGCGACTTCAAGGGGCCGAAGTTCCACTCGGCGCGCTGGGGCCATGCCGTGCCGATCCACGGCAAGCGTGTCGGCATCATCGGCACGGGCTCGACGGCGATCCAGATCGTACCGGCCCTTGCGGATCGCGTCGCCCGCCTGTCGCTGTTCCAGCGCACCGCCCAGTGGGTCCTGCCGCTCGCGAACCCATTCTACAGCGCCGAGGAGAAGGCGATGTTCCGCGAATCACCCGAGCGGCTGCAGCAATCCTACGATTTCTGGTCGCAGCGCTTCGTCGACACTTTCGCGCGCGCCGTGATCGGCAACCAGGACGAGCTGCAGAAGATCGAGGACGCCTGCCGTCTCAACCTCGAGGAGAATGTCCACGATTCCGAGCTGCGGCGCCGGCTGACGCCCAACTACCGTGCCGCCTGCAAGCGACTGATCATGTCGGACGAGTTCTATCCGGCGATGCAGAAGCCCAACGTCGAGCTGGTGACCGAAGGCATCGACCGCATCGAGGCGACCGGCGTGCGGACCAGGGACGGCGTGCTGCACGTGCTCGACGTGCTGGTGCTGGCGACCGGCTTCGATGGCCATGCCTTCCTGCGGCCGATGGAGGTCGTGGGTGAGGGTGGGCGCACGCTGTCGGAGGCGTGGGCGGAGGCCAACGAAGCCTATCGCTCGGTGGCGGTTCCGGGCTTTCCCAATTTCTTCATGCTGGTCGGCCCCAACAGCCCGATCGGCAATTTCTCGGTGATCATGATCTCCGAGCTGCAGATCGACTATATCCTGCAGCTTGTCGATCTCGTTCTAGAGGGCAAGTGCCGGGCGGTGGCGCCGTCGGCCGACGCCACGCGGCGCTTCAACGATGCGCTCCATGAGGCCATGAAGGGCACGGTCTGGATGTCCGGCTGCCGCAGCTGGTATCTCGACAGGAACGGCAATCCGGCGCTGTGGCCGTGGAGCTTCGACCGCTTCCGCGCGGAGATGAAAAAGCCCGATCTCGCCGACTTCGATCTCGCGGCTTAGGAGCCTTGCGTGGGAAACCTCGAACGCTGGCGCAGCCACAATCCGATGTCGGACCCGGGGACGGGGCCTCTGCACTTCGAGGGATTGCCGAGCGATGTCGCCGCGCTCTGCCGTGTCGTCCAGGGCGTGCTCATCCATTCGGACTGGATCGCGGCCTATGGCGTCTCGGAGGCCGCGTTCCGGACGGTATCGCGCGAGACGCTGCCGCTCGCTGCCCGCCTGGGGCAGATCTGCGGAGCCGATTCGAGGGCATTGGCCTTCGAGCGCCCAGCGGACAGGCGCGCGGTCGGTACCTGCCGCGACTATGCCCTGATGCTTTGCGGCATGTTGCGCCAGCACGGTGTGGCGGCGCGTGTGCGCTGCGGCTTCGCGGCCTATTTCAAGAAGCCGTGGGAGGATCACTGGATCTGCGAGTACTGGCGCGACGGCGGCTGGAAGCGCGCGGATGCGCAGCTCGACGGGATCGTCGCGCCGCGACTGGGCATCGCCTTCGACCCGTCCGACCTGCCGGCGGATATGTTCATCACCGCCGGCGAGGCTTGGCGCCGCTGCCGGTCGGGCGAGGCCGACCCGGAAATGTTCGGCCATGGCACCGCGGCGTCGGGCCTGTGGTTCGTCCGCGTCAATGTCGTGCGCGACCATCATTCGCTGAATGGACGCGAGACCTCGGATTGGGATACGTGGCGGCAGGCGACGGCCGCGCATCGCGTGCTGTCGGAGGCCGAATGTGCCCGGGCCGACGGGATCGCGGCGCATCCGGACGCGCCGTTCGACGCACCACTCACGCCGCCTTGGCAGCGGGCGTGATAACACTGCCTGCATTTGCAGCTTCAACAGGTTTTTGCTAGATTTTCAGCTACGATGGGAGACGCCCGCAGGAGAAATCCGGCGGGCGTTTTTTATGGTCTGCGAAGGGTCCCTGCCGGCGACTCTTTTTTGGACACTCATCTCACGCGGCGGCCGGCAACGGTGGCACAGCCTGTCCGGGGGCGATCAGGCAATCGAATCAAAGGATTGCCCCGGAAATTTGGCACAGGTCATGGCACACCTCGTGGCACAACGAGGTGTGCCACTTTCAGTGCGTCGGCTCGGCCGGTTTGGCCGCCGGCGGTGGTGCCTGGCCCAGCATGGCCTTGATCTTCTCGCGCCCCGTCTGGAAGGCGACGTAGAGGCCGGGGATGACGAAGATGCCCAGGAACGACGCAGCGATCATGCCGCCGAACACCGCGGTGCCAACGGCGCGCTGGGTGGCGGCGCCGGCGCCCGAGGCCAGCACCAGCGGCACCAGACCCAGGATGAAGGCGAAGGACGTCATCATGACGGCACGGAAGCGCAGCGCCGCCGCCGTGGTTGCCGCCGCCACGATGTCCTGGCCCTTGCGGCGTTCCTCCATCGCGAACTCGATGATCAGGATGGCGTTCTTGGCGGCGAGCGCGATCAACACCACAATGCCGATCTGGGCGTAGATGTTGTTGTCGAGGCCGCTCAGATAGAGCGCCAGCATGGCGCCGAACAGGCCAACGACCACCGACAGCAGCGCCGCGACCGGGATAGCCGTGCTTTCATAGAGGCCGACCAGGAAGAGGTAGGCGAACACCAGCGCCAATCCGAGAATGAATCCGGTCTGTCCCGACGCAGCCTTCTCCTGCAGTGCCGTGCCGGTCCATTCGTATGCGTAGCCGGCCGGCAGCGTCGCCTTCGCCAGCTTCTCCATTGCGGCCAGTGCGTCGCCCGAGGAGTAGCCGGGAGCGGGCGCGCCGTTGATCGTGACCGAACGCAGGTTGTTGTAGCGGATGATCGACGACGGCGCGGTGATCAGCTCGACGTCGGCCACCGCCTGCAGCGGCACCAGCTCGCCGCTCGAGGAGCGCACGCGGACGCGATAGACGTCGTTGACGGTCTTGCGGTCCGCCGCCTCGGCCTGGACCTTCACCTGCCAGGTCCGGCCGAACAGGTTGAAGTCGTTGGTATAGGTGCCGCCCATCGATGTCTGCAGCGCCGAGAAGATGTCGGCGATGTTGACGCCCAGCGACTGGGCGCGTTCGCGATCAAGCTTGAGGTTGATCTGCGGCGTCGCTGCACCATAGGTCGTAAACACGCCGGCAAGCTGCGGCACCTGCTGGGCCGCCTGCATCAGGCCGCGCGCTACCGCCGCGAGGTCGGCCGGCGCGGCACCCGAGAGGCTCTCGAGCTGGAATTCGAAGCCCGAGGAGTTACCCAGACCCATGATCGGCGGCAGGTTGAAGGCGAAGACGTTGGCCACCGCCACCTGGGTGAAGGCGGCGTTCAGCTCCTCGAGGGCGCGGAAGACCGACAGGGCCGGGTCCTTGCGCTCGCCGAACGGCTTTAGCGCGACGATGACCAGCGCGCGATTGGGCAGCGCGAGTCCGTCGAGCAGGCTGTAGCCGCTGACCGAGAAAACGCTCTGCAGCCACGGCTTGCCGGCAACGATGTTCTCGACCTGCTCAACGGCCGCCAGCGTGCGGTTGGTCGAGGAGGCGTCCGGCAGCTGCAGCTCGGCCATGAAGGCGCCCTGGTCCTCGTCGGGCAGGAAGCCCGAGGGCACGAGCGCGCCCAGGCCGCCGGTGGCGGCGACGAAGCCCGCGACCAGGAGCAGGGAGACGAAGCCACGGCGGGCCAGCGGCGTCACGACGCGGACGTAGCCGTCGCGCGTCTTGTCGATGCCGTTCTGCAGCCGGGCGGCGAGGCCGGTCGGCTTCTTGCGGTGGCGCAGGATCAGCGAGCACAGCGCCGGCGACAGCGACAGCGCATTGATCGCCGAGATCACCATCGACACCGACACCGCGACGGCGAACTGGGAATAGAGCTGTCCGGTGATACCCGGGATGAAGGCGGTCGGGATGAAGACCGACAGCAGCACCAGGGTGATGGCGATGATCGGGCCGGTGACCTGGGTCATCGCCTTTTCGGTGGCCTCGGCCGGCGTGAGGTGCGGCTCGTGTTCGAGAATGTGCTCGACTGCCTCGACCACGACAATGGCGTCGTCGACCACAATGCCGATCGCCAGCACCAGCGCCAGCAGCGAGACGGTGTTGGCCGAGAAGCCGAATGCCAGCATGACGGCAAAGGTGCCGATCAGCGCCACCGGCACGGCAACGATGGGAATGATCGTGGCGCGCAGGTTGCCGAGGAAGATGAAGACGACGAAGCCCACCAGCACGAAGGCTTCGATCAGCGTGTGGATCACGCTCTCGATCGTGGCTTCGACAAACACCGTGGTATCGTACATCACGTCGAAGGCAACATCGTCGGGGGCCCGCGCCTCGAGTTCCTTCAGCGCCTTGCGCACGCCGCCGGCGGTGGCCAGCGCATTGGCGCCGGGCAGCTGGGCGATCTGGATGCCCGATGCCGGTTTGCCGTTGAAGCGGGCGGCCGAATCGCTGTTCTTGGCACCCAGTTCCACCCGGGCGACGTCCTTGATGCGCACCAGGGCGCCATCGGAGGTCGCGCGCACGACAATGTTCTCGAATTCCTCGACCGTCGTCAGGCGGCCCTGGGTGGTGATGTTGAGCTGGAAGTCGACGTCGCTTGACAGCGGGGCGGCACCGACCAGGCCGACGGCGGCCTGGACGTTCTGTGCCTGGACGGCCTTGACCACGTCGTTGGGCGTGATGTCGAGGCTCGACATGCGGTCGAGGTTCAGCCACACGCGCATCGAATAATCGAGCGCGCCGAACAGCGAGGCGTCGCCGACGCCCGGCACCCGCCGCAGCGTGTCGAGCATGGTGATGGTGGCGAAATTCGAGAGGAACAGTGCGTCGCGGGTGCCCTTGGGTGAATAAATCGCCACCACCTGCAGGAGCGCCGAGGACTGCTTCTTGGTCGTGACGCCGTTGCGCTGGACTTCCGGCGGCAGCATCGCCAGCGCCTGGTTGACGCGATTGGTGACGTTCACGGTGTTGAGGTCAGGGCTGGAGCCGACTTCGAAGCTGACGTTGAGTACATAGCTGCCGTCGCCGCCCGAGGTCGACTTCATGTAGATCATGCGCTCGACGCCGTTGACCTGGGCCTCGATGACCTGCGCCACGCTTTCCTCGACCGCCTGGGCCGAGGCGCCGGGATAGGTGGCCATGACCCGGACCTGCGGCGGCACGATGTCGGGGAACTGCGCCACCGGCATCGCGGTCATGGCGATGACGCCGGCGATCGTGATGACGGTGGAGATGACGAAGGCCAGCCGCGGGCGGCGGATGAACAGCGACGAAATGGTCATGGAACTACTGCTTCTTCGCAGGAGCCGCCACCGGCGCCTCTGTTGGTGTCACCGTCATTCCCGGCCGCACCCGCTGCTGGCCCTGGATGATGACCTTTTCACCCGGTTTCAGTCCTTCGGTGATGGCGATCAGCCCGTCGCGCGACACGCCGGTCTTGACCCGGCGCTGCTCGGCCACGTTCTTGTCGTTGACGACATAGAGATAGGCGCCTGTCTGGTCGAGGGCGATGGCGGCCTGCGGCACGGCGACGACGGTCGGGACCTTCTCGCCTTCGACGATGACCCGCACGGTCTGACCGTCGGTCAACAGACCGTCCTTGTTGTCGAACACCGCCCGCACCATCTGGCCGTCGGTCTTGGCGTCGGCGGTGACGTCGATGAAGTCGAGCTTGCCCTTCACCTTGTAGAGGCTGCCGTCGGCCAGGCGCAGGCGCACGACAAGGGCGTCGCCTGCGGTCGTGTCGCGCCTGGCGTCGAGCAGTTCGCGCTGGGTGACCGAGAATAGCACCCGGATCGGGTTCTCGCTGACCACGGTGGCGAGCACGCCCGAGTCGGGGCCGACGATGTTGCCGGGCGAGACCGAGGCGCGACCGATACGGCCGGCGATCGGCGACTTGATTTCGGTGTAGGAGAGCTGGATCTGGGCGTCGCGGAGCTGGGCCGAAGCATCCTCGAGCTGCGCTTTGGCCTGGAGCTGTTCCGACAGCCGCTGGTCGTAGGTCACTTGCGTGCCCGTTTTGCTGCGCAGCAATTCCTCGGCGCGCGAAAGTTGGGTGTCCGCGTTGGCAAGAGCCGCTTTTGCCGCATCGCGCTGCGCTACCTTCTGGTCGACCGCCGCCTGATAGGGCTCGGGCTCGATGGTGAACAGGACCTGGCCCTCTTTCACATCGTCGCCATCCTGGAACTTGCGCGGCCCGAGAAAGCCTTTGACGCGAGCGCGCAGCTCGACCTTGTCGACGGCGGCGGCGCGGCCGATGAATTCGGACTGGTCGGCGATTGCCTTCAGTTCGGCCGGCTGCACGAGAACCGCCGGCGGTGGCGCGCCCTGCTGGGCTTGTGCCGGCACGCCCTGAAGCACGGCAAACAGGGTCACCCCGACAAGCGCGAATACCGTCGAACGCCGCTCTTGCATTGTCATTGCCCCTGCTCGTCCCTACCGTTCGGACACTGCCTTAATTCGACAAAATGGTCACTGTATTTTCGGAGACGGATAGGGAAAGGAGGTTGCGATGGTGGCGGTGCGTTGGCTGGTATTTGTAGTGGCGTTGGTGCTTGCCTTCGCGGCGCTCGACATCGCTGCCCAAACGCGGAACACTTTTGCCAATCCCGCCGAATACGATGCCTATGTGAAGGCGCTCAACACCCGCGATGCGGCCAACCGTGCAACGGCAATGGAAGTCTTCATTGCGTGGTATCCGGGCAGCGTGCTGAAGACCGAGGCCTTTGAGCAGGCCATCGCCGCCTGGCATGCTGCGAACCAGCCAGCCAAGGCGGACGCCATCGCAGTACGGTTGTTGCAGGTCGACCCCGACAACGTGAGAGCGCTTGCCAATCGAGCCTATGCCGGGCGCACGGCGGCCGCTGCGGGAGATCCGGCGGCGCTTGCGCCCGCGGTCGCCGCGGCCGAGCGGGGGCTGGCAGCGCTGCCCAAGTGGCAGAAACCAGTGTCGCTCACCGATGCGGCCTTCGCGCGGGTCAAGGAGCAGATGGCGGGAGTTTTCCACGGCACCGTGGGTTTTGCCGCCCTGCAGGACAAGGACTACGACAAGGCACGGCGCCACTACCGTCAGTCGGTTGCGGCCGAGCCTGACAATCTGCAGGATGTCTATCAGCTTGCGGTGGCGCAGCTCGAGGGCACGCCGCTTGACGTCCTGGGCTTCTGGTACGCCGCCCGATCGATCGCCATTGCACACGCCGGCAAGAACGAGGCGGCCGCGGTCGACATCGACCGCTACGTCCGCTCGCGCTATCGCCTCTATCACGGCAGCGAAGAGGGCTGGGACGCGCTGCTTGCCCGTGTCGCTGCGGGCGGCCGCGCACCACCCGATGGATTCGCCGGGTCGATCGCAAGGGCCCTGACGCCGCCCGAGCGCGCGCTGGAGGTCGCCGAAGCGAGCGATCCGGCGACGCTCACCTTCACCGCCTGGGCGCTGGTCCTTCGCCATCGCGACGCGACACCTGCCAACAAGGCGGCGGCAGAGAAGGTGTGGCAGGCGATCGTCGAGAGGCAACAAGGCGGTGGGCCGCGACTCAAGATTCCGGTGAAGGTGCTTTCGGCCACGCCCGATCGCCTTGAGGCGGCATTCGCCGATGAAAGCCAGGCGCGCAACGTCGCCGATCTCGTCGTGATGCTGGCCCGCCCGCTCAGTCCGTTGCCCGCGGTCGGCGCCAGGATTGCCATCGTCGGTGTGTTGAGTGACTACCGCGCGCAGCCCTTTCAGTTCCTGATGACGCGCGCCGAGCTTGCGCCGGAATCAATGCCGGTCGCCGGTGGCGTGTGTGCCGATCCGCGACCGCAGATGTGTACCCGCGACTACCGGCCGGCCTGCGGGGTCCAGCGTGGCGGCAGCCGCAAGACCTATGGCAACGCCTGCAGCGCCTGCGCCGATCCCGATGTCGTCAGCCAGGAAGCCGGTGCCTGTCCCTGACCTGACGGCCGGGAATGGCGGCCTGAAATTTCAGTGCGCCATCAACAGCGGTATGCGGCAGGACGAGATCACCTTGGCGGTTGCACCGCCGAGGCCGAGGAAGCTCATCACCTGGCCACGGCCGTAGGCGCCCATGACCAGCAGATCGGCGGCCTTGCCGTGAGTGTAGTCGCGCAGTGCACGGCCGCGGGCGCGGCCGGACACCACGCCGGGGTCGATCGCATCGATCGTCGTGGCGATACCGTGCCGTCCGAGGTTGCGCGCGAGATAGGCCGCGCCGACGTCGTCGGGCTTCTGGCCGATGACCAGGATCGTGACTTCCTTGGCCTTCTTCAGGAACGGCAGGGCATATTCGACCGCGCGCGCGGCCTGAAAGCTGCTGTTCCAGGCCACGATCACCTTGTCGAAGGGGCCGGTGCCGACGTCGGGCGGGGCGATCATCACGGCGCGCGCGCACTCGTAGAGCGCGGCCTCGACCGTGGCCGGCGCCACATTCTCCGGGTCGGCGCCCGGCCGCCCCAACACCAGGATGTCGGCGCAGCGGCCCATCGCCACCATGGTATCGAGCGTGGCTGTCTTGGCGGCGGTGTAGGTGGCGCCCTTGATCGGAGCGACGATTTCCTTGTAGGCGCGCTCGGTTTCCTTGGCGCGCTCTTCCAGCCGGCTGTCGTCGATGTCGATGAGCAACGGCATCGCTTCGCCGCTCATGGCCAGTCCGCCGGCCATGCCGCCCGCCGGACCGACCGGCAGGTGAAGCGCATCCACGGCGCCGTCGAACGCAGCCGCCACCCGCGCGGCCAGTCGGAACGACATGACGGCATCGGGGCCGCCCTCGGACACGGCCAGAATGGATTTGATCATGGCGGATTCTCCTGCGGGAAACGGGTCGCGCGATTATGTGCGATTAAGAAGGTCAGGCGGCCGGGGTGCAAGCCGAGACTTTCGGCGGGCGGACTCACGCGATTCGCCGCGGCAACGTCAGGCGCGCGCCGCGCGCGCCAGGGCCGCCATCGTTTCACCGACGGCATCGAGATTCTGGCCGGCGCGCGTCGCCGCGGCCAGTACATCCTCTAGCGACCGGCCGCCGGCGATCGCGGCGGTGCCCCATAGCAAGGCCGATCGCATGCCGCTTTTGCAGAAGGCGACGATTCGGCCGGGCTTTTCGGCGAGCAAAGCGTTGAAGGCCCGCACCTGCTCGGGCGTGGCGCGAGGGCCGGAGAACGGCAGATCGAGGAACACGAGGCCGGCCGTCTCGGCGGCCTTGCGGAGGTCGGCGGTGCGCGGCTGCCCGAACATCGCCTCGCCGTCGGGCCGGTTGTTCACCACCGCGACGTAACCCGCGGCGGCGATCTCCGCCATGTCGCCAGGCTGGAGCTGACCGCAAACCGCGACGCGGTCGTCGAGGGAGAGGAGAGGTGGCGACATTTGGCGCGCTTACTCCACGACGGTCTTGTTGGCGATTTCGCGTTTCCGGATCCAGTGCACGACCGGCAGTGCCAGCAACACCATCCACAATTTTCCGACGACCTGGCCGGCGAGGAAGTCGAGGCTGCCGAAGGCCAGCCACAGGAAAAGCACGCTGTCGACGACGAGGCCGACGAGGCTGCTCGCGAACACCGCCAGCACCAGGCCACGCGATTGCAGGGGCGTGTAGACCGCGAAGTCGGCCAGCTCCGACAGCAGGAACGCCGTCGCCGAGGCCACGATCAGCTGCGGTGGCGCGACGGCGCCCGACAGTGCCGCCCCCGCCACGATTGCCGTGACCGCCACCGAGCGCCCGAGCCGTCGCTGCACCATGTCGCGCAGCACCAGCGCCAGGCCGATCATCAGCACGCCGGACGGCGCCATCAATGGATGCCCGCCCGGCCCCCAGGGCATCACCGGCACCAGACAGGGGCCATGCGGGACGCAGACCGTGCCGACATGGCCGATCATCCAGTTGGCGGTGGGAATACAGGCGATGAACGCCAGGAAATAGCCGAGCGCCTCGACTTTCTTTCGAATCGTCATCATTTGCGGCGCTCCCTAGCAGGTCTTTTGCGGATCGGGAACCCGGGCCATGCTGGCGCGTTACCTGCACACACCTTCAGGAGAATCCAAGATGCTGATCGCCCGCCGTGCCGCCCTGAAATTCGCCCTTGCCGTCGCTCCGGCCGCCTGTGCCTCGACCCTCTTCGTGTCGAGCGCCCAAGCTGTCGATGCCCTGCCGGATGCCCGCTTCGTGGGCTGGGCCCAGGCCATCAACGAATTCGAGATCGCCTCAGGCAATCTCGCTCTCTCCAAGTCGACCAACGAGATCGTGCGCGGCTACGCCACGCGCATGATCGCCGAGCACACCGAGGCGGCTTCGTTCCTCGTGAGGTCTCGGTCGGAGGCGGGTGTTTCGTATGCGCCCGATCCGGCAGCACCGCCGAACACGCAAGCCATCCTGCAGCGGCTGAACGGGCTGCAAGGTGCCGCGTTCGACACGTCCTACGCCAATGCCCAGCTCGGCATCCAGACCGATGCAGAGGCCCAGTACGGTGCCTATTCGCAGAATGGCAACAGCGGTCCGCTGCGCAAGTACGCCCAGATGATGCTGCCGAAGTCGAAGGAATTTCTCGAGTACGCCAAGCGCATGGCCGGCGGCCGCTAGACGACCTTCCGGCCTTCGCGCCAGGCCTCGTAGCCCCGCTTGCGCAGCGCGCAGGCGGGGCAGATGCCGCAGCCATGGCCCCAGTCCTCGCGCGGCCCGCGTTCGCTTTGATAGCAGGTGTGGGTGTGTTCCAGGATGACCTCGACCAAGGGACTGCCGCCCAGCTCGCGGGCCAGGCCCCAGGTTTCCGATTTGTCGAGCCACATCAGCGGCGTGTGCAGCACGAAACTGCGGTCCATGCCGAGGTTGAGCGCCACCTGCAGCGCCTTGATGGTGTTGTCGCGGCAGTCGGGATAGCCGGAAAAATCCGTCTCGCACATACCGCCCACCAGGTTGCGGATGCCGCGCCGCCAGGCCACGGCGGCGGCGAAGGTGAAGAACAGAAGATTGCGCCCCGGCACGAAACTGTTGGGCAGGCCGTCCTTTGCCATGTCGAAGGCAACATTGCGGGTGAGCGACGTCTCGCTGATCTGGCCCAGCACGCCCATGTCGATGAAATGGTCGGAGCCCAGCCGTTCCGCCCACTGCGGGAAGCGCCACCGAACCTCGTCCAGTACCACAAGCCGTTGATCCAGCTCGATTCGGTGCCGCTGACGGTAGTCAAAAGCCACCGTCTCGACATGCGCAAATCGCTCTAGCGCCCAGGCCAGACACGTGGTGGAATCCTGGCCACCGGAGAACAGGACGAGGGCCGCCGCTGCGTTGTTGGGGGCATCGTTCATGAGGGCTTTATCACCCGCCTCCTGCCTCCGCGCCACCGCGTTGCTACGCGTGCCGGACCATATCGTTGGCTAGGCCATTCATCGGAAGGAGGAGGGACCATGTTCGTCTCCGACATACTTTCTCAGAAGGGCGGTACTGTGTTCACGGTCGCACCAGGGGCTTCGGTCGCCCAGGTGTCGCAGGAGTTGAGCATGCGGCGCATCGGCTCGGTGCTGGTGCTGGACGGGGAGGGCTCCGTCGCGGGAATCGTGTCCGAGCGCGATCTCGTCCAGGCGTTGGCCAGCCACGGCGCCAAGGCGCTGGAACTGGAAGCCCGGCAGGTCATGACCCAGGACGTCGTGACCTGCGATCCCGACGATTCGATCGACCAGGTGATGGAGGCCATGACTCGCGGCCGCTTCCGCCATCTGCCGGTAGTGCGCCGTGGCGAGCTTCTGGGCCTGGTGTCGATCGGCGATATCGTCAAGTCGCGGCTGGAGGAAACCCGGCATGAGGCCGAAGCACTTCGGGCCTATATCGTCGCCGGCTGACACGGGCCGGGCGGCCTGCATCAGGGCTTAGATCCTTGCGCGAACTCTGCCAGGGTTGCCCGAACCCCGGTTCTGGAGATTCCATGTCACGTCCCCTGCAAGACAAGGGGGACACGCGCGGTGCGATTTCAGCGTTCGGTGCCGTGCCGCAGCTCTCACCATTCCGAGGTCCAGGGCACAGGCCCACAAGATCCAACAGACGATTTCGGCAACGAGGAAGATGGAGGCACGTGGAACCGCCAACGGCTACCGGATCGAGTCAGCGGCCAGCCAATGGCTTCGGGGCCCATCAATCATACGTCGCCAAATCAATGAACCCCGACGTAACATTGGAAACGTCGATAGCAGCGGTCCCGCCTGCAACATTATCGAGTTCAGCGTCCGAGAGTTCACCGCTCGGCTTGGGCGGCAACACCAGATGGACATGGCTGTCGGTGTTCTCGACCACCTTGACCGTCACGCCTTCACGCAGTTGAAACCCGGCTTCCCTCAGCGTCGCGTGCGGGTCGGCCAGCAGCTTCGCCTTGAACGCCGGATCGCGCCATGCCCTGGCGATGATCTTGCCGTGAGCGGCTGTCGCCTTGTCCTGGTCTGACTGTGACATCGTTTTTTCCTCCCCGTGGTGTGTCAGGCCGCCGCCTAGGGGCGGCCAAGGCGCTGCAAGAGTTGAACCGCAGCAAGGCCCGAGGGTCGGGATCGGTCAGCCTCTGCCTGTCAGGCAAGTATGGATCGAACACAGGGCCAAATTGATATTATTCAATATTGAGGCAGACATGCTGGAACCGCTCTACCGGTGACATCAACCGCGGACGTGCGGACGTGCGGACGTGCGGAGTCCGGGAAACGTTCGTTCCTCGGGTTCAGACCCTGGCGCACACGTTGCTGAGCCTCGCGGCGTCGAGGTTCCCGTCAGATGAAAATCGGAACCATGAGATGGCCATCGCGGACCGTGACATCGTCGTCGCCAGAATGACGCCCGCGCAGATCGCCGAAGCACAGAGGCTGGCGCAAGACTGGAAGCCCAAGCAGCCGGTCCAGTATCGAGGCGGCTGGCGTCATGGTCATTGATCCTGGTGCGGGCGATGGGACAGCATTGCTGGCTTGTTTCAGCCCGGCTGCAGCGCACTATCAACTTATCAGTCGGGAAGGAGGGCCGCCAATGACTCCGCCTAAGCAGTATCGGTGACGCGATACCGATAAATCGCGACGCACTCTCAACATATAAGAAGCTTCGTGAGGGTTGAGGACTTCGCGGGGCTTTTTCTTTCAGGTGACGCTTTAGGATTGTCTCTGGCCAACGCCAGCCGGTGCCTGACGCCGGGTTGGCGCAGGTGCTCTCTGGATCTTGTCGTTGATGAGGTGACCGAATGGCTTCCAACAAGCTCATGATTGCCCTCGGCCGGGCCATCGCTGCAAATTGGGGCGACCTGCCAAGACGCGCGCAGCGGGATGTGTTCGAGGCGGCCGTCAGGTTGGGCGGCAAGGGCGCTCGCGAGAAGCTGGCGGTCTACCTTCATCAACAGCATCCGCGAACCATCCAGGGCGAGCACGCGCCCAGACAGGCGCCGGAGCCGGACAGTCTCGGCGGCTAGGGATGCTGAAATAAAAGCCGTCGAGGTCGGCACCATTTGTCGAATATGCGGGCAAGCCCTTGGCCGTTCTGAAGCGCCGGAAAGCCCCATCAGCCTGCTCGGGCCCGACTGGTTCGAGACGGCCGGCACAAGGAGCGACGACGAAGACTTCGACTTTCCCGACTGATCTCCGCTAGGGTTGCCCAAACCCTGGTTCTGGAGATTTCATGTCACTTCCCCTGCAAGGCAAAGTCGCGCTCGTCACCGGTGCCGGCAAGAATATCGGCCGCGGCATCGCGTTGGCGCTTGCCCGCGACGGTGCCGCCATCGTGGTCAACGGCCGCGCCGACAAGGCAGCCGTCGACGGTGTGGTCGGCGAAATCGAGGCGGCCGGCGGCAAGGCCATGGCGGCGATGGGCGACGTGTCGGACCCCGCGGTCGCACCGCGGCTAGCCGCTGAAGCGGCGGCAAAGTTCGGTGGCGTCGACATCCTGGTGAGCAATGCCGGCCTCAGGCGCCAGACGCCGTTCCTCGACATGTCGTTCGACGAATGGCGCGAGATCATGTCGGTCGCGCTCGACGGGGCCTTCCTGCTCGCCAAGGCGATCGCGCCGCAGATGGTGGCGCGCGGCGGCGGCGCCATTGTGGGCCTGTCCGGTATCTCGACCCATATCGGCACCCCCAATCGCTGCCACGTCTCGGCCTCCAAGTCGGGTCTCGAAGGACTCATGCGCGCGCTGGCGGTCGAACTCGCCCCGCACCGCATCACCTGCAACGCCATCTCGCCCGGCGCCATCGACACGGCGCGCGGCGCCTCGGCCGGAGCGGCGCCGCCCAACCGCGTCAGTCGCCCGATTCCGCTCAAGCGCTTCGGCACGGTGGACGAGATCGCCGCCATGGTCCGTCTGCTGACCGGCCCCGAGGGCACTTTCATCACCGGCCAGACCATCCATGTGAACGGCGGCGAATTCCTGACGTGAGGGAGGCGATCATGGCCAATCTGCGTGTGGCGGCGATGGCGTTCGCGACGACTCTGCCGCTTGGGGCGGCGGCGCAGGCGCCACCTCCCTACCAGCCCGGCATGGGCGACCTCATGGTCATGACCGTGCAGCCGCGGCATCTCAAGCTCGGCCTTGCTGGCGAGGTGCGCAACTGGGCCTACGCCGATTTCGCCCAACACGAACTCGAGGAATCGCTCGAGAACGTCGAGAAGCACATTCCGAAGTGGCGGGATTTCGATGTCGCGCAGCTCATGGCGGCAACGGTGAAGCAACCGCTCGAAGAAATCGAGAAGGCGGTGAAGGCCAGGGATGGCGCAGCCTTCGACGCGGCGTACCGGCAGCTCACCGATGCCTGTAACGCCTGCCATCGCAGCGCCGGCCTGCCGGCTATCGTCATCAAGGTGCCGGACGGATCCTCGGCTTTTCCCAACCAGGAATTTCGGCCGGCAAGGCCATAGGCAGACGACGGCGGAAGGGGATAAGGGCATGCTGGGATATCTGGTGGTTTTTGTCGGGGCGGGCGTCGGCGGTGCCGCGCGTCACGGCATGAACATCTGGGTGGCGCGCCTGATGGGCACGCATTTCCCCTGGCACACGCTGACGATCAACATTCTGGGTTCGCTGGTGATGGGCCTGATCATCGGCTGGTTCGCCGAACGCCTGGGCGCGGCGGGTCATCTGCGCCTGTTCCTGGCGACGGGGGTCATGGGCGGCTTTACGACCTTCTCCGCCTTCTCGCTCGATGCCGTGTTGCTGTGGGAACGTCACGAGCATCTGCTGGCCGTACTCTATGTCGGCGGCTCGGTGGCGGGTGCGATCGCCGGGCTGGCATTGGCGCTGTGGATCATGGGCAAGGCCCTGGCGTGAGCCGGAACCAGGCGTTCGATGTCGTGGTCGCAGGCGCCGGCGCCGCCGGCCTGATGTGTGCCATCCGCGCCGGCCAGCGCGGGCGCCGCGTGCTGCTGCTCGATCACGCCGAGAAGGTCGGCAAGAAGATCCTGATCTCGGGTGGCGGGCGCTGCAATTTCACCAATACGGACAGCCGGCCCGAGGCGTTCCTGTCGGCCAATCCGCATTTCTGCAAATCGGCGCTGGCCCGCTACACCCAGCACGATTTCATCGCCCTGGTGGAAAAGCACGGCATCGCCTGGCACGAAAAGACGCTGGGCCAGCTGTTCTGCGACGGCTCGGCACGCCAGATCGTTGCCATGCTGCTGGAAGAGTGTGCGGCCGTGGGCGTCGATGTCCGCGTGGCACATCGCATCACAAACATCGAAAAATCCGACCGCTTCTCGGTCCGCACCGATCACGGCGATTTCGACGCAGAGTCGGTAGTGCTTGCCACCGGCGGCCTGTCGATTCCCAAGATGGGCGCCTCGGGCTTCGCGTATGAGACCGCGCGCCGCTTCGGCCTCGAGATCGTCGAGACGCAGCCGGGACTCGTGCCGTTCACGGCGCGGGTGCCGGATATCGCCGGCGTGGCGCTCGATGTCGTGGCCAGCCTGGGCCGCACGAGCTTCCGCGAGGCCATGCTGTTCACCCACCGCGGCCTGTCGGGCCCGGCGATCCTGCAGATCTCGTCCTACTGGCGTCCGGGCCAGGAGCTCGCCATCGACCTGCTGCCGGACAGCGACGCCGCGACCTTCCTGAAGGGCCGCAAGCGGCTCAGGCCCAAGGCCGAGCTACGCAACATCGTCGGCGATCTCATGCCCGATCGCCTTGCCCAAGCGCTGGCGCCGGAGGGCGTGATCGGCGAGCGCCGCGACAGGGACCTCGAGACGCTGGCGGCGGAACTCAAGCGCTGGCACGTGACGCCGACCGGCACCGAAGGCTACGCCAAGGCCGAGGTCACGGTGGGCGGCATCGACACCAACGAACTTTCGTCGAAGACGATGGAGGCCAAGAAGGTGCCGGGCCTCTACGCCATCGGCGAGGCAGTCGACGTCACCGGCTGGTTGGGCGGCTACAATTTCCAGTGGGCGTGGTCGAGCGGCTGGGTGGCGGGCGAGGCGGTGTAGGGACTGAATCCACAACCGATGACCGGCATGTCCGAACTGCTGCCAAAGCGGATAGATGGTGACATGACGAGAGGGGTGCGAACGGCCCGAAGCGGTCACGGGCGCACGTCACCACCGGCGCAGTTGCCTGAGCAACGCCAAGCTGGCGATTCCTCCACCCTGCGCTGAGATTACCTCACGACATTCGCGACAAGGATGGCGCCGCAGGCCCAACGCCGACAGTTCCGCGCCTTCAGGATTTTGCGTATTCCAGGCGGAAGCCGTTGCCCCAGCGCTTGAGATGGCCGACTGAGGGCGACGGGAAGTGCATCGTGCAGCACAACGTGTCGGTGTCGCAGTAGCGCTCGAGGAAACCCCGGCGCGTCCGGACGGCCTGGTCGCGGTCGGTGTCGACGCGCATGACCAACTCGGGATAGCGCGCCTGGATCGGCGAGTGGATCAGATCGCCGGTGAACACCGCGGCGTCGCTGCCCTTGCCGGCGCAGACCGCGAAATGGTCGGGCGTGTGGCCCGGGGTCGGGCTCAATCGGATATGGTCGTTGAGCGCATGATCGCTGCTGACCAATTCGGCCCGGTTGGCCTCGATGATCGGCAGCACGCTGTCGGTGATCTGGTCGAGCGGCGTCTTGCGATGGATCTCGCTCCAATAGGTGTATTCTTTCTTCGAAAACAGGTAGCGCGCCTTCGGAAAGGTCGGGACCCAGCGGCCATTCTCCAGCCGCGTGTTCCAGCCGACGTGATCGACGTGCAGATGCGTGCACATCACGAAATCGATGTCCTCGACCCCGAGGCCGGCCGCCTTCAGCGCATTCATCCAGTTGCTGTCGGTCTTCTTGTTCCAGGTCGGCCGCTGCGGGAAGTTCTTGTCGTTGCCGATGCAGCTATCGACCAGAACGTTATGGTGCGGCGTCTTGACGACATACGACTGGAAGCACAGCACGACATTCCCGCTTGCGCTGTCATAGCCGCCGGGCGCCAGCCAGGCGAGGTTCTCGTCGAGGGTTTCTTTTGACAATGTCGGCAGGAAGTCGAGCATCGATGTGAAGCCGCTCTCCTGCTCGACGATCCGGTGGATGGTCATGTCGTTGACGGAAAAGCTCGTGCGCATGGCTCGCGTCTCCTCACCCGTAGGCTATCCGAAAGGCTATCCGAACTTGCCGGGCGACTGTAGCCCAGCTTGGAGCCGATGACGAAGGGCGCGTTTGGCGCCCTGTTCAAAGGCTACGCGGGTGCTCTAGCATGGGCGACGCAACGATTGCGCTGCGACGCCTCTGGAGGTCATGGGCCATGGAGATTTCCGGCAAGACAGCCATCGTCACCGGTGCCGCCTCCGGCATCGGCTTCGGCATCGCCACGGCTCTGGCCGAAGCTGGCGCCAACGTGGTGATGGCCGACATCGAGAAGGACGCCGTGGAGCAGGCGGCACACCAGCTGTCCGGCACCAACAAGCAAGTGCTTCCGGTCAGGATCGATGTCACTCAGGAGCAGTCGGTGATCCACGCGCTGGCCGAAGCCGAGCGCCGCTTCGGCAAGCTCCACATCGCCTGCAACAATGCCGGCGTGCCGATGCATGGCACCCGGCTGGTGGACGTGCCGGTGGCCGACTGGGCGTTCGTCATCGGCGTCAATGTCTGGGGCGTCATCCACGGCATCCGGCACTTCGTGCCGGCGATCCTGAAGCACGGCGAGGCCGGGCATGTCGTCAACACCGCCTCGGTTGCCGCCACGCAGAATCGCCGCGGCACCCATCAAGGTCCGTATTCGATGAGCAAGTTTGCCGTGCTGTCGCTGTCGGAGGCGCTGGAGCACGAACTCGAGGGCACCAACGTCGGCGTGACCGCGCTGTGCCCGGGTCCGATCGCCACCAACCTGGCGCAAGGCGCGCGCCATCGGCCGGATCACCTGGGCGGCCCGCAGCTGCATCCGACCGCCGAGGCGGTTATGGCGGAGCGCCTGGCGCGGACCGGCATCGATCCCAAGCTGGTCGGCGAGCGGGTGATCGATGCGATCCGGAACAAGACCTTCTACGCCTTCGTGAGCGCGGTGCCGGTCGATGTGATCCGGGCGCGCCACCGCCGCATCGAGGCGGAACTCGAGACCCGCTGGGCAACGCCGTACTAGCGCGTGTGGCCAGCCCTGACCGCAGCTTGCTTCCACTGCTGGCACCTTTGAGACCTCCTGCCGGCCCTTGAGGATGTCTGTTCGTGAAAGTTGACCGGACATGACGCCGACTGGTCGTCACTTCGGCTCCTGACCTAAACCGGACAGAGCGGGCGCGCCTTTAAGCCTATGTACTGTAAACTCAGCGAACCCAGATGGTATCTGCCAAGGCCAATTGCAAAAGCAACGGAAACACGCACATGCAAGACCTTACCGGACGGACGGCCTTCGTCACCGGAGCAGCTTCAGGCATCGGATTAGGGATCGCCACGGCGCTGTCGCAGGCGGGGGTGAAGGTCATGTTATGCGACATCGAGGAAGAGGCGTTAGCTGCGGCGGTAGCGAAATTGAAATTGACCAACGCCGACGTTGACGGCGTGAGAGCGGATGTATCGCTTAAAGCAGAACTCCAGGCCGCAGCGGACGCCACCGTGGCGCGGTACGGCAGGGTCCATATTCTCGTCAACAATGCGGGGGTCGCCGGCGGTCGGGGTTATGGTCATTGGACAGATGCAGGTTGGGATTGGGTTCTCGGCGTCAATCTGATGGCGGTGATTTGGGGCATCGAGATTTTCGGTCCGTTGATCGAGGCGCACGGCGAAGGAGGCCAAATTGTTTCCACGGCGTCCGTCTTCGGGCTGATTGCTGGAGGAAGTCCGCAGTATGACGTGAGCAAATATGGAGTGGTGGCTCTGTCCGAAGGACTGCGCAAGGCGCTCGCGCCGCGGAGAATCGGGGTATCCGTGTTGTGTCCGGGCGTCGTCCGCACTCAGATCGTGAATTTCCGTCGCAACGTGCCGCGGCGGTTCGCCGGGAAGATCGGCAGTCTGCCGCCGACAGAAGGACCGGTCGCCGATGCCTTCAAGGCATTCCAGCACCGGACCAACAATGGCATCGATCCGCTTTATGTCGGCGAACTGGTTCGCGAGGCCATCGAAAATGACTGGCCCTACATCTTCACCGACACCGAGCACGAAGCCATGATCGACAGGCGCTTCGCCGCGATCAAGCAGGGCTTCGACCGCATACGCGGAAGGACGCCGCGGCGTTAGCTATCGCATCTGTTCACGGCCGATGTCTGCTGTTGGCATTTTGCTGACATGGCAGGGAATGCGACCGGAGTCCGCTTTGGCATCGGAAGCGGACATCTCCACTCAGGCCAGACCAAAGGCGACCTATGAGTTCATGGCTTGGTCAAAAAAATTTAGTTGCAATTTTCGCAAATTTATGACAGTATTTTGTATAGGCTGGCGCTTGGACTGCGCCGGTCTTTTCCATTTCAGGCATGACCCCTCGCGGCACGCCCGCGGGACAGGCCCAGAGCCACGGGTGCCGCCGCCTCGAGTCCTGACCCGTGGACAGTCCCAAGAACAACCCCGTCCCAACCGCGCGCCGAATAACGACGCCGGAACAGACACTTAACGACGCCCTGGGCACAGGGCGCGCGGGGGATTGCGCCAACGAAGAAACCGGGAGTCGCGCGAAAGCCAATGGAACAGGGCTTATCCCGGAATCCGGCCCAACACGGGGCACAACATTGGACCCATTCGAGTGGGCTCTGTAAGCGGGCGAAAATCCCGCCGTTATTGGCTTTCCGGCGTGCGAGGAGCCAATATTTCAGCCCATCATCGTGTCGGCATAGTGTTTGGCGATCTCAGCCGGCGTGGCGTGCCAGACGTTGCCGAAACGCTCGATCCGGCGCAGCGCCTCGTCGAGATATTTGATGCGGTGCGCCATGCCCATCAGCCAGGGATGGATCGACAGGCTAAAGACCTGGCCGCCCTCGTGGTGCAGCAGTTCGAAGGCCTCGCCCACCAGGTCGGGATAGCGCGTGGTGGGAATGCGCCTGAGCCAGAGCTGCTGCACGTCGTCCCATTCCGGCTGGTTGGGCATCGAGACGAACTTGCGGCCGACCTTCATCGGGTAGGGTTGATCGTCGTTCGGCCAGTCGAGCACGTAGTCGAGCCCGGCGTCGGCCAGAAGCTGAGGCGTGCGCCGGCTCTCGCCATAGTCCTGGCCGAGCCAGCCGGTCGGCCGGACGCCCGCCGCCTTCTCGATCGCGGCGATCGAGTTGGCAATCTCGGCCTTTTCCTCGGCCTCGCTCATCTTCGAGGAGATCATGCGGTTGGCCGAATGGCCGTGGGCGATGAATTCGTACTTCCGCCGCTTGAACTGTTCGATCAGGTAGGGATAGCGCTCGGCCGCCAGCGCGTTCACCGCCACGCCGGCGCGGATCTGATAGCGGTCGAGCACGTCGAGGACCCGGAAAATGCCGACCCGGTTGCCGTAGTCGCGCTGGGTCCAGGTCCGATAGTCGGGCGTGAAACTGCCGAACTCGCCGACGTGGCGCGGGTCCCTGACGCTCGCCTCGTCGGGCATCAGCTCCCAGTATTCGAGATGCAGCAGCACGAACGAGGCGACGCGGGCGTTCCCGGGCCAGTTGAGCCTTGGCCGCTTCGGAAACGGCACAAAATCGTACCAGGGATTGTCCATGCCGGCAGGCAGCGGCGGCGGATTCTTCGGAACGTTGTTCTTGGGGGAAGCGCTCATGTCACGCCTCCTTCCCGAGATGCTGCTGGTACGGTTTCAGGCCATTGGCCACGTAATGATCGAGGATATCCTCGGCGGTGCAGACCCAGGCGTCCTTGTGCTGGCGGATATAGCCCAGCGCGCGGTCGAGATGTCTCAGGCGATGCGGCGCCCCCATCATGTAGGGATGGAGCGCGATGCACATGACGCGGCCGTTCTCGGCTCCCTCGCGATAGACCGTGTCGAAATGGTCGATGATCATCTGGGCGAATTCCTCGGCCTCGACCGGCTGGCGGTAGATCAGCGCGTCGTTGAGATCCATCGTGTAGGGCACGTGGATCAGCGGGCCGCCCCTGGTGGCGAGCGGTGTCGGCTGGTCGTCGTGATAGAAGTCGCAGATATATTCCAGGCCGGCCTCCTTCACGAGGTCGGGCGTGTTGACGGTGTTGGAGATGGCGGGCGAGAACCAGCCGCGCAGGTGGCGGCCGGTCAGGCGCAGGTGCGTGGCCTTGCTGTGCTCGATGACCTCGCGCTCCTCGTCTTCGCTATAACCCCAGTGGTAGCGCGTGTTGAGATAGCCGTGGCTCATGCACTCCCAGCGCCGCGCTTCCATGGCTTCCAGTATCTCGGGATACATCTCGATGACCGACATCGAGAGCGAGACGGTGCAGCGCACGTTGTGCTTGTCCAGCACCTCGAACATCCGCCACAGCCCGACCCGGTTGCCGTAGTCGCGGCCGCCGTAGCCCAGCACGTCGGGATGCGGCACGCGCGGCCACGGATTGCGCACGCGAACCTCGGCGGGAAGATATTCGTAGTGTTCGATATTGGGGCAGACCCAGACCGCGACGCGTGCGCCGTTGGGCCAGGAAAGCTTCGGACGCTCGACGACCGGAGAGTAGCCGTATCGGTAGGGGTCCATGCGATCTCTTTCCTTGTTGGGCCCGTCGAGTGCATCACGGGTTGCGCCCCACTTCAACGCCCCGCATCCTGTTTGCATGGCGGATAACATTCGATTCATGCTCAACGACGACCCGGTCGGGTTGTCCGGCGTCTCGCCGATGACGACGCTGCTCGACTGGCTGCGCGAGCATCGCGGCCTGAAAGGCACCAAGGAGGGTTGCGCCGAGGGCGATTGCGGCGCCTGCACCGTGGTGCTCGAACGCGACGGCCCTAATGGACAAGTGAGGCGCGAGGCGGTGAACGCCTGCATCGCGATGCTGGGACAGGTCGATGGACTTTCGGTGCGGACGGTCGAGGGGCTGCGCGGGACCGATGGCAGTGCGCATTCCGTTCAGATCGCGATGGCCGAAGCCGACGCCACACAGTGCGGTTTCTGCACGCCGGGCTTCGTCATGTCGGCCTATGCCTTTTCTGCCGGCGGCGAGACCGCCGATGCGGATACGATTCACGAAGCGCTGGCCGGCAACCTCTGCCGCTGCACCGGCTACCGGCCGATCGTCGACGCGATGACGAAGGTGGCGGGGCTGGCGGTCGAGCCGGCGCCGTCGGTGCCGGCGCGCACGGCGTCGGCAGTGTTCGACGGTGCCTTCTTTGCGCCGCGGTCGCTCGACGAACTGCTGAAACTCAGGAAGGCGCATCCCGAGGCGATGCTGCTGGCAGGCGGTACCGATCTCGGTCTGCTGGCGGGCCATCGGCGGCAGCCGCCGAAAGAGATCATCCATCTCGCCCATGTGCCCGAACTCGCGGCAATCGCGTCGGACAAGGAGAGCATCACGCTGGGTGCCGCCGTCACTTATGCGCAGGCGATGCCGCTTCTGGTCGCGGCCTATCCGGCGCTGCGGCCCTATCTCTCGCGGCTGGGTTCGCGGCAGATCCGCAATCTCGGCACGATCGGCGGCAATGTCGGAAACGCCTCGCCGATCGGCGACATGCCGCCGGTGCTGCTGGCGCTGGAGGCGACAGTTACCTTGGCCTCGGTGCGCGGCACGCGCGAGCTGCCGCTCGAGGACTTCTTCACCGGCTATCGCGAGACGGCGCTGGCGCCGGACGAGGTGATTCTGAGCCTGTCGATGCCGTGCCTGCGGCCAGGCGAAGTCTTCTTCTGCGACAAGGTGAGCAAGCGGCGCGACCAGGACATCTCCACCGTCGCGGCGGGCTATCGGCTCCGGATCGAGGATGGTCGCATTGCGGACGTCCGTGTCGGCATCGGTGGCATGGCCGCGACCCCCCGGCGCGCAACGCACGTCGAGAAGGCGTTGCTGAAGGAGGGCTTCGCGGCAGCCGCTGCTGCAATCCCGAAGGATTTCCAGCCGATCGACGATTGGCGCGGCTCGGCGGCCTATCGCCTGCAGGTTGCGGCCAACCTGCTGCGTCGGCTGGAACTGCGCATCGCCCAGCCCGCGCGCGTGCTCGAGGTGGAAGCGCTGTGAGCGGCCGGGTGCACACCGCGCGGCGCCACGACAGCGCGCTGAAGCATGTCACGGGCCAGGCGCTCTACGTCGACGACTTGCCCGAGCCGCCGGGCACGCTGCATGCCGCGCTGGTGCTGAGCCCGGTCGCCTGCGGGCGCCTCGGCAAGCTCGACTTTGCCGCGGCGGCCGGATCGCCCGGCGTCGTTGCGGTGCTGGGCGCGCAGGACATTCCCGGCCGGAACGATGTCGCCGCCGGGGGACAGGGTGAGCCGCTGTTCGCCGTGGAGCGGGTCGAGTTCGCCGGCCAGCCGCTGGCGATGGTCGTGGCCGGGAGTCTCGATGCCGCGCGTGCCGCGGCCACCCATGTGGCAATCGAGATCGAGGAGGAGACGCCGATCCTCGACATCGCAACTGCGCTTGCCCGGCAAGCCTGGGTGCAGGCGCCCTCGACCCTCCTGCGCGGTGATCCCGACGCGGCGATGAAGGCCGCACCGCATCGGCTGAGTGCCGGGTTCAGCGTCGGCGGCCAGGAACATTTCTATCTCGAGGGCCAGATAGCCCTGGCGCTGCCGGGCGAGGATGGCGACATCGTCGTTCATACCTCGACCCAGCATCCGACCGAGGTCCAGCATATCTGTGCGCGCCTGTTGGGCTGCGATTTCAACCGCGTGACGGCGGTGGTGCGTCGCCTCGGCGGCGGCTTCGGCGGCAAGGAGAGCAACGCCTCGTGGGTCGCGGGGGCGGCCGCCGTGGCTGCGAGCGTCACGGGTCGACCGGTAAAGATCCGCCTGCCGCGCGAGATCGACATGATCGCCACCGGCAAGCGCCACGGCTTCGACTATCGTTACACGGTGGGCTTCGACGACGACGGCCGGGTACTGGCGCTCGACGCGGTGATGGCGGCCGATGCCGGCTGGAGCCTCGACCTCACGCCGGGTGTCGTGGCGCGGGCGTTGACCCACGCCGACAATGCCTACTGGATCCCGCACTTCCGTGCCGTCGGCTATGCGTGCAGGACCAACAAGCAGTCCAACACCGCCTTCCGCGGCTTCGGCGGGCCGCAGGGCGTCGTGGTGATGGAGGATGCGCTGGATCGCATCGCCCATCGTCTGGGGCGCGACCCGGTGGAGCTGCGCGCGCTCAACTTCTATGCCGAAGGCAGGAACGAGACTCCGTACGGCCAGACGGTCGACGAAAACCATCTGGCGCGCTGCTGGGCCGAGGTGAAGCAGGGCGGCGAGTTCGAGCGGCGACGTGCCGAGGTAAATGCCTTCAACGCAGCCCATCCCGTGCTGAAGCGTGGGCTCGGACTCTTCCCGCTGAAGTTCGGCATCTCCTTCAACCTGCCGCACATGAACCAGGCCGGCGCACTGGTGCACGTCTATACCGACGGCTCGATCCGCCTGAACCACGGCGGCACCGAAATGGGGCAGGGACTGTTCATCAAGGTGGCGCAGGTCGTGGCCGAAGTTTTCAAGGTCGAGGTCGATCGCATTCGCGCCTCCGCGACCTCGACGGCCGAAGTGCCCAATACCTCGCCGACCGCGGCCTCGACCGGCTCGGATCTCAACGGTTGGGCGGCGTGGGAGGCGGCCAACACGATCAGGCAGCGCATGGTGGCGTTCGCCGCGGAACATTTCGACGTCGCGGAGTCCGACATCGAGTTCGCCGACGGTAACGTCCGCATCGCCAGACCAGGCAGCAATCAGGTGCTGACTTTCGGCGAACTGGCGAATCTTTGCTGGATGGGTCGCGTGTCGCTGTCCTCCACCGGTTTCTACAAGACGCCCAAGATCCATTGGGACGGGGCGGCGATGCGCGGCCGGCCGTTCTTCTATTTCTCCTTCGGCGCCGCGATGGCCGAGGTGGCAATCGACACGCTTACGGGCGAGAGCCGCGTGCTGCGCGCCGACCTGGTGCAGGATTGTGGCTCCTCGCTGAACCCCGCCATCGACCTCGGCCAGATCGAGGGCGCCTTCGTTCAGGGCCAGGGCTGGCTCACCTGTGAGGAACTGTGGTGGGACGCCAAGGGACGGCTTCGCACCACGGGCCCCTCGACCTACAAGATCCCCGGCAGCCGCGATGTGCCGCCCATCTTCAACGTGAAGCTGCTGGCCAATGCGCCGTCGCGCGAGGCAACGATCTTCCGCTCCAAGGCAGTGGGCGAGCCGCCGCTGTTGCTGGCGACCGCAGTGTGGACGGCGCTGAAGGACGCGATCGCCGCTGTGGGTGGCCACAAGACCGCAGTGCGGCTGGATGCGCCGGCGACGCCCGAGCGCATTCTCGCGGCAATTGCTACACTCAAGGCCTAACCGGAGGAAACTTCTATGGACGTACGTATGGACGGCCGCGTGGCTATGATCACTGGCGCAAGCTCGGGGCTCGGGCTCGCCATGGCCAAGGAATTCGCCGCGTCGGGCGGCTCGGTAGCATTGCTCGCGCGCAAGGCCGATGCGCTCAGCGTGGCCAAGGCGGAAGTGGCCAAGGCCGCCGGCAAGGCCAACACCAAGATCGAGGCCTATTCCTGCGACGTCTCCAAGGCGGCGCCGATCGCCGATACCTTCAAGAAGGTCGTGGCCGATTTCGGCAAGGTCGACATCGTGGTCAACAACGCCGGCATCAGCCATGCCAAGGCCTTCGACACCGTGACCGACGAGGACTGGCAGGGCGATCTCGATCTGAAGCTGTTTGCCGCCATCCGTCTCTGCCGCTTGGCGCTGCCGGGTATGCGCGAGCGTAAGTGGGGCCGCATCGTCAATGTGCTCAACATCGGCGCCAAGGCGCCGGGTGCCGATTCGACGCCGACCAGCGTCAGCCGTGCCGCGGGCCTGGCGCTCACCAAGGCGCTGTCCAAGGAAAACGCCCCGCACAATGTTCTGGTCAACGCCATGCTGGTCGGCCTGATCGACAGCGACCAGTGGCAGCGGCGGCACAAGGCGATCGGCAAAGGCGAGACCTACGAGCAGTTCCTGGCCGGCATGGCCAAGGGCCGTATTCCGCTTGGCCGCATGGGCAAGGCCGAGGAATTCGCCCGCATGGCCTGTTTCCTGTGTTCGGACGCCGGCTCGTTCATCACTGGGGTTGCCATCAACGTCGACGGCGGCGCGAGTCCGGTGGTCTGACTTCACGCCAGGCTCGGGAACACCACGTCGGCCAGGACCGCAGCATTGATGCCGTTCTGCTCGATGCCGGGCTTGCGATAGTTGCCGCAATTCATCGCCACGACGAGGTCGAGACCCGGAAACACATAGAGTTTCTGGCCGCCCCAGCCGATGCCGCCAAACCAGTAACGGCGTTGGCCATCGACCACGTTGTCGTAGATGTACCAGTGATAGCCGTAGCTGCGCGGGCCCTCGATCCTGACGGTGGGCATGGTGATGCGCTTCACCCAGTCGGCGGGTACGACCTGCTTGCCCTGCCAGGCGCCGCCGGCAAGTGCGAGCTGGCCCAGCTTGAGCATGTCCCTCGGCAGCAGCCGGCAGCCCGACGCGGCGCGCGGCTCGCCATCGGCGCCGCCCCGCCATTGGCTGGGGCCGAAGTCCATCGGGTCGAAAAGCACGCGGCGGACATAGGCCGGCAGCTTCTCGCCCGTGCCGTTGGCGATCAGCCGTCCGAGGATCGCGGTCGCACCGCCGCAATAGGTCCATTTGACGCCCGGCTCGCCCGCGATCGGCAGCCCGAGGATGAAGCGGAAGCGGTCGGGTGCCGCCTCCATCGCGATCTCGCTGTTGCGGAGATCGCTGCCATAGGGAACGCCAAGTTCGTCCCATTCCAAGCCGAGCGTCATGCTGAGTGCGTGGCCGACGGTAATTTTCTTGCGGCCGGGCTGGCGGGCGAGATCGGCATATTCGGGGAACTGTTCGTAAAGCCCGGCTTCGGGCGGCGGGACCTTGCCTTGGGAGAGTGCGATGCCATAGGCCAGACCAACGACGCTCTTGGACACCGACCGAAGATCATGCAGTACCTCGGGCCCGAAGGTGCCTCGCGCCGAGCCCCCGATCTCGTCCACGCCTTTCCCGTAGTGCTCGAACAGCAGCTTGCCGCCCTGGCTGACCAGCAGCGCGTGCAGGCCGCTCACCTTGCCGCTCTGCTCGGCGGCGGCGAGACGCTGCTCGAAACCGCCGGCGGCAAAGACCCGGCGCGCAGGGAGGGTCAGGCAGGGGGCTGCGACCAAACCAGCCCCCAGGACGGTCAACAGATGGCGACGGTCGAACAGGTTCATCGCATTGATCTCCCATGAGATGATGCGAGCTTGTAGATCCTGGCCGGTGACCAAGCGTTGCCGTATCCCATGACGGGGATGTGAACCAGAGCGGTTTCGTCGTCGTTTCGCTTGGGTAAAGTTCTGTAAAGACTGACGTGGCCTGCCCGTTCGTTGACGCTCAGCGTGGAGCGCCCGGCGGCGCGACGTTCCAGGCGCGCCGCAGCTGCTCGAGGTCGTGTTCGACCCAGTCCCAGGCGCTCCATTTGGGATCGAAGAGGTCGATCGTCATGTCGCGGCCACGCGCCCAGGCGTGCCAGAACTCATCGGGGTCGAAGCCGCCGTGCGCCGGTGTCGCCACCTCGTTGAACTTCACGCCAAGATGGCCGTTGAAGATCACCGGCAGGATGTGGCCTGCCATCGGATTGATTGGATGCATCGCGGCCGTGAAGGTCGAGACCAGGATCTCGCCGCGGTAGCTCGTGTCGTAGCCCGAGATCACGTGCGTGGCATCGTGCGGCGTCGCGAAGCCGGCGTTCAGCGCCTTGGGGTCGCCGGGGAAGGGATAGCCGTTGTTCTTGTCGAAGTCCCACAGCGCCTTGCCGAAGCTGTCCTGCGGCAGCCTACCCAACGCCTCGTAGCGCGCGACGAGCGCCGGGTCGGCCTTGTCGCCCGTGTAGGCCAGGATCCAGACCGCCGGATCGGGCCGACTGCCCCATGCCTCGCTCACCACGCTCTCGGCGTTGCGCATCGTCATGTCGGCCACCACCCACGAAAGGTGGCCCGACGCCGCCTCGACCATTTCGGTGAGGTAGTTCGCCTCGATGTCGAGGGCGCGCGCATAGGCCAGCACGCGCGAGAGCTTGTCCGTGTCGAGCACGCCGTCGACCATCACCATGATGGCGAGATACTTCGTTGCCTCCTCCGCCAGCTCGCGGTCCTTCAGGATCGCCGCCAGGTCGGCGGGCTCGACCGCGGGCAGGATGCCGAGATCGGCGAGCTCGGGCCGGCGCAGCAGATAATGTCCCGCCGCCAGGATGCTCGCCGTGTCGGCGTGGCTGATCGCGTGCCCGCCAGCCAGCGCCACCTGACGCATCGCGCCCAGGATGGCGTCGCTCTCGCGGTGGCCGACGTCGCGCATGCGTTCAGCGCAGTGGTTCGAGAATGCTGACGTAATTGGCGACGGCGGCGCCGCCCATGTTGAACACGCCGCCGACACTGGCCTTCGGGAGCTGCAGGCCTTCCGGCGCGGTGCCGCTGAGCTGCATGGCCGACATCACGTGCATGGAGACGCCTGTGGCACCGACCGGATGGCCCTTGGCCTTCAATCCGCCCGAGACGTTGACCGGCAGCTTGCCGTCGCGCTCGACCCAGCCCTCGTGGATGGCGCGTTCGCCTTCGCCCGGGGCGGTGAGGCCCATCGCCTCGTACTCGATCAGCTCGGCCGAGGTGAAGCAGTCGTGGCTTTCCACGAACGACAGATCGAGCAGGTCGAGCCGCGCCGACTTGAGCGCGCGCTGCCAGGCAAGCTGCGGGCCCTCGAACTTGATGATGTCGCGCTTGCTCATGGGCAGGAAGTCATTGACGTGCTCGGCGGCGCGGAAGGCGATCGCCTGCTTCATGCCGAGCGCGGTGCCGACATCAGCCAGCACCACGGCGGCGGCGCCGTCGGTGACGGGCGAGCAGTCGGTGCGCTTGAGCGGGCCGGCGACGAACGGATTCTTGTCCGACGGCGTGCGACAGAATTCGTAGGCGAACTCCTTCTGGAAGTGCGCATAGGGGTTCTTGGCGCCGTTCCGGTGCGCCTTGACCGCGATCTTGGCGAGCGCGTCGGACTTGTCGCCGTAACGCTGGAAATATGCCGAGGTGATCTTGCCGAAGATGCCGGCAAAGCCCGCCTCGATCGTCGCCTCTTCCGCCACGTAGGAGGCCTTGATCAGCACCTCGCCCGCCTGGGTCGAGTTGAGTTCGGTCATCTTCTCGACACCGACGACCAGCACGAAGCGCGCCTTGCCGGCGGCCAGCGTGTTCAACCCCATGTGGATGGCGGCCGAGCCGGTGGCGCAGGCATTCTCGACCCGGGTCGAGGGCTTGAAGCGCAGGTCGGGATGGGCTTGCAGGGCCAGCGAGGAGTGGAACTCCTGGCGCACGAAGCCGCCATTCATGTTACCGACATATATTACGTCAATGTCCTTCGGCTCGATGCCGGCATGGGCAATCGCATCCGACGCTGCCTTAACGATCAGCGATTCGCTGGTCTCGCCGTCGAGTTTGCCGAACTTGCCGTGGGACCATCCGACGATGCAGGCTGTCATTGCCAATCTCCTCGATTTGCAGTGAATTTAGGCTGTCGCGGAAGTAGCGCAAGGCCGCCGCAATTCGGCCGCCAGCGGAGCGTCTGCTAGAGGTGCGTCTTCCTCTGAGGAACCATGTCCGATCCCGCTTCGCAAGATCGTCCCATCCAGGAGCAGCCACGGCCCCGCTGGCCATGGATCCTCGGCGGCCTCGTCGGTGGTTTTCTGCTCGTCGCAGTCGGCCTCGGCCTGGGCTGGTACCTTTTCTACCGCCCGATCGTGAACGTCGCGGTTCAGCTTCCGGCGCCGCTGCCGCCACCCGCCCCGCCGGGTCCCGATGCCGCGCAGGTCAAGGCGCTGGAAGAACAGATCGACAAGCAGAAGGCAGCCAACAAGCAGATCGAGGATCAGATCGCGGCGCTGAAGGATCGGTTGCGCGCCGATGTCTGCACGATCAAGGACCCGCAGGGCAAGCCGCCAGCCACGGCGCCCACACCGAGTGGTAGTGGACAGAAGCTCTAGCGCTGCAGTGTGTCGGTCTCAGTGGGGAAAATGAAAGGTTGCTTTACGCAGTTCATCGCTTCACTGTCCTCTGAGTGCCCACGGCAGAGCTTGAGCGGGGGAGCGTGAAGCAGGCTTTCAATCAATTGCTTCAAATGACGGCCATCGTCGGTGCCGTGCTTGTTGCAGGCGCGTGCGATCTCCGACGTTCGGCTGTCCTTGATCCCAAGGGACCGATCGCGCTCGCCGAGCGCGACCTGCTGATCGACGCCTTTATCGTGATGATGCTGGTGGTCGTACCGGTCATCCTTCTCACTCTGTTTTTTGCTTGGCGGTATCGCGCTTCCAGCACCACGGCCGCTTACACGCCCAAATGGGCCGAATCGGTGCGGATCGATACGGTGGTCTGGGTAATTCCGGCGCTGATCGTCGTCGCCGTCGCCGTCCTGGTGTGGCGCAGCACCCACAAGCTCGATCCCTACCGGCCGCTCGCTTCTTCCGTTGCCCCGCTTGAGGTCCAGGTCGTGGCGCAGGACTGGAAGTGGCTGTTCATCTATCCGGAGCAGGGCATTGCGGTGGTGAACCAGCTCGCATTTCCGAGCGGCCGGCCGGTCAGCCTCAAGATCACATCGGACACGGTGATGAACTCCTTCTACGTGCCGCAGCTCGCCGGTCAGATCTACGCCATGGCGGGCATGCAGACGAAACTCCAGCTCCTGGCCGACGCGCCGGGCACGTTCGTCGGCAGGAACAGCCAGTACAGCGGCGGCGGCTTCTCCGATCAGCATTTCGAGGTGATTGCCCAGACCCCGGCGGACTTCGACGCCTGGGTGGCCAAAGCCAAGCAGGCGCCTGTCAAACTCGACGCAACCACCTATCCGGCACTCGCCGCCAAGAGCCGGCGCAATCCGATTGCATATTATTCGGCGGTTGAGCCCGGTCTCTACGACTCGATCATCGCCAAGTTCACCCACGGCAACCATGCGTCCGGCGCGGCCACGCCGCCGGCCCGGAGATAGCCAGATGTTCGGTAGACTGACGATCGAGGCACTGCCGCTCTACAGCTGGGTCGCCGTCGGCGGCGCGGCGGTGACTGTTGGTGGCGCGCTCCTCGTCGCCATCGTCGTGACGTGGCTGAAGGCGTGGAAATATCTCTGGACAGAGTGGCTGACCAGCGTCGATCACAAGCGCATCGGCATCATGTACATCGTGGTGGCGTTGATCATGCTGGTGCGCGGTTTCGTCGACGCCATCATGATGCGTGCCCAGCAGGCCGTCGCCCTCAACTCCGGCGGCTATCTTCCGCCCGAGCATTTCGACCAGATCTTCAGTTCGCACGGCACCATCATGATCTTCTTCATGGCGATGCCGTTCATGACCGGCTTGCTCAACATTGCTGTGCCACTGCAGATCGGCACGCGCGACGTGGCTTTTCCCTTCCTGAATTCGCTCAGCCTCTGGCTCACCTCGGCGGGCGCCGGGTTGGTGTTGGTGTCGCTGGTGATCGGCAAGTTTTCGACCGCGGGCTGGACCGGCTATCCGCCCTATTCGGGCGTGGAGTACACGCCCGGCGTCGGCGTCGACTACTGGATCTGGGCTATCCTGATCAGCGGGGTCGGTTCGACGCTGAGCGGCATCAATTTCATCGTTACCATCCTGAAGCGCCGCGCACCGGGCATGACCTTGATGCGGATGCCGCCGTTCGTCTGGACGGCGCTTTGCACCAGCGTCCTGATGGCCTTCGCCTTTCCTGCACTCACCGTGGCCTGCGGCCTGCTGGCGCTCGATCGCCTTGCCGGTATGCATTTCTTCACCAATGCCCACGGTGGCAACATGATGAACTACCCCAACCTGTTCTGGATCTGGGGCCATCCCGAAGTCTACATCCTGATCCTGCCGGCCTTCGGCGTCTTCTCCGAGGTCGTCTCGACCTTCTCGCGCAAGCGGCTGTTCGGCTACGAATCGCTGGTCTATGCGACGGCGGCGATCGCCATCCTGTCGTTCACCGTCTGGCTGCACCATTTCTTCACCATGGGGTCGAGCGCCAACGTCAACGCCTTCTTCGGCATCACCACCATGATCATCGCCGTGCCAACCGGGGTGAAGGTGTTCAACTGGCTGCTCACCATGTATCGCGGCCGCATCGAGTTCCACCCGTCGATGCTGTGGAGCATCGGTTTCATGGTGACCTTCGTCATCGGCGGCATGACCGGCGTGCTGCTGGCCATCCCGTCGGCCGACTTCCTGATGCACAACACGACCTTCCTGGTCGCGCATTTCCACAACATGATCATTCCCGGCGTGCTGTTCGGCTACCTCGCCGGCTACATGTACTGGTTTCCCAAGGCCTTCGGTTTCGCGTTCGACCGTGTCTGGGGCGCGCGCTCCTTCTGGTGCTGGTTCGTCGGCTTCTACCTGGCGTTCATGCCGCTCTACATCCTGGGCTTCAAGGGCATGCCGCGCCGAATGGAGCACTACAACGACCCATCCTGGCAGCCCTACCTGATGGTGGCGGCACTTGGCGCGGTGGTCGTGCTGTGCGGCATCGGCTGCATGGTCATGCAACTCTACGTCAGCGTCCGTGATCGCAATCTGACCCGTGACAGCACCGGTGATCCGTGGGACGGCCGCACGCTTGAATGGTCGACGTCGTCGCCGCCGCCGGCCTACAATTTTGCAGTACTGCCCGAGGTCCGCGATCGTGAGCCCTTCCTCGACATGAAGGAACGCGGCGTCGCCTATCAGCGGCCGGCGCACTATGAAGACATCTACATGCCGAAGAACTCGATGGTCGGCGTCGTCATGGGCGCCCTTGCCTTCGTGCTCGGCTTTGCCGTGATCTGGTACATCTGGTGGCTGGTGATCGCCTGCGGCTTGGCGATGTGGGTTGCCTTGATCGCCAAGTCGTCGGACGATGAGGCCGAATACATGATTCCTGCCGCCGAAGTGGCGAAGATCGAGGAGGCGCGCTATCGCGCCCTCGGAAGCCGGGCAGGGGGCGGGACATGAGCGTGATGTCCGCCGCGGAACGCGCGCATGAGCGCGAGGAGGCCGAGACCCGCGAGCAAAAAGCGCTCGGGTTCTGGCTCTACCTGATGGGCGATGCCGTCATCTTCGCCCTGCTGTTCGCGACATTTGTGATCATGGTCAATAACACCGCCGGCGGCCCCGCGGGCAAGGACCTGTTCAGCCTGTCAAACGCGGCCCTGGAGACGATGTTGCTGCTGGTCTCCAGCACGACCTTCGGCCTGGCGTCGCTGGCGTCGAAGGCGGGCAACAGGTCGGCCGTTCTCTCCTGGCTGCTCGTTACCTTCGTGCTGGGCGCGGGCTTCGTGTTCCTGGAACTCCGCGAATTCGCCGGCATGATCGCTGTCGGCGCCGGTCCCGACCGCAGTGGCTTCCTGTCGGCGTTCTTCACTCTGGTCGGCACCCACGGCGTCCATGTGAGTGTCGGCCTGACCTGGATCCTGATCATGTCCGGTCAGGTGTTCTTCAAGGGCCTGACGCTGCCTGTGACCTCGCGCCTGTTCCGGCTCGGCCTGTTCTGGCACTTCCTCGATATCGCCTGGGTTGGCATCTTCTCGATCGTCTATCTTCCGGGGCTGCTGTGATGGAACACCCAACCTCCGAACACGGTCTCCGCACCTACCTGATCGGCTTCGTGCTCGCCGTCATCCTGAGCGTCATTCCATTCTGGCTGGTTGCCAGCCATGCGCTGCCGCCCGGCCGCACGATGCTGGTAATCGGCATCGCCGCCATCCTCCAGATCCTCGTGCATCTCAGGTTTTTCCTGCATCTCAACTTCACCTCGACGCCGAAGGAAAACCTGCTCGCCATCGTGTTCACCGCCGTGCTGATCTTCATCATGGTGGGCGGCAGCTTCTGGATCATGTTCGACCTGCATACCCGGATGGCGGCGTAGAGCGGACCCGCGATCTGGTCGAAGAGGTCATTGGAATGTTCTTCAAGAACGAGCTCCACGACCAGTTTGGAAGCTGGCCGGTCGGCTACATGGCCTATGGCGGGGCGGATGTCGGTGAGGTCTTGGCCATCGGCCGCGCCGTTGGCGACGGCGACGATGGCGCCTACCACGAAGCCTGGATTTCCGCGGCAGAGCGGCTGGTGATGGAAGGTGAGGCGGCACTGGTCTCCGGGCGCCGCACCAGCGCGCGCGAACTTTTTCTGCGCGCCAGTGCTTTCTATTCTGCCTCGTATCACCCGCTTTATGGTGAACTGCTCGATCCCCGACTCGTGGCTGCCTTCCGCCGCCAGATTGACGTCTTCAATCGCGGCCTGGCACTTTCGCGGCGCCTGGTCGAGCCGTTGCGCATTCCCTTCGAGGGTATGACGCTCCCGGCGTACTTCATTCCAGCGGTTGGCCGTGAAGACGATGTCCGCCCACTCGTGATCCAGACCAACGGCTACGATGCGACCGTCACGGAAATGTATTTCGCCTCGGCCGTTGCGGCCTCGCGACGCGGCTATCACTGCTTGATATTCGATGGTCCCGGACAGGGTGAAATGCTGATCGAGCATGGCGTGCGGCTGCGCCCCGATTGGGAGACGGTCGTGCGGGCGGTCGTCGATTTTGCCGTCTTGCTGCCTCGCGTCGATCCTGCGCGCATTGCGCTCAGTGGCTGGAGTCTGGGCGGTCATCTGGCGCCGCGTGCCGCTTCGGGCGAGCACCGCCTTGCCGCATGCATCGCCGATCCAGGTCTCTGGGGCATTGCGGCAGCGTTTCGCGGCTTCGCCGTCAAGCTGGGAGCCACACCGCAGGCCGCGGCCAATCTCGCCGAGCTCGACCAGGAGCTGGTCGACAAGATGTCGAAGTTCATCGAGGCCGACCCCAGGTTGCGGTGGACCTTCACCCAGCGCGGCTACTGGGTTCATGGCGTCGACAATCTCCGCGACTATTTCCGGTCGGCTGAACAGTTCTCGCTGGACGGGCGGGCGGAGTTGATCCGCTGTCCGACGCTGGTGACGATGGCCGAGAACGATGCATTGGCATCGACGGCTCAGGCCCTGTTCGATGCGCTGTGCTGTCCCAAGGAACTCATTCGGTTCACCGCCATGGAGGGTGCCGGTGAGCATTGCGAAATGATGAATCGTTCGCTGTTGAATCGCAGGGCGTTCGATTGGCTCGATGGCGTTATCGGCGGCGGCTGAGCCGACTTCCGCCTCGGCATGGCGTTGGCCGGCTTCACCTTCCTGCATACACCGGTCATCAATGCCCGAAAGGGGATTCTAGGTATGCGTGTAGTTGTGTAGCCAACTCGCGCGAGATTATGGGAGCTTCCTTAGGCCGGTCTACGACGTGCCGTTCCGGTCCGATGGGGAATGTTTTTGCTCATGCTTTCTGAACAAAACTCATATCGCGAAAGAAAGCTGAGCGACGCCGAGCTTGCGAAGGCGCTGTCCCTTGTGTCGAGAGATCCTGAAGTTGGCAAAATACTTGAGCAGCTGCTGGAGAATTCGAAGGCCGTTCGTCTCGGTCGAGCGAAACGTGACCGGGATCTGGAAGACCGCCTTGGTGTCGGCGTCTATCAACTCGTCGACTCGGTGTTTCCGCGAGCGGCTCTTCGTGACGGGTTCGAGATTTCTCGCCGTCTGGTCAACGATGTGACGCGTCGGGCAGAGCTCAACTCTCTAAGGTGATGGAACTCAGCCTTAGCAAGGCCAGGCGGCGTGCATTCGGGTGAGCTTGGTCTGTCGTTTCCGCGGAACAACGCAACCAGCGGCACGCTTCATATGCCGCTGTCCTACTTTGGTAGGGTGCTCAGCGCCTTCCTGGCGTCGGCGTCGTTCTGCGCCGCCGCCTGCTGTAGCCAGGTCTTGGCCTTGACGGCATCGGCGGCAAGGCCAGCACCGCCTTTGGCGAGCAGCAGGCCGAGCCTGCGCTGCGCTTCGGCCACGCCCGCCAGGGCCGCGCGTTCGTACCAGTCGGCGGCGCGGGTGCCTTCCGGCGCAAAGCCGCCGCGGGCGGGTTGGACGAGCGGATCGTAGAAGGTGCCAAGTTCGAGTTGGGCCGTCGCATTGCCTTGCTCGGCGGCGCGGCGGAACACCAGGAAGGCCGCAGCGGTATCGCCCGCTTTCAAATAGTCACGGCCCTTGGCCAGCATTGCCTCGGGTGTGGGTTTGGTGGCGAGATAGTCGGCGATCGTGTCGCGAACCGATTTCTTTGACGGCTCCGGTGCGGGCGGTGGTGTCGGTGCCGGTGCCGTGGCGACGACGTCCGGCGGATGCTGCTTGAAATAGTCATAGGCGGCGTAGCCGGCGCCGCCGACGATCAGAAGAGCGATCACGACGATGGCCCAGCTGGGAATGACAGGGCGCCGCTTTGCGCCGGGGAGGGGGAGATCGCGGGCAGCGCGCAGTTCCGGTGCCGGCTTCGGCGGTTCTGCGGGCGCCAGTATCTCCGGTTCGGGTGCCGGTTCGGGTGGCGGTGCAGGTTGCTGCATCCGCCGCAGCCGCACCGTGTCGTCGTAGGTGCCGCTCGAGCCGGCCGCGCCGGAGGTCAGCATCGAAGGCCAGGCGACCACAGTCGTGCCGACGACACCGATGTCGGGTTCCTTGATCCGGAGCCGGACCGTGGCGATGCCGGCCAGCCGGTCGCAGATCTCCGGTTCGAGATGGAATTCCAGCATATCGCCCTTGCGCGCGACTTCGGCTGGAATCAGCCAGGCTTCGGTGCGCCGCCAGCCGTCGTCGGCAAGATGGATGTCGGGTCCCTGCTGCCGTTGGATCGAAAGCGCGAGACCCTCTGGCGCGGCATCGAGCCCATCGATGCGCAGGATTGCGTGACCCGGATCGGCCAGCGTGATGACGGACGCGCGGACCGGCATGCAGCGCTCAGGCCGCCACGGCGCGGAGAATGGCGCCGAGACGATCGTTCTGCTCCGCCGTGATCTCGCGGCCGCCCTCGTAGCCGACATTGTCCATGGCGAGCTGCAGAAAGGCGCGCATCCAGTCCTTGCAGTAGTCGGCGTAGATCGGCGCCGGATCCTCGCTCAGGACAGGGGCACCGTCGGCTGCCGGCGGCGGACTCTGGAAGACGCGCCGCAGCGGCGCATTGGGCGGCAGGCCGGGCCGCTGCTCGAGCGGCAGGTGGTCGAAGCCCAGTGCGCTGATGTAGCCGTTCAGTGCCGAGGCAGCGGTGCGCACCTGGCGCTCGGCGATCTCCTCCCATTTGGCGTTGGCGGCGTTCTCCAGCGCCCGGACTTCAAGCGAGAGCTGGTCGATCAGCTTCAGCCGATGCGCTCCCACCATCAGTTCGTCGATCAGCCAGCCGAGGTGCTGGCGATCGACGCCGAAATGCGACAATGCCTTCTCGTCGGCCCCGATGCGGCGCATGTTTTCGAGCCAGTATTCGGCGGCCTCGCGGGCAAAGCGCTCGGCCCGATCCTCCAGCACGCCGGACGGCGGCGGCGCGGCGTGGCCGCCATCCTCGCCGAACACGTCGGCGAAGATGGCGCCGAGGTCGACGGCGGCGCCAGTCGACTGGGCCACTGCGCTGCCTGCCTTGCCGTTGGCGGCGGCCTGCTCGTCGGAGGGCTGGGCCGTGGCGATGCGGAAGTAAATATCACGCAACGCCCCGTCGGCGACCTGAAGGGCCGCTACCAGTTCGCCGAACAGCTGCTGCTGGATGCAGGTCGCGAGTCCGCGCAGCACAGTGTGGACCAGATCGCGCTTCTTGGTCCGGGCATCGCCATCGGCGGCATTGTGAAAACCGGCCAGGCGATCGACCAGCCGGCGGGCCTGCACGTCGAGCTGGCCGCCAACCTGGGCGCGCTTGATTGCGGGATCGCACACCGGCGTCAGGCTCCTGACCAGATGGGCGACGCCGCCGTCGTTGGCCCGGAAGGCCTCATCCCAGGCGCGTGCCGGGTCGGCGAAGTGGCGGCGGACTTCGGGATTCTCGACGAAATGCCGGCGAAGCTCCGTGGCGCGCGGAGCGAAGGCCTCGGCGATGCCAACTTCGCGGCCTTCGCGATACTCCATCAGCCGCTCGTCGATCACCGTGGGATTGCGCAGCCAGAAACTGTTGTCGAAAGGCTGGCCGTTCCAGTTGGCCGGCCACTCACCTCGGAAGTTATTGACCAGAGAGTTGTTGAGTCGGGCGCTCCAGCGCAGCCGACGCGATTCCTCGGTCTCGCCGGCCTTCTGCTCGAATTCGCGGTCCATCTTGGTCAATACCAGGAACAGTGCGTTCTTCTGCTTGGCGCGGTCGGCCGGCGTGGCACCGACCGTCTGGTCGATCCACGCCGTCATCATGTCGGAGAGGTCGCGGACTTCCTGGTTGCCATCGGGGATGCAGAGCAGGATCGCCGACAGCTCCCGTTCGGCGGAGTAGCGCTGGAAGAGATAAGCGACCTTGCCGCGCAGCAGCAGCTCGCGCAGCGGATTGGCGCCTTCGGCCACGCCCTTGGCCTTAGCGACATCGTCGAGATTGGCGAGCTTCAGCCGCGAGCGGGCGCCGGGAAAGTCGAGCAGGTCGGTGTGGTCGAAAAAATCCCACGGCTTCTCGTCGATGGCGACGCTCAGTTCGGCGGTGAGCGCGCAGACCAGCGATCTCGGCAGCGTGGCGTCGGGGGAGGTTCGACCGTCCGTCTGCTTGGGTCGCACAAGCAGCGGATCGGTTGAATCGGTGCCTAGGCGATCGAGAGTCAGGACATCGACGATGCTCTTTTCGCGCGGGATCAGAGCCGCCATGCCAAGCGACGCCTCGGACGCGAAGCCGAGTTTCTGCAGGCCGTCGTAGAGCGTGAGATAAAGATCGGTGAGGGGCTGAAAATCATACCACAACAGCGACCACAGTTGGACGCGGTCGCGACCAGAGAGGCGCGGCGCCAGATCGATCGCCTCGCGCCAGAAGTCGGTACGCAACTCGGCTGTGACACCGGCGAAGAAAGTGTCGAAGTATTCGATCAGATCCAGGACATCGTCGCCGACGAGATCACCTGGCGGCGTCGGCAATGTCTTGGTGCGCAGTTCGGCCAGCCGCTTCCGGATCGCGGCGCCGTCGGGCCGCTCGAACGCCGCCTTCTGATGGTCGAAGTCGAGCAGGAAGGAATTGCCCAGAATCTTCACGATATCGGTCTGGGTCAGCAAGCGTACCCGAACCGGAAAATCGGGCGTGCCGTCACTCAGGCCCAGGCCGAAGCGGGTCACGAGCCCGGTGGACTCGCGATTGCCTGGCGGATTGATCTCGCGCAGGAAATCGTAGGTCTTGTCGGCGAAGCGTGCCTGCAACGGCCGTCCGTCGCGGCTGGCCAGGATCGAGACCAGGTAGGACTTGCCGGCCTGGCTGGGGCCAAAGACGCCGACGCACATGCGCCGTCGCGCGGCGCGCGCCAACTTGTAGCTCTGATTCCGGACCTTCTGCAACTCGCCGACCAGCGACGGCGCCTGCTGCGCCACGGTCGGCGATTGCGCGGCGGCATCTCTCAGCCAGCCGACACCCTCGCCGGCGGCGACGGCCAGCGCCTCGCAATCCTGGGCCAGTTTGAGATCGACGGTGTCCATTTTTCCTCAACCCGTCTTCAGCATGCCGGTGTCGAGCCAGTAGCCCTCACGGCGCGGCAATGTTTGCAGGCGGAGCGTCAGGCGATCGAGTGCCACGGCGCGGCCGTCGCGGTTGGTGATCTGGCGCAGGCGAAAGCGCTCGACATCGCCCGAGTCCTTGTCCTTGGGTTTTACCCGGGCAAGCGCGATCTTGAACGGCGTCTCGCGGGCATGACGTTCGGCGTATTCCGGCCTGGCGAACTCCAGGGCATAAAGACGGCCAGCCGGCCAGCGCACCAAGTCGAGCTGGCGGGCGCCGAGCCACATAGGCCCGCGGAACTCGAAGGTGGCCTCCGGCAGTTCGTAGTCGCGATTATCTAGATCGACGTCGCGATAGACCAGGTCATCCTTCTGCAGCCGTCCGCCGCCGTCGAGCTTGCCGATGAACTTGGCGATGCTCTTGGAACGCAGCAGGTCCGAGCGAAACGAGAAGTCGGGCAGTTGTGACTGGGCGAGGGCGGCGATCATCGCGCCCACGGCCACCGTGGTCTTGGGATCCTCGACCCTGAGGCGCGCGTCGCGGAACGGATACCAGGCGCCGACGCGGTATTCATGCAGGGAGATTACCCGCTCCGGCGGCAGCGGCAGCAGCTCCATCACCAGCGAGCGGATGCCAGGCAGGCGCGAGGGCCGGCCAGAGAGCAGCAGGATGTCGCAGTCGTAGGCGTGCACGATCTCGGCGAGCGGTGCCAGCACACGCGCCATTTCGGCCCGCACCGTCTTGTCGAGGTTCGGCAGATCGACTGGAAAGACCACGCCTTTGAGGTCGAACCCCTCGGCGCCGCGTTTGCGCGCCGCGTCGTTGACGAAAGTTACAACCTCGTCCGACGGCTTGGCGCCGCCGGGGAAGAACGAGTCGTAGGTCCGCGGTTCGGCGGCCACGATGCCCGAGGTCGGATCGAAAGTCTCGGCGGCGCGCAGGAACTCCAACGCCACGGGATGGGCGATCTGCAACGCGAACTGCTGGCGCAGGTTGCGATGGATCACGTCTTCGCCGCCGCGATCGCCGCCCACCAGCTCGGCCATCAGGTCGGCGGGGTTGGCAATGCCGGTGGCGCGCATCGCCGCTTCGATCGGTGGCAGCACATGGCCCTGCACGACACGCAACAGGATATCATCGCCCGCCACGTTGAAGCCCTCGCGGAACTTCTGCTCCGGGAACAGCGTCACCGACGTGCCGGCGCCCTCGAGCCGGTAGGAATTGATGATGAGATCTGTCGTGCCGCCGCCGACATCTATGCTGGCGATGTTGATCGTCTCCTCGGTGGCGCGGCCGCGCGGCTTGCGGGCGATTTGGAAGAAGCGCCGGGCATCGCCGCCGAAATTGCGCGCAACCTCGGTGTAGAGATAGACCAGCTGGGTGCAGCTTGCCTCGTCCCAGTCGGTCAGCACGCGCGGTGCCGGCGCCGCGGGGTCGTCGAGCTTCCAGCCCATCATCATCCAGACGAGGTCGCGCGCGGCCTCGGCGCGCTTGCGGAAGATCAGGCGCTCGGCTAGCGGCATGCCGGTCGGCAGGGTCAGCACGATGCGACGCAGCCGCCGTGGCGTTTCTGCATGGGCGCGCCTGCCGCGCTGCTGCGGCGAGTTCATGAGCGTCAGCGCCTGCAGCAGAACCTCGGACAGCACGAAGGTCATCACCGAGGAACGCGAATAGAGTGGTTCGAACACCGGCAGGTGGTCGGCCGAATCCGCGTCGGCATCGACCAAGTGCAGCGGTTCACCCTTCTGATTGACGAGCTGGGCCATGGGACCGGCGGCGGCCGGCATCGCGGTCTGGTCCTGGGCATAGGCGGCATTGAAGCGCCATTCGCGGGGTTGCGGCTCCTCGTCCCACAGATAGCGCTTGGGGCTCGACATGCCGGTATTACCCTCGGTGCCGCGCCGCCGCGCGGCGAGACGCGTCGCTTCGGGGCCGACGCGGGTCATGGTCGGCCAGACGAAGGCGTCGGCACGGCCACCCAGGCGCGAGAGGTGGTTCTTGCCGAACCAAGCTTGCGCGAATTCGACGCGCGATTCGAACGGTTTGGTATGGACGCACTCCGGATGCGAGAGGTCGCGGAGCGCAAGTTCATAGGAATCGTTCAGGTTGACGCCAAGATCGCCTGCCGCCTCGATCAGCAGGCCGCAGGTCCGCGAATTGCCGACATCGAGCACGAGGTCGACTTCGATCGCGCCGCGGCCCGGTCGCTCGGCATCACCCACCAATTTGATCGGTGGGAAATGCGCTGCCGCCGCCAGCAGGCCGAGGAAGGCGAGGTACCGTGCGGTTGCCTCCTGGGGCTTCTGCTTGATGTCGGTGTCGACTTCCTCGAGCGTAGCGCGCGGATGCAGCTCGCGGAACAGCTCCTCCAGCCACTGGCTCATCCAGTCCTGGCGCAGCAGCCAGTGGTTGGCGCGCTGTTGTGGCGCCAACGCAAACAGCGCGCCTGACGTCACGTCCTTGGGCGAAGGGGCGAGATAGGCGCGACCCTCGGCCTCGGCGATCAGGCCGGTATCGAAGGCAAGAACGGCGCGGTAGCGGTTGCCCTGCTCGTCGCGGTAACCGGCGCCGTAGCGGGCTTCGAGGTCGACCACGCGCACGCGCGCCCAGTCGGCCGGACCTTCGCGGAACTGGCTGTTGGGCCGGACTTGCAGAAACGGCACCGGCACCCATTTGTCCAGAAAGGGTGCAAGTGCATCCTTGGCGGTCACCACGAGGTTCGGCTCAGCGGCGCGGCGACGGCCAGCCTCGACGACCTCGTACTGGCCGCGGCCTTCGTCGAAATCGAGCTGCACCAGATCATCGACGACATTGGCGGCCGCAGCGTCGTGGAACCCCCATTCGCGCACCTTCAGGCGCACCGGGTCGAAGCCGAAATCGAGGAACTGAATGCCGGACCGGGCGATCAGAGTCGTCGGACTAGGGTAGCTCGGCAGGCGGGCGAGATCGCTCATGTCATGCATTTGTGGCTATCGGTTCACTCTAGGGACTCAGCGGCCAATCTGCACCTGATAGCTGCGCTTATCGCCCGGCTGGCTGCCCTTGCATTGGGCGACGCCAACGGCGTCGACCTCGCAATTGACCGTGTTGCGGACGTAAGTCTTGCCGTCGCTGCACTTGGGATTGGCCTTCTCCTCGATCACCAGCTTGCCGTTGTCCCAGCGTGCCTCGGCCGGAGCCTCGCAGGACGCGCCGTTCCTTTGCACAAAGCTCACTTTGCCCTTGCCCTTGTCGTCCAGCGTGTAGCTGGGGCGCAGATCCTTCTCGCCGCTCGCCGTGGCCAACCCGGTACGCGAGTGCCAGTCGCCCTTCAGGAATGCCAAATCCTGTTTCTGCTTCGCCTCCGGCGGCACGACCATGGGCTTGGGCTCGTCCTTCTTTGGCTGGTCTTTGGCGTCCGCTGCCTTTTCCTTGTTCTGTTCGTCAGGGCCCTTAGTGCCACCCTTGTTGTCGGTCTTGTCGGCTACATCAACGCCGGTCGGTGAAATCCGATCCGGTGCTGCGCCGCGCTCGATCGGCGCTCCCGGGACGATACCATCCACAATAACGCCGCCCGGTCCGATGATGCCGGCCGTGCAATCGCCGCCACGCTGCGCCAGTTCATCGGTAAGGCGCGCCAGCTCGAGCCGCAGATTTTCATTGTCCTGCTGCAGGGTACCGGCGCGGGTCTGTTGAAATTCGAGCGGATGGAGGACGGCCAGGCTGAGCGCCCGTTCGCGGGCCTCGGCTTCGAGCGTGGGCTCGAGTCTCGGCAGGTAGGGCCGCACCAGCCAGGCGAGCAATGCCAGCAGCAGCAGCAGAAGCAAGGCCAGAAGCAGCCATTGCCACCAGGTCGACCGAGGCGTGGTAACCGCAATGGCGGGCGCCGATACCAGCATCGCGGCCGGCCGCGTGGTCGATGGTGTCGGCACGGGTGGGCTGGCGAGAAAGACCCCAGGCAGGCTGGCGTCGGCGGTGAACCCCCAGAACGTCATCACTGGCTTGTCGCCCACGACGTAGAGCGTCTCTTCACCCGGTGCCGTGAGGGAATGGCGCAGCAAGCGCGCGAAATTCCGTTCGGCACTCGAACGTTCCGGCGATTCCATCGAGTCCGCCAGCCGGGCGAGGTCGCTGTGCAGTTGCTGAACCTTGTCGAGCAACTGCGTGCGCTCGGCCTCGGCTAAGTCGCCGAGCCGGCGGACTTCACCCTCGAAGGGGGCATACCAGTCGATGCGGCGTCCAGTGGGATCGACTTCGGGGGTCGCCAGCAGATCGGCGTGCTCGCGCGACAGCCGCGCGGCGATGGCGGTGCGCAGTTGGCCGGCCGCCCGCCAAACGGGATCGCCCGCCAGGCCCAGCGCGCGGTACCGCTGAAGCGGTTCACTGACGAGGAGCGGACCAGCTGCCATCTTTGTTCCTCAACGTGGACATGTCATGGCGTAGTTCCAGCGCGTGCCCAGCATCTGTCCTGTTACGACGACATCGACCGAATAATCCCCGGCGACCGGCTTCCAGTCGAAGCCGAATCCGCCGCGACCGCTGCGCGGTCCGCCGGTGCCGTTAAGCACCTGGCCGCGATAAATGACCTTAATGTCGTCGGGACGGACATACAGATTGTAGTTGATGGCGACAAATCCTGGCTTGGCGCCCAAATAGTGCCTGTTGCGCGTGATGCCTTCACCGCCCGAATCGCCCGACCAATCGCACGGCAGTTGACCTGGCGGCGGCCGGCTGGTCGGCGGCACCGAGGCCTGCGGTGGAGGTGGGGGGGCGAGCTTTGCCACAGGCGGTGGCTTGGGCGGCTCGACCGGCTTGCATTGGTCCAGCTTGGTCTTGAGGTCGGCTTGGAGTGCCAGGAGTTCCGCCTTGAGCCGCTTGTCATCGCTTTGTGCCTCGTCGAGCGATGCCTTCAGCAGTGGTGTCGGATCGGGCGGCGCCTCGGGTGCGGGCGGCGCAGGCGTTTCAAGGGTCGCGACATTCAACGTCGGATCGGTCGGGCTGCAAGTACGCAGCAGCCAGGAGGTGAGCAACAGGAGCAGCAGCAGAAGGAGGCCGAACAACAGTGCGCTGAGCCACGGCGCCCAGCCAAGCTGCGCCGGCAGGGCGGTCATGGGGGCGCTCACCATCGTGGCGATCGGCTGCGCCGGTCGCGGCACGAGAGGTGAGGCGAAGGTCTGGAGGCTTGCGGTGGCGTCGGCCTCGTAACCCCAGGCGACGATCACCGGTTGGCCATCCACTACATAGATGAAGTCATCCGATGGCCGGGTCGTGGCGAGTTCGAGCGAATGGCCGATCAGGCGGGCCTCCTCGCTCGAGTCCGAGGCCTGCAATTGTGCGCCAAGCGTGCGGATCGAGGCGAGATGCGCCTCGATGGTCTGCAGAACTTCGGTCCGTTCGCTCTCGTCTAACTCGGCGAGACGGCGCACCTCGCCCTGCTGCGCAGTGTACCAGTCGATGCCGTCGTCCGATTCGCGAAGCTGCGGGTCGGCCAGCAGGTCGGCGGGGCCATCGCCCAACCGCCGCCGGATCACGGACAGCAACTGGCCTGCCACAGCGTGCAGCGGATCGCCGCGCACGCCGAGCGGCCGGACGCCCAATCGCGTCGTGAGGAGGAGAGTGGGGCGTTTGCCCATTCGCTGCCGTGCTTGTTTGTCTTAGGCAGCATATCATCGGTCGAATCCGGCGGGTTTATGTCCGATTCGGCACGTTTCAGCCTGGACTTAGGAATGCTGTCGCCCCGGCCGCCTCCAGCCGCACGATCGGTGTGGCGAAGACCGCTGACAGACGCTCCGGGTCGAGCGTCGACCGGGTCGGCCCCAGTGCTGTCAGCCGGCCATTCTCGATGATGGCGACCCGGTCGGCATAGCGCGCCGCCATGTTGAGGTCGTGCAGGACGGCCAGCACGCCCAGGCCTCGGTTGGCCCGGCGGCGGGCGCTGGCCAGGGCGGCATGCTGGTGAGCGAGGTCGAGGCCGGCGATTGGCTCGTCGAGCAGCAGGAAAGGCCGGCGTCCGGGGTCAGCGTCGCATTGCGCCAGGACCCGGGCGAGCTGCACCCGTTGGCGTTCGCCGCCGGACAGCACGGCGAAGGGCCGGTCGGCGAAGGCGAGCGCTTCGGTCTCCGCGAGGGCGTGGTCGGCAAGCGCGCCGATTTGCCGGTCGGATAGACGGTTGCGGTGGGCGAGCATGCCGAGCGAGGCGATCTGCCGGCCGGTGAAGTCGAAGGCGACTGTGGAATTCTGTGGCAACACGGCACGGCGATGCGCGAGATCGGCCTTCGTCCAGTGTGCGAGTGGCCGGCCGGCGAGCAGGACCTCGCCTGCCGTGAGCGGGCGGTCGCCGGCCAAGGCTCCCAGGAGCGTGCTCTTGCCGGCGCCATTGGGACCTATGACGGCGAGGAATTCACCGGGAGTTACGTCGAGCGAGATATCGCGGATGAGAACCTTGTCGCGCGCACGGACCTCGACTCCGATGGCTTGCAGCGGACTCATGGGATTCCCCGGGCGGCGCGACCAACGAGCAGCCAGAGGAAAAACGGGCCGCCAACCAGTGCGGTCAGAATACCGATCGGCAACTCGGCCGGTGCGACAATGGTGCGAGCCAGTGCGTCGGCCAGCACCAGGAATGCGCCGCCGAACAGTGCCGCCGCCGGCAATAGCGTGCGGTGAGCGGGCCCCAACAGCAAACGCACGATATGCGGAGCGATCAAGCCGACGAAGCCCACGATACCCGAGATCGCCACGCCGGCGCCAACGGCAAGTGCCACCTGTGTCACGAGGCGACGCTTCAATCGCTCGACATCGACGCCGATATGGCCGGCCTCGCGTTCGCCCAGCGCCAGTGCGTCAAGCAGGTGCGCAGTGGGCAGCAACGTCGGGATGCTGACGGCCAGCACCAGCAAGGCGGGAAGTATCGCCGCCCATGTCACGGCGCCGAAGCCGCCCATCGTCCAGAAGATCAGTGTACGTAACTGTTGCTCGTCAGCGACAAATACAAGCATACCGATGCCGGCCGATGCGAGGGCGTTGATCGCGATCCCTGCCAGGAGAAGTGTGCCCACCAGTGTGATGCCCTCGCGGGCGGCAATACGATAGACGACGACCGTGGCGGCTAGGCCGCCGATGAATGCCGCGGCCGGCAGGCACCACGGTCTGAGTTCCGGCGGCACGACATGGAACATTTTTTCGCCCAGTACGATCACCGACACAGCGGCAAGTGCGGCGCCGCTGGAGACACCGAGCAGGCCGGGATCGGCAAGCGGGTTGCGGAACAGGCTCTGCATCGCGGCCCCTCCGGCGGCGAGGGACGCCCCGACGGCGAAGGCCGCGACCACCCGCGGCGCCCGAATGGCGTAGAGCACCGCGGCGGTCGTGTCGTCGAGCGGGGCGGCGGACAGGCCGACGGCCGACAGGAGTTGCTCGAATCCGACAGGGAATGCGCCGATGCATAGCGCGCTCACCACGCTCGCCGCGGCGGCAAGTGCAAAGAGCGGAATGACGCGCGGCAAGGTCGAAGATGTCACGGCGCACGCGCGAGTTCGGGATGGAGTGCCATGGCGAGTTCCTGTGCCGCCTGTGGCATGCGCGGGCCGAAGCCGAGCAACAGCAGCGTGTCGAACTGCAGTACCTTGCCGGCCCGGCCGGCCGGCGTGAGGCTGAGCGCAGGCTGGTTGAGGACAGCGGCGATGCCACCCATCGCCTCCACGGTCTGACGCGTCACCAGCACGACGTCGGCGTGCGAGGCGATGACCGCCTCCGGAGTCAGCGGCCGGTACCCGGAATAGCCATCGATCGCGTTGGTACCCCCGGCCAGCCGGATGATGCCGTCGGCGGCGGTGTCGCGGCCCGCCGCCTGGGGAGCGCCGCCACCCATCGACAGCAGGAACAGCACGCGGGGTTTGCTGCTCGCCTTCGCGAGCCTGCTGGCCAGTTCGGCCATCTCGGCGCGGCCACGCGCGATCATCGCCTCGGCCTTGGCCTCACGGCCGGTCGCATGTCCGACCGCCGTGATTTTCGCGACCACGCTATCGTAGTCATAGTGATCCGGCAGGACGAGGACTTCGATGCTCGTCGCACGCAACTGGTCGAGCGTCGAAGTCGGGCCGGCCGCCGTCGTCGCGATAACCAGAGTAGGCTTCAGCGACAGCACGCCTTCGGCCGACAGCGCACGCATGTAGCCGACCTGCGGCAGCGCCCTTGCCGCTGCCGGATAGAGGCTTGTGGTATCTACCCCGACCAGGAGCGACTCGGCGGCCAGCGCATAGACGATCTCCGTCAAGGCGCTGCCGACCGATACGATACGAGGTGCCTCGGTGCGCGGTGGCTTCTGCGCCCGTGTGGACAGCGGGGCGACGACGATGGCACCGAGGCCGAGCGTGAAGGCGCGGCGGTGTTTCATCATGACGCGGCCTGCTTCTCGATCCGTGCCACCAGGGTGCGCCATGTCTCAAGCTCGGGCTTGCCGGGCTTGCGCTCCCCGAACATCAGCAGGATGTTGCGGTCGTGCTCATCGAAGGCTTCGATCGACGTGACGATGCCGTCGTCGGTCGGCTTTCGTACCGAAAAGACCCGGGCAACGCCCTGGTCGCGGAGGTGTAGGTTGAAAGTCGGATCGAGCACGTTGAACCAGCCATGTGTCTCGACCAGTCGCTTCACCGGCCCGGTATGAATCTGGATGCAGCCGCGGTTGCCGACGAAGATCATGATCGGTGTGCCGTCGGCGCCGGCAGCTTCGATAGCCGAGCGTAGTGCGCGCGCCGGCAGCTCGCGCGCGAACTCCTCGCCAGCCAGGCGAAGTGCCTGCACACGGCCGACCTTCAATTTGCCCAGCATGCCGAAGAATTCGTGCGTGTCCTTCATCGCCCGCCACGCCGTGCGCAGACCCTCGACGTCGATCTCGGTATCGGGCCGGTCTGGCGTGTCGGGCTTGCGCGGCGTGATCTCCACGGCAGGGGGTGTTTCGGTGCGGTAGCGGGCGATCAGGACGTCGAAGGCTTTCCGGTCGGTCTCGGCGGTGGCGTAAATCTTGTGCACGGCCTCGCCCGAATCGTCGAAGAATTGCAGGCTGAGCCGCTCACCGTCCTTCAGCGGTTCGCGCACCGCAAAGCCGTATCGCCAGCTCGAGAGGAAGAGGCGCAGGTCGATGTCGGGTCCGAGGACAATGCCATGCGGGCCCGAGACCTGGACATCGTCGAAGCGCCCGTGGCGTTCGTGCACGCAATGGTCATTGCGGGTCAGGCACATGACCCGGCCGACCGACGGCATGTCGTTGAGCAGGGCACGCCAGTCGGATGTGAGCGGGGTTGCCGTTTGCCCGACGCCAAGCGCCACAAGCTCGGCCTCACCGACACCCAGTGTCGTGGCGGCATCGCGGATGCGCAGCGTCGGCTGCTCGCCGCGCAGACGGGTCCAGCGGGTGGCAAGGTCGGTGTTGGCGGTCGTAAGCATGAGACTCTCCTTTTTTCAACGCAGATGGAAACGGACCGGAATTTCAACCCAGGCGGCGACGGGGTGGCCGTTGCGCTGGGCGGGGAGGAAGTGCCAACCGCGCACGGCGGCCAGTGCCGCGCGATCGAGCAGGCCAAAGCCGCTACTGCGCCAGAGCACGATCTCGGCAGCGCTACCGTCGGGATCCAGACGCACACGCACCAAGGCCTCACCCTGCTGGTCTAGCTCGACCGCCCGACCGGGATAGGTTGGTGGCCGAGGGGGCACGCGATAGCGCGGTTTGCCTTCCCAGACGATTGCCGACGATAGTGGCGCGGCGGCGGAAAGCTGTGTCCCCGGCGAGCCGTTCGTTGTGGGAGCGGTCGCTGCCGGTGTCGCAGCGACGGGCTTTGCGGCGGGGCGGGCCACCGGAACTTTGGGCTTGGGAGGAGCTGGTGGTTTGGCTGGTTCCGGTTTGGGCGTTGCCTTGGGTGGTTCGACCGGCTTCAAGTCGGCGAAATTCACGGGTGGCGGCTCATCGGGCAACGGTAGGTCGATGGCGACCTCCGGTTCCAATTCCGGCTTCGACTCTGGCTCCGGTGGCGGTGGTTGAGGGATCGTCGTTTCCACTTGCTGCTTTGCGGCTTCCAACTCTTGCGCCGACTCGGGCGTGACCTCGGATGCTGTATCGGGAGGTGAGGGGGAGGGCTCGGCAGGTGCATCTGTGCCGTCGGCCTCAACGGCGGGGCCGGGCGGGGCCAGAGAAAATTCGACAAAGAGGGCGGCTTCATCCAGCGGCCTGCCTCCCGATGCGGCGGCGAGGACCAGAGGAACAATGGCGAGCCCGTGTAGCGCAAGTGACAACGCCATCGGCACGCGGGCTACGCGTGCCGATGGCGCCGGCAGTCGTCCGGCAGAGAGGGCTGCCGGGACTACCATCTGGCCGTGAGATTGACGCCAAAATAGCGGGCGGGTTGGGCGTAAAGATCGAGCTGCGGGTTGGTGTTGGAAATGCCGATCACGTCGGCGGAGTTCCAGTACTTGGCGTCGGTGATGTTGAAGGCGCCAGCATTCAGCTTGATGTGGTTGCCGAAGGTGTATCCGATCGTGGCATCGAGGTTGAAGTAGGCCGGCGTCTGGAAGAAGGTCGGGTTGCTAACCTGGCTATGCTGGGCAACCATCGTGCCGATGATTTGTGCGTTGAGGCCTTTTTCGCCACCGTAGCGGATGCGCGCCTGCGAGGCCCACGGGCTGACGGAATCCACGGGGAGGCCTGTCCTGGTATCCGTACCTTGGGCAAAGGCTGTCCAGCCGAGGATCGCCCAGTCCGGTGTGAAACGATATTCGCCCCGCGCCTCGACGCCCCAGATCGTGACGTTCGTGAGGTTGACGTATTGGAATTGCGTGACAGGTCCGACTTGGCCGACCACGACCGTTTCGATGAAGTTGTTGTAGCGATTGTAGAAGCCGGTGAGCTGCCAGCTCGATCCGGTGGCGTATTTGCCGCGAAAGCCGACTTCAAAACTGTTGGCCGTCTCGGGCTTCAGGTTGGCATTCGGCAGGATCTGGTAAAATGACGCGGTGTTGGTGAAGCCGAAATTGGCGTTGTCGTACGGCGGCGCGCGGAAGCCGGTCGAGTACTGGAAGTAGCTCGCGTAGGTATCGGTGAAGTGATAGACCACGCCGAGCTTGGGCGAGGCCGATAGATAGGTGCTCGCGGTCGGAATGATGCCCAGTGTCGCTCCGGTGGAATTCCAGAAATAGCGATCGGGATCGGGCGTGAGGCTGTAGTAGTCAAGCCGCACAGCCGGCGTGACGACGAGCCGGCCGTCGAAGGCTGTGATCTCGTCCTGGAGGTAAGCGCCGGCCTGGATGGTGTCAGTGTCGGGGAAGTTCTTGTTGGGGTAGGTCTCGCCACCCACAACCTGGGTCGTCACGCCGGTCGCCAGGGTGATCGCGGCGCGATTGCGTGGCCGGCTCGTCGACGTATAGGCGAAGCTCAAGCCATAGGTCAGGAAGTTGCGCAAGTCGAAGAGCCTTGCGTCGGTGTTCATCTGCAACTCGGCGCCGGAAACCGCCTGATTGAATAGGGACGATGTCGCCCGCGCATTGGTCGGGATGATGCCGGCGGTTGCACCGCGGAGCTGGTAGGTATCGGCTTGGGTCGTGACCGAGTTGTAGTAGGCCAGGAAGTCGACCCGGTCGATGAAGCCGATCGGTGCTTCGTGCACCCATTGGCCGCTGATCCGGTAAGTGTCGGTGTAGTCCTGCCCCCATTCGTCGTAGACGCGCGTGAATAGACTCGGAAAGACGCCGACGCCGGACAGCACCTGGGTGCTTTGCTTACCCTGGGTGTAGCCGCCGGTGATGCGGAGCGTATCGACGTCGCTCGGCCTGATCACCAGCTTGGCGAGGAAATCGTTGTTGAACCAGGTCGTTGGATTGGGACCGAGCGAGGATTGTGCCGGCGTGTACTCTTGGCCGTCGCGTCGGGTATAGATGCCGAGGACTTCGACATTGCCAGACCGTACCGCACCTGTGAACGTCTCGGCGAATTGCTGGTTGGCGCCACTGTAGGCAGCCTTCACGCTGCCGTAGATGTTGCGGCCGTCCCTCATGTAGTCACCCGGGTCCTTGGTCGTATAGGCCACCACGCCGCCGATCGCGTCGGAGCCATAGAGCGCCGATGCAGGCCCGCGGATGATCTCGACCCGCTTGATGTCTTCGAGGTCGGGTTGCTCGCGCGTGTAGGTGCCGGCGCCGGTGTTGCTGTCGGGGAAATCGGGCTGGCGCATGCCGTCGACGATGATCAGCACGCGGTTGCCGCCGATACCGCGGATCACGAAATTCTGGAAACCGGCGCGGTTCGGGTTGTTGCCGACCGTGACGCCGGGCTCGTTGCGCACCAAGTCGCGGATGTCTTGCATGTTCTCGCGGTCGATGTCCTCTGTCGTCGTCACCGACACGGTGGCCGCTACGTCGTCGAGTGGGCGTTTGTTGCGGGTGGCCGCGGTCGTCACGGCGTCGAGTTGCGTCGGGATGGGATGCGTGACCGGTGCCGGGGTCGATGAGGCGGGCGTCGACACGGGTGGCGTCTGCGCCAGCACGGGTATTGCGATCGAACCGCCGATTGCTGTCGTTGCGAGCAAGATTGAGAGGAGTGAATGTATTTTCATAGCCAGGTCCCCAAAACAAAAAAGGACGCCTGGCTGGCTGCTGGGTCCGAGCAAGTTGGACCGGCTGGCTGGGCAGTTTGGCCGAGGAGGGATGGCTCCTCGGGGTTTGATTACTTGGTGAGGATCAGCTTGTTGGAAGCGGTGACCTGGAGGCGGTAGGTGTCGGCGCCGTGGCGGATGATCAACTCGCGATGACCGCTCAGCAGTGTGGTGCTATCGGCGACCGGCGTGTTGTGCCCCGGGTCGCCGGGCCGACTTTCACCTCCCCGATCCGGCGGCGATGAATGGTCCATGTGCTTCTCATCATCCTTTCAGGTTGAGATTGATTCTCAATTGCATAGAATGACATCGCCTGTCAACACGCAACCACCGCGCGGAGAGATCATGGAAAGTCCGTCAGAACAGAGACTTAGCACTCTCCAGGCGAAACCACGCGCGGGCTGCGGCCGGCTCGGTTGCGCCTGCGCTTTGCCCATCAGCGAGCGCTTCGTGCTGTGGGCATTGCGCCAGTGGCAATGCGACCGGGCCTTGCCTGCCGAGGGATCGACGCTCCATCGCGGCTTCCAGATGGCAGGTCTTCTGGAGGCACTGCCGGACTTTGCGATTGCTATGGACGCCTTCCTGTTTGGCGCCCGGCGGGCGATGGAAATTCACCTGCCGACTTGTTCCAAGGTGAGCGGCGATGAGGCGACGCTGGTCGCTTTGTGCGGTTTGGCGCAGGGTGACTATGACGCTCCGCTCCTGGCCTCGCTCGACGTGATGATGGCGCCGACCGCTTCGCGCGTTGCCGCCATCCGATTGAAGGCGTTTGCCGTGGCTCTGGAGAGCGCGGGGCTAAGGTTCGCCCCATCGCACGGCCAGTCCGGCGGACGGCTCAATTGATCGCGGCCGCACCGGCGCCTGATCGTCTTGCCGACCTTCAGTCGGCAATGCGAGTGATCGCTGAGGTGATCGAAGGATTGCCGCCGGAGTGTCGCGATCTTGCCGGTAATGCGCTGCTCAACATTGCCGCTGAAGTGGTCGTTCAGGATGTTGGCTGTGTCGAGGCCGGCCGCATCTTCGCGCGTCTCGCCGACCTTTTGGTGCGCGGGCTCCAGCCACCGATGAGTGGCGCGATTTCGCTCACGGGTTTTGACGCGTGATGTGCGACCCCGCACGCTGCATTCCGATCCTGGCGTCACTCGACATTCCCGAGACGCGTGACTTCTACGTCTGGCAACTCGGCTTCGCCGTCCGCTACGAGATGCCTCACTATCTCATCGTCAAGCGCGACGACATCGAGCTGCATTTCTGGAAGACCGACCAGCGTCAGTTTCCCGAGAATACATCCTGCTACATACGTGGCGGCCAGGTGTCGGTGCTGTTTGAGGAATTCAAGCAGAATCGCGTACCGAGCCTGTCATCCTTCGAAGTGCGGCCGTGGAACATGAAGGAGTTCCATATCCATGATCCGCACGGCAACCTGCTGAGATTCGGTTGCGGTGAATGGTAGCGTCTAAATTTCGATCCGGCCACCGAGTTCGATCACGTTATTGGCTGGCAGGCCCAAGAAGTCGCCTGGACTGGTGGAGAAGCGGGCCAGCATCAGAAACAGCTTCTGCTGCCAGCGCGGCAGCAGCGGTCGGTCACCACCCACGATGCTGTTGCGGCCAATAAAGTAGGACGTGTGCGCGGGATCGACGAGGATTCCCTTGGCGGAGAGCGTGGCGAGATCGCGCTCTACGTCGGGCCGCTCCACAAATCCGTAACGCAGCACGACCCGGTGCACGCCGATGCCCAGATCGGCAAGTTGCGACCGCATCGCCGATGACACGAAGGGCTCATCGGCCACCTGGATGGTGAGCAGAATGACGCTTTCGTGCAGCACTTCGTTGTGCCGGAGGTTGCGCATCAGGCAGTTGGAGGCGTTATCCGAAAGGGCCGTGAGGTAGACTGCAGTGCCTTTCGGCCGGTGCAGCCCTTCGGGCTTTATGGACCCCAGCAGCTCGGCAATCGGCACCGTTCGTTCCTTCTCGCGCAGTGAAACAGCGAGACGGCCTCTCAACCACGTCCACATCGCCGTGAAAACAACCGCGGCGACTGCCAGTGGCACCCAGCCGCCGTGAAAGAATTTCAACATGTTGGACGAAACCAACGCGACATCGACGGCGATGAAGCCACCGAAAATCGGTAACGCTGCCAGCCAGCTCCACTTCCATCCGCGCACGGCCAGGCTGAGCATCAGCACGCTGGTCACCAGCATCGTGCCCGTAACGGCGATGCCATAGGCGGCAGCAATGTTCGAGGACTTGGTGAAGACCAGGATGAGTGTCACGACGCCAGCAAGCTGCAGCCAGTTGACTGCCGGAACATAGATCTGCCCGAACTCTCTGGCCGAGGTGTGCTGGATGCGCACGCGCGGGCTCAAACCCAGAAAGGTAGCTTGTTGGGCCATCGAGAACGCGCCCGAAATCGTCGCCTGCGAGGCGATCACGGTTGCCACCGTGGCAAGGCCAACCAGTGGATAGAGAGCCCAGCGCGGCGCGAGGCGGAAGAATGGATTCTCGAGCGATGTGGGATCGTCCAGCAGCAGTGCGCCTTGGCCGTAGTAGTTGGCGAGCAGCGCCGGCAGCACGAGCACGAGCCACGCCGTGCGGATGGGCGTGCGGCCAAAATGGCCCATATCGGCGTAAAGCGCCTCGGCGCCGGTGAAGGCGAGTGTGATCGCCCCCAGAGCGACGAAGGCCACGAACTTGTGGCGAAGGGCGAACTCGAACGCGTGCAGGGGCGAAAGAGCCGCCAGTACGCGTGGGTGATTGACGACGTGCCAGGCGCCGAGCACGAACAGGACAATGAACCATGTCAGCATGATCGGTCCGAACCAGCGGCCGACGCTGGCGGTCCCGAAGCGCTGCATGGCGAACAATCCCACGATCAGGCCGATCGAGATCGGCACTACCAGGGGGGCAAAGTCGGGCGTTGCGACGTTGAGGCCCTCGACCGCACTCAGGACCGAGATTGCGGGTGTCAGCAGGCAATCGCCGTAAAAGAGCGCGGCGCCCGCGATGCCGAGTAACATGTAAATCCGCCGCCGGCGTTCGGACAGGCCGGCTTCCTGCAGCACCAGCGCCATCAGCGCCAGCACGCCACCTTCACCGTGGTTGTCCGCGCGCATCACCACGACGACGTACTTCAGGGTAACAACGATGATCAGCGCCCAGGTGATCAGCGACAGCATGCCCAGCACGTTCTCGACAGTCGGCTGGATGCCCGTGTAATCGCTGAAGCACGTACTGACGGTATAGAGGGGGCTGGTCCCGATGTCGCCGAACACGACGCCCAGCGCTGCCAGGGTTAGCTTCGCGGTGCGTTGGCGGGTTGGCGCCGTCTGTGGATTGTTGCCGGTCATCCTGGTTTCGCCGCCGCTCCCCGTAACGAGTGATTGATCCTACAGGCGAATTCCCCGACGCTGCAGCCCGGAATGCCGATTGGAGGAAAGATGACCGAGAGCGCGAACTACAAGAAGGGCACCGAGATCCGCAACAAGCTGATGGGTGCGGCCTATGCCGACAAGATGAACAAGAGCGTGTACGACGACCCGATGATGCAGAAGTTCGGTGATTATGCTCGTGAGGCTGTATTCGGCATGCTGTGGTCGCGGCCCGGTCTTGATATGAAGACGCGGGCGCTGATTTGCGTCATCTCCGATACCTCCCAGGCGCGTTGGCCGGAACTTGCCATTCACCTGAGGATGGCGCGCAACGAGGGCTGGACCGAGGACGAGCTCAGCGAGGCCCTGATGCATCTTTGCGGCTATATCGGCCTGCCGTCGGTTCGCGAGGCGATGCTGACGGCCAAGGAAGTGTTTCACGAGATGCGCAACGAGAAATAGCATGACCGCGATGACGGCCAGCGATCTGCCCCTGGAGCGGATCGCGCGGGGCAAGGTGCGCGATGTCTATGCAGTCGACGCCGACCGGCTTCTGCTGGTGGCGACCGACCGGGTCAGCGCCTACGACGTGGTGATGGCCGAGCCGATCCCGCAGAAGGGCGCGGTCCTGACGCAGGTGAGCGCCTGGTGGTTCCGCCAACTGGGCGACACGGTAAAACACCATATGATCTCAGCCGATGCCGGTGAAATTGCCTCGGCGGTGCCGGCGCTCGCGCCGCACAGTGCGGCGATCACCGGCCGCGCCATGCTCTGCCACCGCGCTGTAGTATTTCCGATCGAGTGTGTCGTGCGTGGCTACATCACCGGCTCGGCGTGGCGGGAATACGCCAAGACCGGTACGCTTGCCGGTGAGGCGCTGCCGGCGGGGCTGAAGGAGAGCGGCCGACTCGACCCACCGGTCTTCAGTCCGGCGACCAAGGCCGAGAGCGGACATGACGAGAACATCACAGTCGGGCGCATGCGAACGATACTTGGTGCTGAGGTAACGGCCGAACTCGAGCGGCTGACACGTTTCGTGTACACGCAAGGCCGCGACATCGCGCTGAAGCAAGGCATTATCATCGCCGACACCAAGTTCGAGTTCGGCCGTACCGGCTCGGGTGAGATTATCCTGATCGACGAGGTGATGACGCCGGACAGCTCGCGGTTCTGGCCGGCCGATGGCTACGCACCCGGCCGCCCGCAACCCAGCTTTGACAAGCAGCCGTTACGTGACTGGCTCGATGTCGAGCGCCATGCCGGCCGCTGGAACGGCGAAGCGCCGCCGCCGGAACTGCCGCGCGATATCGTCGAAGAGACCAGCAAGCGCTACCTTGAGGCCTATCGCCGGCTGACCGGCGCCGACCTCGGCGTTTCCTGAGCGCTTCGGCCGATGCCACGACGACGAAGATCCGGCGGGCTTTACCGGCTCAGCCGGAGTGGGGGGCTCGTGGCGCGGCGCGCGGCACGTGCGATGAACTGCTCGCGCGCCCACAGGAACAGCGCGGCCAGAGGTATCCAGCCGACCCAGCGCAGAGCCTCGAGCAGATACTCGCCGGGGCCGGTGGCGAGAAGGTAGTCAACCTGCATCTTCCAGAGGCTGCCTGCGACCTCGAAGGCCAGCATCCAGACCAGCAGGGCCGGCAGCAGGACGACCAGCGGCTTCAGCTCCGTCGACAGCCGCTCGCTGTACCAGGGGCTGAGCGAGATCGAGAAAATCAGGATTGCCACCACCAGTTTGGCTGCGGGATGACCTTCGAACCACGTGATCAGCAGTGGCTCGCGCACGACCATGGTGTAGCCGGTCCACGCAAGTACCGCGCCCCCCAGTAAGATCACCGAGGGATAACGATCGACCAGCTTGATGACGAGCTGGCTGCCCCACACGATGATCGGAACGCTTACAGCCAGCCCCAGCACGATCAGCAGGATGCTGCCCTGTGCCGCGCCACCGATCCCCAGAACGTTATCGACGCCCATGACGGCGTCGGCGATCACAATCGTTCGCACCGCTGCGCCGAAGGTCACCGCTGGCGCCTTGACCAGCGAGCTGGTTTCCGAATTGCCCTCGGGCGTGAGGAGTTTACGCGCGATCCACACCAGAGCCACGCCGCCGGCCAGCATGAACCCTGGCACAGCGAGGATATACACCACCAGTATGGCCATCACGGCGCGGATGAAGATGGCGCCGAACGTGCCCCAGAAGATGACTTTTGTCTGGGTTTCCTTGGGTAGATTGCGTGCAACAAGCCCAATGATGAGGGCATTGTCGCCCGCCAGCACGAGGTCAATCAGGATGATGGTCAACAGGGCCGACAGGAATGCGGTCGAAAAGAGCTCGAGTTCCACAGTGATCTCCAACAACAAGTGAAAACATGCCACCGACCCGCAAGGGCGGTGGCGGTTTCAGCCAATCGTCAGAACTTAATGGGAACCTTGTCGACGCTCCGCGCCAAGCCGGGATGCAACGAACGGAAGTACGCGGCGGCGGCCACACGTAATACTGCTATGCCTGCGGCAATGACCCCGCCGGCCACCAGAAGCTGCAGCAGATGCCAGTGCCGCATCGCCAGTACCGAGAATTCTCCGCCGAGGTCGAACAGTGCGAACTCAAGTCCGGCCTCACCGAGAAACGTCGGATCCACGGCGTCGCCGAATGCGGCCAGGATCATGCAGACGACCACCGATGCAACAAACAACTCACCGCCGGCGGACACGGCCCGGACGGCATTGGCGGCACGTTGCGAGCGGTGAATCAGCAGCATGGCAGAGGTCCTTTCTCGGGCACGCCTGGCGGGAGTTCAAGGACAAAGCGACTGCCCAGCTAGATTTTCAGACGCCGCAACCGCAGTGCATTGCCGATCACGCTGACGGAACTCAGCCCCATTGCCGCTGCAGCGACGATCGGGCTGAGCAGGATGCCCAGCACGGGATAGAGCACGCCAGCGGCGATCGGCACGCCGGCGGCGTTGTAGACGAAGGCGAAGAACAGGTTCTGGCGAATGTTGGCCATGGTCGCCCGGGAGAGATGTTGCGCCCGGGCGATACCCAGCAAATCGCCTTTCACCAGCGTCACACCGGCGCTTTCGATGGCGATGTCGGTGCCGGTGCCCATGGCGATGCCGACATCGGCCGCCGCCAGCGCCGGCGCGTCGTTGACGCCGTCGCCCGCCATGGCGACGACGCGGCCCTCGGCCTTGAGTCGCTGGACGATCCGGGCCTTGTCTTCCGGCAGCACTTCGGCCTCAACCTCGTCGATACCCAGGCGTTGCGCCACCGCCGCGGCCGTGCGCCGGTTGTCACCGGTCAGCATGACAACGCGGATGCCGGTCTGGCGAAGCTGCGCGAGCGCTTCGGGGGTCGTCTCCTTAACCGGGTCGCTGACGGCGACCAGCCCCTCGGCGCGGCCTTCAACGGCGAGCAAGACCACGGTAGCGCCCGACTCGCGCAGTGGGTTTGCCGCGGCCTCGGCGGACGAGACGTCGATTCCCTCCCCGGCGAGGAACGTGGCGTTCCCTAGCATCAGACGCTTGCCATCGATTCTGCCGGTCACGCCCTTGCCGACGGGCGAATCGAAGCCCCCGACGTCGGCGAGCACCGTGTTGTGGATGCGGGCCGCCGCCAGGATTGCTGAAGCGATGGGGTGTTCGCTGCCCCGCTCGAGGCTTGCCGTCAGGCGCAGGATCTCGGACTCGGGCAGGATCCCCAGGCTCATCACGGCGCTTACACTCGGTTTGCCGAGCGTCAGCGTTCCGGTCTTGTCGACCACCAAGGTGTCAACTTTCTCCAGCCGTTCCAGGGCCTCGGCGTTGCGGATCAGAATACCGGCCGCGGCGCCACGACCCACGCCCACCATGATCGACATCGGCGTGGCCAGCCCAAGTGCGCAGGGGCAGGCGATAATCAGCACCGACACGGCGGCCAGCAGTGCATAGGCGAACGTCGGCGTCGGGCCCCAGATCGACCAGGCGGCAAAGGCGAGCAGTGCCACGGCGATCACTGCCGGCACGAACCATCCGGCAACAACGTCGGCCAGCCGCTGGATGGGCGCGCGGCTGCGCTGTGCTTCGGAGACCAGCTTGACGATGCGCGCCAGCATCGTGTCGGCGCCGACCCGCTCGGCGCGCATGACGAACGCGCCGCTTCCATTCACCGTGCCACCGATGACCCGTGCGTCGGCTTCCTTGGTGACCGGCATCGGCTCACCGGTGATGGTCGACTCATCGACGGCACTGCGGCCCTCGACCACAACGCCGTCGACCGGCACTTTCTCGCCCGGGCGTACGCGTAGGCGGTCACCGACGGCAATCGCCTCGATCGCCACTTCGGAATCGTTGCCATCGGTACCAACTCGAAGTGCCGAGCGTGGGGCGAGCCCCAGCAGTGCCTTGATAGCCCCCCCGGTGACGTCGCGGGCGCGCAATTCCAGCACCTGTCCCAGTAGCACCAGGACGACGATGACGGCGGCGGCCTCGAAATAGACCGGGACCGAACCGTCGGCGACGCGAAACGTTGGCGGGAACAATCCAGGCGCCACGGTGGCCACGACGCTGTAGAGCCAGGCCGCGCCGGTGCCGAGGGCGATCAGGGTGAACATGTTGAAGGCGCGGCGGGCGATCGACCGGGCGCCGCGCTCGAAGAACGGCCAACCGGCCCAAAGCACGGCTGGTGTGGCGAAGGCGAGCTGGATCCAGTTCGACAATCCGTGCGGGACTAGCCCATGCAGATCGATGAGGTGCCCGCCCATGTCGAGGATCACCACCGGGACTGCCAGCGCGCCGCCGATCCACAGGCGCCGGGTCATGTCCTGCAGCTCTTCGTTGGGGCCGTCGTCGAGCGAGACTTCGGCGGGTTCCAGCGCCATGCCGCAGATCGGGCAACTGCCTGGCCCGATCTGTCGGATTTCCGGATGCATGGGGCAGGTGAAGATCGTACCGGCCGGCACTGCTTCGGCCGGCCTCGCCGGATCGCGATCGAGGTAGCGGGCGGGCTCGGCGGTGAATTTCTCGAGGCATCGCGGGCTGCAAAAGTAGTGACTCTTGCCATCATGAACGGCGGTGTTCTTGGCGCCCGTAATCTTGACGGTCATGCCGCAGACGGGGTCGATGGCGGTGTCCGCCGTGTGATGGTGGCGGGCCGGACCGTGCTGGTGATGTTCGTGTGTCATGGCTTGCCATTTATACCCTACGGGGGTATAGTTCAAGGCATGGACGAAAAAATCAAGAAATCGCAGCTCGCACGCCTCCGCCGTATCGAGGGCCAGGTGCGCGGTGTTGCCCGCATGATCGAGGAAGAACGCTACTGCATCGACGTGCTGACCCAAATTCGCGCCGTTCGCGCCGCGCTGGACAAAGTCGAACAGGAGACGCTGGGAGATCATCTGAAGCATTGCGTGGCGCACGCCTTCCATGGCGGCACCGAGCGTGACCGCCAGATCAAGATCGACGAGCTGCTTGAAGTCCTGGACAGCAGACGGCGTTAGACCAATGTCGCATCAATGTGATCGTGCCTCGCAATTGACAAGGCTGGAGAGCGGGACCATTTTTTCGTTGATGCGTCAGGCCAACTCTCTTTCTCGGCTACTGCAAACGTTGTCCCTCATGGCAATGGGACTTCTTTTGTCTGTTGGCACTGCGGCGGCTCATGACGGTCATGCTTCAAATCATGGTCGCGCGGCGCAGTCTTTGTCTCCAGCGACAGATGCTGCGTTCTACAAGGGCGATGTGGAGATTGGCGATCAGGGTGATGTCGCTCCGTCTGCTTCAATGAAGCAGGCTGACGCCAGAAAGCACGACAATGGTCCGTGCTCCGATGGTCAGGATGATGCCAAGCACGTCGGCGGTTGCTGCACTATGGCTTGCCATGCCGCGCTCGGCGCGCTGCCCATGGGGCCTGTGATCGGCCTCGATAAGCCGGATCTTTTTCTTCTCGGTTTCTACGAGGCACTGGACGGTCGCTCGGGCGACCGCGCGGAACGTCCTCCAAAACTCACGTAGCCAACCCCGCTTTTTGAGCACCTGTCTGAGCGTCGCCTTCGTCCGAGGCTGACACTACGCAGAGGTTCAACTGAAGCTGGGTCGTTGCTGGCCGCAGTCTCATGGCTTCGGCGGGCCTAGTCGTGCTGCTTTTCCGACTTCATCTCATGAGTCTTGGATTTCCAAATGAAACGTATTGTGAGCTTGACGCTTGGCGCCTTGGTTTCCGCCTGCGCGTCGTCGCCGCTACCTCAGGAACCAACACCCAACCCGAGTGACCCTCAGGCACCGGCCGCCGTCATGCCCTATCAACCGGTTATGGCTGGCACTGCCCCGCATGTACCTGTCGGACTCAAGCCCTGGCGCGAACTGAACGACAGCGTCGCACCTGGCGCCGGACGGTCACCATGAACCGGCCTTCGAAAGTCGTAATCGTGACCCTGTTAGGCTTGTTGGCTTCGGGTTGTGCAAAGTTCAGTGATGATGGCGGTATGGCGCTGGTCACGGATAGCGTCCGCAGCGAGATCGCGAAGGATGCCGTAAAGATCTCCTCGCCCGAAGACGCTCGACGCGCGCGAGAACGCGTGCAGGCCCTTCTATCTGAACCGCTTAGTGAGGATACCGCTGTACAGATTGCTTTGCTCAACAATCGAGGGCTGCAGGCCGCCTACAATGACCTTGGAGTGTCGGAGGCAGAATACGTCCAGACGAGCTTGCCGCCAAATCCCGCGATCACCATTGGACGCACTTTTACTCCGGTTGGCTTCGCGGAATTCGGCTTCCAGCTCGTCGGCAACCTGCTGGCGGTGGCGACCCTGCCCAGAAGGACAGAAATCGCGAAGCGCGAGTTCGAAGAGGCACGCTATCGAACTGCCGCGACAACACTGAGCCTTACCGTGGATGTACGTCGTGCATACGTGCGCGCGGTCGCGGCGCGACGCCGATTGGCCTATCTGGAGCAATCGCGGCAGACAGCCGACGCTTCCGCCCGACTGATGAAACAGCTTGGCGAGACCGGTGCCGCCAACAAGCTCGACCAGGCACGCGTTTCGGCATTCTACGCTGAACTGAGCACTCAGGTGGCGCAGGCTCGAATGAGCGTCGATCGCGAACGTGAGGCCCTGAATCGACTCCTTGGTCTGTGGAGCTCGGATCTCGACTACAAACTGCCAGCACGATTGCCGGTGCTGGCCGCCACACCCGACGCGCTTTCCGACGTGGAAGTTGAGGCCATGCGCCGCCGCGTGGACTTGATCATTCTCCGCTACGAAATTACGACGCTGGCAAAATCGGTAGGGTTCGTAGGCGCGACACGCTTCTTGTCGTTCCTGGAGCTGGGGGGCTCATACCTGAACGAAGGCGAACTCAATGACGCCGGCGAGCAGACGTTCAAGAACCGCTTCGGCCTCGAGCTTGGCATCGTCATTCCAATCTTCGACAGAGGCGAAGCCAGGCTTGTGGCTGCCCGCGAGATTTACATGCGTGCGGTCAATCGGTTGGCCGAACGCTCCGTAAATGCCCGCTCCGAGGCCCGCCTTGCCTATGCGACCTATCGGGCAACCTACGATATCGCACGCTACTATCAGATCCGTATCGTGCCACTGCGCCGTCAGATCTCTGCCGAAGTCCTGTTGCGCTACAACGGCATGCTGGTCGATGTGTTTGAGCTTCTGCTCGACCAACGTGAGCACATCGCGGCCAATCTCGCCGCCTTGGATGCGTTGCGTGACCATCACCTGGCAGTCGCCGATCTGCAGGCAGCTTTGATCGTGGGTGGCACCGTTCCGCCGTCGGGCGTGATCAACACGACGCCCCCGCCCGAAACCATTCCCCTCGGAATTTAGCACCAGGAGTTCAGCATGAGCCTTTCCAGACGTGATCTCGTCGGGACTTCCGGTCTCGCACTTCTAGGCGCTGCCGCCGTCAGCGGCCGCGTCCAGGCGCAATCCATTCCCGAAGCGCCGACGACAACGACCAATACGATGCAGCCGCCGCTCTATCCTACGACTGGGCCGGACTACCAGCCGGTGGTGACCTTGAACGGCTGGACCCTGCCGTCGCGGCAAAATGGCGACTGGAAAGAGTTCCATCTCGTCGCCGAGCCGGTCGAGCGTGAAATGGCCCCCGGGATGATTGCCCGCCTGTGGGGTTACAACGGCCAGAGCCCAGGTCCGACGATCGAGGCTGTGGAAGGCGACAAAGTCCGTATCTTTGTCACCAACCGGCTGCCCGAACACACCACCATTCACTGGCATGGCATGATTCTGCCATCTGGAATGGACGGGGTCGGCGGCCTGTCACAGCCGCACATCAAGCCGGGTAAGACCTTCGTCTACGAGTTCCAGCTCATGAAGAGCGGTACCTTCATGTACCACCCGCACGCCGACGAGATGGTGCAGATGGCAATGGGCATGATGGGCTTCTTCGTCGTCCATCCGCGCGATCCCAAGCTGCACCGCGTCGACCGTGATTTCGTGTTTCTGCTCAATGCCTACGATATCGATCCGGGCAACTACGTTCCCAAGGTCGCGGAGATGTTGAATTTCAACATGTGGTCCTGGAACAGCCGGGTGTTTCCGGGAATCGATCCGCTGGTGATCGCCAAGGGCGACCGGGTGCGGGTGCGTGTCGGAAATCTCACCATGACCAACCATCCAATTCATATGCATGGTTACGACTTCGAGGTGACCTGCACCGACGGTGGCTGGGTGCGGCCGGAGGCGCGCTGGCCCGAGGTCACGATCGACATTCCAGTCGGCGCTATGCGGGCCTATGAATTCGACGCGATCCACCCCGGTGACTGGGCGATCCACTGCCACAAGTCGCACCACACCATGAATGCCATGGGGCACGACATTCGAAACTTCATCGGTGTCGACAAGCGAGCCTTCACCAAGCAGATGCGCCGGCTTACGCCAGACTACATGCCCATGGGCATGGCCGGCATGGCCGACATGGGTGAAATGGAAATGCCACTACCCGATAACACGCTGCCCATGATGACCGGCTTCGCCCAGTTCGGTGCCGTCGAAATGGGTGGCATGTTTTCGGTGGTGAAGGTGCGCGAGGGCCTGGCGTCGGGCGATTACAAGGATCCCGGTTGGTACGACAATCCGCCCGGGACGGTAGCCTGGGAATGGAAAGGGCCGACGCCTGCGACGACGCGCGCATCGAGTCCGACACCGGCGATCAAGTCGGACAAAGCCTTGAAGGTCGTGAAGCCGAGCGGACACGGCGGCCACAGATGAACAACAACAGGAGGATCTCATGATTCCCAAACGCGTGCTGGCTGCGATCGCTGTCGCGGGTCTGATGTCGACGACGGCGATTGCGGCTCCTGGCCACAAACCTGGTGAAGGGCACAATCACGCCGACGAGACGGAGTACGGAAAGCCCGGCGATCCCAAGAAGCCGGCGCGGATCGTCCAGGTCGTGATGCGGGAGTCGGACGGCAAGATGATGTTCCTTCCCGATCTTGTGAAGGTGCGGAAAGGCGACCAGATCCGGTTCCAGCTTCGAAACAATGGCGAGATAGACCACGAGTTCGTGATCGGGACGGTCGACGAGAACCAGAAGCACATGAAGGCGATGGAGAAGAATCCCGACATGGAACACGACGATCCCAACTCCAAGAGACTGAAGCCGAAGACAAAGGGGGAGATCGTCTGGCAGTTCACCGAAGCCGGCACGTTTGAGTTCGCCTGCCTGATTCCGGGACACTACCAGTCCGGTATGGTCGGCGTGATCGTCGTCGAATAGGTCGTTCTACAACCAACCGAAGGGACAAATAATGTTCAGGATTCTCGCTTCCGCCACTGCCGCGTTGATATTTGCTGTTGGCCTCGCCTGGGCCGATGGCAACCAAGTCAAGGGTGAAGTCATCAAGATCGACAAATCCGCCGGCAAGATCACGCTCAAGCACGGACCGATCAAGAATCTCGATATGGATTCCATGACCATGGTCTTTCGCGTGGCCGATCCTACGATGCTCGACAAGGTGAAGGCAGGTGATAAGGTTGAGTTCGACGCTGATCGCGTCAATGGTGCGATCACCGTTACGAAGATCGGCAAGGCCAACTAACGCCCGCGCAAGTCCCGACGGCAATCATAAACAGCGTCGCTGCTCACCAAATTGATATGTCGCAAGGCGCACTCAGCACAATGAGGCGACGCCTACATCAATGAACTCTTCATAATTGGATGGAGGACGAACCACGGGCGTCGGAGTGCCGAGACCATGACTTCATCGAACGCAATTACGAAAGTCGGCGCGCCGACGCCGGATGCCGGGGGTATTCAGGGTTTGACCGCGGCGGAGGCGACGGCTGGGCTGACGCGGCATGGGCCCAACGCCCTGCCGGACGTCGGCGGCCCGTCTCTCGTCGCCGTGTTCCTGCGCCAATTCCTCAGCCCGCTGATCTATATTCTGCTGGCCGCCGCGCTGGTGTCTCTGGCGCTGGGCGACATAAAGGACGCGCTATTCATCGGCGTCGTGTTGCTGGTCAACGGAATCATCGGCACAGCACAGGAATACTCGGCCAGCCGGGCGGCGGCGGCGCTCCGCAACCTGGAACAGCAGCGCGCATCGGTGATCCGGGACGGCGTGCAACGGGATATCGACGCCCGCGACCTGGTCCCCGGTGACCTGGTCCTTCTGGAGGCTGGTGGCCGGGTTCCTGCCGATCTTCAACTCGTCGAGGGCACCGATCTTCAATGCGACGAATCCTTGCTGACCGGCGAGTCCGTACCGGTCAAGAAGACGTTGCCGGTGTCGGTGGCAGGCGAATCGGCCGATCGGCGGCACACTGCGATGTTCGCGGGTTCAATGGTTGCGCGCGGGCGTGGATGCGGTGTCGTGACGGCGACCGGCCCGGCGACGGAGATCGGCAAGATCGCCAAGGAGATCGGAAAGCGGTCGATATCGCAACCGCCTCTGGTGATCCGGATGGAGCGCTTTGCGCACATGATCGCCATTGCGGTCGGTGTCGCCATCGTCCTTCTGATCGGCATTGGGCACCTGCGTGGCATGGGTCTTCGCGATCTCTTCATGATGTCGGTCGCATTGGCGGTGAGCGCAATACCCGAGGGACTTCCTGTCGCTATCTCCGTGGCTCTTGCGATTGGAATGCGGAGGATGGCGGGGGCCCACGTCATCGTCCGCAAGATGCCGGCGGTGGAGTCGCTCGGTTCCTGCACGATGATCGCGACGGACAAGACCGGTACGTTGACGATGAACGAGCTCACCGTCACCGACATTCTCATGCCGGATGGCACGATGCTGACATGCGAGGCCGGACGGAATCTCGACGCCTGTTCAATTCAGGCCGCGCAAGGCAGCACGGAGCAGGCGCGCGCGCGCGTGGCCGCACTCTTACGGTCTGCAGCACTGCCGAACGAAGCGCGGCTGGTCGAGGAACGGGGCGACTGGACGGGGGCGGGCGACACCGTTGATGTGGCTCTGCTGGTGGCAGCCCGCAAGGGCGGGATCGCGCTGGATGAGGTCCGCGAGCGCTATCCAATGGTTGGACGTATCCCCTACGAGCCCGACTTGAGATACGCCGCCTCGTTTCATTCGCATGGGGGCGGGGTCCGCGTCTTCGTCAAGGGCGCGCCGGAAACCCTGATTGCGATGGCTGACCGCATGGATGTGGGCGATCGGATCATGCCCATCGAACGCGAAACGCTGTTGCTTCAGAAGGACGAACTGGCCACCCGGGGGCTGCGTGTCCTGGGGTTTGCCGAAGGTGAAATCACGCCGGCCCCGGACAGCGGATACGGCCACCAGAGCCTGCTTAACCTCGTCTTTCTCGGACTCGCGGGCATGCAGGATCCGGTGAGGCCCGAAGTGCCGAAGGCGATACGGGATTGCCACACCGCCGGCATCGAAGTGGTGATGGTGACGGGGGATGATTCCAAGACCGCCAGCGTCATCGCCACTCATGCGGGCTTCACATTCTCTCCGGATCAGGTCGTCACAGGCGAGCATGTCCGCGCTGCCGAACTGGAGGGACCAGACGCGCTCGATCGTCTGACCCGGCGCGCCCGCATCTATGCTCGCGTCGAGCCGACGCAGAAGCTGTCGATCGTGCTGTCACAGGCGCGAAACGGCCACTTCGTCGCCGTGACCGGTGACGGCGTTAACGATGCGCCCGCGCTGAAGCACGCTCATGTCGGCGTGGCGATGGGGCGCAAGGGCACGGACGTGGCGAAGGAAACCGCCGATATCGTCATAACCGACGACAATTTCGCATCGATCGTGAAGGGCATTTATGAAGGGCGGGTGGCCTATGCGAACATCCGCAAGGTGATCTTCATGCTGGTGTCTACCGGCGCAGCCGAGGTCGTGCTGTTTCTGTTGGCGCTCTCGACCGGCATGCCTATGCCACTGCTGCCGGTGCAGTTGCTATGGCTCAACCTCGTTACCAACGGGATTCAAGACGTCGCCCTGGCTGCTGAAAAGGGCGAGGGCGACGAACTTTCGTATCCGCCCCGCCGACCCAGGGAGCCGATATTCGACCGGGTAATGACGCGGCGCATCTGGCATTCGATGCTTGTCATGGGCGTCGGCGGCTTCGCGGTCTTCTATTGGCTCCTGGAGAACGGATACGGCGAGGATCAGGCGCGCAACCTGCTGCTTCTGCTGTTTGTCCTGTTCGAGAACTTCCAGGCCTTTAACAGTCGCTCCGAACGTCACTCCGCTTTCAAACAGCGGTTCTTCACGAATCGCCTGCTTGTGCTCAGCGTGATCGGTGCGCAAGTGCTCCATGTCGGTGCGATGCATCTGCCGGCGTTGAGCGAGACACTGCGCGTGACTCCGGTGACGATCGCCGAATGGGGTGTCCTGTTCTTGATTGCGTCTATGCTCTTCGTGGTCATGGAGCTCGAAAAAATGTGGGATCGGCGTAAAGGCACGCGTGTCGTAGGGCAAAAGCGCTGACGATCGCGTGTCCGATGGCGTAATCCTGCTGTCGCGACCTCTCCGACGCAGCCGTCAGGCCGGAGATGTGGAGCGCCTTTCCGCCTCGGCTTGAGCGACCTTGCGCTTTACGGCGAGGAAGCTGTCGGGGCTGACGGAAATTGAGTCGATCCCGCAGGAGACGAGAAATTCGGCAAACTCCGGGTGGTCGCTTGGTGCCTGGCCGCACAATCCGATCTTGGCGCCGGCCTTGTGCGCCTCGCGGATGACGTTCTCGATCATCCATTTCACGGCATCGTCCTGTTCGTCGAAAAGTTCGGCAAGATCCTCAGAGTCGCGATCGACGCCAAGTGTGAGCTGGGTAAGATCGTTGCTGCCGATCGAGAAGCCGTCGAAGCGTTCGGCAAAAGCCTTTGCCAGAATGACATTCGAGGGAATTTCGCACATGACATAGATCTCGAGTCCGTTTTCGCCGCGGCGCAGGCCGTTCTCGGCCATGACCGCCAATACGCGGTCGGCTTCCGTGACCGAGCGGCAGAACGGGATCATGACGATCACATTGGTAAAGCCCATTTCTTCACGCATGCGTCGGATGGCCTGGCATTCCAGGGCAAATCCCTGGCGATAGCGCGGTGAGTAGTAACGCGACGCGCCGCGGAACCCGATCATCGGGTTGGCTTCCTTCGGCTCGAACGCGGCGCCGCCGATCAGGTTTGCGTACTCGTTGGTCTTGAAGTCGCTCATGCGGATGATGACGGGCCTGGGATGCTGTGACGCCGCGAGGCGTGCCAATCCCTGTGCCAGGCGATCGACGAAGTAGTCGGTCTTGTTCTCGTAGCCCGCCGCCAGCTCTTCGATCTGACGCTTTGCATCGGCGTCTTGAAGCGTATCGAAGTTTACCAACGCCATGGGATGCACCTTGATGTGGTTGCTCACCACGAACTCCATCCGCGCCAACCCGACTCCGTCGGCGGCAATTCGCCACCAGCGAAAGGCGGCGGCAGGATTGGCGAGGTTGAGCATTATCTGCGTTCTGGTGGCCGGGATATCGTGGAGATCGAGCATCTCCGTCTCGTAGTCCGCAGTGCCTTCGTAAATGAAGCCTTGATCGCCTTCGGCGCAGGACACCGTCACTTCCTGTTCGCTATGAAGCAGGTCAGTGGCGTTGCCAGTGCCGACGATCGCCGGCAGACCCAGCTCGCGGCTCACGATGGCGGCGTGTGACGTGCGCCCACCGTGATCCGTCACGATCGCCGCGGCCCGCTTCATGATCGGCACCCAGTCGGGGTCGGTGTTCTGTGTCACCAGAACGGCACCGTCGACGAAGCGGTCGATGTCGCGAGCGCTTTCGATCAGGCAGACACGCCCCGTCACCACCGCGTCACCAATGCTAAGGCCGGTCGCGAGCTTCCGTCCTTTCGATTTGATGCGATAGGATCGGTATTCGCCGGTGGCTCTCCGGGATTGCACCGTCTCGGGGCGCGCCTGCACAATGTACAGGTCGCCGCTTTGGCCATCCTTGGCCCATTCGATGTCCATCGGGCAGCCGTAGTGATCCTCGATCACGCAGGCCCAACGCCCGAGCGTGAGGACATCGTCGTCCGACAGGACATAGTCGGCGCGCTCGGCCCTGGACGTTGGTACGATTCGGGTCGGACGATCGCCGTCGGTTGCATAGATCATCTTTTGCGCTTTTCCGCCGAGCCGCTTTCCGATGATCGGCTTGAGCGAGTCGTCGGAGAGCAAAGGCTTGAACACTTGATATTCGTCGGGGTCGACGGTGCCCTGCACCACACTTTCGCCCAATCCCCAGGCAGCATCGATGATGGCGACCTTCTCGAAGCCGGTTTCCGTGTCGATCGAGAACATCACGCCGGCGCCGCCGAGATCGGAGCGCACCATAGCCTGTACGCCGACGGACAGAGCGACCTTGAGGTGGTCGAAGCCCTTGGTGTTCCGGTAGCTGATGGCGCGATCGGTGAAGAGCGAAGCAAAGCAACGACGGCAGGCATCGAGCAGGGCCGTCTCGCCTCGGATGTTGAGAAAGGTTTCCTGCTGTCCGGCAAAACTTGCGTCGGGAAGGTCCTCGGCGGTGGCGCTGGACCGGACCGCCACGTCGGCGTCAGGTCTACCGATGCGATCGCCGAGTTCGCGATAGGCATGCCGGATGGCGTCGGCCATGTCCTCAGGCCAGTCGGCTCGCAGAAAAGCGCGACGCAGGATCTGTCCGGTTTCGGCCAACTGTGCTTTGCCTTCCTGCAGTTCCCGCAATGCCGACGATATTGTTTCACGGAGGTCGTTGGCGTCGACGAAGCGCCAATAGGCGTCGGCTGTCGTGGCAAAGCCGGGGGGGACGGCAACACCGCGTTGAACGAGATGACGTACCATCTCTCCGAGGGAAGCATTTTTCCCGCCGACGCGGGGAACGTCGGCCCGTCCCAACTCCTCGAACCAGATCACCTGGCGATCCCGTGCGGTCATAGCTCTCTCCTCGGTTGGTGATTGGCGGGCAAGTCCCAACCCGGCCAAGCTTGGACCTAGGTCTACTGATGTTGAATATTCGTCCATTTTGAGAGATTTGGTTTGATCTGGATCAGCGCAAGGAGTGAGCATTGCGTCAGGATCAGGTGTACGATCAGCGCTTCACGCGACGCGCACTGTCCGGGTGCAATCGCAGCTCGCGAACTCAACCTCCCGACCGCAGGATCGACGATGCACGTTGCCGTGTTCAGCACCAAGCCATACGACAAGCATTTTCTGGATGCAGCCAACAGCGTAGCCGGACACGATCTCTCTTACTTCGAGTTCCGCTTGACGCCTCAAACTGCGGTTGCCGTAGAAGGTGTCCAGGCGGTTTGTGCTTTCGTGAACGACGAACTCGACGCGAAAGTACTTAAGGTGTTGTCACAGCGGGGAGTGCGGCTTGTCGTCTTGCGCAGTGCCGGCTTCAACAATGTCGACCTCGAGGCGGCCCGCGATCTCCGGATGACCGTGGCGCGCGTGCCCGAATACTCACCCTATGCCGTCGCCGAGCATACCGTGACCCTTATCCTGGCGCTGAACCGCAAGATCCATCGCGCCTATGCTCGTGTCAGAGAGGGCAATTTTGCACTGGATGGATTGTTGGGTTTCGACTTGAGGGGGCGCACCGTTGGCATCGTTGGAACCGGCCGGATTGGCGCTACCCTTGCGCGCATCATGACCGGATTCGGCTGCACAATTCTCGCGTTCGATCCCAAGCGCAATCCGGACTGCGAAGCGATTGGCGTCCGCTACGTGCCTCTGGCCGCGTTGCTGGCCGAATCGGACGTCATCTCCCTGCATTGTCCTCTGACCTCGGAGACACACTATATGATTGACGCATCCGCGATCGCGCAGATGCGTGACGGCGTGATGCTCATCAATACCAGCCGCGGTGCGGTGATCGACACCCGTGCCGTGATCAAGGCCTTGAAGAAGGGTCACATTGGGAGTCTCGGGCTCGATGTCTATGAAGAGGAGGCGGATCTGTTCTTCGAAGATCTTTCGGATCAGGTCATCCAGGACGACCTGTTTGCCCGACTGCTGTCGTTCCCGAACGTGCTCATTACGGGACATCAGGCCTTTTTTACGGCGGAGGCCATGCACGGCATCGCCGATACGACGATGGCGAACATCACGAACTATGAACGGTGCGGACGCGCCATCCATGAGGTCTCGGTGGAGCGACTTGCATGATCCGGTGGATATCCAGCAGATCCTGGCGCGCCGACCTATATTCCTTGTCAGGCCGATGCTGCAGAGACTACGCTTAGGCGTCGGCCGCTGAGGTGCCGAACGAGCGGGAGGCGACGATGTACTTCCGACGCGTTCTTATTGCACTTGTATTGCTGTGTGTTGCCGCTGTGGCGGCGCGTGCCTTTGCGCAGACCGGCGCGGGGCAAGCCGTGCCGATCCAGGCCGAGCCCGCGCCGGTCGTCGTGCTCAACGTCAAGGGTGCGATCGGCGTCGGCACCGGTCACATGATCGAGGAGGGTTTCGCCCGCGCACGCGCCGAGCGGGCGGGTCTCATCGTATTGCGCCTGGATACGCCGGGCGGCCTGGTTTCGGCGACCCGCGACATCATCCAGGCGATCCTGGCGTCACCCATTCCGGTGGCCGTATTCGTGGCACCGGGCGGCGCGCGCGCAGCCAGTGCCGGAACCTACATCGCCTATGCCGCGCACATCGCGGCGATGGCTCCCGGTACCCATCTCGGGGCCGCAACACCTGTTCAAATGGGTGCTCCGGGTGCGCCGACGCCGGCGCCAGAACGGCGCGAGGATGGCAAGCCTGCCGAGGGCGGAGAGGCGGCCAAGGGCAGTGCAATGGAACGCAAGGTGCTGAACGATGCCGTAGCCTATCTGCGCAGCCTCGCCCAGTTGCGCGGCCGTAACGCCGACTGGGCCGAGAAGGCCGTGCGTGATGCGTCGACCTTGACCGCATCGGAAGCCGCCCGCGAAAACGTCGTCGATCTCGTCGCCGGCAACGTCAGCGACCTGCTCGACAAGGTCGACGGACGCACCGTCCGCACCACGGAAGGCGAGCGTGTGCTTGGCACCCGCCACGCCCGCGTCATCGTCGTCGAGCCGAGCTGGAAGGCGCGGCTGCTCGCCGTCGTCACCGATCCCAATATCGCCTTCATCCTGCTGATGATCGGCATCTACGGTATCATCTTCGAGTTCTGGACCCCGGGCCTCGCCGGACCGGGTATCGTCGGCGCGATCTGCCTGATCGTAGGTCTGATGGCGCTTTCGCTGATGCCGCTCAATTTCGCGGGTGTAGCGTTGATGCTGGCGGGGCTGGCGATGATGATGGCCGAGGCTTTCACGCCGGGCTTCGGTGTGCTCGGCCTCGGCGGCATCGCGGGCTTCGTGATAGGTGGGCTGTTCCTGTTCGATCCGGCCGGTGCCGACATCGATTTTGCCGTCGGCTGGCCGGTTCTGCTCGCCGCCGCCGCGACCAATGCGCTGTTGCTTCTGGGCGTGCTCGGCATGGCGATGCGCGTGCGCCGGCGCCGGGTGGTCACGGGACAGGAGCAACTGGTCGGCATGGAGGGCGAGGTGGTGGAGTGGCGGGATGGCCACGGGCGCGTCCGCGTGCATGGCGAGATCTGGTCGGCGAACGCGGCTGCTGCTTTCGCACCGGGAACGCGCGTGCAGGTAGACGGTCGCGACGGCCTCACGCTTCGAGTGAATGAAATACGAGAAAGGACATGAGCATGCCGAATCTCGAATTCGTCGCGTATGTTTTGCCGATTCTGGTCGTCGTCGCCCTTGTTGCGCTGTCGATCCGCATCCTTCGGGAGTACGAACGGGGTGTGGTGTTCACCCTGGGCCGGCTACAGGGCGTTAGGGGGCCGGGGCTGATTTTCGTCATTCCCGCCGTGCAGCAGATGGTGCGTGTCGATCTCAGGACGCGCGTTCTAGATGTGCCACCGCAGGACGTCATATCGCGTGACAACGTTTCGGTCCGGGTCAATGCCGTCGTTTATTTCCGTGTCATCGAGCCAGAGAAGGCCATCGTCCAGGTCGAAGCCTACAATGATGCGACCAGCCAACTCGCCCAGACCACACTGCGTTCCGTCGTCGGCCAGCACGAACTCGATCAGATGCTGGCCGAACGCGACAGGCTGAATGCGGATGTGCAGCGTATCCTCGACGAGCAGACTGACGCTTGGGGCATCAAGGTCACCAACGTCGAGCTGAAGCACATCGATCTCGACGAGAAGATGGTCCGGGCGATAGCCCGCCAGGCCGAAGCCGAGCGCCTGCGTCGGGCCAAGGTGATTGACGCCGAGGGCGAACTGCAGGCGGCGCAGAAGCTTGTGGAAGCAGGCGCCATCATGGCCCGTAGCCCGGAATCGATGCAGCTGCGCTACCTTGGCACCTTGGCTAACATCGCCGGCGAGAAGAGTTCCACGATCGTCTTCCCCTTGCCGATCGACCTGCTGGGCCTTTTGCGCAGCAAGGAATGAGACGTGCCGAGGCGATGCCTTCGGGCCGCGGCTTGATCGACGTCAAGGCCGGGCCGCGGGCAACATGGATGTATTGGATGCAGATCATTCTGGAGGGACCCTCATGCGCTCGATCCTCGTCACTGTCGACGATACACCGTCGTCTGTCGCCGCGAGGGGACTGGCTGTCGACCTTGCTCGGCAGACTGGCGCCAAGATCCGGGGCGTGACTGCGGTCGAGGTAAGCGACCTTGACCGTGTCGAGCTCGCTCCTGTCGGCGGCGTAGAGTACGCCTACGCCAGCCTTCAACACCGCAAGAAGCTGGCCGCCGAGCGGCGGGCGCGCATTGCCGAACTGCCGGCATCGTTTCGGCACGCCGTTGCTGAGGCGGGTCTGGAGGCGCCCTGTTCGATGATCGAGGCGGACATACGCAACGGGCTGCTGCGCGAGATGGAGGCCTGCGACCTGGTCGTGACCGGCCGGGATACGGAGTTCCATCTCGAATCTGTCGAGGGTCTGACGCCGCTCGTTGAGCATCTCGTCGCCCGCGGCAGCCGGCCGGTCGTGGTTACTGGCGCAGCCGCGGTTGGGAGCGGGCCGGTCCTGGTTGCCTACGACGGTAGCGCGCCGGCCGCCAAAGCCCTGCAGATGGCGGTCTTGCTGGGGATGTTCGGGTCATCCGGTGCCCACATCCTTTCAGTTTGCCGAGACCGTGCGGATGCCTCGGCGATGGCGACACGAGCCAGAGAATTCCTGAAGGTACATGGCGTCGAGGCCGATCTCGACGCCCAAGGCTCGTCTGGTGACCCGGCCGGGATTCTGCTGAAACGGGCCGAAAAAGTCGGCGCACGCATGCTCGTCATGGGCGCGTTCGGTCACCGCGGATTTCGCGAAATCCTGTTCGGCTCATGCACCCGGCATCTGTTCACTTCGGCTCCGCTGCCGCTGTTCATCTATCATTGAGCGGGCGCTGGCCGGCGAACACGGCCAGCACATTGAGGCCGGCCCGGATCGGCCGATTTTCGCCGTCTACTGCGGCTGGATTCCTGCGATCCTGACGTATTCACCCCATTTGGCGCGCTCGGTGCGGTCCTGTTCGGCGCACTGTTCGAGCGTGAGCGGGCGCGAGGCGAGCGCGAACTCGTTGGCGAGGCGATCCTTGATGGCCGGCGAGACCAGGGCCTCGTTGATCAGCGCGTTCAACTTTTCCTGAACTGGCCGCGGCGTGGCCTTTGGCACGGCGATGGCGAGAAAGCCAGAGGTGATGAAGCCTGGATAGGCCTCGGCCAGTGTTGGTACGTCGGGATAGAGCGGGCTGCGCTCGGCCAGGGAAATCGCCAGCGGGCGGGCTTTGTTTGCCACTACCTGGCCGCGCGCCGCGGTGAGGTCGACGAAGAAGAACTGGATGCTGCCGGCATAAAGATCGTTCCAGGCATTGCCGATTGCCTTGTAACCGACGCCTTGCCATTCGACGCCGGCGCGCTTGCCCAGCACCTCGGCGGGTACCTGGGAGCTCGCATTGAAGTAGCCGAAATTCAGCTTGCCTGGATGGGTCTTGGCGAAGGCCAGCAGTTCGGCCATCGATTTGTGCGGGCTGTCGGCCGGCACGATCAGGAAGGTGCCGCTGGAGCCGATGACGCCGACCAGCTGGAAGTCCTTCTCCGGATCGTACCCAGGGTTCTTGTACATATGGATGTTGGCGGCATTGGTCGAGGTCGTGGCCAGCATCAGAGTGTAGCCGTCGGGCGGCGCCGTCTTGACCGCGAGCGCGCCCACGATTCCGTTGGCGCCGGGCTTGTTCTCGACCACGAAGGGTTGGCTGGTCTTGTCCTCGATGTACTTGCCGACCAGCCGCGAGGTGATGTCGCCCGAACCGCCCGGCGCGAAGGGCACGATGATGCGGATCGGCTTGCCCGGGAAGGTGTCAGCCTGCGCCGAGGCAGTGGCAGGGAGAGTGGCCAGGAAGGGAAGCACGAGGGCGGCGCGGCGAGAAAGCGTCATGCGAAATGCGGTCATGGCGTTGCAGTTTAATGGAATAGCCATGCATGGACAGTGCGCCATCTGCAGCCCTACCTTGCAGCCATGGCAATATCAGGTCGTCCGCCGCTCGCCGGCATTCGCGTCGTCGATTTTTCCCGCGTGATCGCGGGGCCCATGTGTACCCAGATGCTGTCTGACATGGGGGCGGAGATCATCAAGATCGAGAACCCCGACGGCGGCGACGACACGCGCAAGGGCGCCGGCCCACGGGCCGGCGGCGAGCAGGGCGAAAGCCACTTCTTCATGACCTACAACAGGGGCAAGAAGAGCGTGGCGCTCGATTTCACCAAACCCGAAGGTCAGGCCATCGTGCACAAGCTGCTCGAGGCCGCCGACGTGATGGTCGAGAATTTCAGGCCTGGCGTCCTGAAGAAATATGGCCTCGACTATCCCAGCCTGCACCAGAAGTACCCCAAGCTGATCTATCTCTCGATTTCGGCCTACGGCCAGACCGGGCCGTTGTCGGACCGGCCGGGTTACGATCCGGTTCTGCAGGCCGAGTCGGGCATGATGAGTGTCAACGGTGAGGCCAACGGCGAGGGGCTTCGCCATGCCATCGCCATCGTCGACACCATGACGGCGATCCATTCGGTGGCGGCGATCAACGCCGCGCTCTACGCCCGGCGCGACACCGACAAGGGTCAGCAGATCGACCTTGCGCTCTACGACACGGCCCTGGTCTCGCTCGGCAATCTCGGCTCGTACTACCTGGTCGGTGGTGATCAACCTAAGCGGGCCGGCAACGGCCATTTCGCCTCGGCCCCCAACAGCTCGTTCGACACCCAGAACGGCAAGATCTACATGGCCGTGGCCAACCAGAAGCTGTTCGTCGACACCTGCAAGGCGATGGGCCACCCCGAATGGGCGACAGATCCGCGCTTTGCCACCGTTGCCTCGCGCGTCGCCAACAAGCCCGAGCTGACACGGCTCATGGAAGAAGTCCTCAGGACCGACACCAAGGAGAATTGGGCGCAGAAATTCCGTCACCTGCCGGCTGGGCCGATCCGCACCATGAAGGAAGCGCTCGACGAACCCGAGGTGAAGCGTCGCGGCATGCTCAAGACATATAAGCACGCCAGAGTCGGCGACGTGCCGATCATCGGTTCCAACTACCGCTTCTCCGACACGCCGGTCGACGATAGCCGTCCGCCACCATCGCTCGGCGAGCACACCGATCGGGTGCTGCGCGAGATCGCGGGTTACAGCGACGCTGAGCTGGCGACGCTGCGGCAGAGGAAGATTATCGGCTGACCGTCATGACGACGATTGGAGCCAGCGCCGCAGGGCCGTATTGGTCTCGTCGGGCTTTTCCATCGTGACAAGATGTCCGCATTCTTCGATCACGATCAGCTCGCTGCCCGGGATGGCCGCTGCCATCTCCTCCGAGAGGGGCAATGGTGTTGCTGCATCGTCGCGCCCGCACACCACGATAGTCGGGCATTTGATCTTCGGCAGGTCGGGCCGGCGATCGGGGCGAATTGCCGCCAACTCCTCCTGGCGCTTGTAGATTTCCGGACCGATCTCGCCACACATCGTCATGACTTCGTCGACCAGTTTCTTGTCGGTCAGCCGGTAGGCCGGGACAAATCGCGACATTTGCAGGCCCAGCACCAGCTCGAAGTGGCCCTCGTCGGCCAGTCGTATGCGAGCGCGGCGGACGGCGCGCTCGGCATCGTTCTGGCTGCGCATGACGGTGTCGAGCAACGCCAGCCTCGTCACGCGCTCGGCCGCGAACTGCATGATTTCCACAGCCATCATGCCGCCCAGCGACAGGCCGGCCAGGGCGAACGTCCGTGCCGGCATCTGATCGACCACCCAGCGCGCCGCGCCCTGCTAACTGTCCCAGATCGACAGCGGCGCCCGCCGCCAGTCGGGCACGACGATGTCGGCCGTGTCGGCAAGAGCTGCGGTCTGAGCGGCGAACAACCGGAGTGAACACAACACGCCGGGGACGAGAAGCAGGGGTGTCTTGGCCATTCGATCCTCCGATGGCGAGCGTAGCCGATGCCGCCCGGGTACGGTATCAATGTCGGGCCATGGCCAATGCATCCTCTGGACGCGACATCCGTCTCGACCTGTTTCGCGGACTTGCGCTGTGGTTCATCTTCCTTGATCACATCCCGACAAACGTCATGAGCTGGCTGACCGTACGCAACTACGGGTTCAGCGATGCCACGGAGATTTTCGTCTTCATCTCCGGTTACACTGCGGTGATCGCCTACAGCCGCATGATGCAGCGGGACGGCTGGATCCGGGCGTCGTCGCGGATCTACCGTCGGGTCTGGCAGCTCTATGTCGCGCACATTTTGCTGTTCGTGGCCTTCTCCGCCCAGGTCGCCTGGGTATCGATTGCCCGTGATACGCCGGCGCTGATCGAGGAGATGGAGCTGCTGGGCTTCGGCGATAATCCCTATCAGGCGATCCTGGAAGCGGCCCTGCTCAGGTTCCGCCCGGTAAACCTCGACGTGCTGCCGCTTTACATTGTCCTGCTGGCGGCGTTTCCCTTCGTCCTGCCCGCAGTGGTCCGCTGGCCGCTAGGCGTCATTGCCGTCTCGGTGGGGCTCTATGCGGCGACGTGCCATTTCAATTGGAACCTGGCGGCCTATCCGGACGGGAAGGTGTGGTTCTTCAATCCCATGGCCTGGCAGGTCGTGTTCCATGTCGGTGCAGCCTGTGCGGTCCTGGGACCACGGCTCGCCTGGCTCGACCGGTTCCGCTGGCCACTCACGGCTTTGGCGGTCGTTTACCTTCTGTTCGCGCTCTTCATCGCTCTTTCATGGCAATACAATCCACTACAGCGGCAAGTCCCTATGTGGATCAACAAGCTGCTCTACCCGATCGACAAGACCAATATCGACATCCTGCGATTTACGCATTTCCTGGCGATTGCCTGGCTGGTCCGGGTCGCGATCCCGCAGAGCGCATCGATCCTGAAATGGGCGATTTGGGGGCCACTTCGCAGGTGCGGAGAGCAGTCATTGCTCATATTCTGTCTCGGCACCTTCCTGGCACTTTCGGGTCAGGTGACTGTCAGCCACTTTGAAGATTCGATCGTGTCGCAGGTTGTTGTAAGTATCACTGGCATTCTGATCATGTGCCTCGCTGCCTATATTGCAGCCTGGTTCAAGGACGGCGGGCCTTCATCGTCGGCAGGCATACCCCGCGCTGCAGGTGCTTTGACATGAGGGTTTGCCTGCATGGGCTGGTGATTCTGGCGGCGTTGGTCGCGTTCGGCTCGCCAGTAACCGTAAACGCCCAGTCGATGGCCCATTGTCGAGCCAAAGCGGAGCTGCTCGACCTTGGCGCACCATTGCCGATCGCCCGCAAGTCCGTCGCCGAGCGCAAGTATCTCAAGATCCTGGCACTCGGCTCGTCATCGACGGCGGGTTATGGTGTTTCCAATCCCGCGTTCGCCTATCCGACCCAGCTCTGGCGCGGTCTCGAGAAGGCCTTGCCCGGTGTCGACATCGATCTCGTAAACCGAGGCATGGGCGGCCAGGATATCGAGGAGATGGCCGCACGCATGCGTGTCGAGATGCAGTCGAACTTGCCATCATTGGTGATTTGGCAGACCGGAACGAACGCCGCGATTCGCCATATGCCGTTGGATACTTTCGAGAGCACACTGCGCGCCGGCATCAGGCTCGGCAAGTCGCTGGGCGCGGACTTCGTGTTGATGAACCTGCAGTATGTGCCCGCCGTGGTCGCGGCGCAGGACAAAGAGGCCTACGAGCAGGCCATGGCGCGAGTCGCCAAGGAACTCGATGCTGGCTTGTTCCGCCGGTACGATATCATGCGCAGTTGGTACGACGACGGCATGCCCTATGCACAATTTGTGCAGCTCGACGGGCTGCATCTCAACGACTTTGGCCAGAAGTGCATCGGCCAGCTGTTGACCAAGTCGATTCTGCGCGCCCTTACCGGCCCCTAGGTAGCGCCGCCGGAGTCCGCCATGCCCCGTCGCTTCGTCGACCTATCGATCTATCTTGAAAACGACGTGATCTCCGATCCGGCGCCGTTCGGTCCGAAGATCCAGTATCACAAGCACGAGAATACGGCGGCGCAGATCGCGGGCTTCTTTCCGGGGCTGAAGAAGGAAGACCTGCCTGACGGGCAGGGATGGGCGGTCGAAAACGTCAATCTCAGCACGCACAATGGCACGCATCTCGATGCGCCCTATCATTTCCACCCAACGATGAACAAGGGTGAACGCGCCATCACCATCGACGAGGTGCCGCTCGACTGGTGTTTTCAGCCGGGTGTGAAGCTCGATTTTCGGGCGATGGAAGACGGCCACGTGATCACCGCCAAGGAAGTCGACGACGAATTGAAGCGCATCGGCCACACGCTGAAGCCACTGGAGATCGTCGTGGTGAATACGCGCGCGGGTTCGCGCTACGGCAACAGCGACTATGTGAATTCAGGTTGCGGCATGGGCTACGACGCCACGATGTACCTGCTGGAACGTGGCATTCGCCTTACCGGCACCGATGCCTGGAGCTGGGATGCACCGTTTTATTTCACGGCCCAGAAATGGGCGAAGGACCATGATCCGTCAATCATCTGGGAAGGTCACAAGGCCGGCCGCGACATCGGTTACTGCCACCTCGAGAAGCTGCACAATCTCGAAGCGCTGCCGGGCGACGGCTTCACCATCTCCTGCTTCCCGCACAAGATCCGCGGCGCCTCGGCTGGCTGGACACGGGCCGTGGCGATCTTCGAGGAATAGGCTGCTCGCCGCTTACTTGCAGATCTCGGGATCGAGAGTCGCCTTTTTCAAGTAGGCGATCAGGTCGGCGCGCTCCTGCGGGTTTTTCACGCCGGCATAGGCCATCTTCGTGCCCGGCATCGCCTTGAGCGGATTCTCGAGGAATTGGTCGAGAGTCGCCTCATCCCAAGTGAGGCCAGTCGCCTTCATCGCCCGTGAGTAATTGAAGTCGGGCAGGCTGGCGGCGGGCCGTCCGAAAAGACCGCAGTGTCGTGGTCCGCTGCGATTGTGTTCGAGTGAATGGCACGCAAGGCAACGCTGATAGATTTGCGCGCCGTGAACGGGATCGCCGTTCGCTGCCTGGCAGATCCCGGCGCCGACCGTGAGAGTTGCTGCTGTTGCTGCGAGAGCTGCCAGGTGTTTCATGGGGATGTCCGAGGCGAATGGTGTCCGGACGTCAGGACAGGAAGGCTGTCGGCACGGGGTTTTGCCCCAGCGCGTTGCGCAACACCGCCCAATGCATCGCCTCGTCGCCGAGGATGGACGCCGCCACCTTGGCGAGATTGCGATCATCGAGGATGGGAACGGCACCAAGATAGGCGCTGACAGCGCCCTTCTCGAGTTCGGCGGCAAAAGCCAGGACGTCGGCCTGTGTCTTCAGCTTCTCGACCGGGAAGGTATATGTCTTCCTCGCCTCGACCGGCGTGCCGCCGAGTTTCTTCACCGTCGCGGCCAGGGCGGCGGCGTGTTCCTTGTGGTGTCCCTGGAACTGAACGGCGAGATCGAGCACCGGCTTCTGCAGCAGGCCGCTGGTGGCGCCGACCTGGTAGGCGGCGATCGCCTCTTGCTCGGCACCCAAAGCGGCGTTCAGGATGGCGACGTCGTTGTTCGGAGTCTTGGCCTCGGCCGAGCCGACGAGCGCGAGACGCTCCTGGCCTGCCAGCAGGGCGATTGCCGTCGCCGAGAGCGTGAACTTGCCAAAGCCGGACAGGAAGCTGCGCCGTACCGGCGGGACGAGGAGGGTGGCAGGAACGGTCTGCGGGGGGATGGACATCGGGTTCTCCTTGCGATCGACGAATGACGGAAGCGTCACTCGTTGTTCCTTGAAACCCGCACCGGGAGCGGTCGGATGCGGCCTGTGCTGCGATCCAGCCATGCGCGCCGGCGGCCGCTTTGGCCGCATCCAAAAGCCTGACGACGGGGTACTAGTCTGGAAGGAGACCATTCATGGGCGACATCCTGAGCCTTCCCTTCGGCACCACAGGCGTCCGTTCGCCGCCGCCCTTACCGTATGCGCCGCTCGCGTCCGCCGGGCCGTCCTTCGACCCTCTGGCGATGCTGCTTGCCGAGACTGCGGCGGGGCACGAGCGGGCATTCGCCCGCCTCTACGAACTGACTGGCGGCCGATTGATCTCTATCGCGCGTGGAATCGTCGGCCGCACCGATCTCGCCGAGGAAGTCCTTCAGGAGTCGCTTCTGCGTATCTGGCGGTCGGCGCACCAGTACGATCCGGCCAAGGGACCGGCCTACGCCTGGTTAGTCACGGTCGTCCGCAACCGCGCCCTGTCGGCGAAGGTGAAGCTGCAGCGGTTGGAACATGGGCGCGACGAACTCGATGCCGAGAAGCTCGTTTTCGACGGCCCCGATCCGGCGGCCCAGGCAATGCGCAGCGAAGAGGCGCGGCGTGTCAATTCGTGTTTGGCGAATCTGCCGCTCAATCATCGCAAGTCGGTCGCGCTGGTCTACTTCGAAGGCCTTACCCATCAGGAACTGGCGCAACGGCTCGATGTCCGGCTGGGGACGGCGAAAAGCTGGGTAAGACGAGGCCTCACCCAGATGGGCCAGTGTCTCGGCAACCAAGCCGATGCCGACTGGCGCGCGAGCGTGGCGGCTGAATATGCCGTCGGCGCCCTGCAGGGTACGGCGCGTCGCGGGTTCGAGCGCCGTCGCGAGCGGGACGCCCGTTTCTGCCGGGCGGCGGATCTGTGGGAGAGGCAGCTCGCGATGCTGACGGAATTTCTGCCCGACAGCGGACCGGCGCCTGCCCATGTCTGGACACGCATCGAGCAAAGGATCGCGCGTGACCGTATCGCTTTTTCCCGGCCGCTGTTCTGGCAGATGGCGACGGGTGCTCTCACGGCCGTCATCCTGGCACTGATCGCTGTCGTTCTCGCCGAGGGCGAGAGGTAGGCAACGACCTAGAGTGACGCCGGGCGGCGCGCAAAGACGAGTGCAAGGACGAGGCTTGTGATCGCAAGGCCGGCGCCCTGGCGCAACCGCCGGAGCAGAGACCGCCGGGCGACGGCCATCGAGCGCGCCCGCGACGCCACGACGACGACCGCGACATCAACCGCGATGCTGAGGATCGTCTAGACCAGTCCGAGCAGCAGGAACTGCTACCATACCGGGCCGGCCACAGGGTCGACGAACTGGAGCAGGAAGGCCAGGAAGAATGCTGCGGTCTTGGGATTGAGCGCTTCGACGACGATGCCTTCGCGGAAGGCGCGCCGCGCGCCGGCCGGTTCGGCGCGCATGTAGATGGCGATCCGCGCTTCGCGCACCGTCTTGATGCCCAGCCAGACGAGGTAGGTCGCGCCGGCGATCTTCAGAAGTGCGAAAGCCTCGGCGCTGGCCAACACGAGCGCCGAGACCCCGACCGCGCCTGCGGTGATGCGGACGAGACCGCCCAGCCCGGTGCCGAAGCTCGATGCCAGCCCTTCCTTGCGGCCACCGGCCAAGGTACGCGCGGCGACATAGAAGATGCCCGGCCCCGGCGAGACCGCGATTGCGAGGGCCGCGAGGAAGAACAGGACGAAATTGGCGGGGTCTATCGACTAGGCGAGGGGTTCCGGCTCGCCTGGTGGCAACGGCATCTCGAAGACATTGAGCGTCATCGATACCAGCATGTAGTAGCCGCAGACGCCGACCAGGTCGACGACACCCTGCTCGCCGAAGGCCTCAACGGCGCGTTTGTAGTTGGGGGTCGCGACGCGGTTTGTGTCGAGATATTCGGTGACGAAGTCATAGACTACGCGTTCGACGTCGCGCGTGAACGGCGGCGTGGCGCGTGTCCGCACGGCCTCGACGATGGCGGGAGCCAGGCCGGCTTCCAGGGCGAGCCTGGCGTGGGCATAAAACTCGAATTGTGCCTTGAAGTGCCGGCCGACGAGGCAGATCGCGAGTTCGGCAAGGTCCTTCGGCAGTGAACTGTTGAAGCGGCAGTACTCACCGAGCTTTTGAGCGCGGTCGGCCAGCCCTGGGCTGCGCAGCCACGGGTCGAATGGCCCGCGCAGGCCGCCGCGCGGGCCTGCGACGATGGCATCGGCGACCTTTTTCTGTTCGGGCGTAAGCTTTTGAAGATCAAGCGGGGCCAGACGTGGCATGAAGGACGACTCCTCGGACTTTGAGCAGGGGGATTCAGGAGGGGAACTAGAGCGGACAGCCGGCGTCGCCGACGCGGTTCTTGTCGGCATTGTCGAAGATGTTGTTGATCATTGCTTCGCCGGCACGCTGGGCGATGTCGGCTTGCGTCCGGCAGGAGGCCGTAGCGCTCCACAGCACCTTGCCCGTATCGACGGAATAGAGCGACAGCGAGACGCGCAGTGTCGGTCCTGCGGTCGAAGGTGTGCGGCTGGTGTTGCGGCCGATCGGGTTCGCCGGCACCGGCAGAAAGGGGTTCGATCCCGGTTCGGCGTAGGCCGGCCGCTCGCCGAGCTCGCCATAACCGCGGCTGTTGCCGCCCTGCAGATCGAAATAGCTCACATCCAGGCGCATGACGTTGCTTCCGCTGAAGCCCACTGCGTTGCCGCGCTGCGACAGTCGGACCATGACCTGCCGGCGCAGCTCGCGCCCCAGCTTCGTATCGGCGCCGAGTTGCACCGCAGTCTTGGTCTTGGGAATTGGCTGCCAGGCCTTGATCTCCAACTCGCCGAGTTTGGGCCCGGTGCCAATGCTGCCGTAGCCCTGCGCGGAGGCGGGCCCTGCGGGCGAGACCGCCCATAGGGCGATGAGAGCGGCGATGATTCGCATGCGTGGTCCTCCTAGGCCGTCCGTTTCTGCCAGCCCGGTTCGTCCCGGTCGAGCAGGCGCTTGAGCGACTCGAAATGCAGGAAAGCCTGCTGAGCTTCGCCCGCAATTTGTCTTGCCGTATGCTCGGCCATCGCCTCGTCGATATTGTGCAAATCCCGGCCAGTCTGCATGGCCAGCACCTGTACCATCGCTGCGCGCTCAAGATAGTAGAGATCGTCGTAGGTCTGCGCGACGGTCGGACCCGAGACGATCACGCCGTGGTTTCGCAGGAACAGGATGTCCTTGTCGCCCATGGCGCGGCACATGCGCTCGCCTTCGTCATTTGACAGCGCCACGCCACCGTATTTGTCGTCGTAGGCGATGCGGCCCCAGTAGCGGAAGGCGTTCTGCGTGCACATTTCGATCTTGCCGTCCTTGATCGAGGTCAGCGCCGTCGCATAGGGCATATGGGTGTGCAAGACGACCTTGGCGCGCGGGTTGCCGGCGTGGATACGCGCATGGATGTAGAATGCGGTCGGCTCGACGGGATACTTGCCGTCGACGATGTTGCCCTCACCGTCCGCCATGACGATATCGGATGGCGTGATCTCCGACCAGTGCAGGCCCTGCGGATTGACCAGGAACAGCTCTTCGCGACCAGGCACGGTCATGCTGAAGTGGTTGCAGACGCCCTCGTTCAGGCCGTGCCGTGCGGCTGCGCGTAGGGCCGTTGTCAGGTCGATTCGCGCCTGGGTTACGGGGTCATTGACCAACATTGAAGGGGCTCCGTCGGAGAATGCTGTTGCGGTTTGTGATGATGCTGCCAAGCCTATGCTGCGGCCAAGTGAAATCGCTGTCTCCCGGGGCCGCCCAATGAATGTGCTGTTCGGTTCACCGCTGGGCGCGCTGTTCGCCAAGCCTTGGGTCGATCAGGCGGGACTCTTCGGGTTGCGCCGTTGGTATTGGCCGTTGTCGCGCTTGTGGGCGGCCGCCAATGTCGCGGGCGAGGACGCCTCTAGGTTCCGTGATGAGATCGGTGCGGTTCTGCCGGCTTTCTGGTCGGCACGCCGGCTGCGTACCGTGCTGGGCCACAATGCTCGGATGCACCTTGAGGCCGAGGTGGCCCGGCGGGTGTGGGAGACGGCGATCTTCGGCGATTCCGCCGCCAATGCCGATCCCGGCCAACTCGACCGGCGCCGTCGAATGGCTGCGACCCGCCATTTGGTGACTCGTGGCCGGTTCTATCCTTTGCTGTTTTCGAGCCGTCCACCGCCGGTGCGCTGGCGAATCGACCGGCCAGATCAGGTCGAGCGCGAGCTTGGCCCGATGATCGCTGATCCCGCGAGTTTATACGTAGCGCCGATCGATACCAGAACCGTCGCGGTGTCCCGCCCGTTTGTGCGCAAAGGTATGCGGGAGTATTGGCTGCGTGCACCCACGCCGGCGCCGCGACTGCAGGGCCGGCCGGGTAGTGAGATCCTCTATGCCCGCGTCGTCGAGCCAGTGGACGGGGCGATTAAAGAAACCCTGATCATTGGCAGCGGCCTTGGCTTGGAGTTCGAACTCCTGTCGGTGGCACGCGATGCTGATGCTCGTCTGGCGGCCATGGGCTGGCGGGTGGTCGAGCCGATCTCGCCCTATCACGGCCTGCGGGCAATGCCGGGCTACTATGGCGGTGAGCCGTTCTTCGCCGCTGGGCCAACGAGCGCGATGGATCTTGTTGCAGGCCAGACGGTCGAATCGGCGTTGCTTGTCGCCTGGAGCCGTGCCCGCTTCGGCGGCAAGGTGGCATTGGCCGGGATTTCGATGACGTCATTCGTGGCGCAACAGGCGGCGAGCTACTGCCATCTCTGGCCGGCCGGGGCGCAGCCCGACGCTGTGATGCTGATCAGCCATTCGGGACGCATCGAGGACGTGATCTTTGGCGGCACGCTCGCCGCCATGCTGGGCCTCGATCTTGCGTTGGCCGGCGCTGGCTGGTCACGCACCGCGCTGGCGCGCCTGTCGCGGATCGTCGATCCAGCGGCAGTGCCCGCCGTGCCGCCCTCGCACATCGTGTCGGTGCTCGGCGAGACCGATCGCTGGTTGCCCTACGATGGCGGGCTGGACGTAGCGCGACGGTGGGGTCTGCCCGAGGCTAATGTTTTCAGTTACCGGCTCGGGCATCTCGGAATGCCGGTCCAGTTGAGCCGCGACGCCGCGCCGTTCGTGCGGCTCAAACAGATACTGGCCCGGTAATCTTGTTCAGGGAAATCTCGCGAACCAGCTTGGTGCGCACGGCGCGGCTGAAATGGTCGAAATTGTCGGCCACGATCATGAATGATCCCGGGCCGCCGATGACGTTTTCCTCGTAGTACTTGTCGAGCGTAAGATCGGGCGGCCGGCCGAAGTTGGTGCGGTTCATCATCACTGGCAGGCCGTTGATGACGATGCCTTGTGCCACCAGCCTGTCGCGGATCAGTTCGGCCGGCGGGCCGTCGTTGGTCCGGCCGTCGCCCGAGATGTCAATGACGTGCCGCTTCGACGTGAAGCTCGAGGCCTCGAAACGTTGGGCGGCGTGAGTAAGGGCGGCACCGACTGCGGTCCAGCTCTGCGACAGGCGTGGCGCTTCGGCGAGCTTGTCGGCAAAGCGGCGCACGGCGGCGGCGCTGTCGACCAGAGTCCAGTCGATCACGATGACCTGGTACTGTGTGCCGGCCCATTCGGTGTAGCAAAGCGCAATGCGCCTGTGCTCGCCCGACAGGATCGCATCGATGACGCGATCGTTCGTAAGGGCTTCGATGTAGCCGCGTCGCTGGAGTTCGGCTTCGACCTCGTCGATCGATCGCGATACGTCGACCGCCAGAACGAGGTGCAGGTCGACCGGCGTTTCAGCTCTGACGGACCTCGCCGTGGCCATCGCTGCCAGGGAGCCTAAAAGAGCTGATCGTCGCATCATGTGCGCCTCCTGCCGAAGGCGGCAAGCATAGCACCGGCGTGCCGGCGGCAAACAAAAACGCCGGAGGAAAACCTCCGGCGTTTCGGTCGACCAGTGTTTGCGGTCTATTGATCGTCGTCGAAGCCGCGTTTGCGGGGTTCGTAGTCGCGATCGCGCCGGCGATCCGGCGCAGCGTCGCGCCGCGGCCGCTGAGGTCGGCTGATGGTTTCGCCGCTGCCGTCAGGAATGGCGCCGGGGGCCGGCGGAGCGCCGGAGAAATCGGCGCGCCGGTCACGCATCGGGCCACCGTCGCTCGGACCGGACGGAGCGCTGCGGTAACCACCGCCACCGCCACCGCCACCGCCGCCTGCACCGCCTCCGCCGCGATAACCACCGCCACCACCACCGTAGCCGCCGCCGCCGCCGTCACGGCCACCGCCACCATCCCGGCCGCCGCCACCGCCGCCGTAAGGCGGACGTGGGCCGCGAGGCCGGAAGCCGCCGCCATCGCGACCGCCGCCACCGCCACCGCCACCACCAAATCCACCACCGCCGCCGCCGCCGCCGGGCTGGCGCTCGACGGCTTCACGAACGGCGATCGAGCGGCCATCGAGCAGGGCGCCGTTCATGGCCTGCATGGCCGTGGCGCCCTGATCATCGGTTTCCATTTCGAGGAAGGCGAAGCCGCGGCTGCGGCCGGTCTCGCGATCCGCGATTACTTTCGACGAAGTGACGGTCCCGAACTGCGAGAACGCTTCGGACAGGCGCTCGGACGTGACCGAGTAGGGCAGGTTGCCCACAAACAATTTGCGACTCATTCAAGGCTCTGTGCTGGAGGAAGGAACGAGCGGAGTCCGGCGCGCGCTTGCTGGACCACTGTGTCCAAGCGTTTGGCTGATCTTTGACGGATGACCAAGAATCTCACGACGAACTTTGACCGGTATCGCGCTCCGCGACTGTGCCGAGACTCGTAATGATACTCATCGGCCGGTGTCGCAATGCCGCACTTATGCGCTGATTCAGCGTCTGAGTCCACCTGTCGCGCCGGGGGTTGAGATCGTGCGGGGCAGGTCACACAATCGAATTCGAAACGGAAGGGACGTCATGATCGTCGACCATCGCACCTACGAACTACATCCGGGCAGGCTGCGCGAATTTCTTGCGCTTTACGAAAAAGAGGGCCTGCCGCTCCAAAAAAAGCATCTTGGCAATCTCGTCTGTTTTTTTACCACCGAGGTCGGCAATGTGAATGAGATCGTGCATATCTGGGGCTACGACGACCTCGCCGACCGCACCAAGCGGCGGGCGGCGATGGCCGCGGACCCGGCCTGGCAGGCCTATTTGCAGAAGAGCCGAGATTTTTTGAAACACATGAACAACAAGATATTGGTGCCGACGGCCTTCTCACCCACGAAGTAAGGGAACGAACATGGTAACCGAATACCCGCGCCGCAGCGGCGCGCAGGTTCTGATCGATCAACTGCGCATTCATGGAACCGACACCATCTTCGGCGTCCCCGGCGAGAGCTATCTCGCGGCGCTGGACGCTCTCTACGCGCAACGCAACTCGATCCGCTACGTCGTCTGCCGCCAGGAAGGCGGGGCGTCCTACATGGCCGAGGCCTACGGCAAGCTCACCGGAAAGCCCGGCGTGTGCTTCGTGACCCGCGGGCCGGGCGCCACGAATGCTGCGGTGGGAATGCATACCGGCTTCCAGGATTCGACGCCCATGATCCTGCTGATCGGCCAGGTGGCGCGCGAGACCACCGACCGCGAGGCGTTCCAGGAGATCGACTATCGCCGCATGTACGGCCAGATGGCCAAGTGGGTGACCCAGATCGAGGATGCCCGCCGTATCCCCGAGTTGCTGAGCCAGGCATTTCACACCGCGCTGAACGGGCGTCCCGGTCCGGTCGTGGTGGTTCTGCCGGAGGACATGCTGACCGACGAGGTCGAAGTGGCGGATGCCGGTCCCTACCGGATCGCGCGCGGCGCGCCGGCGCCGGCCGACATGGCGAGCCTGCGCGAGCTTCTCGCAGCCTCCAAACAGCCGCTTCTCATTCTGGGCGGCGGCGGCTGGAACGCCGAGGCCTGCGCCGACATCAGGGCATTCGCCGAGGCCAATCACCTGCCGGTCACCACGGCGTTCCGCAACCAGGACCTGATCGACAATCGCCACGCCAACTTCGTCGGCGATCTCGGGTTGGGCGTGAATCCGCCGCTCGGCAAGCGCATCAAGGAAAGCGATCTCATCATTGCCGTCGGCCCGCGGCTGGGCGAGGCGACGACCGGCGGCTACACCATGTTCGACCTGCCGGTGCCGGCGCAGAAGATGGTGCACGTCCATGCCGGGGCCGAGGAACTGGGCCGCATCTATCAGGCGACGCTGCCGATCAACAGCGGCATGGCCCATTTCGCAGCGGCGGCCAGAGCGATGAAGCCGGTCGATGCCTCGGCCTGGAAAGACAAGGTAGCGATCGCGCGTGCCGACTATCTGAAGAACATCGAGCCCGTGGCGCAGCCGGGCTTGGCTGACCTCGCCGCCATCGTCGGCTGGCTGAACACGCGCCTGCCCGACGACGTGATCGTCACCAACGGCGCCGGCAACTACGCGGGCTTCGTCCATCGCTTTTTCCAGTACCGCGGCTTTCGCACGCAACTGGCGCCGACCAATGGCTCGATGGGTTACGGCGTGCCATCGGCGGTGGCGGCGAAGGTTGCGGCTCCCGGCCGCATGGTCGTATCGTTCTCGGGCGACGGCTGCTTCATGATGAACGGCCAGGAGTTCGCGACCGCCGTGCAGCACGGCGCCAATGTCGTGTTCATTGTCGTCGACAACGGCATGTACGGCACCATCCGCATGCACCAGGAGCGCGACTATCCGACCCGCGTGCACGGCACCGAACTCAAGAACCCAGACTTCGCCGCCTATGCCCGCGCCTTCGGCGGCCACGGCGAGACGGTCGAGAAGACTGCAGACTTCGCCGCCGCCTTCGAACGTTGCGTCGCGGTCGGCAAACCTTCGATCATCCACGTCAAGACCGACGCCGAGGCCATCACCTCGCGCATTACGCTTACCAAGCTGCGCGAGCAGTCGCTGGCAAAGAAGCACTGAGGTGTGAAAACGGACCCGGCCGGCGGCCTTGCGCCGGTCGGGCTTCGGCTATATAAGCAGCCTCCGTGGAGATTTGAGCCGACCGGCTTGCGACCACGTTAAACATCGCTAAAAGGTCGGAGGTGCTCGCAAAAGCCCCCGTCCTTCCAGGTCGGGGGCTTTTTCGTTGCGCGCTTTTTCCCGAGAGGAGGGCGCGGACGTGGGGAGAGGACTATGGACGGATCGATTCCGAACAAGAAGGCACCGCCGGATATCGCAAACTGGCGCCCGCAGACGCGGGCGGTGCGCGGCGGCCAGATCCGCAGCAATTTCGACGAGACGTCGGAGGCGCTGTTTCTGACGTCGGGCTACGCCTATTCGAGCGCCGAGGAGGCCGAGGCGACGTTCAAGGGCGAGAGCGGCCACTACCAGTATTCGCGCTTCGGCAATCCCACCGTCACCATGTTTGAGAACCGGCTGGCTGCGCTCGAAGGCGCGGAGGCCTGCCGCGCCACCTCGACCGGCATGTCGGCGGTTTTCTTCTCGCTGCTGGCCCTGCTCAAGTCCGGTGATCGCATCGTGGCGGCGCGCCAGCTCTTCGGCTCCTGCCACTACATCGTGGCCGACCTCTTGCCCAAGTACGGCATCCAGGGCGAATTCGTCGATGGCGGCGATCTTGCCCAATGGGAGAAGGCGCTCAGCAAGCCCACCCAGGCGGTGCTGTTCGAATCGCCGTCCAACCCGATGCTCGACATCGTCGACATCAGGGCGGTGTGCGATCTCGCGCATAAGGCCGGCGCCAAGGTCGTGCTCGATAACGCCTTCGCCACGCCGATGCTGCAGCGGCCGCTCGAATGGGGCGCCGACATCGTCGTCCATTCCGCCACCAAGTATATCGACGGCCAGGGCCGCACGCTGGGCGGCGCCGTGCTGGGCTCCAAGGAGTTCATTCTGGAGAAGCTGCAGCCGATCATCCGCAACACCGGCCCCTCGCTCAGCCCATTCAACGCCTGGGTGCTGGTGAAAGGCCTCGAAACACTTGGGCTGCGGATCGACCGCCATTGCGCCAACGCCGCCCGCGTGGCCGACGCGCTCGCCGGCCACCCTGCCGTCGGGCGCGTGCTCTATCCCGGCCGCAGCGATCACCCCCAGCACAAGCTCGCCATGAAGCAGATGTCGGGCGCGGGCGGCGTCGTCACCTTCGACCTCAAGGCCGGCAAATGGGCGGCCTTCGAGACGCTGAACCGCCTGCAGCTCGTCGACATTTCCAACAACCTGGGCGATGCCAAGAGCCTGGTCACCCACCCTGCGACCACGACCCACATGCGCATCGGTGCCGAGGAGCGCGCCCGGCTCGGCATCAACGACGGCACGGTGCGCATCTCGGTCGGTCTGGAAGATGCCGAG
>ERZ890510.42-NODE-42-length-103432-cov-7.870464_pt1 | contig 103432 bp, 96 predicted proteins | sample MGYA00521265_ERZ890510 | MGnify/ENA primary metagenome ERZ890510 (study PRJEB32303, sample SAMEA104408624) | aquatic metagenome | biome: Brackish water; feature: Chemocline; material: water | place: Baltic Sea | collected 2014-10-26T21:54:00 | depth 110 m ... | reverse complement strand
AAGCTGCTATAGCCAACCTTGCCAAACCCAATATTCGAGCGGCCATTTACAGCGTTATTCGAATTTTAAATCGAGAGCGTAATGATTTGCGGGGCGAAATGCTGATTCGCCTGTTGATGAATGTTCGATCGAAGCTGTCTACTTAATAACTGCGACTACATTGAATGGGTCTGCATCACTTTCATCCCACCGCCTCGAGTACTCGATTTTGAAAGGCGGTAGACAAATTTGAGCATAATGTAACGGCCCAGGGAATTGATCCGCTCTTCTTGAATGGAGTTGCCCACGTTCGAGAAGTTGATTCCTTGGTTTTTGTCCAACAGATCCAGCCCCACAATTTGAAGATCAGCACGCTGATTCAATAATGTTTTGGAAATCGTGGCCTGCCACAACGGTATGTTGGTTGACGATCCCGAAAGCTGCTGCGTGTAAACCCTATAATCTAGGGAAGTAGAAATTTCCCAAGTCTCACCGATGTAATAACTCAGATTGGCATTATAGCTTCTATTGACATAATTCTGATTCTGGTTTCTGTTAAGCGAATACTTTACATCGTTAAACGTGTATTGCGCACCTACTCGGATATCAAAAATGTCTTTCGTGCGATTTTCCAAGGTTAAATCGACTGTATTGCGCAAAATATCTGAACTATTTTCTACTGAATTGATAAACTCAATGCCTTTCGAAAGGGTTGCGCTGTTCGAAATATTAAACTTCATTCCCAGCTTCCGAATCGGGGCGCCAAAATGCACCGAGCCATTAAACGACCAATAACCATCAGTATTGACCGACGTAATTTCCTGGCGCAGTTGGCTGTCTATCGTGCGTGAACGTGCAATTTTGTTCTCTGTATAGTTGGCGCTTACGTAGGCAAATAAGTTGACAAACGTGAATTGATCAAAGTAATGGTAATTCAAATTCGCGTTGTGGCGATACTCAGGTATTAACTCAGGATTGCCGTAATACACGTTTAGCGGATCACTGTTGTCCGGGAAGGGCTGAAGCTCCGTCATCGAAGGCTCCCTTGTAGAAGCATTGTATCGAAGAAAAAGACTCATTCCGTCCTTAATCGAATAGCGGACGTTTGCTGATGGAAGGACGTTAGTATAGCCGTTCTTGATCTCGGTATTGTGGTCCGCGATCTTGCCGTCGAGTGAAGACTCCTGAACATCAACACCAATGCCCATATATACTTTTTCCCAATTCTGGGTAAAATTTAAACCGCCCTTGTAGTACGTATACGTCCGGTCTAACCCTGAGCTAAGGAGAGCGTTTAACGTGCGACCACCATTGAGTAAATCAAAAACCGTTTTGTCCTGATCTTCGTTGATGGAACGTCGTTCTCCTCGAAGTTCGATCAATCGTCCATTTCCCAAAGGTTCGCTTAGGGACAATTTTTGGGTCTGCGTCAACGTGTTCCCTAGGCTTGATTGATATTGAATAATTTCATCGTACGTAGCGACGTCTCCGGGCATAAACAATCCGGTGGTCGAATTTAGATCTCCGGTCGTTTCCGAGTCATTTAGATCTGCTCTGGCATCGACCACGAGGCTTCTTCCATTCTCATTGAGTCTTTTGCGGTACGTCAAGGATGCGTCGCCGCCCAACCTGTCACCGTTTGAGGAATAATCAGTCTGGCTGCTGTTTAGAATACTACCACTTCCGCCTGAAGTCTCCCTGAATCCAATATTTGACAGCGAAGATGTGCTAGCCGTCAAATTGGACCTAAGCTGTAAATCGTGCCCTTTTTTCCAGGTGTACTTGACGTTTAAGTTTCCACGATGAGTCAGATTATCGCTAATTTGATTGCTGTTCTGAAGCGAAGACGAAGTTAGGGATGAGCCAAGAACCTGCTGCTGTTGGACGTTTCTATCCTGTTCGTTTTCGATATTGGAAACAAAATAACTTGAGCGAATGGACACTTTTGATCCGAAGTCACGGCTTGCATTTAACCCCAGCGAAAGCGTATTAGAAAATCCATCAGAAAGATTGGTCCCAATTTGTGGGCCACCTCCCCCCATGCTAAACGATCCACTACCCATTCCACCTACAAAATTGATGTAGTCCCCAAAGGAGAAACCTTGGCGATTGATATTGTTAAGGTTTCCAAGAAACGAAAGCTGCGTTGTGCTGCTAAATCGGTTCACGGATGCCTGACCGTCATATCGGCCCTCAGCACTATATCCCCCACTCATGTTGCCAAAGTAGCCTTGTTTATGGTCTTCCTTGAGCTCAAGGTTAATTGTCTTCTCCTCAGCGCCATCCTCAACTCCGGTAAACTCGGCCATGTCCGAGCGCTTGTCATAGACCTGAACCTTACTTATGGCTTCTGCGGTGAGATTTTTTGTTGCCACCTTGTAGTCATTTCCAAAAAACTCTTTCCCGTCTACTAGCACGTTTTGGACATCTTTTCCCTGCGCTTTGATAGTTCCATCTTCAGCCACTTCAACCCCAGGTAGGCGACGAAGCAAATCTTCCACAACTGCATTGGGCCTAACACCGAACGCCGCTGCGTTGAATTCCAACGTGTCACCCTTAAAAACCATAGGGATATGCTCTGAGCTTACGATCAATTCACCCATCTCACCGACGGATTCTTCCAATTTGATTTGACCAGCATCAAAACTGGCAGCAGTAAGATCAAAGTTTTTGCGGTACGTCTGAAATCCAACGTACGTGACTTGGAGGATATATTTTCCTTCAGGTACGCGCTTAATCGAAAAGGAACCGTTTGCCGCAGTAGTCCCAAATTTTGTTAAAATGGAGTCGGCTTGGGTTAATGCAACAACTGTTGCGCCACGAAGCCCAACGCCCAGAGAATCGGTAACCGAACCTGTCACATCAAATCGGTTAGACTGAGCTGAAACCTGATAGCTTGAAGCGGTCAATACGAAGACAGATGCACAAAAGACTAAACGGCGAAACTGTCGTTGAAGAAAAATAAACATATTAAACCAAAAATGGGGATGTAAAAAAGGGTGGGCTTTTGCCCATCGAGCTTGAGCTAGTGCCTCATTATGTGGACGGCACCACCACTTCTGCCACCGAATTGAGCTTTCATTTCTTTAGTTTTCTCTTCGACAACTTTTTCGAATTCCGCGCGGGAGATTTTTTTCCCTTCCTTCGGTGCTTTGATACCGTTTTCTCCTACACCTTCCAGACTAATTGTTGTAGCTGCATATTGAATTTTACCATCGTCAATACTCAATACCAGTATCATTCCCGGTAATCCGGTAAAAAGTTCAGGACCTGCTGAAACTGGAATTTCTGGGCTAAACCAAGCATCGATAGTAGTAGAGTCGCGAATCGCGGTCGCTCTTTGAACTGAATATCCGAGATATTCGCTCTGCTCTCCCGTCATTTTCCAGGCATACGTTGGCTGATCTCCTCCTATTAAAAAGGTTCGGCCCATGAAATCACGTTTTTCGGTAACAGTACCTTCTTCGAGATTCATGTAGGTCTCATTTTCTGCTGTCTGCCCCCGTGCCATGGAAATAAACATTTCGCCTCTACCCGATCGAACTTCATTGTCTTTTTTCGACTCGTCTTGGGGTGCCGCCTTCATCAACGATTCCATCTCATTGAAATACAAGATCATCGAACTTTTCGACTCGGCCGGGATCTGCGCCCTCATAGATTCCATCTCAGGGGGAAGGTCTATTTCAATTTTTACGATTTGTTCGTAGGTAACCATGCCAGACTGCCCAAAAGCAGCTATTGGGGTGAGGGCGACGAGTAGCAGTAGTAGTTTTTTCATGATGTCAGTTAGACGATGTGACGAGACTTTCAATTCCATTTAGGAGCAAAATCAAAGCCTTTATGGGATGAAAACGACGGCCTAACTCAATTATTGTCTTTAGGCTCCGAAAAGAATCGTACCGTTTATACTGTGCGGACCCAATTTGGGGTTCAACATAACCTCAAGTTCACAATTCAGTGCGGGCTGAACCCGCAAATCTTATGTCTTTTTTTCAAGCATCGCGGCGGACCCAGTTATTGGTTTACCGAAAGGGACTGCAATCGTCCCAAAATATATGATTCATAGCCATATCGATGAGGTTTTTCCATTTGCTGAGGTAGAACGTGATGTACACCTATCGTATTCGCGCCGGTAGATAATTTTTCTCACACGGCCATTTCAAGTTATACTCCCGCTTTAAAAGGGTCAGAACTGTGGTTGAAAGGAATTTTGGATGGAACGATTAAATCCAACTAATATTCGCCGTCGATTGATTCCCTTCCTTATATATTACAGGGCCTTATATATTAGAGGGCCTTATATATTACGGGGCCATCTATATTGGAGGGCCTTATTTATTAAAAGGTCTTCGTGTGTATTAGATTTTCAATTACAAACTCACAGCTGCAGCTATGTCCGACCGTATTACACTTACTTTTCCTGACGGCTCAACCCGCGAATTCGATCGCGGTGTGACAGGAAATGAGGTTGCCTCAAGCATTTCGGAGGGGCTAGCTCGAATGGCTGTTGCCATTGGGGTCGACGGTGCAACTCGAGATCTGTCTCGTGCAATAGAAGAAAACAGCAGTATTCAAATTTTTACAATGCGGGATGCCGAAGGTCAGGCGACGTATTGGCACTCTTCTGCCCACCTAATGGCAGAAGCGTTAGAATCTCTATATCCAGGTGTAAAGTTTGGGATAGGCCCTGCTATTGAAAAAGGCTTCTACTACGATGTAGACCTTGGGGATCGAACCATTGGCACGGAAGACCTCGGAGCCATTGAAAAAAAAATGGCCGAGTTGGCTAAGCAAAATTCCAACTACGTACGTAAGGAAGTGAGCAAGGCGGATGCCATTGCCTATTTCACCGAGAAACAAGACGAGTACAAGCTTGAGCTCTTGGAGGACTTGGAAGATGGAACGATTACGTTCTATTCCCAAGGCGAATTCACTGACCTATGCCGCGGGCCGCATGTGCCTTCGACTGGCTCGATGAAGTATACCAAACTTCTCAACATCGCTGGCGCATACTGGCGCGGAGATCAGTCTCGCAACCAACTCACCCGGTTGTACGGAATTACGTTTGCGAAGAAGAAAGAACTGGACGACTATCTGGAGTTGCTTGAATTGGCTCGTCAAAGAGACCACCGAAAGCTGGGAAAGGAACTCGAACTGTTCACGTTTTCCAATTTGGTAGGTCCTGGTCTTCCGTTGTGGTTGCCGAAAGGCGCTCGCTTACGGGACTTATTGTCTGAATTCTTGAAACAAGAACAACTAAAGAGTGGCTACGAACCGGTGGTCACCCCTCATATTGCAAGGCTTGAGCTGTTCAAAATAAGTGGCCACTACCCCTATTATAGTGACTCTCAGTTTCCACCCATGATGGAAGACGTGGAGAAAGATGAAGGCTACCTGCTCAAGCCCATGAACTGCCCTCATCACACCCAGATCTACAACGATAGACCTAGATCGTACCGTGAACTACCCGTTCGATATGCAGAATTCGGTACGGTTTATCGCTACGAACAATCGGGCGAATTGGGCGGTTTGACTAGAGTGCGAGGTTTTACTCAAGACGATGCGCATATTTTTTGTATGCCAAGTCAGGTAAAAGAGGAGTTCAAGAATGTGATCGCTCTCACATTGAAGGTCCTTTCTGCCCTTTCATTTACTGATTTCAAAGCACAAATCTCTCTCCGAGACCCAGCAAATACTGAAAAATATATTGGGGAAGACGCCGCATGGGATGCAGCCGAACAAGCAATCCGGGAAGCGGCTTCAGAAATGGGATTAGAAGCCATTGAAGAACAGGGCGAGGCTGCATTTTATGGCCCGAAACTAGATTTCATGGTTAAGGACGCCCTTGGCCGCGAATGGCAGCTTGGCACCGTGCAGCTCGATTATAATCTCCCAGAAAGGTTTGATCTTACATATATCGGTGACGACAATCAAAAACATCGACCTGTAATGATCCATAGGGCCCCATTTGGTTCTCTCGAACGCTTTATTGGTGTTCTGATTGAACATTGTGGAGGAAACTTCCCTGCCTGGTTGGCCCCGGTCCAAGTTCAAGTTCTTCCGGTCGGACAATCGTTCAATGACTATGCGGCCAAAATAACTCAAGAATTAAAAAATGAGGGCTTGAGAGCAGAATGCGACCTGAGGCATGAAAAAGTAGGCTATAAGATCCGTTCTGCGGAAATGCAGAAAGTCCCATTTATGCTCGTGATTGGAGAGCGAGAAATGGAGTCTGACACTGTTTCGGTGCGCCGCCATGGAGACGGAGATCAGGGATCTCTCAGCCTGGCTGAGTTTATTGCCTCTGCAAAAGTTGAAATAAAAAAGGCAACTGGTGCCAATTAGTTGATTTCATCCCCTTCTGTTCGATATCCTTGTTATAGGTTGAATCATAATTGCATTTTTGTGGTTCTACACACGTTCTAGAATTTTATCGTCCATCATCGCTAATAGACCCTTAAATAGTCATCGCAAAAACAACAATTCGAATGAACGACCGGATCCGGGCTACAGAAGTCCGCGTGGTCGATCCAAAAGGCAACCACGGATTATATCCGACTGAAGTTGCCATCCAAATGGCAGAAGAACAGGAATTGGACCTGGTAGAAATCTCGCCTAATGCTGTACCTCCGGTTTGCAAAATCATGGATTTTGGAAAATTTCGGTACGAACAGCAGAAAAAGGAAAAAGAAGCCAAAAAAAAGCAGCACACTATTGAAATGAAGGAAATCAGGTTCCGCCCCCATACGGATACCCATGATTTCGACTTCAAAACAAAACATGCGCACGCTTTTTTAACAGCAGGACACAAAGTAAGGGCGTACGTCCAGTTCCGCGGTAGAGACATCATCTATAAAGATCACGGAATGGATGTTTTGGTACGGTTTATCTCTGAACTCGAAGACGTTTGCAAGATAGATCAAGCCCCGAAAATGGAAGGTCGTCGTATGACCACCATCTTAAGTTCGACTATGAAGAAGCCGAGTTAACAAGATTTCGTATAGCGTTCTTGTCTGATTCACGGAATTTCCAACAGAAATTGGCCATTTTGTGGGTTAATTATTTTGCAGGATGCGCTCATATTTCGTAGTTTTTGAGGCTCAGCCATTTCCGCAGGCAGTATTCATTGCAAACGGATGATGCATAAGAACAAGTGTAATTGGCCCTCATTTATGTAACTGGCCCTCACGGGGGCCCAAAAAGGCTCCCATTATGCCTAAGATGAAAACGAATAGCGGCGCTAAAAAGCGTTTCACATTGACCGGAACAGGTCGTTTGAAGCGAAAAAAAGCTTTTGCTAGTCACATTCTGACCAAAAAATCCCCAAAAAGGAAACGTAATCTTCGTGGTACCACTTTGGTATCCGCGGTAGATGAGCCACGGATGAGAAAACTCATCAACGGCTAGAAAATTCGCCACCCTCTCAAATAACTGAACAGGGTTTCAAGAGCAATAAAGACTGATAGTATACTATGCCTCGCGCAAAAAATAGAGTAGCCGCCCGTCACCGTCGCAAAGCGATAATGCAGATGGCTAAAGGTTACTGGGGACGTCGTAAAAACGTCTATACAGTAGCAAAAAACGCTGTAGAGAAAGCCCTAACGTATCAATATCGGGATCGTAGAGCACGCAAACGCATGTTCCGCCGTCTTTGGATCACCCGCATAAACGCTGGTGCTCGTCTAAACGGTACAACGTATTCCCAGTTGATGGGCGCTCTTAGAAAAGCTGACGTTCAATTGAACCGTAAAGTATTGGCCGATCTTGCGATGCACGATCCAGGGGCATTTGCAGCGGTTGTTCAGAAATCCGCTTAGTGCATTTTCCAAGACCAACACAATGGCCAGTCAAATGCATTCGTTAGAACGATTTAGCAGCAGCTCTACCCGATAAAATGTTGAAGGTGGTGCTGCTCGGAGAAGTCTGACACGCACGAATTAGAAAGTCCCGCCTCCTTCAACGGTCAGGCGGGATTTTTTTTATAGCTAGGTCAAACAGCCTCAACACCATGAGCGACCCTAAAAACCATTCTGCAGAAGCAGCACTTGCCGCACTCAAAGAGTTGCAGCACGAAATTCAGGAGTCCGTTCTGGACTCCATCGAAGCTGTAGACGAATATCGAATCCGATTTCTGAGTAGGAAACAAGGACAAATAACTGCCCTCCTAAAAAGGATTCCGGAAGTCGCGAACGAGCATAAGAAACATTTCGGCCAAGAAATCAATGCAGCAAAAGCGCTTGTTGAGGCTCGAATTGAATCGGCAACTGTTCAGTTTTCAGCGGGTGAAGAATCTAGTGGACCAGTTCCTGATTTGACCCTTCCGGGCAGAGTAGCTGCAAAAGGAAGCCTTCATCCAATTACCCAAGCGCTTAGACTCATTACTCGAGTTTTTGAGAGTTACGGTTTCGAAGTGGCCGAAGGCCCGGAAATTGAGGATGACTGGCACAACTTTTCGGCCTTAAATTTTCCTCCGGATCATCCTGCTCGCGACATGCAGGATACCTTTTTTATAGAAGCCCCCTCCCATGTACATAGTGGGATATTACTTCGTACGCACACATCACCGGTTCAAATCCGCGTGATGGAAAATAAGAAACCGCCGATACGCGTCATTGTACCTGGCCGGGTATATCGTAACGAGGCAATTTCGTACAAATCGTACTGCCTCTTCCATCAGGTAGAGGGTCTGTACATTGATGAGGGGGTCACCATGGCCAATCTCAAACAAATTATACACGCTTTCGCAAGGACGATGTTTGGGGAGAACGTCAAAATGCGATTTAGACCCAGTTTTTTCCCTTTCACGGAGCCTAGCGCTGAAGTTGACATTTGGTGGGAAGATGCAAATCTCCCCGATGGCGGACGTTGGATGGAAATAATGGGTTGCGGAATGGTAGACCCTAACGTACTGGAAGGTTTAGGGATCGATTCGGAAAAATACACGGGTTACGCGTTTGGAATGGGCATCGAGCGCATATCAATGCTCAGGTTCGGAATCGAAGATATCCGGATTTTATACGAAAACGATGTCCGTTTCCTTGAACAATTTAGCTAGAGATCCTGCCCTTGAAGCTCGGTTCATTAAAATTGCTTTCTGCCAACTGGCGAGCACGCTACGAAAATGATAATTAGTACAAATTGGCTTTCGGACTACATCAACCATGGGCTGTCGGCAAATGAACTCGCCGACCAATTAACCATGTGCGGTTTAGAGGTGGAGTCTGTTGAAAAATTAGGAAGCACCTTTGAAGGTGTCGTGGTTGGTTTAGTAGAATCGAAACGACCTCATCCCAATGCGGATCGGTTATCCGTTTGTATGGTCAACGTGGGCGCAGAACTGCCTCTTCAAATTGTGTGTGGCGCTTCGAACGTGGCCCCCGGGCAACACGTGGCGGTAGCGACCATTGGAACGACCCTACAGCTTCCCACGCGCGAGGACCCTTCTGTAACGGCTCCCGTCGTTATGAAACAAGCAAAAATACGCGGAGAAGAGTCCTCAGGGATGATTTGCGCGTCGGACGAATTAGGCCTGGGGGGCGATCACTCGGGCATTATGGTTTTGGACGAGACTGCTGCCGTGGGCACATCATTTGTTGCCTATTTAAGTGCTCGTGGATCGTCGTTGTCTGATTGCGCTATTGATATTTCCATCACGCCAAATAGACCGGACGCGATAAGCCACCTTGGGATTGCTAGAGATGTTGCTGCGCTTACCGGTGCGGCTGTTGTTCGTCCTAGCGTTGATATTCCGAGCGTTGGTGGTGCCGCGTCAGAACAAGTTAAAATCTCGATTGAGGCACCTGAACTCTGTTCTCGATATACCGGTGTGTTGGTTAAAAACGTTGTAATTCAGGAATCGCCAGAGTGGATGAAGCAACGATTGACGACCATTGGTCTTCGTCCGCGCAATATTATCGTAGACATTACAAATTTCGTGATGTACGAATGTGGTCAACCTTTGCACGCATTCGACTTTGATCAGGTGGCCGGTGGTCAAATCATTGTAAAAGCCACGAAGGGCCTTACAACATTTACCACGCTGGACTCTAAAGAACGAGAATTGCCAAGCGGTACCCTGATGATTTGTGATGGAGAGCGTGAAGTGGCGATTGCCGGAATTATGGGTGGTGAAAACTCTGAGGTCACAGACAAAACCACCAATGTCCTTATTGAGAGCGCTTATTTCGATCCTTCCTCCATTCGACGGACTTCGAAAGCGCTTCAGTTGCAAACGGATGCTTCGTATCGATTTGAGCGCGGAATTGACGCTAAAGGCCAGGCTTGGGCGGCCCTGCGGGCCGCCCAACTTATGGTCGAATTGGCAGGTGGCGAGCTCGTCCATGGCATGGTTGACAACCATCCAGTTCCTCACGTATCGCGCACCGTGAAGGTTAGGGCTTCAAGGGTAGGAAAAATTGTTGGAGTAGAAATTGCTCCCGACGAAATGGTTAGGTTAGTGAAAGCCATCGGATTTGAGGTGAGAGAACTTTCCTCGGAGCCAAAAGAATGGGAAGTTACCGTCCCCTCGTTTCGACCAGACGTTGAACGAGAAATTGACGTGATCGAAGAAATCGCTCGCTTATATGGCTTCGATAACATCCCCGAACCATCACACTCTCGCGTTCCAAACTTCATTCCTAGCGTTTCAAATACCAGATTGCAGCGTGAACGGATTCGAGATGTCTTGGCAGGATCCGGATTTAGGGAAACCTACACCAATTCAATGCTCCCCTCCTCCACCTCTGAAGCTTTCAATTCGAGTTCGCTTCCAGCCGGCAGGTTTAAAGGCGAGGTCGTTCTCACATTAAATCCCATAACCACTGAGATGTCTACATTGAGACCTTCCATGTTACCTGGAATGTTAAAAGTAGTGGGACACAACCAAAACCACGGTCAAACAGCATTGAGACTGTTCGAGTTTGGCCGGGTTCATTCCAAGAAAAAGACCAATCTTTCCCTTGTTGGAGACTACACCGAAATCGAATCCCTCATATTGATCAGCTCGGGAAACTGGTCCGCACAAGGATGGTACGGCGAAGGCCGCGAAGTTGACCTGTTTGACTTAAAAGGAACAATTGAACTGGTTCTAAGCGCCGTCGGATTATCCAATATTAGATTCATCGACTCCAAACCCGATCCACTATTTTCGTTTGGCGTAGATGTGCTGTCCGGAAAAAGATGGATTGGCACTATTGCCAGGGTTTCGAATTCGGCGACAAAACCTTACGATATTCGGTCTTCCACATTGATGGCAGAATTAGATTGGACTGCAATATCCGATATGACAGCCAGCCAATCTCAAGTGCGATACGAAGCCATAAGTCGGTTTCCCGTCGTAGAACGAGATCTTGCAGTGTTGATTGGCCGAGATCAAGCCGTAGGGCCCATTCTTGAGACCATAACCCGCGCAGGACAACCGCTCCTTAAGGCTGTCCAGGTATTTGATTTGTATGAGGGTAAAGGAATCGATCCTTCTAAGAAGAGCGTGGCGTTTGGTTTGAGGTTTGGATCCGATCGAACCCTGCGAGACAACGACGTAGACCGTGCTGTTTCTAAAGTGCTTAAAGCACTTGAAGGTGATTTTGACGCGCAACTTCGTTAGATTGACGCTAAATTAGGACCGGCACCCATTGGAATACGTCCTCGCTTTTCCGGTTATTACATTCAGGAAAACGAAGATGTCAAATTCATCATTCAATTATGGATTCAATCAAACCTGAAGGAACTCCAGAAGAGCTACCAGGCCAGCAATCTATGTTCAAACCTCCTGAGGTTGATCCGAAAGTTGCAGCGTCACGTACTCGCGGTTCCGTCCACCTGAAAGGAACGCGATCGCTAGAAAGCCTTCGTATTCGAATCGATTTGGCTTCGAAAGAATTATACCGGTTGCGGGAAGAAAACCATCAGCTGCACCGCGAAATGGATGCTCTTCGGCAGCGAGGCAATTCGACTTCTGAAGGAGCCTCAGTTACTTTTTCGGAAAAACCTGCCGATTTGCAGGCCAAACTCGAGTCCTATATTCGCGTTGTGAATCGGTACATTGAACAAGAAGAAGCGATTGTAGACGATGAATCTGCGGAAGATGCTTAATTCTAACGGCTCATCACACCTTCATTACGTTCCAATGTGTACTATCTATCTTACGCACATAGTCTGAAAATCTCATTATGGCTGACCACAAACCTTTAAAAGTCCGTTTCCTTGGTAAAGACTATACTCTTCGTGTAACACAGGAAGACGAATTGGCCACGCTCGAAATGGCTGAATACCTCGATTCCAAGATGCGAGCCTTCAAACTGGCGCATCCGGAACAGTCAGATCTGACAGCGGCGGTAATTACAGGTCTCGCGCTAACCGAAGAGCTTTTTGTTGAAAGGTCGTCGACCCTTGACCCCGGAGAGCACATTAACGCCGAACTGAACAAAATGGAACGCAAGCTCTCCCGGGCCTTGCTAGCAAAATAAAGCGGCTAGCAAAATAAAGCGGCTGGCGAAATAAGAGCGGGAAGGTGCCGTCGGCACTAATTTTACCCCAAAGATCTTCACTAATTCTTGTGCCCCCGATTGGTTGCATCGTTATATTGTCAGTGCGCCGTACTCGTGATGGCGCCGGTGCACTGCCCGTCCTGACACAGTAAGAACCTTAATACTTGCTTTGCGGGAGCCACCCTTCAGTCTTGGCCGACAGGCCTCAACCCTTCGGGGTACGCCCTTCCTCGGAAGGATGCAACAGAGGATCTCGAAAGAGGTTGAGCGGCTCCCACCGTGTCGATTGAAAAGGTTCTTCGACACCTCGGGGCGGGTGAGTGCTATTTTTTTGCGCGTTACCTTGTCGATACGAGCCAATAAGGTATGAATTTGGCAGTTTCATCCGGCGGTCGCAATGGTGGAAACACTTGCAAGCCTATTTTGTGAAAACTGAGTTCAGTTGCCAAATACAAATAGTTGGCTTGAATCGCTTCGTTTAGGTCTCCACGAATCCTGTAGAATGATTATGCTGGGAACGATTGGAAAGCTTCTAATTCTTATCGCCATGGTGTCCGGAGTGCTTTCCGGGCTCTCTTTTTTACGTGCTTCGGGGCTAGGAGATGGCGCGACGGAATGGAAACGAATCGGCCGCTATTCTTGGTGGGCGCTTGCTGTTTCGATGCTTACTGCTTTTGGCATATTGGTTTTTCTAAACGTCACGCATCAGTTTCAGTATGCATATACGTACGAGAATACGTCCCTCGAACTACCCCTTGATTACCTAGTCGCAGCCAGTTGGGCTGGACAAGAGGGGTCTTTTCTTCTTTGGATTATTCTGAATGCAGTAGTTGGTTTGTCCGTAATTAAGTGGGCTAGAGAGTACGAAGCGCCCGTAATGGCCATTATAGCGCTTTGTCAGGTGTTTTTGATTTCCATGATCGTAGGTCTTCAATTTGGACCACTGGAAATTGGAGCTTCCCCTTTTGCGACGTTGCTAGAAAAATTTCCAACCGCGCCCATGATTCAGGCGGGAATTATTCCCACGGATGGTCAAGGGCTGAACGATCTGCTTCAAAATTATTGGATGGTCATTCATCCGCCAATTTTATTCTCCGGATTCGCTTCCATGATTGTGCCGTTTGCTTTCGCAATCACCGCGTTGTGGAAACGAAATTACCACGACTGGGTCCGCCCTGCTCTTCCTTGGGCGTTATTTGGCGTCTCAACTTTAGGCATTGGAATTGCATTGGGTGGATATTGGGCCTATATCACGCTTAGTTTTGGCGGCTACTGGGCATGGGATCCAGTTGAGAATTCTTCTATGGTACCATGGCTTATGGGTATCGCTGCAGTCCACACGATGATCGTTCAAAAACGATCGGGACATAGCCATAAAGCGTCTTTCTTCCTGACGATTTCCGCCTACATTTTGGTCGTTTACTCCACGTTTTTGACTCGAAGTGGCATTTTAGGAGACCTATCCGTCCATTCATTCGTGGACCTGGGTCTGTACAATCAGCTCCTGATCTGGATGTTGTCGATGGCCATATTGGGGTACGGTCTGTTTTTGGCACGCTGGCGAGAACTTCCAAAGCCCGGTAAAGAGCCTGAAATGCTCTCTCGGGAGTTCATGATATTTGCTGGCGCCATGCTCGTTGTTGCCGTCGCCACCGTTGTTTTGCTGGGCACCAGCGCCCCGATTCTTGGACGCATTTTCAGGGACAATCCTTCTACGGTCCCCCTCGCCTTTTACAACAAATGGTCGCTTCCGCTCACCATCATGTTCTTGTTCTTGGCAGGGCTTGGACAGCTTTTTTGGTGGAATAAAATGACGGTCGAAAACGTCAATAAAGTCCTTTTTAAACCAATTGTTTTAGCTGCGATTGCCACCATTGTTTTGTTCTTGTTGAGTCCTTTTCGGCTCCGGGCGGCCGAGGCTGCTGCCATGTCAGGGACCTCAAGCACCGTTGCTACCGGAAACACAGCGAGTTTACTTGGTTCATTGACCGAGTCCTGGGCTGTTCATGGTCCCTATTTGCTCTTGCTCATATTGGTTTTTGTTGCTTTTTTCGCCCTTTTTGGAAATGGTGAGGTGCTTTGGAAGATTGCAAAAGGTAATCTTCGATTAGCAGGTGGAGCGACTGCTCACGTCGGATTCGCCATATTCGTCTTGGGCATCGTGACTTCGAGCGGGTTGAACAATCCAATTGGTAAAACAGGCGTCCAGATGGGCGAAACGCGAGACAATTTTGTCTTGGAACTGGGACAGACATTAAATATCCAAGGGTACACCGTTTCATATACCGGCCATGGTACGAGCGAAGAAGGGTTACCTACTTACCTCTTGTCCTTCACAGATCCAAAGGGCCGCTCATTTGACCTGGCGCCGGTTGTGTACGAATCGAACAAGGGCCAATGGATTCAAAATCCAGACATTAAAAAATTCATTGAGAAAGACATATTTGTAGCGGTCTCGCCCAACATTATGTTTGATTCGGGTAAGAATGGCGGCCAGATTACAATTGCGCGCGGAGATTCAAGTTTAATTGGAAATAGCGAATACTTGCTCGAATTTGTTGATTATGATCTGACGATAGACAAAAAATACGTCACCGACTCAACTGAAGTGGCCGTGGGCGCCATTATCCGAGTGACCCAACAAAACTCGGGAATCGTAAAGGAAGTGCGTCCAATTTACCTCATTCAAAAAGATCGTTCGGTTGAATTTGTTCAAAATACCATCACAGAATGGGATCTCACGATAGCATTTACTGGAATGAACGTGGACTCGGGCACCATCGTCTTGGGTATTGAGGGCGTCTCGATTACTCCCGAGGATTGGGTGGTTGTTCAAGCCTACGAAAAACCGTTCATTAGCCTCGTGTGGATTGGTTTTATCATCCTTACGCTGGGCTTTTTCATGTCGGTATACAGACGCGCCGTTGACCAACGAATGGCCCGTGAACGCGCCTTGACCGCCTAATTTGGAGTGCGGTGCTATCTACATGACGCAAACGGCATTTAGGTACTTAAACTTCCGGTGCCCTTAATGTCTGCATCTCAAAAGTCGATACTCCTGAGAGTTTGTATTGCCTTTAATTTTTCTTGATGAGTTGCAGATTGGAGTTGAAAGGAAGTGAACATATTCTGATTGCTGAAGATAACCTTGTTAATCAGCGCGTCATGCAGCACATGCTGACAAAAATGGGGTATTCGGTTGATTTGGCATCTGACGGGGAGCAAGCGGTTCACATGTCTCTTCTGAAGCCATATTCTTTTATTCTTATGGATATGATGATGCCTGTGATGGACGGAATTGCGGCAACCATGGCTATTCGGAAAAACGAATCCGGACTGCAGCGAAGAACCTTAATCATTGCTGTTACGGCTAACGCAGACTCCACTCATGAACGTCGCTGCATTGACGCCGGAATGGACGCGTTTATTTCTAAGCCGTTCACCTTTGATCAGCTGCGATCTAGTCTCCAACAGGCCCTAGCGTTTCGCGAAGAAACTTTTGGCAACTCCCCGTTGAATCTGGCTATTTTGAATACGTTTGTAAAAACGATGGGAGAAGACGACCTACCATTCATTTGTAAGCTTCCCCATTTTTCGGGGCATTCAAAAGTAGAGGTTTTTGGTTAAGGTACGACGTCAATAGGTGCCCGGTAGCCGAGCGATTTATGAGGTCGGTGGTGGTTGTAGTCTTCTTGCCACTGGAAGGCTTTCTCTTTCACCTCATTTAGGGTTCTAAATACGTAGGCGTTGAGTAGTTCGCGGCGAATACTCCCATTGAATCGTTCTACATAGGCGTTTTGAGTTGGTTTGCCTGGCTGGATAAAAGCCAGTGTGATTTTGTGGTCTTTGCACCAGGCATCGAGTCGGTGACTGATAAACTCCGGTCCGTTGTCAACGCGGATCATGTTTGGTAGCCCTCGAACCTCTTTGAGTTGTTCGAGAACCCTGATAACCCGCAGGGTCGGCAGTGAGGTGTCTGTTTCAATGCGAAGCACTTGACGGTTGTAATCATCGATCACGTTAAGCATCCGGAAGGTCCTCCCGTTCCACAGGCTATCATGCATAAAATCCAGACTCCAGACTTGGTTCGGTGCCTCCGGTTGGAATAACTGTTGTTTGACGCGCGCTGGAAGCCGTTTCTTGGCTCTTCGCCTGATATTGAGCCCCAGCGATGTGTAGACACGATATACTCGTTTGTGATTCCATTCACGACCTTGTAATCGAAGTCGGTAAAAAGACTGCCAGAACCCCACAGATGGATGCTTCTCGATGAGTGTACCCAATGCGTCGATAATCTCAGCATCATCTTTTTCCCGTCTTTGATAGCGGTATGTACTGTCGGCCAAACCCACCGTCTTACAGCCCTGCCGAATGCTCACACCGTGTTCTTGCCTCATGTGCATGACCAAGGTTTTCTTTTCGTCAGGGCCTAGAGCTTTTTTTCGACAGCGTCTTTAAAGGCATCGTGGACCAGAGACAATTCCGCGTACATCTTCTTCAGTCTAGCATTCTCCTGTTCGAGTTCTTTGATGCGTTTCAGCTCGCTTACGTTCAGGCCGCCATACTTTGACTTCCACGTGTAAAACGTTGCTTCACTGATTCCGAGTTCTCGGCATAGATCTTTGACTTTTTCACCGCCTTCATTGCGGTTTATGGTGGAGACAATCTTTGTCTCACTGAATCGGGATTTGTTCATTTTTCGAAAGTAAGAGCTTTTCTCCACTTTCGAATTCACCGACTTCAGGGAAGCTTACAGCGCTCCCTCGTGATTTCTTCTTTTAAGAAGTGTGTTTGGAAAATGGTCTTGAGCGAATGAGGCGGTTGGTTCATCGTTGCTCTGACCGAAGTAGGGAACGATAGATTTTTGCGTTTTTGCGTTCAGTTATTTATTTATTTAATAATATTGGCCGATTTTGCATCATTTTGGGCACTTTTTGCGACAATTCGTAAAATTCATTAAACATAAAAAGGGGCGCTGGCCAACGGCCAGCGCCCCTAAAAAGGACACTCAAAATGTCAATGTCTGTTACTTGAACAGAATCATTTTTTGAGTAATGACTCCTGTCGGAGTACTCAATCTATAGAGATACATTCCGCTCGGTAGGTTCGAAGCATTGAACGTCACGGTGTGACGACCTGATGCCATCTGACCATTCACAAGAACCGCTACTTGGCGTCCGATCACGTCATCTTCGACATTGGTTGAAAGCGCCCCAGCCCATGTGAAGCCTGTAGTTCCAGATATACTGAGGTTCTCGATGGTGACGTTGTTCGCGGCAATTCCCAAAACGTAAGACCCAGTACCAACAATACACGCCTCAGGTGCACCACAGGCGCCTAAAAGGTTTCCAACTCTTATTCCAGTTGCTGGAGGAACCCCCGTTAATGTAATTGGACCACTAATTGTGATAAAATCTTTAGTAATATCAGTCGCCGCAACGCCGGGATACGCACCCACAGCCAACAAAATGGTATCACCCTGATCAGCTACTCCATGTGCATAAGCAATGAAAGGGCAAGGATCGGCAATATATTTACAATTGTTGGGGTCGCCAATGGCCAAGGGAGAAGGTCCATGTGCAGCTAGAAAAGTAGCAGATCCCCCTGGAGCGACGTGTCTAGTCGCGGCGAGCGCACTCGAGGCCGCCATGACAGTCAGCAATAGTGCAAAAACGGTAGCTTTAATTTTCATCATCTGTTGCTATTCCTCGCGGAACACGTCTAGTCTGCGCAGTTTGTTTGTTCGGAAATGATATCAAAGGCGGCTTTAACGCATCATTTTGATACTCTAGCCGAGAGATACTATTTTTTGTACTACGTTGAACGAGAAAAAACTGTATTTTTGCGTTGGTAATTAAAAAAACTTTTTTTACTTTTTTTTCGCCCTGAAGTCACAGTAAACGGACTTTTTATCACTTCTGCAAGCAGAACGTAAACCTAACAAATACAATTAAGAAAGGCTAAAATTCTACGAGCGAAGTTCGAGCTAAATCGCGACCTAATTCAGTCAAGATTAACAAGGGTCCTTGCTGCTTTATATAGTCATTTTGCAGGGAAGAACGAATTGCGCGGGTAGCAAAAGTATGATCCCAACGCAGATGGTCCTCTAAGTGATCCATTCTACATTCTTGCTGCGCTTCCGGAAGCCCTTCGTGATTGTAAAGATGGATGACCAACATCTTGCGACCAAATTGCAGCTTTTGATTTGATCTCCTCTTGCGAACGGACCACAACCCTCTATGCGGGGCCGTGATTAATATGGTTAAGAAAAGCACTCCCGTCATGCTTGCCATGGCGCCTGCGATCGAAGCATCCAGCCAATGAGCCAACCAATATCCAGAAATCGCCGACGCAGCTCCAATTAACACCGAGACCACGACCATGGGCTTCAGTCCATCAGTCAGCAAGTAGGCGGACGCTGGCGGGGCTACCATAAGCGCAACGACCAATATCGAACCAACGGCATCAAAGGCGCCGACGGCAGTCACAGAGACCAACCCCATCAACACGTAATGCAGAAGAGCGGGCGCAAACCCAAGAGCGCCGGCGAGTGCGCGATCAAACGAAATGAGCTTCAATTCTTTAAAAAACACCGAAATAAAACCCAGGTTAATCGCTAGAATAACTCCCATTACTACAAGCGCCCTTGGCCCTATATCTATGCCGCCCACCATGATGCGGTCAAAGGGTGCAAATGCCAATTCACCCAGCAACACGGCGTCAATGTCCAAATGAACGTCGCCTGCGTATTGCGCAATCAATATCACGCCAACGCTAAAAAGGGCTGGGAAAACGATGCCTATTGCAGCGTCTTCCTTCAACAGGCCCGTTTTTCTGAGCAATTCTACCAGTGCCACGGTTAAAAGCCCGCCGGCTGCTGCTCCTAAAATGATCCATGGGGAGCTTAGATCGCCCGTTATAAAAAAGGCAATCACTATCCCAGGTAAAATGGCATGACTGATGGCATCGCTCATCATGGACATGCGTTGCAATACCAAAAACACCCCCGGTAAAGCGCATGTTACAGCGACCACCACAGCAATCAGTTGGATTTCAGCAGATGCGCTCATGATCCACCTCCAAATTGTCGCTCAATAACCCGTTCCGCGCGCAGGACCCCTTCCGGAGTTAAGCTCCAGTGTGTCGAATCAATGGGTTTGGCTAACTCAAGGTCATTAAGCACCTTCAAAGTCCGGCGGGCAGGGCCCGAAATGGTCGACATAACGTCCAAAACCCGTTCAGAATGAGGATATTCAGCCGACGCATGTTGAGAGGCGAGCGTATACAAATCCACCAAAACTGCGTCTACTCGAAGCCGCTTTCCTGCCTGCCAATCTCGAATCTTCCTAAATACCAATCCTCTGTTGGGAGCAAATAGCAAAGAAATCATCACGATGATGCTTACGATCAAAACAATAGTCGGCCCCGTCGGCAATGCCGGAATGAGACTACTCGTTATGGCCCCTCCTACCCCTGATATGGCGCCAAAAATGCCCGCTAAAATGATCATTCGGCCCAATCGATCGGTCCATTGCCTCGCAGCAGCGCCGGGTGCAATGATCATGGCGCTCATCAATACTACCCCGACAGTCTGTAGCCCAATTACAATCGCAATTACAAAAAGGGTGGTCAGTAGATGGTCTAATAACCTAACTGGAAATCCCAATGTGCCAATAAAGTCAGAATCAAAGGACAACAGCTTGAACTCTTTCCAAAACACCATCATAAAGAGCAAAACCAACGTTCCGATCACAAAGATGACAAATACATCTTGCTCTACGAGGGCTGCTGCTTGTCCGAACAAAAACGAATTGAGGCCGGCTTGATTGGCGTCCGGTTGGCGCTGTATGTAGGTCAATAGAACAAGTCCAAACCCAAAAAAGACGGATAACATGATCCCCAGAGCACTGTCGTATTTAATTCGAGTACGCGTGGTCACGATCGAAATCAGTGCGGCCCCAATCCAGCCTGCGATGCCCGCCCCGAGTATTAAAACGAGAGGAGCTTTACTTCCGGTAATTAAAAATGCGATCGCGATCCCCGGAAGAGCGGCGTGCGAAATGGCATCCCCGAGCAAACTTTGGCGCCTGAGTAAGGCAAATCCCCCGAGTGATCCCGCCGTGATACCCAATAACGCCGATCCTAACGCCACTGTCCGAAGCGTATAGTCGTTAAAAAGATCTGAAAACAAATCTATCATGTCCTGTTGGCCGCTGAAAGTGCCGACACAAAGGCCACTCTTCCACCGTAGGTTGTGCGAAGATTTTCCTCAGTAAACACTTCTTCTACTGGGCCGCTCGCAATTCTTCGCACATTTAGGAGCATGACATGGTCGAAATATTCGGGTACGGTTTGAAGATCGTGATGCACAACGGCCACGGTCTTGCCTTGCTTCCTCAAGTCCTGAAGCAGGTCGACTATAGCCCGTTCAGTGATCGCATCGACCCCCTGAAACGGTTCGTCCATGAAATAAACCCGTGCGTCTTGGACTAGAGCCCGCGCCAAAAACACCCGTTGTTGTTGTCCTCCAGATAGTTGCGAAATCTGTCTGGTCGTAAATTCTTCCATTCCTACTTGGGCCAACGACTTCAACGCTTCAATGCGTTCTGCCTTACCCGGACGCTTGAACCAGCCCAACCGTCCATATAAACCCATCGTAACAACATCCAGCACGTTTGTTGGAAAATCCCAATCCACGCTGCCCCTTTGTGGGACGTAGGCTACATTGGCGCGCTGCTCAGAATACGGGCGCCCGTGGATCAATACAGAGCCCGCAGCGGCTTTTACAAGGCCCAAAGAGGACTTTATGAGGGTCGTCTTACCGGCACCGTTCGGTCCAACTATTGCAATTAAAACACCAGGCGGAACTTGGAGATCAACATCCCAAAGCACTGGTTTTTCGCGGTAGGCGACCGTCAAGTCTCTAATATCTATTGCGTAATCCATGGCGTGCTTGTTATTAATTCCCAACTAGGCCGGTAACGATCAAACGAACGTTCTCTCGCACCATACCCAAGTAGTTTTCGGCGTCCGTCCCCGGTGAACCCAACGCGTCGCCGTATAACGTCCCGCCAATCTGGACTTCAAATCCTCGATTTCTGACGGCAGCGATAACAGCTTCAATTCCTCTTGGTGAAATACTGGCCTCTACAAACAGGGCAGGTATTTTTCGGTCGGCTACAAACGCAGCCAATTCTTGAACGTCTGCCGTTCCTGCTTCCGATGCCGTGGATATTCCTTGAAGCCCACGCACTTCAATGCCGTACGCTCTGCCAAAATAGCCGAATGCATCGTGTGACGTAACCAACACCCTGAACTTTTCGGGGATGCGCTGCATCTCCGTATGAATCCATGCATTGAGCTCTTCCATTTTTCCCAAATAGGCTTCCAGGTTTGCTCGGTACGTTTCCGCATGGCCGGGATCGTAGCTGACCAGAATCTCGCCAACTCTCCCAGCCACTTTTTCCCAGAGTCGGACATCGAACCAAATGTGCGGGTCATGATTGCCCACAAATAAGGCGGATTCTCTCAGGTCCTCGGCATCCAGAACATCGGAAAGAGCATGGACATCCATTCCACGACGTTCCATTTGTTCAAAAATGTCCACCATTTTGCCTTCAAGGTGCAAACCACTGTACAGAACTAGGTCTGCACCGGTCATCAAGCTTACATCGCCTTCGGACGCTTTGTATAGGTGCGGGTCCACATTGGGGCCCATTAATCCATCAACAGAGACAAATGGTTGCCCAATCACGGAGACTAGGTCGGCGATCATGCTCGTAGTAACTACAACCTTGATGGGATTATTCGCATCCACATCCTTCGCGACATCGCTAGAGGGCGATGGTTGACAGGCGGACAACACGAGCAAAAACGCAAATGCAGAACGGTACATAAAAGATTGGGGGTTCAGTTTTACTGAACCCCCAATATACATCGATCTTCATTATTTAGCCTAGGCTAAAAATATTTTATTCAACCCACTCTGCAACGAATACATTAGTGTCTCTTGAATCCGTCCGGTCGATATTTCGATTGCTCGCAAAAGCTATGCGCTTCCCATCATTGGAAAACATTGGGAATCCGTCAAATGTGCCACTTTTTGTGACTTGTTCAAGTCCAGAACCATCCAAATTCACCATAAAAAGGTCGAATATCCGCCCTTTTCCATTATCCATGTGATGATTGGTCGTGAAAATGATCTTTTCACCTGAGGGATGGAAAAAAGGTGCCCAATTGGCTCCTGGGAGATCGGTTACTTGCACTGCGTTCGATCCGTCGATATCCGCTACAAATAGGTTTAGAGCAGAGGGCTCCACGACATTTTCTGCCAGAAGTGATTTGTAAACCTCAGCGGCCTCACCTTCTGGCCTGCTTGCTCTCCAGACAATATGCTGTGAATCGGGCGAAAAGAAGGCTCCGCCATCGTATCCCAATCCAGAAGTAAGTTGAAGTACGGCTCCCGTTTCAAGTTCATAGCGCCATAACTCAAGATCACCTGAGCGGGTTGAGGTAAAAATAATCCATTTGCCATCTGGAGATGCCGTTGCTTCTGCATCATAGCCCTCTCCTCCGATCAAAAGTTCAATATTAGAACCATCGGCATCGGCCACAAAAATATCATACGAGGTGTAAATCGGCCAAACGTATCGCCCCTGCCCAAAGGCCACTGGCGCCGGGCATTCTTTATTATCTGAGTGAGTTGATCCAAACATAATCCGGCCATCCGTCAGGAAATAGCTGCACGTGGTCCGGCCCATTCCTGTGGAAACCAATTTGTAGCCATCTGGACCTTCTGGATCCATGATATAGATCTGATCGCAACCCTGCTCATTGATTTCAGACCAATCACTTTGGAAAACAATTTTTTCATCGTCGAAGCTCCAATACGCCTCGGCATTGTTGCCCCCAAACGTAAGCTGTTTAACATTTCGAAAATGATCTTCGCCGTCGAATCGAAGCGAGTCTGTCGCTGCATCGTATTCGGCGGCAGGTTTCCCAGTGGTGCACCCGGCAAAAAGGACAACGAGAAAAAGTGCAATTCCAGTAAACCTAAAGTGGTGAGAAAGCGTTCTCATGAGGATATTTTTGGGATTGGGGGTTGGGATTGGGGGTAACGTGCACAGAACCGTTCTGTCATCTGAGCACGATTGTATAGAATACTTAAATCGAATCTGAACAAATCTACGCACATTATGGGTTCTGAGCTTTTAAACTTTGAAGAAGACGTACTAATCGCGAGTCACTCCAAGCCGGTTTTGGTTGATTTTTGGGCTCCTTGGTGTGGGCCCTGCCGAACACTCGGCCCAATCATTGAAAAATTGGCTGAAGAAGAGTCGGACAAGTGGACCCTGGTGAAAATCAATTCTGATTCTCACCCTGATTTGTCAGCTCAATTTGACGTCAAGGGTATTCCGGCGGTAAAGTTATTCTACCAAGGAGTGGTCATCGATGAATTCACGGGAGTATTACCGGAATATGCAATCAGGCAGTGGCTCGAAAAGGCGCTGCCGTCTCAGGCAAAAAGCCTACTAACTAAGGCCGAAGCCTGCCTTGAAGTGGAGGATGAACCTGAAGCCATGCGTCTTTTAGAAGAGGCGTTATTGGAAGAACCAACCAATGCTACGGCTTGTGGACTTTTGGCCGGCCTCTTGGTCTTTTCTGACTTACCCCGAGCGTCGGAGCTGGCTAAAACGGCAGCAACAGGCGAGGTCAGGTTTTTATCGTTGGGATCGGCAATTGCGCAAATCGCGAGCTATCAAATAAGAACCGACCTAGATGGGTTGAACTCTCAAGCCGGAACGACTGAGTATTTATTAGCCATCAATGCCGCCAAAGAAGGAAACGTTGACGTCGCACTTTCTTCCCTTATCGAGGTCTTGAAGGTTAATCGCATGTTAGATGACGACGGCGCCCGCAAACTGGGAGTGGCCCTGTTTACCATTCTGGGCGCCGCACATCCTGCGACGTTGAAATACCGAAGAACGTTCGATATGTGGCTTTATTGATCCTTCTGGCCGGTTACGGTAATACTTACGACGCGGGCCCCTGAATTTCGAAATTCTGCAATCTCTACGGCCGATGCGTATTGTGCGAGGAACTCATCCGTGAATTTTAATTCCCGCTCTTTTACGGTTTCTACCGCTTCAAAGCCTACTTCAGACAGCAAACCTAGGTAATCTTTTTGTTTGATCGCACCAGAGACGCATCCGGCGTATGCCTCTGCAGATTGGCGAATGGCTGGTGGAAGCTCCCCTTCCAAAACGATATCGGACACCGTAAACCGTCCATTTTCCCGCAACACTCGATACATTTCAGAAAATGCGCCTCGCTTGTTGGGCACAAGGTTTAATACACAATTGCTTATCACACGGTCGAAAGAATCAGCCTCAAACGGCAGTTGCTCAATATCCCCTTGGACAAACCGGACGTTTTGAAATCCAAGTTTGCTTGCGTTTTTCTGCGATAAAGCCACCATTTCAGGCGTAAAGTCGACGCCAGTCACACTGCCCTCGCTCCCAACTATACTTCTCGCCACAAACGCATCTATTCCCGCGCCAGATCCAAGATCAAGCACATCGTTGCCAGGATGGAGGTCGGCGTTTTCAGTCGGAATACCACATCCAAGACCTAAATCTGCAGATATCTCATATCCATCCAGGTTTTCATACGAATCCAGATTGAACGGATTGTCGGAATTGCACCCACATCCGCACCCTGATTCAGGTCCAGACGTGGCCGCTTCGGCGTACTTAGCCCTCACTCCTTCCTTTAGGGTATCATCGGTCGCGTCAGGGCGAATCTTTTCTAGGGTTGGTCCTGAGCAACAGGATTTCGGGTCGTCTAATACAGTAAGTTCCATTTATTTACTCTTTTTGAGACTGATTAACCTTGGATCTGAAAACCTCCGTTTGATCGAATGATCTGAGACGTATTCAGCAGGCTCTCAGCCTATGTTTTCATTAGCAACAATTCAATTTCAACTGAATGGTATCTCCGAACCATTTCGTCAACATGGATTGCACCTCGGCCAGGCGATTCCAGTTGACGCAGTAACATGATTTTGGGCCTTCAATTTCTCCCGTGATAAGACCTGCTTCCAACAAAACTTTTAGGTGTTGGGAAACCGTTGCCTGGGAAAGCGGAAGCTCGGCCACTACTTCCCCACACACACACACATTTCGTGATGCCAAAACTTCTAAAATGGCTATGCGAGCCGGATGAGATAGGACCTTTGCCAAATCGGCTAACAGCTGATGTTCTTTTGAAAACCGATCTGCTTGAGATTTAGCCATCTTAATTGCCTTTGGTGGTGAAGATCATTAATCGCTTAATTGTTTATCGTCTATATACGATGAATAGAAATGAAGTTTCGCTTTAAAACGAATTAGTTTTACGCAACTGATTCTTGGTCCCGGTATTGCAGCTCATAAAGTTTGCGGTATAATCCATCTTTGGCTATCAATTGTTGGTGATTGCCTCGTTCCCGAACCATGCCTTTGTGCATGACTAAGATTTGGCTCGCGTGCTGTACAGTCGATAGTCTGTGGGCAATGGCTACGGTCGTTCTACCAGCCATCAACGTTTCCATCGCGCGTTGGATGACTTCTTCAGTTTCTGTATCCACACTTGACGTGGCTTCATCCAAAACCAGAATTTTTGGATTATAGACAAGGGTCCTAACGAAGGAAAGCAATTGACGCTGCCCGTGTGAGAGGGATATTCCTCTTTCTTTTACCTGATAATCGTATCCTTCGGAAAGTTTTTCGATAAAAGAAGCCGCTCCAATGGCTTTGGTGGCTTCTTTCATAGCCAAATCCGAGATTAATGGATTTCGGAGCGTGATATTGTCCTTGATCGAACCAGAAAACAAAAACACATCTTGTAAAACGAGTCCGATATGTGATCGAAGATCGGCCAATGATGTTTGATTTATAGGAATACCATCAACAATAATCTGGCCTCTTTGGACATCATAAAATCGAAGTAGCAGACTAATTACTGTCGTTTTTCCAGCTCCAGTTGCCCCTACAATCGCAAGCGACTGCCCCGGCTCAACTTCGAAACTGACATCCCGCAGAATCCAACTGGCATTGTCATCTTCGAGATCGATCGCATTATCGTAGGAAAACCAAACGTTTTTAAACTCGATTCGTCCTTTAACATCAATGAGCGAGGTGGGCGCAGCAACTTGGGGAATAGACTCATCACTATCTAGCAGTCCAAATATGCGTTCTGCCCCCGCCATCGCGCTTTGAAGCGTATTAAATTGGTCCGAGAGATTCCGAATCGGTTCAAAAAATTGTCTGACGTACTGAATAAAGGCAATCAAAACACCGAGTGTTAGCGTCCCACCAATTGCATTCAGCCCACCAACCCAAATCACTAACCCTAGTGCAATCGAGGCCACCAAATCCGCAAGGGGAAAAAATAGCGCAAAGTAAAAAACAGTTTTAATGTGGGCCTGTTGGTGATCGTCGTTTATCGCCTCAAATCGTTTTTTTTCTTCCGGTTCTCGTCCATAAATCTGAACAATTTTCATCCCGGAGATGTGCTCTTGTAAGAACGAATTTAACCTTGCTACCTGCTTTCGGGTGTCCCGATAAGCCAATCGAACTCGCTTTTTAAACCATAACGTAGCCCACATCATAAAAGGAATGACACTTAGAGCCACTAGTGCCAGTCTCCAATCCAAGGTGAACATGAACCAAGAGATAAATAGAATCTTAAATAAATCTCCCAGAATCGTCACTAAACCTGCAGACAACACGTCGCTGAGAGATTCGACGTCACTCGTTACTCGTGTTATAAGTCGACCAATCGGAGTGCCGTCGAAAAATCGAAGCGATTGGGACTGAATGTGCCGATACAAGCGAATTCGAAGGTCATAAATGGCCTGCTGGCCAATCCACTGCGTCAAATATGTATTTATGAAAGACAGTCCGCCTTCTGCCAAAAGAATCAGAAAAAGGAGACCGATCATATTGCGAAGGCCCACCAAGTCTCCAGAAACCACATCCCTATCAATGGTAACCTGAATCAATTTCGGAATTAACGGGCCCAAAAAGGCCGCGAAAATAACCGAAGTTGATGCCAAAATCACCCACTTTTTGTAGGGGACTAAAAACCGAACAATTCGACGAAGCAACTGCCCGTCAATTCCTGATTTTTTTTCTTCGCTCACGCCAAATCCTCCAACTCTTGCTCCAGTTGTTGTTTGGCGAATAGAGAGGCATAAAATCCATTTTCGAAAATCAAAGCAGCATGATCACCTCTTTCTGTGATTCGTCCATCTTCTAATACAATAATGTGATCGGCGTCTTGGACTGCCGAAATTCGATGGCTCACGATAACGACAGTTCGCTTCCCAAAATGTTTTTTGAGATGTGATAAGATGGTGCGTTCAGTTTTGACATCAACCGCAGACAGTGCATCGTCAAGGATAAGAATACTGGGCTTTCTGATGAGAGCGCGTGCAATTGACGTTCGCTGCTTTTGCCCCCCGGATAGGGTTATCCCCCTTTCTCCCACCAGAGTCTGGAATCCATCTTGAAAAGAATCGATATTTGCTAAAATATCTGCTTCCTCTGCCGCTTGTTCTATTTGATCTTGCTCGGCTCCCAAATAGCCGAACGAAATATTTTCAGATAACGTATCAGAAAACAGGAAAACATCCTGAGGCACGTACCCAATACCTGCTCGCAGCTTCTCGACTGAGAGGTTTTTGACATCAATTCCGTCAATTTGAACACTGCCTGAATCGGCATCCAACAGCCGTGGTATCAGCTCGACCAATGTAGATTTTCCAGATCCGGTTCGCCCAACAATGGCCAGTGTGCTCCCCGCTTCCACTTTAAAGGAAACGCTGTCAAGAGTTTTGACGTTACTCGAGACATGGGTGAATGAAACGTCCTTGAAAGAAATCTCACCTTCGATATCGAAAGAAGAAGCTTCCGGAAGAGATAAAATGCTTGGTTTGGCGTCAAAAATGTCATTCAGCCTAATCATTGAGGCCGAAGCTCGTTGGACCATGGTTATCACAAACCCCATCGAGGCCACAGGCCACGTCATCATGGCCACATAGATAATGTATTCTGCGACGTTCCCAATTGTGATTTCGCCCGATATCGCCAGCGAACCTCCAATCCAGACCACAATCAGAGTGGACATCCCGACTAAAGTTAAAAACACCGGACGCCACGCCGCTTCAACCAGAGCCAAGTCTAGGCTTTTTTTGCGGTAGATGGCACTTTCTTGGTCAAATGCTTCTGCTTCGGCCTCCTCTCTTACATAGGCCTTCAAGACCCGAATGCCAGACAATGCCTCTTGAACTCTGGATGTAAGCTGGGAATATTGAAATTGCAGGGCATCACTTCTCGAATGAACCATTCCAGCAACCAAAAAGACGGACACAGCCAGAAACGGCATAGGGATGAGCGTATACCAGGTCAATGTTGGTGAAATCACGAACATGACGGAAACAGCTACCACAATTGTGACCACAGCCCTAGTTGTGTACATAATAGCAGGGCCTATGTAGCGGCGGACTTGTTCGATATCGCTCGTACTTCGCGTTATGATATCGCCCGTAGCATGCTGAAGATAAAAATCTTGGCTCAACGACTGAAGTTGGCTAAATAATCTATTTCGAAGATCATATTCGATGTGCCTCGATGCAACCACGACCGTTTGCCGTGTGAGAAAGGAAAAAATCCCACTCCCAATGCTCAACATGATTATGATTCCACCGTATGTAGCCAGCGAAATAAAAAAATCAGTGTATAGATAATTTTCGAGTGGTGTGCCCTGAAATGCTCGAGATGTGGCCACGAATCGAGGAATGCTGTCGACCGCCTGTCGGACCACTATCGGAACGATAATGGCAAATACAGAAGACGCAACTGCGCAAAAAAGACCTGGAATAAAAAGGTGCTTATATCGCCAGTAATAAAAATTGAGACTTGAGAGAGACCGCATCCGGTCTGGTACCAAAAGGAAAAAATGATGGAGACAAAGAAACGCATGTGAATCAAGTGGGATCCGTTACGCGTAGTCTATATAGCTGAAGCACCGCCATTATACATCTTTTTTTTTCTAGTCCCGAAATCATACCTTCGGTTCGCTAGTCTATAAAAATCCATGTCCGATTCGAACACCGCTCTATTGACCCCACTAGAAAGGGAAAATCAGCAGCTGCGCCGTGCTGTTGAAGAGCTTTCTATATTGAATGAACTGTCGATTGCCATCGGCTCATCTTATGGTACGGACGAAGTTATTCGAACTATTATTAAGCGGTCGATAAAGGCGATTTCCGCTGAGCAGGGGGTTATTACCCTCGTTGGGGACGACGTTAATGACCCCACAAAAACATTGGTCCGGACGATGGCTAGCTCTGGTGATCGCTAAGCGTATTCGCCTGATCAAAATTTACTGGGCTGGATGTACATCAATCGAAAGCCTTTAGTCATTAATGATCCGCTGAATGACCCCCGATTCCAAGGCGTTAATTGGAGCGGAACAGTTCGATCTTTAGTCTCCGTTCCCCTTCAAGTCAATTCGCGCCTTGTGGGAATTCTAACCCTATATAATAAAAAGCGTGGAGTTGAGTTTTCGATTGAAGATCAACGATTGTTGTCCATTTTGGCAGGTCAGTCAGCCCAAGTCATCGAAACCGCACGGCTGTACGAAGAGGAGAAAAAACTAGCGACCGTTCAGCAAGAGCTTAGCCTAGCCTACGAGATTCAGACTAATCTCCTGCCATCTAAAGCCCCTACAATCAAAGGATTTGATGTTGCGGGGATATCCATTCCCGCTCAAAGCGTTGGTGGTGATTATTTCGACTATATCAAGATTGATGATTACCATTGGGGTATGGCACTTGGAGACGTGTCAGGAAAGGGCATGGGCGCATCTCTACTAATGGCCAACTGCCAAGCTACCCTAAGAGGCCAGGCTCATTTTGGACTGTCTGTCCATGAAACCATTGAACGTTCCAACCACCTTCTCTCCGATAATATCAGACGAGGGTCCTTTGTTACTCTTTTTTATGGGGTTCTGGACGCCATTTCCGGACAATTTAAATTCACAAACGCCGGACACAACAAACCATATGTATGCCGGGCCGATGGATCCCTTGAAACGTTGATGATCGGCGGTTTGGTTGTTGGATTTATTGGATCACAGAAATATCAGGAAGATTCTATCGTCCTTGAACCCGGAGATACATTGTTTGTGTTTTCAGATGGTGTAACGGAGGCCATGAACCCAAAACACGAGCAGTTTGAAGAGGAACGGTTGGAAGAACTCTTAAAAAACATGGGAGATGTGCCCGCGCAAACGTACATCGACACAGTTTTTGCTGCAGTTAAAAAGCATGCTGGCGTCGAACCACAAAATGATGATATCACCATGCTCGTAATTAAGCGACTTAATTAAGCGAAATTTGCAACAGGTCTTGACTATTGTTTACTTACGGGGTAGTGTCCCTTTGTTGAAGCTGAACGTCATTCTTTTCTAGATTAAATATGCCTTTTTCTACAAGTGAGAAATATCACGCCGTCGTAATCCAGATCTCTGGTAAATTTCTTGGTAGCCTCGAAGGAGTTGCTTTCAAGGAAAAACTCGAAGAACTGCGCGACAGCGGTAAACGAAATGTCGTAATTGACCTTTCTAAAGCGGATTTCATGGACTCGTCCGGTATCGGTGCCCTCATCGGTGCTCTGACGACCATGAAAAAAGTTGACGGAGACGTAAAACTCGCCGGAATGAAAGATCGAATCAAAAATTTATTTTTATTGACTCGTCTTCTCGGATCGGTTTTCGAGGATTATGACTCGGTTGAAGAAGCCGCTGCGTCAATGAACGTGTAGGTTTTTACGACGTAAATGTTTTAGAGGGGCGCGAACTTTGTTCGCGCCCCTCTAATTATATCTGGCCTTCTTTTGCGGAAGGCATTGAGAAAGCGGTACCAATCTGTTATTGTACCACTATCCTCCTGCCCCAGAAACGCACGAATAGGGCCTTCAAATGATCGGACGAATAGTCGGCCAGTATGAAATACAAGAGTAATTAGGCTCTGGGGGCATGGGGATCGTGTATCGGGCCCTAGATACCAAATTGGGACGTACAGTTGCCCTCAAGTATCTGCCGCCCAGTCTGAGCTCTGACCAGAATTCTAAGCTGCGTTTCATGCAAGAGGCCAAGGCTGCTTCTGCATTGGTTCATGCCAATATTTGCACGATTCACGACATCGTAGAAGACGAAAATGGCCACCTGTTTATCGTGATGAACCATTACGATGGGCAAACGCTGAAGTATTTGCTAAACCAAGTGCCCCCGTCCGTGGAAGAAGCCACCAACATTGGGCTCCAGATTGCAAATGGGTTGGCCCGAGCGCATGAAGCAGGAATCGTTCATCGAGATATTAAGCCTGCTAACATTATGGTAACCAGCCGTAATGAAGTGAAAATCCTTGATTTTGGGGTGGCAAAACTTAATGAATCTTCAGATTTGACCAAAGCCGGCGCTACGATTGGTACGCCGGCCTATATGAGCCCCGAACAATCAAAAGGTGAAAAAGTCGATGTTCGTGCGGACGTGTGGTCGCTGGGCATTGTGCTTTGTGAATTGCTCACCGGCCGCCGGCCTTTTGATGGAGGGTATGAAGCTGCCATGATCTACGCGATCATCAATGAAGACCCTCCGACGGCCAACAGCGTGAATCCAGAGGTCTCTGAAGGACTTTCTGCGGTCGTAGCTCGTTGTTTGGCTAAACTTCCGGACCAACGATATACAGATGCTGCCGAATTAGCCTCGGATCTACTTCCTTTTACCTCTCCTTCTGGCTCTCGAACCGCTACATTTAGCGCCGGGACGACCACATTTTCGGCTACTGAAAAAAGTGTGGTTCCTACGAATGGGAAGATCATAGCACGGTTTGCACCTATCGCGGGGGATGTGTTAGTCTTGACATGGGCGGCCATTGCAATAATAGGACTTCCAAACTGGGTGCTGCCTCTTGCTATCATCTTGATGATGACTGGCCTTCCTGCTCTACTGGTTGCCGCGAATCAGGACAGAAGACGAAGTGAAGGACGTGATATTGGAGGTCCTTTTTCATGGCTGACACTCAAAAAGGCCCAATGGGGGGGGTGTTTATGCCATGACCGCGCTAGTTGTTTTGACCATTTCTTTCATGGGGATGCGTGAATTAGGAATTGGACCGTTCGGCTCTCTGCAAGCGTCCGGTGCGCTCAACAAAGATGCTACCATTCTCGTGGCTGATTTTGAAAACAGTACATCGGAAGCGGCGCTCTCCGAAAGCGTCACGGAACTCTTACGAATCGCGCTTTCGCAGTCATCGGCCATTCGACTCGTTGAGTCCTCTGATATTGCATCCGCTCTCATCCGAATGGAGCGGGATCCGAATGATCTAGTTGACCTCAATACTGGAATGGAAATTGCCCAGCGCGAAGGCGTGGAGGGGGTTGTTTCGGGTAAAATAAGCCCGATTGGAAACGGATATGTCCTTACAGCATCCATGTTCGCTGTCCACAATGGTTCAGAATTGGTCAAACTTAGCCAAACGGCGCGCTCGGCCGACGACATCATAGACGCTGTGGATCGCCTTTCAAAAGAATTGCGCGAGCGAATCGGAGAGTCCATTAAGTCGATTAGGTCTAACGAGGACCTTGACCGCGTGACTACCGCGTCCTTAGATGCGTTAAGACTATACTCCCAAGGCGTTGCAGCAGAGGAAGTTGGAGATTCGCCAAGGGCCATCCAGTTGCTCAATCAAGCCATTGAAAGGGATTCTACATTTGCCATGGCTTACAGAAAGCTTGCGGTCGTAAATAGTAATGCGAATGGCCGGCTTGATGTAACACTAAGAGCCTCTAAAAAAGCGTTTGAGCTTCGCGACAGGCTACCGGAAGTAGAACGCATGCTGTCAGAAGCCTATTATTATTCTGTGATCGGCGACGTCGAAAAGACGGTTACGGCTTACGAAACTCTATTAAATCGGTATCCAAAAAATACGGCGGCACTGAACAATGTTTCTATTCACTACCAAAGAATGGGAAGACTGGAAGACGCTGAAAAAGTCCTGTCCACCGCGCTTGAAATTGGAAACAGAACGGTCTATTACCAGAATTATTTCGCTGTTCTGACGGCTTTAAAGAAGTGGGATGAAGCGTCCAAATTATTGGATCGATTTGAGAATTCATTTCCCGATCAAACCATGATCCCTGCCTTGCGTTTTCATCTTGCGGTCTTGCAAGGTCAATTTCAAAATGCAAACACGTTAATTACGATTGCCCAAAAGTCCTCCCTACCCATTTGGCTGTCTTACGATGCTCGATTAAACGCGATTTGGGCGGGTATGACAGGTAGGATGAATGATTCTGAAAATCATGCCCGCCAGGTCGCCAAAAACGAAACCGATCGTGGAGAAGCCGGGGCTGGTTTACTTTCGTTTATTTGGGACGCCAAGCATGCATTGGACATTCAAGAGGACCCCGAAAATTCAAAAAAATTACTGGCTGAAGGCCTCCGACAGATACCGTTTGACTCCATTCCTACGCTGTCCCGCCCTTATTCAGAGATGGCTTATCTCGAGGCCCGTTTGGGAAATTTGGATGCAGCTAAGCTTTACATGGATCGTTTTGAGAAGGAAATCCCTTCGGAAGTCAAACAAGGTGACTTTTTAAAATTCCCTGCGCGCGCATTCATTGAATTGGCCAACGGTCGTTCTTCCGAAGCGGTAGCCATTTTGCGAAAGGGACGCAAGCAGCTGTCGTGTGCTACTTGCTTTCTGAATGATGAAGGATTCTTGTTGGCTAAAATGGATAGCACGGAGCAAGCGTTGGCCGTATTGGAGCGTTTTCAAGACAATACATCGGGTTTTTCCAACGAATTTATTGGCGTCGATCGCCCGATCGTTTGGCTTGAAATGGGCGAACTCTACAGCCGAACAGGGCAAAACAAGGAAGCGATCGAAGCTTATTCCAATTTTATAGACCTTTGGGCGGAAGCGGATGCTTCGCTACAACCCAAAGTCGGTTATGCGAAATCAAGAGTTGAACGACTCCTTGACCTGATGGCGCGCGAACCCAGTAATTAATCCGTAATCTACCCTGATCAACCAGCGGGCGATACTATGTTTATGCGATTTGTGCAGTTGGGAATTAAACCCGAAGCAACCGTTGCTTTTGAACGGTTCTATAATCACAGAGTTGGACCTACGCTTTTGAAGGTAGACGGCTGCGTATTTGCACAACTCATTCGGAGCACCGAACATGAATCAGAATTTATATCGTTCACGCTTTGGAAAACCCAAGAACAGGCAGAAACATACGAGGACAGCACTCAATACGGTGATTTGATCAAGGAAAATGTTCCTTTTGAAGCCGTTTCAAACGAATGGAAAATCCAGCTTACAGAAGATAATACGCTTGAGTACAAACCGGTTCGAAATGAGCCTGTTATAAAGGCCCTTCCCGTTGTGGCTGGCTCATCGTTGGAAGACGCCCCTAATAAATTAAATGGAGCTCCCTACATCCGACTCCTCATGGCCCAAGTGAATCCAGAGCGCTTTGAGGAGTTGAGTGACACGTATTCTAAAGTTATCACCCCTGCTCTCCTGCAAACGGAAGGTTGTCAAGCCGCGTACTTGATCGGAATGAAAGAAAAGAGCGAAGGGCTTTCATTAACCATTTGGGATAGCCAAGAATTGGCTGCTGCGTACGAATCAAGCGGCCGATTTGCAGAAATGATGCAGAAAGTATCTCCGTTTTTATCGTCCTGGTACCAATGGAAAATGACTTTGGACCCCTCAAAACAAGAACGAGTGCACACTTCAGGCGAAGTGTCGATCAAAGGATACAAAGTGGTCTCCGGTTCATAGAATGTACAGCGTTTAATGTTGGGCCGGCGCGATCCGATACTATGCTAGAAACCGATTTTTTAGCAAAAGTACCGTCGTTATGCAACAGAGAACCATGGACAGCATGTCCTTGAAGATTCATTCATTCCTTCGAAATTCTGGTGTCGAGACCGCCACATCTTCCAATCTCTCAAAGTTGATTGCATACTTTGAACGGGAATACGATCTCAAAATGATGGGTTTTCTCGAATCTGAGTGGGTTTCCGAACAATTAGATCGAGATTTGACGTCTGGTTTTTTTGCCGAAATGCGTAGTTTCGTATCGAAGGACCAGCTAGGCGACTTTGATGACGATGTAGCTGCTTTGCGGAGTTAAGCCTAGTCCGTAGAGTGGGACTAAAACGACAGAACCACACCCACATAGGGTAAAAGTAGCGTAGTTTTAGACTGTTTTACATCAAAGGTCACCTGACCATTTTCTCTACGTATGGACCCTTCTTTCAAATAAGAAGCCTCCGACCCCAAAAGGTACTTGAGACCGAAGTCAAGAGAAACGTCCATAGAAGACTCTGAATCTTCTGGACTCACGTAAACTTGAATCTGTAATCCAGCTCCGAATCCATAACTAAGCGCCGTATCGTCGAAGTTGGTTGATCTGGCAATCTCTTGTTCTTCAAACCCTTCATTTGTGATTTTTGTATCGGTATACAGATGTTTAAAGCCAATTAAAGCGTCGGCATAGGGTCTAATCCGGAATTGGTCTGGCTGCAATCTCAAAAAGAAATGACCAGCAATTAAGTTGTTATCCGTAACAACCTTAACGGTTACGTCTGGGATGGTCTGGGAAAAAGGTTCATTTCTGCGCTCGTGACCGTATATCATAAAATCAAAGTCCGCACCTACCGATATTGGAATTCCGCGTATTCCAATGGCTCCGTTTAATTGAATTCCGAAGCCAAGATTATCCAGATTGTCCCCAAACTCTGCTTGGGGGATTCCAACTCCGAAACTAATTCCGACATCAGTTTTTATTTGAGCAATGGCTGGTACTACAGCTGCACACAAAAGGAAAAACAGCGCGATTCTTTTAAAGAGAGCCATTTGGTCGGTAAACGGTTGGTTTGTTAGGTGTTATATTTAGCATCCAAACCCAAAATCAAAGTTATGAAGCCAAGTAGATTCTTACCTCTTGCCGCCTTAAGTCTCCTTCTAGTAACATCTGCCGCGCAAGGGCAAACCAATCGATTGTTTATTCTGCCGACCATGAGCGGATCTACCTTCAACTTGACAATGGCTCCTTCCTCTCACGAATTTTTCAGCGGGAGTTTTACATCTACTCTGGGTTTTAGTGGAAGTTTTTTAGGGCCTACCCTCATCTTTGAGCAAGGTGATCAAGTCCAAATGAACGTCAGTAATCAGATTGGAGAACCTACAACGGTCCACTGGCATGGAATGCACGTCGCTTCCCAAGACGATGGCGGACCGCACACGGTAATCGCTGACGGAGCCGTTTGGAGTCTATCATTCACCATTCTAGACCGGGCCACAACCTTTTAGTATCACCCCCACCTTCATCACAAAACGAACGAGCACGTATATCGCGGGCTGGCTGGAATGATAATTGTTCGCGATCCTGTCGAAGCGGCATTGGCTCTTCCTCGAACGTATGGGATTGATGATATCCCGATCATCATTCAGGACCGTAGGTTTGACGCCCAAAACCAATTGGTATTTAATGGACTTGGCGTCGGCGAATCTGGAAATACAATTCTTGTAAATGGAACGGTCCAACCTTTTGTTGAGGTAGGAGCTGGAGTGGTGCGCCTTCGCGTGCTCAACGGTTCAAATTCAAGGGTCTACCAACTTGGTCTAGATAACGGCGGTTCGTTTTATCAAATTGGATCAGATGGTGGGCTGCTAAGTGCCCCCGTTCAGTTGACTAGGCTAAAAATCGCACCGGGAGAAAGAGCGGAATTGCTGGTTGATTTTGGAAATGCTACCGGCCAGACCCGGACTCTAATGAGTTATTCGTCTGAGTTGGTTCGCGGAGAGCCGGGTGGGGTAGTCCAAGGACCTGGCCCACCGCCACAACCCGGTGATATTGACGGAACCGACTTTTCGGTACTTGAAATTCGTGTAACCGGTTCAACGTCAATCACATCCATCCCTTCTTCCCTAGTGACAATCCAGCCCATTTTGGAGACTGATGTAAATCGAACCCGATCTATCGCGTTAAATAATATACCTGGACCGCAAGGGGTTCTCGCCATAAATGGGGTCGTTTTTGATTTAAATGTAATTAACGAAGTAGTGTCGCTGGGGGATACTGAGATTTGGTCCATTTCTAACGTTACTGGAGGCCCCCATCCTTTTCACATTCACGATATTCAATTTCAAATTTTGGATCGCGGTGGGCCAGCACCTTCTCCCAACGAACAAGGATGGAAAGACGTAGTGCTTGTATATCCTGGTGAAACGGTGCGTTTTATAACAAAATTTGAAGACTTCGCCGATCCGATTGTCCCTATATGTACCACTGTCATTTTGGGGGTCACGAAGATGGTGGAATGATGAGGCAGTTTCTTGTTATTGATCCAAATGCTACCGCCATCGAACACTCAGTCCTCCCCGAAGGCGATTTCAAATTATCCAATTATCCCAATCCTTTTGCTGAGTGGACTACCATTTCATATACGTTGGAGAAGCGATCGGACATCCGGATTGCGATTTACGATGCCCTTGGCAGAGAAGTAAAGACACTTTTTAACGGACAAAGAGATGCGGGCCAAAACGAATCCATTTGGAAGGCCGAGTCCGTTCCAACAGGAACGTATTTCATTCAAGTTGAGATCAACGGAAGGCCAGTAACTCGTCAAATTCAGATTCGGAAATAAAATTCCGCTCAACCTACCCTCAAACAAGAAGGGCAATTAGAGCGACTTCCCGCCGGCGGCAGAGATTAAACCATCTCTGAGCCAATCTGCGATCGCTTGTCGATTTCCGGGCTTCACGAGGCGGTACTGATCGCCGGAGTGACGAATATTACCTAGCTCGACCAATACGGCTACAGGCCTACTGTTATTCAGCACATAATAATTCGCAGAGTCATCTATTCCGCCTTTGTAGACTCTATTGGGCTGAAATTCGGCGTACTTCGCTGCCATGGTATCCCGAAGCACTCGACTAAGGGCATATCCACCTTTACTTGCTGCTTTAAAATGAACATCTATCTGAGGTTCAAAATTTCCACCATAGGCGTCCACATGAAGCGACATCATTTGCTGACTCTTAGCCCAACTTTTATTCTCGCGATACAGTCGGTTCACAATTTCGGTGCGATCTCGAAGACGCTGACTTTGACTTCTAACTATCTTCCCCCCCCCTAAATAGTATTCATCCGTATCTATATCAAATTGTTCAACATCTCTAATGCCATCGTTATCATCTCTTACGATGACATATACCGTTGCGCTTTCTTGAATTAAATTTCTTGCCAACCGCAAGGAAGTATCATATGCTATCTCGTCTTCCGGCAACTGCAATCCTTCAAACTTTCCTATTGTCCCTGGGTCGGGGCCTCCATGACCCGCGATAATATAGTAGACATGGCCCTTGAGTCTTTCGCTTGTAGTCGAAACATTTTGATAAGCTTTACCAAAAATTGGATACACTTTGGCCGTAGACGGAACACGGTATGAACGGCCAATTTGTAGGACATCACGCCCCTTTAAGATTCCTTCATTTAGGGCTTTAAATTTAGCCACGATAGAAGGCGTCGGTTCAGGGCCAGATTTCCGTATTAAACTATAAATGCCATCTCCACTACTGGCTGTCACCGTAACATATTCCTGCCCAAAGACTTGCGCTGGAATTATGGTCCAAAAAATAGCTAAAAAAAGGACAAACTTAAACTTTTTCATATGTCTGTATTGTTCAAGGCCTTATTCTCTTTGACTTATTTATGGACAACTTGTTGGATTTCTTAACGTGATTCTACTACTGATTTCTGAAAAAAAAGGAACGGGGTTTGCAGAAAAGGCTGAAACTCAGGGCACTGCTTTTGTATTATCCGGAATTGAACGCCCTAAGACAGTGACGTGATCACTTAGAGATTCGCATTTTTCTTGATAAGTTTTGTCCTAGCCTTACACTCCACTCCGAGTGTGGCGCAGGAACGCGCCGAACTTGATTCGCGGCCGACGGCGCGAAAAATGTTGGTGTACCGAGTTGACAGCGCGTTTCAGATTGCTGATCAACATTACGTTTATACCTTTTACGGAGCGGGACGGCTTGTTTTAGGGTGCTACAGTTTTTGTAACTCTGCGAGCCCTACGTGTGCAACTGTACAGTGTTCCCTAACTCTCGAAGTTCTCGAATCTGGACTTGGAGCAAATGCCTAAACGTTGAGGGTGGGGATGCCCGCAGAAGAATTGGATCGCATGTTGGGATCAGGCTGGGAAAGCAGACTATTGGTCGATTCCCCCGCCCCCGGATATCGTTTATACAAAAATCTTGGGCTCCCGGTCCGTATTCAAGATGGGACAGTTGCGGAATTGGTGGTTACTCAAATTCCATTTGCCCAATAATGGGGACCAGAAGTCGAATAATTTCCAGAAGTACGGGTAGGTAATTGAGGAGTATGGCGGGCCGGAGGCCCGCCATACTCCTTCTATTTAACGCTTTAGGCGCGCGGTCATATCCGCGACTACAAATGCCATAACTCCCATGGTAGCCACCGACTTAGCGACCTCCATAGGGTCTAATTTGTCAACATAATCGGCGTTAGTGTGGTGGTAATTGAAATATTTACTCCCGTCCACATTTAATCCCATTCCAGGAACGCCAAGCGCCATAATCGGGCCAATGTCTGCTCCTCCACCTCCTTTGGTGATCTTTCCTGAATCAATTCGAGTCAATAGTTTCCCGATCTGGGTTATGGTCGCAAAAGCAGCTTCGCTTCCTGAAAATCCAAAGCCAATTGGAGCAAAAACGCCGCCATCCGATTCGATTGCCAAAATGTGATTGTCCAATTCATCCAAATGGGCATCCCTATATCCGTTTCCGCCGCGGGTGCCGTTCTCTTCATTGGTCCACATCACAACTCGGATGGTCCGCTTTGGTCGGAGCCCTAATTTTTTCATGATGCGAAGCGCTTCCCATGCTGCGACGCAACCACCTGCGTCGTCCATGGCTCCAGTCCCTACGTCCCACGAATCTATATGCCCGCCAAACACAATCACTTCGTCCGGAAACTCACTTCCTACCAGCTCGGCGACCACATTTCGAGAAGGCGCGTCGGGTAACATTACATCGTCCATGGTTAATTTAACCGTGATCATTTGTCCACGATCCTGCATGCGCTGCATCATCATCGCATCTTCAATAGTTACAGCAGCGTGTGGTATGCGAGGTATCCCGTCTTCGTAGGTCGAGCTGCCCGTATGAGGGGTATACAAGGAGGCTGGAGTTATAGAACGGACCAAACTGGCAATAGCGCCGGCCTCAGCAGCTCGCGCCGCACCGTTACGCCTATAGGCTCCAGTAGCACCATACGTCGTAAAAGCTACATTCCAGAGTACAATTTTACCTTTTGCTTTTTCTTTGTTCGCTACGAGATCATCATATGAGTTCACCACAAACACTTCTCCCGTAATGCCTTTTGGCCCCGTACCCACCGATCCACCTAAACCCAAAATTTGAAGTTTTCGATTGTGTGGACTAAGAATTTGAAGGGTTTCTTCACCTCGTACCCAATGCGGGACCATTACGGACTCTCCCCTGACGTTTTCTAGCCCATCGGCCTTCATCGCTTCCAAAATCCAGTCTATGGCCAACTCCAAATTTGGAGATCCCGAAAAACGAGGGCCAAATGTATCTGTTAAATAGGCCAGTCGGTCCCAAGCGGCGCTATCTGCCATAGCTGCATCGATAATTTGGTCAGCCACAGCACGGTGAGCCTTTACAATGTCCTGTCCCGACTCCGCTTGTTTTGCTAGGCCAAGATTCGAGGACACGACAAAAATGATGACAAAAAGGAAAAATCGTTTCATGAAAGGATGGAGCTTCGTTATGTTTGACAAGCCAATCTACGAGATCCGATTTTCTCTTCCGAGCCAAAAGACATTAAAACCTAAAATGCCCCCAGCCGACGATACACTAATCAAGGATCTAAAACTAAGACTCCGGGAAGCATGCAGAAAGGTATAATTTGGGGTTTTCTTCTTATTTGCTCTGCAACATTGGTTCAGGCGCAAAGCGTTGAGCTCCAGGCATATCCGGCAGGAGGAATTGGGATGGAGGTTAATGTGTCTACCAAAGGCCAGGAACTAGGCTCTGGCACGATCGGACTCATCGGACTGCGGATTTCCAATCCATTTAAATAGGACAAGCCGCGCCCTTTTTTGAAATCTAAACGGTCGTAGTAGCACTCTCCTCAAAAAGTCGTGCTGCCAACAGATTAAAGTCCGTCTCCGTAATGATCCCAACTAAGTGACCATTTAGAACCACTGGAAGGGCTCCAATGTTGTTTTTTTTCATCAGTTGAATCGCTTCAATTGTAGCCATTTCAGGACTGACCGATATCGGATTTCGCACCATAATATCACCCACTGACAGATCCTCGTCGTGACCTATATGCGGCACATCGGTGAGCGCCTTTAAAATGGAACGATGGGTTACCAAGCCCACCAGTCGATGCTCATCGTCTTCCACCAATACATGCCGAATATGTCTCCAACTCATCAAAACGGCCACAAAATCGACTAACTCATCTTCGCGCACTGTAAATAAATCCGTGGACATAAAGTGTTCTACTCGGGTCCCTAGAATAGTGTTAAAGGCTTTCGGGCGGATTTCGGCCAACGACCATTCGTGCCCTGGGAGTCCCGTTTTTTGCCATTTGACCATGTTTTCAACTAGTGAATCGAGACGATCTGCACGAGTGTTGGAGCCTTGTCTCCTCATGGAGGCGAGTGAACTAAGCTGCCACTGAGCTCCGGTGAGCTGGGATTTAACTCGGGCATCGATGATGCCCAAATACCGCTCAATATCCTCTTCATCTACCTTTCGAGCCTTCAATCCTTTCCTTGCAATATCAACGAGTTGTTGGACAATCAATTCCCCAGCTCCCCATCGTTTGCCGTCTATCCAGTCCAATTCAGAGGCCAATCCTCGGCGCGCTACACTTATAAAATTACTTTTTGCATCATCAAAATCCATTAATGGACGAATATCGCTGTGATCCAGTGCAAGTCCTTGCATCAACCCTGCCCATAGCGCCGTATTTGCCATTTCATCTACGGTCGAGGGTCCAGCTGGTAATAGACGGTTTTCAATCCGCAAATGAGGTTTATCTCCGCTGATTCCGTAACACGCTCTGTTCCAACGGTACACCGTTCCGTTGTGTAGTTGCAGGGCCTTAAGCTTGGGCACCTCTCCACGTTCTAATACTTCGAACGGGTCCTCGTAGTCACTTGTCATAATGACTCGGAACCGAGCAATGTCTTCCTGAAAAATTTCAGTTACCGATTCATTTACCCAGTCCGTTCCAAAATGCACCCGTGGGCTCATTTCCCTCAAATACAAATTGCTACTTCGAGTATCAACGGCTTGCTGGAAAAGTGCAATTCTTGTTTCGCGCCACAATCTTTTGCCAAACAGAACCGGCGAATTGGCAGCGGAGGCTAAAACCGGTCCAGAAATGAGCTGTGCAATGTTGTAGTAATGTGCAAACGTATCCGGCGTTACCTGAAAATGGACCTGAAAACTCGTGTTACACCCCTCCACCATAATGTTGTCATGCTGGAAAAAGAGTTCATCAACACCTCTAATGTGATACTGGGCCTTTCCACCTTTCAACCCCATTATGGTATCATTTAGGGTAAAATAACGGGCCTTTGGTGCCATGTTTTCCAACCTAAGGTCCCAGGCATGGATAGTCGGAAGAATACCAGCCAGCACGATTTGGGCACCTACTTGGTCGCTCAGGCCTCGGGCATAATTAACCAAATCATCGAGACTGCGCTGCATTGCAGAAAAACAGTCTCCAGTTAATTCAAGTGGATCAAGATTGATTTCCAGATTAAACCGAGTAAGTTCATTTACTAAACGTTCATTATCGCTGAGTGCAAGCACTTCTTCAGCCAAAGAAGAGGGTTGAAAATGGTCATCAATCAGGAATAATTCCTGTTCAGCACCAATACGCTGAATATCGGTTTCAAACATTTTCTCGGACAGCATATAATCAAGCGCACGCATATCCTGCATGATATGTCGAGTGAAACGGCGAATAGCGCTCGCATCCTGTCCGTTTTTCACGTCATGTTGGCCCATAAGTCTATCCAAATTGGATTAAAACAAGAATATCGCCCCGCAAAGGCTCAGAAGTAGAGTAAAACGGTACGCGGTATAAAACAACAAAATTCCAGACTTTAGTCCGAGAAACTTGAGCGACAACGAGCCGTTTTTGACGAATGAAACGTAAGATAATATCCAAACAGATTTTCGGAGGCCGTTTTGGTCGTTCTTTTGGATGTTTATTGATCTTCCTTTCCATGGCGTGTGTCTCTCCTTCATTCGCATTTCAAAGCCCCAGCAAGTTGGAATTACACCGTACACAGGTAATGATTCGGGGCCTGACGTTCCTTAGAACTGGATTTCCAGATAAAGCTGCAGCTGAATTTGCAGAAGGACTTAGGGTTAGCCCTACTAATACAACCCTCCTCTCGTCGATGGCTGACGCTCAGTTTGCGATGGGCGACTTTGGGTTGGCGGCTTTTTATATCGAAAGTGCCCTAAAAGAAGAACCAGACAACGTTTTTTGGCTCCGTCAAGCTCTATTGATATCGTTAGAGGCTGGAAATGCTGAAAACGCAATCCGTTATTCGTCTCACCTGCTAGAACTCGAACCCCAAGATGTAGCTTCGCATATTGCCCATCTCGAGCTTCTTGATCGGCTGCAACATCGGGCTCAGGCCACTATTGATGCCGAGGCTTCGATGGTAACTTTTACGTCTAATGAAAAAATTCAACGCACAGCGCTCCGCATATTCCTTGATTCTGGAGCATTAAATTTGGCGCTCGTGGCGGCTAAACGACTCGTTTCCCTCACCAGCGATCCCGACGATATGTTTGAAGTCGCCTCCGTTCTAATACAACTTGATGACAAAGACGCTGCACGAGCTGTACTCGCCGAAATTATTCGCATTGATGCAAGTCACCAAGACGCAATTCAGGCCCTTGAGGAGCTAAACAACCCACCTTCGAAAGAGAACGACTTTTTTGGAGCAAACGCTGTGGCCGTTCCAAATTCCGAAACTCCTAGAACGTCCGAGAAATCCGAGACTTTAGTAATCTCCGACACCATCTTGGCCTCCCACACTATTGAGACCTTAGAGGACTTGGGTTCCAAAGAGGCCGCAGAGGCTCTTCTAAAATCAAATCAATTTGATGAATTGGCCCGTTTCGCATCGAGTCAAATTGACGCTGATCCTCGGCGCCTTGAAATGTGGATTTATGCGCTCCAAGGGCATATTGCAAGCGAAAACTACGATTCCGCGATTCTTCTGGCTGAAGATGGAGTCTTACTTTTTCCAGGATATCCTCCTCTTTTGTATCAATATGCGCGTGCACTTTCCAAATTATTACGCTTTCCTGAAGCGATTAAAGCTGCTACTTCTGCGCTCCAAGGAGCTACCTCAGATCCTGACCTCAAAGCAAAAATTGAAGGTCTACTTATCGACATCCAACAGCATCAATAAACCGTGCAAATAAGCCGTTCTACCATTATTGCACGCACGATCTCGTACAGGCTCCTCTTCTTGTTGGTGGGCTTGGCTGGTCTATTGAGCTCATCAGGATGTACTACATCTAAGTTGGCAATCTCTACTTCTTCAGCCTCAACTGGCGCCTTCCCAGATCACTCCCTCGCTTTCATCTTGGAGCAACTCCCTGCGTTCCCTGAAGCGCTGGATCGAGTTAAATTGGAAGCCCTCGTTTCCGTTTCTTCGCCTGAAATGGATGGCCAATTCACGACCATTGCCGAAGTCAAAAGGCGAGATAGCTTGTTTGCTCGAATCAAATTCCCCTTGGGGATCGAAGGAGCCAGAGTCCTGATTACACGAGATTCTGCCTTTACCTTCGACCGGATAGCAAACATAGTATTCCGAGGAAGTAGTGGCAAGATGAAAGCTATCATTCCTGGCTCATTGATCAGTCTGGACATGGTAGAACAAGCCTTGGGATTTTTCCTACCAGATTCCCTGATCCTATGGAATCTAAAATCGGATGGCACCAAATATTACCTTCATTCTCCTGACGAGTCAATCCGCTACACCGTTGACCCACAATCGTGGAGAATCGAACACATTCAGTTGCGGGACCGAGCTGGAATCGTTACCGAGCAACGATGGTTTTTGGATTTTCGTGAAATGGACGGCATCCTAGTTCCTTCTCGGATGATCTTGGTACAACCCGCTCTTGAAACTAGACTTTCTGTCGCTTTGCGGTCCCTCGTAAAAAATCCCGGAGCCTTCCATTTTGATTTAGGCATTCGTGCCGATACCAAGTGGAAAGACCTAAATCCGTAATGCGCTTTTTTATCATAGTCCTCTACTTCGTTTTTGTCCTACCGGCATCCGCTCAGGTTGCGGGTCAAAAGTCAATAACTGAACTCAAACTTGATCAGCTACGAAACGAAATAGCAGCTGAAGAAAAGGCCCTTGCGACGACAGAAAATGAAGAAAAAGCGTCCAGAAATAGACTATCAGACTTAAATCGTCAGCTTTCCCTTCGAGAAGAGCTAGTGCGAAGTTATTCGAGGCGAATCGATCAACTGAAAGCTGAACGCGACTCCCTACAGTCTTCAATTGGATCGTTGAATACCGATTTGAACGAAGTGAAAAAAGAATACCAAGCCCGAGCGACCCATGCCTACAAATATGGCAGACAGCATGACGCCGCGCTCATTTTATCCGCCTCCTCGATCAATCAGATGCTCATTCGAGTGGGTTACTTGCGCCGTTTTACGTTGAAGCGAGTAGGCCAATTAAGCGACATTAAAATTGCTACATCTCAGCTCACCAATCAACGAACAGAGATGCAGCGCATGTTAGTTGAGTCTGAAATAATTCTCGCAAATATTGATCGTGAACAGGAGAAACTTGATTTATTGAAGGCGGAAGTAGCAAACGAACTCAACCGAATAAAAATCGAAAAAGACTCTAGGACGGAAAGTTTAGCCGAAAAGCGAACCATGGAGCAGCAACTCATAGATGTGGTAAAATCCTATTTGACGACCAATTCCAGAAATGCAGCCCCATCCACCCCTTCAACTATACTTCCTTCCAAGCTTTCAGAGGCATTTTCTCAGTCCCAAGGCAATTTGGACTGGCCAGCTGTAGGGACTGTTTCTGAGCCTTTTGGCGATATCGTTCATCCGAAATACGGCACAAAAACACCAAATCCGGGCGTTTTGATCAAAGCTCCAGCTAGCTCTGAAGTCAATTCCGTATTCGCCGGAAAGGTGACCACCATTGATATTCTCCCCGACATGGGTCGATTCATAATAATTGAGCATGGAGACTACCACACAGTTTATGGCAATTTCTCTTTAATCTATGTCTCGCAAGGAGATATGATTGAAACAGGACAGTTGATAGGTCGGTCAGGAACCGAATCGGAGCCAAGGGGGACAGCTGTCTTTTTTGCTGTTTTCAAAAATGGAGTTCCACAAGATCCCGCCAAGTGGCTTAGATAGTACGGGTTGCAAGGTGAACACTCCTGTCCGTAGCTTGCAGAATGGGCGGAAGAAAAGTCATATCAGAAAAACACATTCAAGATGCGGTGCGAGCGGGTGAGTCTACAATACTTGCCCCATCTGGAGCACTAGTAACTCCGCTTGCCCGTGATTCAGCTCGCGCAGCAGGCGTCCAAATATCGTTCGGGTCGGCTAAACAAGGCCCAGTATCCCCGACTGCGCAAGATCCAAACCCCAATGCCAACGTCGTATGCATCGGCTCTGACCACGGTGGCTTTGACCTTAAAAGGGAGCTTATCGAGTACCTGAAGTCCGGCGGAAAAACAGTGGTTGATTTGGGGACAGATTCAACTAAAAGTTGTGACTATCCCGACTTCGCGTATGCGGTAGCCCGTACGGTTCTAGACGGGAAGGCCGGTCTGGGGATCATGATTGACGGAGTTGGTGTCGGATCCAGTATCGTGTGCAACAAGGTGCCTGGAATCCGAGCTGCATGTGCGTATAACGAGTTTGCTGCTTGGAATGCTAGGGCGCATAACGATGCCAATGTACTCACCCTAGGAAGTCGCTCTATGGGCATTGAAGTAGTTAAACGAATCGTGGACGTTTTTCTAACAACCGAATTTGAGGGCGGTCGACACGCGAAACGGGTTCAAAAAATATCCGATTTAGAAGAACGTTTCTCCCGAAGATGAAACTATCTCAACTGTTGGGTTGCCTTATTCACTTTGTCTCAATAGCCTAGTCAAAGATTGTACGTATTTTCGGTTTTTCCCGACTCTGTTGAAGCAAAACCTCCCCCGAACAATTATGGCATCAGCATCTTACGACGTATTAATTATCGGAACTGGCCCTGGTGGCTATGAAACGGCCATTCGCGCCACTCAACTCGGGCTAAAGACCGCCGTTGTCGAAAAAAATAAATTAGGCGGCGTCTGCTTAAACATCGGTTGTATTCCAACCAAAGCCCTGCTAAAAAGTGCAGAGTTGATGGAATACACCAAACATCTTGAAGCATACGGTTTGTCTTCAACAGGAACTATTGTTGCCGAATTCGACAAAGTAGTTGGGCGTAGCCGGGGGGTTGCGGACAAAATGAATAAGGGCGTCCAATACCTGATGAACAAGAACAAGATTGATGTTCTATTCGGGCATGCACGCCTCGCAGGTGGTGGCAAGGTAGAAATAGAGCCTTCCACGGACATGGACGGTAAGAAAATTGGAGAAAAACAGACGGTTAGCGCCAAACATATTATCGTCGCGACAGGAGCCCGTCCAAGAGAGCTTCCAGCACTTCCTTTCGACGGCAAAAAAATTATCTCCTCCAAAGAAGCGTTACTCCAAACGAGTAAGCCCAAAAGGTTGATCATTTGTGGAGCAGGTGCGATTGGAGTAGAATTTGCATATTTCTACCACCACATGGGTACCGAAGTCACGCTGGTGGAGCTAAAAGACAGCTTGGTGCCAATTGAAGATGCCGACGTGAGCCGCGAGCTTGGTCGCGTGTTTAAAAAGAACGGCATTAAGATCATGACCGGTTCGATGGTCAAAGAGGTTAAGGACAATGGAAAAAGCCTCAGCGTCTCCATTGAAACCAAAAAAGGTATCGAAGTAATTGAAACTGATCAGGTACTTTCAGCGGTTGGGGTAGTTGGGAATATTGAGGATATTGGCCTCGAAAAAGCAGGCGTAAAAACCGATCGCGGCGCCATTGTAATTGACGAATTCTGCCGTACAAACGTGTCAGGGGTTTATGCCATTGGTGACGTCGCAGGGCCGCCTTGGTTGGCGCACAAAGCCAGCCACGAGGGCGTAATGTGTATTGAAAAGATAGCCGGCGAAGCCGTTCATGCGATGGACAAATTGAACATTCCCGGTTGTACCTACTGCCAACCACAGATTGCGTCGGTTGGATATACAGAAGCAGCAGCCAAAGAGGCCGGATATGACCTCAAGGTAGGCAAATTTCCGTTCGCGGCCAGTGGTAAAGCTTCTGCCATGGGACATAACGAAGGCTTTGTAAAGGTTATTTTCGACGCCAAATATGGTGAATTACTGGGTTGCCACATTATTGGTTACGACGCTACCGAGTTGATCGCAGAAATAGTTACGGCGCGCACATTGGAGACTACGGCGCATGAAATTATGGCCTCTATCCATCCGCATCCCACCCTTTCTGAAGCAGTAATGGAGGCAACCCGTGCGGCTTACGGCGTGGCGATTAACGTATAGCGCAACCCGCGTTTAGAATTTTGCGTAGGGGCCGGAATACTAATTCAATTTACAATGAGTATCCGATCCGCTATCGCCCGAACGGCGTTTGAAACGCTTCGTGCTAACCCGACGCATACGTTGATGTCCATTTCTGGACTGGTCATCGGAGTTGCAGCCTTGGTTGGAGTCCTATCTTTGGCCGACGGGATGGAAGACTTCGCCAGAAAGCAGGTCGACACGACTACGGATCTTCAATCCATCAATGTATCCGTTCGTACGAACGAGATAGTGGACGGTGTAAGTATTCAGCGTGCATCGATTCCCGTACTGGAGGCGGAAATGATAGGTAGTCTTCAAAATTTGCTGTTGGGACAAGCCACGGTTGTTCTTTTTTCTCAGCGTAATGCCGTTATCTCTGTCCCCGGAGACTCCGTTAGAAGTGCCGCACGGATGGTGGCAGCAACAGCGGGAGCTGCCGATTTAATGCCGGGTACGTTGACCGAGGGACGTCAATTGACCGAAGAAGACGTCCTTCTCGATTCAGTCCTAGTTGAGATCGTGGGAGTGGTAGAGCTGGAAAATAATGCGCCAGTGGGGGTCTTAGTGCCGATATCAGTGTCCCAAATAGTGCCAAGCGGGACTCGTCCTACCATGATTGTGAAGGCTGGGCTGGTTGAGGATATTCCTGTCATCAAAAATACCATTCTCACATGGGCGGATGCTCATTTCAAAGAAGGAGGGGCTGCACTGGAAATTCAGACCAATGAAATGCGAGTAGAACAAGTCCAAAAAGGCGTCCGGTTGTTCAAAATCATAATGGGCCTCATAACCGGCATTTCAGTCCTGGTTGGAGGCGTTGGCATAATGAATGTGCTGATGATGTCAGTAAAAGAACGGACTAAGGAAATTGGGGTCCGAAAAGCTGTTGGAGCTCGAAAATCGCACATTATTTTTCAATTCATGATCGAATCCATCGCGATTTCCACGGTAGGATGCGCAGTTGGATTGCTGACCGGGTTGGCATAACATTCGGAACCTATCCGGCCTACAGCGCCTCCAAATTGCATCCCGTAGATGCCATTCGACACGAATAAATTATTTGATGATGGCCCCGTCCTCACCGGAGGATTGCATGATAGACAAAGTGCCGTCCCTGCCTTCAGCCATTAATACCATACCCTGACTTTCCATTCCCATCATCATTCTCGGAGCCAGATTCGCAACCACAGCCACTTTTTGACCCACCAAAGCTGACGGTTCAAAATATTCGGCAGCGCCGGCCAAAATCTGCCGCTTTTCAAATCCGAGGTCAATTTCCAGCTTAAGCAACTTTTTGGACTTTGGAATGGCTTCAGCTGAGATCACTGTGCCCATTCGGAAATCTAGTTTTGCAAAGTCATCGTATGTAATGACGTCACCAATTGGTGTGTAGGGTAGTTCTTGTTCCATATGTGCTGGATTATTTCCCAATTTCGCTTTTTGCGCTTCGATCACGCTGTCTTCAATTTTTGTGAAGAGAATGTCTGACGATCCTAAAACATGCCCTTCGTCCAAAAGTGGCTTAGAGGCGGCATCCCAGCCGATTCCTTCATCCAGTCCACCATGCTTTTCAGCCGGTACGCTGGAACGAACACTACTCATATTCAACATATCCCGGATTTTCTGAGCTGAAGCGGGTAATACCGGCTCCATCAAAACCGCTAAGGAAGCACAGATTTGAAGGGAAATGTGGATTGCGTTGGCACACTGTTGAGGATGTGTTTTACGGGTATGCCAAGGCTCGCTATCATTGAAATATTTATTGCCGAGCCGCGCCAAGGCCATCGTTTCAAATACGGCTTCGCGGTTCTTATATCGGTCGTAAGCTGAGCCAATTCGATCAGGAAATGTGGCCATTTCCTTCAGCGTGTATTTATCAATATCGTTTGGATTAAGGAGCCGTGGCACCTTTCCTTTGGCAAATCGGGCAGCAAAGGTCATGGTCCGATTGACAAAATTCCCAAGCACATCGGCTAATTCCGAATTGATTCTGGTTTGAAATTCTGACCAGTTAAAGTCGGCGTCCTTGGTCTCAGGAAGCATCGTTGCCAGTGCATATCGCAGCAGATCCGCATCAAACTCCTCCAAAAACTCGTGCAGCCAGACTGCCCAATTGCGACTGGTCGATAACTTCTCCCCTTCAATATTCAAAAATTCGTTAGCCGGGACATTTTCAGGTAAGACATAACCTCCGTGCGCCATAAGCATGGCGGGAAACATCAGGCAATGAAATACGATGTTGTCCTTCCCGATAAAGTGAACCAACCGGGTTTCTTCATCTTGCCAATATTTTTTCCATTCATCAGGCTTTCCTTGTTCAATAGCCCATTCTTTGGTCGCAGAGATGTATCCAATGGGTGCATCGAACCAAACATATATCACTTTACCTGATGCATCGATTTTTTTTGTCAATGCTACGTCAGCAGGGACTGGAACTCCCCAAGGAACGTCTCGGGTTATTGCACGCTCGCGCAGACCATCCTGTAACCAGCTTTTCACTTGGCCCAGCACGTTCGGCTTCCACTCGGGATGCGTTGCAATCCATTCTTCCAGTCGAGTTTGAAAATCTCCAAGCGGCAAAAACCAATGTGTCGACTCCCTAAGCTCCGGTTTTGCGTCAGAAAGAGTGCTTCTCGGATTCAGTAACTCCATGGGACTCAACGTACTTCCGCACTTTTCACATTGGTCCCCGTACGCATTTTCATTGCCACAAGTAGGACACGTCCCTACTACAAATCGATCTGCCAAAAATATGCCCGCTTTGGGGTCAAATAGTTGACTCTCCGTCTTCATTGTGAAAACATCCTTTGCTGCCAAGGTCCTGAAAAAATCTTGACTCGTTTCGCTGTGGACCTGCGTGGTAGTTCTGGAATAGATATCAAAGCTCATCCCAAAGCCCGCAAAGGCTTCTTTTATTTTGGGATGATACATATCAACTATATCCTGAGGCTTTACCCCTTCTTTCCTTGCGCGCACCATAATGGCAACACCCATTTCATCCGAACCGCAAACAAAAACGACATCGCTGCCCTTCATGCGTTGATAGCGACAAAATAAGTCAGCTGGTAAATATGCACCGGCGAGGTGACCGAGGTGTACTGGCCCATTTGCATAGGGTAGGGCTGCCGTAACCAGGATTCTTTTAAAGTCCATAGTGGACAAATGGTCGGATGAATGAAAACAAAAGAGTAACCTGTAATAAACAACAAAATCAGATCACTTGATTCCCAAAAAGGCTTCGAACATATGGAAACCTCACGAAAACCGGTACCTAAGAATATGAAAATGAGGAAACCGCTCCGAAAAGGCACCGTTCCAACGGTGCATTAAAAAAATTAGCTAAGCTATGATCCTGGTTATTCCCGCCATTGATCTTCGGGGTGGTTGCTGTGTTCGCCTCCTTCAAGGAGAGTACGAAACGGAAAAAGTATACTTTGACGATCCTGTCAAGATGGCTAAGCTATGGCGTATTCAAAATGCCAAGGTGCTCCATTTGGTGGACTTGGACGCAGCCAAAGGCGGTACGGAAAACAATCGAGCGGTCATACAGCAAATCTGTAGAGAATTGGATATTCCAGTACAAGTTGGCGGCGGCATTCGAACGCTCGCAGATGTAGATGCGGCAATAGCGGCAGGCGCCTACCGTGTAATTATAGGAACAGCGGCCGTTTTGAATCCAGATTTGGTTTCTGAAGCCATCGCCAAACACGGATGTAGCCGCGTGGTTGTCGGTATCGACGCCAAAGACGGTGAAGCGCGAATACAGGGCTGGACTGAAGGAAGTGGCCTAGATGCAGTAGAGTTTGCTCTAGACATGGAAAACCGGGGATGTCGCCGAATCGTTTATACTGACATTTCACGCGACGGCACCATGGAGGGCCCAAATGTTGAGGCCTACAAAGAAATGGGGGCTCGCCTTCGAAAAGCCAAGATTACGGCTTCGGGCGGTATCGGTAATTACAAACACTTAACTGAATTGAATTCGCTCGAAGCCTACCGAGTAGATTCAGTAATTGTGGGAAGAGCGCTTTACGAAAACAGTTTCCCTTGCCAACAGTTTTGGTGTTGGAATATGAAAGAAGAATTGGACCTTGCTTGCTTTTCGACTGCAACATTAAAAACAAAGCTCCCGTCTTAGAAAACTGTCGAAGCCAGGGCAATAATTTGTTCGAGTCCTCGTTTCTACATTAACGATTGATATTCAAACGACCTCGGAAGACGTTTTTACTCAATTTGACTGATTTTAGAGAGGAGCGTCCAATGGCAACTGAAAATACTGACCGTCGCGAAAAAATTGTAATGGGGCTTGGGATCGTTACAATCATCCTTTTTTCTGCGAATTTGCTTACGGCCGTGGCCAATTATTTCTGGCCAAATCATTCCCTTCCTCTCATTCATAGCACAATGTCCGAAGTCCAGGTGGAGCGAGGCGTATATGAACTCCACATTAGGCAATCCCCACATCGCAGGCATCGCATCGTAATGAGGGACCTAGTTTCAAAACTCGAAATTGACGTCGAATCTGAAATGGACGTTGAATTCGAACGTGAACTGGCCCGATTAGAGCGTTCAATTGAGAGAGAAACGGAGCGGATGACGCGTGAGTTAACAATTCATCTCGAACAACGCGAAACAAAGCCCGTCATAAATTAAGGAAAGCGCCGTGGTTCGTTTTCTTATATTTCAAGCTACTAACCACTTGAAATATGTTGACCTGCCAATCGGATTCGTTCTCCCTAGACCCTGCGGTTCATTATTTGAACTGTGCTTACATGTCGCCACTGCCTCTTCGGGTAGAAGAAGCCGGAATACGAGCGATCAGAGCAAAGCGTAATCCAGCACTCATTCAACAATCTGACTTCTTCTCAGGTCCACAGTCAGTCAAACGCCTATTTGCTCAATTAATTGGGGCGGAAAACGCTTCTTCAATTTCCCTTTTGCCATCCGTTTCGTACGGAATTGCCACCGCAGCCAAAAATGTCCCCGTTCGTAAAGGACAAAACATTGTATTGCTGCATGAACAATTTCCAAGCAACGTTTACACGTGGCAGCGAGTGGCGTCGGATGCCCGAGTGGCTATTCGGACCGTCAAACTTCCCTCTTCCGGCACGAATAGAAGTCGCGCCTGGACGGATGCAATTCTGGAGCAAATCGATTCCGATACGGCAGTAGTTGCAATGCCAATTGTGCATTGGACAGACGGAACGCTATTTGATGTCGCCGCAATCGGTAGAAAGGCACACAAGTTTGGTGCTGCTCTAATCCTTGACGGAACTCAGTCTGTTGGAGCCCTTCCATTCGATGTGCAAGAAGTTCGACCCGACGCGCTGATCGTTGGTGGGTACAAATGGTTAATGGGTCCATATTCCTGTGGTTTGGCCTATTGGGGCGACCGTTTCGCAAACGGGGTCCCTTTAGAAGAAAACTGGATAAATCGACTGGGAAGCGAGAACTTTGCAGGCTTGGTCGACTATCAAGCAGGCTACGAGCTGGGAGCTACCCGATTCGATGTCGGAGAAAAAAGCAATTTTGCGCTGCTTCCGATGTTGAATGAGGCACTTTGTATGCTACTGGAATGGGGCCCGCAAAACATTCAAAACTATTTGAGCAATTTGTTGCAACCGTGGGAAGATTCAAGTCGAAATTTGGGATTTCAGCTTGGACCGTCGTCCTCTCGGGGCTCTCATCTATTTGGACTTCACCTTCCCCCTAACTTGGATGTTGAAAGGGTTAAAAATGCCCTTATATCTAAGTCGGTATCCGTTTCCGTGCGTGGGAAAGCCATTCGAGTGGCTCCACATGTATACAATACGAGCGAAGACATGCAAGCTTTAGTGGACGCTTTGGAAGTGAGTTTGACGTATTAGATTGATTTGACGACTAGGCATGACTATTGAAGTAATAATGGAAAGAAGATATTATTGAGTTTATAAAATGAATGTGATCAGTCGTTGTCTCACCATCCTTATTCTGGTTCTATTTGTGGTTTTTGCAGCTGCAAACCGCTCGGCCCAAGCACAGACTGCGGCCAAACAGACTGCGGCCAAACAGACTGCGGCCAAACAGTCGGCAAACGATTTGCGATTGGAATTAGCGACGAAATATGAAAACATAAACGCGATGACTGCGGCCTTTGTCCAAGAGGCATCTTCTGAATTCATGGCAGCTCCAGAACGTTTTTCGGGGACTCTTCTCTTTTCGGGGGCTAAATATCGCATTCAAACCGGTTCACAAACCATTGTTACCGATGGAATCACGTTGTGGATACACAATCGAAATGAAAAACAGGTCATTATCAACGATTTTGGGGGAGACGAAATGTCCTTTTCCCTTATGACCTTTTTGAGGCAACTCGGTAACGAATATGAAGCAACCCTTGGAGTAAATGAAACACACCAAGGTGTGATACACCATGTATTAAACCTAAAACCAAAACAAGAACTTGCACAATTCCGAAGCGTCCGATTAAGTGTTCGCCAATCAGATACGATTGTAACCCATTTAGAGGTAATTGATCTAAATGATGTTCAAATGACAATTGACCTTTCTGAAATCAGAATCAACCCACCCATTACCAAGGAATCTTTTGTTTTTATTGCCCCGCCAGGTGTCGAATTGGTCGACCTTCGAAATTGAATTGCACTTTTGTAGCCACCAGACATTTATAGACTTACCCAAAATCTACTATTCGAATGCGTGAGCTAACCACAAAATGGATCGTGCGTCTGGGTAGCTTCGCAGTGGCAGCCGTGTTACTCTATTTGGCTCTTCGAGGAGTAGATTTGACTGAGGTGGGGTCGGCCCTCAAAGCTGGTAATTACTGGTGGATTCTCCCTTTGGTGTTCGTGACCTTGTTTAGTCATTGGATTCGGGCCATTCGCTGGAAAATGTTGCTGGAAGTTCTTCCCGAACATTCTGATTCAAAAAGGCCCATTTCGACTTGGAATACGTTTATTTCGATCATGATTGGGTACATGGCAAATTATGCAGGACCTAGACTGGGAGAAGTGATTCGCACTGGAAATGTTGCTAGAAGAGAAAAATTACCTTTTTCTGCGGTTTTCGGGACTGTTTTTATCGAACGCGTCCTAGATATGGCGGCTTTTGGACTATTCGTCTTGTCCGTTCCATTTATCTTTCAGGCCCAAGCGGTTCAACTATGGCATCTTTTGACAATCCCTCTTTTGGCCTATTACGCGGAAACCAGCTCCACCTTGATTGCTGCGATTGGCGTTGGCACCTTAGTCGTTGTGGTTTTGATTGGAGTTTTTGTGCCAAGAATATTGCGAAAGCCAGGTTCAAAACTTCTTCGATATTATGCCCAGTTTCAAAATGGTTTTTTAAGCCTCAGTCGTGCTAGGAAGCCCATTCAGATGACCCTGCTAACCCTACTAATGTGGTCGTGCTACGGGCTCATGGCATATATTCCATTTGTAATACTGGGTCAAAATTTACTTTTTAATATCGGTCCTTTACAAGCTTGGGGGATCATGTTGATTGGAGCGTTAGGAGTAATAATCCCCTCGCCAGGCGGTATTGGAACGTTTCATTTTGTCACAATTCAATCGCTCGGAATGCTGTTTTTATTGCCTCATGCGGACGCGGCCACATATGCTCTTTTGGCTCACACTGGACAAATGTTGCTATATTTATTAGTTGGGACCATTGGAATTTTGTACCTCGGGACCGTTCCAGAACAGTTAGTTCGAGGCAAAAGCAAACCTTCCGCTGAACATGAATAGACGAAATTTCGACGCCTTGTTGATTATTCGAGGTGTTATTCTCGCGCTTGTGACTGTGGTTTTCGTACGTGACACCGTCGCACAAAATCATCCCCTTATGAACGGGCCTATTCGGTCCGAGGACACGTCGCGATTTAATGTTGAGATGATTCGCACGGCCATCTCATTAAGTCCGGCCGTTGGATCTATCCCTGGAATGTCTTTTGTTCACGTCACCTCAGAATCTTCCGCTCCCGGCACTTTGTCGCTAAATGCAGAAGGGTTTTTGGTTTCGCGGATTTCCATGCATGGCTACGTGCTGGATTGGCACCAAAATGAAAATTTACTCACGATCGACCTGCCAGAACGCTCGGGCATTCCGTCCACTTCTTCTGAATGGCTGATTAAAGTAGAGTTCTTGATTGGAAAAGGGCTCTCTTTTCGTACTTCGGCCAAAGGACGTATCGCCATTTGGGATGGATCGGAGCCAGGCTCTGATGTCTGGTACCCAACCCCAATTGATCAAACCGACAGCTTTCTGATCCAACTTCGGGTGTCGATACCCAATTTTTGGGAAGTGTGGGTTGGCGGCGATAACGATCAGAATATTCACCCTGAACGAATGGTGGATGGGTACAGCAAGCGAGAAGTGTTTGCGGGTTCTGTTTCATTCCTAGCCTTCGATACACGTCAATCTCATCTGAATGACTTTGATATCCCAGTAATAATTGGCCAAACCGATGGCATTGAGGCTTTTCTTGCTGATTTCGCTATTGATCGCACCTACGTTACAACCTATTTAGAACAAGCCGGCTTAACCAATTCAGATGGTTTATTTGCCGCTGCGTTAGTCGAGGGAATAGAATACCCCGTATCAATTGGATATAAATTACTGGCAACTCCAGAATATTGGGTTTCACACGACCCTTGGTCTGACCAGTTTCGCTCTTTCAAAACGATTGTTTCGGGGCTGATACATTCGAGATTCGATTCTATTCCACCAACAGATGCTTGGCTGTCTGCAGCCATCACCAATTGGGTTAGCTTACAGGTGATGTCCCAGGCAATCGGCGAAGATGCTTCCGGATTGATTTATGAAAAACTGCGCGACGACTATCTATTAGAAGCCAAGTCCTATCGACGGCCTCTCGTTTGGGATAGATGGGAATATCCTTCGGATATGTTGGATGAGCACGCTAACGGTAAGGGTGTTTGGGTGCTTCGAATGCTTACCGAAAGGATAGGAGAAGGTGCAATGACGGAATCCGTCGTTAGATTTCTTGACCAAGCTGCCAATCAAGTCGTTGATACTGAATCGTTTCGGGATATTTTGGAACTCATTTCAGGCGAAAACCTAGGCCAATTTTTTGATGTGTGGGTGTATTCAGCGGGGCATCCACAGTTGACTGTGAGTTATGTTTTCCAGGCTGCGAACGAGACAACACTTGTTACAATTGAGCAAGATCAGGTCGGATCATTGATACCCGATGCTTTCGAATTTGACCTTTCCTTCCAATATTCCTCCCTTGATGGTATTAACACTTCAATGGTACGTGTTAAGGATCGAAAACAAACCGCAGTAATCAAAACCTCGCTACTCCCCAGGTATGTTTTCCCGGACGCATTTGCGACTGTATTGTTAGATTATTCAGTGCCTCATAAACAAGATGACCTTGTTGCAGAACTTAGAGATGTCAAAGGACCCGTTCCAAAGATCCGTTCATTGAGGCATTTATCGCGGTCTAGTCCTGACCCCGCTGTTTTGTTGGGCCTCCGGTCATTATTACAACAAGAAACCGATCCTGCAGTCCTGGCCAGCGCATGTGAAATGTTGGGCGAAATGGCACCATCGAATTCAGCTCTCTCGTTTTTAATCGGATTCAGTTCTCACCCTGATGCACGCGTCAGGCTTTCTGCAATCAGGGCCCTATCTCTATTTCCAGATGCCGAATCTGCATTCTCTGCGGCCCTAAACGCGGCAAATACTGATTCAAAAACGGTAGTTTTAAGCGAAGCTGTATCTACTTTAATTAAAATGAGACCAAATTTGAGCTGGTCTTTGATTCAATCTGCCCTGGTCACTCCTTCGGACGGTGACCTGGTTGCCCGCACCGCTTTGGATTTGATTCAGACAGGCATAACTGAAGATCGAAATATGTTCGGGGCCATTCGCCCCTTGATTGGAGCAGAAAATGCAATTTCATTGCGAATAGCGGCATTTTGGGCGTTCGCTCGAATTGATGCTGCCGGACAAACGGTGAACAACACGATTGAAGAATGGTTAAAAGCAGACGAGATTCAGCTTAGAAAAGCCGCTTTGAGTGCATTGTTTACCTATCCAGAAATCAAGTCTAATCGCGGATCTCTGCAATCACAGCTCGCCATTGAAACATCTCCCCAGATTCGTCGGCAGCTTTCCAAGCTGTTGAAGTAAAACCACATCCTCAGCGGGGTTTAAAACGGTCTCCGTTTGCCTCTAATTTTCTCCTTTTCGAAGACTTGGTGGGCTTGGCCTACCAATCAGTAGTGGTCCCGATCGATTCGAATGACCGTTTGAACGGCTCGCCTACGAGCCTTTACCGTTCACCCCATTTCATTTTGTTCAACTCGTTCCCTTCCATACTCTTTTGTTGAGAAAGGAGCATTCGCACCCTTTTTTGACCAACGACGCCAAGGCGAGAACTAGAAAGACGAGTGAAATCATGCAGGTAACGAACAATCACTTCATTGAAAACCCCTTAGATGGTCTCATTACCGAGGAAGTTTTCAGCATTTTGGACGACAATAACCTATTGAGCGAAAAAGGCGTTCGCGATTATCAGATCCGGAAGTCCTTTCGAACGATGCGTCTAAATAACGTGGCAGCCTACGATGCCATTGAACTATTGCGGGATGAATACCCGTATTTACAGTTCGATACGATTCGCAAAATCGTGTACAAGCTTAACAGTGTGCGGCGGTAAAGCGTCATACAACCGAGTTTCAGGTCCCGACATGTTCCAATTGGAGCAAGTTGAGCTTGAAAGGTGGGCGCCCCGACTAACCTTTGTGTCGTAACGCATCGGTTGGTCGGGGGCGTTTATGTCCATATCTCTTCAATAAGACCCAACAAATAAACGTTGCCTACGTTTTAGACGGTAGAGCCGTTCATTTCATTCCGGACGCCCCAGTGAGGCCTGGAATAACAAAATGCCTGCCGCCACTGACGCATTTAAGGATTCTGCCTTCCCTCGCATCGGAATTCGAACCAAATAGTCGCAAGATTCGCTCATCATTCTGCCCATTCCTTTTTCTTCACTTCCAATAACGATGCCAAGTGGCCGATCCCAATCCATTTCAAGCATGGATGTTTTACCAGTCCCTTCGGCCCCGACAATCCAATAGCCCCTCTCTTTCAATTGGCCGATAACTTGAGATAGATTGCCTACCCGGGCAATAGGAATTTCAGAGACGGTTCCTGCACTCGTTTTAATGGTTGCTGCAGTTACAGGAGCGGCCCCTCGATCTGGTATGATTACTCCCTCTGCACCTGCAGCGACACAACTTCGAATAATGGCCCCCAGATTATAAGGATCTTGAATGTGGTCTAGAACAACAACGATGGGCTTTTTCGCAATCACATCTTCCATAGTTGGAGCAATCGCTGATAACATTTCATCGACGTCAGCATATTCCAAGGAGGATAAAGCCAACAAAACCCCCTGGTGATTCACTCCTGGAACTAAACTGTTCAGTTTGCCTCCAGGCACGAATTGGGTGGGAATGCCGTGCTCCCGAGCCAATTTATGTAACCCCATGAGCTTTCCGGTCGCTCCTTTTTGGAGGTAGAGTTTTTCAGCTCGGGAAACATCCTTTTCAAGCTGTTCTCTAACTGGATTTCGTCCGGCTATAAACCTTGGAACTTGATTGTCAGAATCGGGTGAACTCATTCTCTCCTAATGTCGAATGGGACAGATATATTACAACTGACGACGTAACGTTCAAACAAACCATCAAGATTCCTGTGATTCGATTTTCAATGACTGAGCCTTTAAAAAGGGTGTTAGTGGCCCATGCAAAGGACACGTTTCAATCTCAGTCCTATTTGAGCGCTAATTGGAGCAAGTACAGTTACAAGAACGAACCCAATTATGCTCGGGCATGTATTGAATCCGACCGTTTTATTGACTTGTTGGAAAAAAATGGAGCTATAGTCGAGGTTCTGCCGGCCGAAAATTGCGCAGGAATGGACTCGCTCTATGTACATGATCCGGTTGTAACCTTGCCCTCAGGATTTGGATTATGTCGCATGGGGAAAAATTTGCGAACTGGGGAGCCAGAAGCTGTGAAAGGATGGCTCGAGTCTAAAGGCCTCACCATAAAGGGTGCCATCGCAAGTCCCGGTAAACTAGAGGGCGGAGATGTGGTGTGGCTTCTTCCCTCTTTGGCAGCGGTCGGGATCGGGTATCGATCTAATTTGGAGGGTATTCGTCAGCTCTCTGAAATGTGCGAATCGACAAGTCTAGAAATAATGCCCGTTCATTTACCACACTATAATGGGCCAACTGACGTTTTACACCTGATGTCCCTCATCTCCCCCGTCGCAGATAGGGTACTATTGGTTCACAGCCGGTTGATGCCTGTAACCACGCGCCAACGCATCTTAGACGAAGGGTTCACACTGATTGAAGTCCCTGAGTCTGAGTATAATACGATGGGCTGCAACGTATTATCTCTAGGCAATGGGAAGTGTTTAATCGAACAACAAAACCAAAAAACGGCCGCACTTCTCTCAAAAAACGGACTGCACGTTCTGACTTACGACGGTACCAACATTTCGCATCCAGGTGAAGGCGGGCCAACTTGTTTAACTCGGCCGCTCCTCAGGGGTTAGGGTGGGCTTCGTCCAGGTTTTCCAAATGCCAATTACCCCGATCACAATAATAATTAGGGCAATGACCTCGGCTTGAGTCACGGTTTGACCCAACAATTCAAACTGATTATTAACTCGTATTTTTTCAATGAAAAACCGCTCGGCGCCATTAAAGACTATGTACACCCAGAAAAGCCAGCCTGCGACGTGATTGTGTTTCCTAAAGGACCACAAAAGCGCAAAAATCATCGCGGCTGCAAAAAACTCATACAGGGGCGTTGGATAAACAGGAGTTGAACTAAGATCGACTCCCATAATATTGTTAGGATAGGTTTCTGCCCATAACCATGTCGGTAGCCACCCAGGTTTGGAAGCAATATCAGAGGCAATACCCCAATCTCCATCTCCCGATAGATGACAGCCAATCCTGCCAATACCATAAGCGATCATCACTCCCGGAGCCATCGCATCTGCAATCCGACCTACGCTGAGACCTTTTTTCCGAACGTAATAAACGACCCCTAATCCGCCTACAATCATCCCGCCATAAAACGTGAATCCACCCGTCGTAAATATCATCCTTGAAGGTGCCCGCAAGAACGCGTCCATATTTTCAAAGATGTGAAACATCTTGGCTCCGGCGAATCCTGCCCCAATAATGATTAAAGTGATAGTCCCCACAATGAAGGAAGGGCTAACTTCTACCATCTTCTTTCGACCCTTTTTATCGCTCTTGATATCTGGCATTTTTACGCCCGAAATCAGACCAGAACCATAAAGCCGATCCAGCTCTTTTTGAAGAATCCAGGCGCCAAACATGGCCCCAACCGCAACCATAAATCCGAAGGAGTAGATCGGAATCGGAAATTGGAATCCGAACAGGTCGGTAAACAGGTCGCTGAGTCGTGGATACATGCTTATTCTTTGTCGGTAAGCTGATTGGTAAGCTGATCAAAAGGTACGGATCTCTGAGTACTTTGGTCCATATCCTTGACTTGAGCTATTCCTGAGGCCAACTCGTCGTCACCAACTATAATAACCTGTCTAGCTTGCTGACGGTTTGCTTCCCTCATCTGCGCTTTCATAGATCGACCACTCAAATCGTATCCCACCTTAATTCCTGCCGCGCGTAGAGCGTGAGCAACTGGGAAAGTCCATTTCATGGCTTCATCCCCAAGGGCAACAAAAAACGCATCGAGTCTTCCAAATGGAATGTTTACCAATTCAGCAGCTTCCAAAGCCATTAACAATCTTTCCATTCCTGCCGCAAAGCCGACAGCCGGAATAACCTTTTTTGAACCTAGTTCTACAGAGAGCAGATCATATCGACCACCGCCCGCAAGGGACCCTTGCGCGCCAATGGATTCGCTTTCAATTTCAAATGCCGTCCTAGAATAATAGTCGAGGCCCCGCACCAAAAATGGATCGTCAACATACGAAAGCCCAATGGCCGACAAATGGGCCTTTACTTCGTCGTGGTGCAATCTGCTTTCTTCATCAATAAAATCGACCAACAGCGGCGCATTTTTAAGTAAAAGACGCTCCTTTTCATTCTTGGTGTCAAGGATTCGCATCGGATTTGATTCCAGACGATTCCTACTTACTTCACTCAATTGATCGGAAAACGGTTTGATATAGGCAATCAATGCTTCCTTATACCTTGGCCTGCTTTCGGCATCACCTAACGAATTGAGGCGGATCTTAAAATCGTTTAGGCCCAAAGCCCGATAAACATCCACCGCACATGCAATCGTCTCGGCGTCTGCCCGCGCATCAGTTGCTCCAATAATCTCCAATCCAAATTGGTGAAACTGACGATACCGCCCTTTTTGAGGGCGCTCAGCCCGGAAACACGGTCCGATGTAAAAAAGTCTCTGAACTCCGCCCCTTTGATCCAAATGATGTTGCTGATACGCCCTCATTACCGGAGCCGTAACCTCGGGACGCAATACATAGTTGGTGCCGCCACGTTCAAACGCAAACATTTCCTTAGAAACGATGTCTGTTAATTGACCGATTCCTCTTGAAATCAGTTCCGTCGGCTCCAAAATAGGTGTTCGAATTTCTTCGGCGCCATACAAGGCCATGACTTGACGAATAACAGTTTCGACGTGCTGCCATACCCGAGAAGGGGCAATTGAATCTCCACCAGACGTTTGCCCATCTGGAAGAATATCAAAAGTACCTGGAATTGACTTGAACGAACTCATAAAAAACGGATTTCAATCACTGATCGGATGATCATCATTTTGGGAGATGATAGTTAACAACTCGTCACTGGTTTTTGCTGCGAGGATCTGTTGGCGCACAGCTTCGCTATTCATAACGCGCGAAACGCGACTCAAGATGCGAACATGAAGAGATTTAGAGTCCAATTTACCAACCAAAAGAAATACAATCCGGACGGGTTCATTGTCCAGGGAGCCATATTCAACAGGGCTCGAAGTGGTCACCAAAGCGCCGATCATTCCTCCAACAGCCTTTGTTTTGGCATGTGGTAAAGCCAAACCTTTACCCACTCCGGTAGACATCATGTTTTCACGCTCGATGACGGCCTTTTTGACGGCACCCACGTCTACTATCAAGGGGTGATCCGCAATCATTTCAATCAACTTGTCAATCAAAGCTTCTTTGCTCGAAACCTCGACATCAACAGCGACATGTCCGATATGTAATAATGAGGTCAGATTCAATGAATACCCTTTTCCAAACGTGTTCCACTAACTCAATCTAGGAAGAAAATGATCTTCTCTTACACTATGATCAACTCAGAGAACAAAATTATATGAGATTTAATGCAGATCGAAAGCTCTTAGCCGGCTCGCTACAAGCAACATGTCGGATGGCATCTCCACTTCAAAGTCCATCTCGTTTCCAGTGGTGGGGTGTTTAAATCCAAGAGATCGGGCGTGAAGCCCTTGTCTAGGAAGCTGCAAGAAGAGATTACGATAAAACGTGCGGCGCTGGCCTTCATCTTTACCATACCGGATTCTGTCACCACCATACGTTGTGTCACCAAATATTGGATTGCCAATATGTGCGGCATGGACACGTATTTGATGTGTTCGACCTGTCTCGAGTCGAAATTCTACCAGAGAACAATAACCGAATGGCTCAATGATTTCGTAATGGGTAATTGCGTGTTTTCCTTTGGCTTGTGCCCTACCACCGACCTCTTTGACAACCGCAACTTTTCTCCTATCTCTAGGATCGCGGGCCAAATCCGTTTCTATTGTACCGGATTTGGGGGTCGGGACGCCCCATACTATCGCCTGATATCTCCTGCGAGTGGTTCTATTCATAAACTGACGTGCCAATGCAGCATGAGTAACGTCATTTTTTGCCACCACTAACAAACCGCTAGTATCTTTGTCCAAACGATGGACAATTCCGGGTCGCAGCACCACGTCCCCATCAAATCGGGGACTCGCATTGATCGTTGACAAATTCGTTTCATCGATTTCTGGATCCGCGTCGTCCCCCTCATCCTCTTCATCGTCGTCGGAATCCACAATTATACTTGCGCCGCCTACATGATGAAGTAATGCGTGAACAAGAGTCCCCGTTCGGTGACCGAAAGCAGGATGAACCACCATGCCAGCCGATTTGTTGACGACAATAAGATCTTCGTCTTCATACACGATATCAAGCGCGATGTCTTCTGGAATGATTTCAACAGGCGGCGCCTTCAAAATGGCACAAACTATTTTGTCGCTTTGAATTACCGTATGGGATGGCTTTAAAATCACTTTCCCATTGATCACGACTTTGCCTTCTTTTATACCATTTTGGACTCGGGCCCGAGTGGCATTTTGGATGAAGGTCGTCAGGTACACGTCGAGTCGTTCCCCTTCACGATATCCTGGGGGAACGTCTAACGTAACGTGGGTAACTATTTTTTCTGGTTCACTCATGAGTTAAACCTACGAAAACATCGGCATTCAGGCTGAGAATAAGCAGCGAGATTTAAGCACTAATCTGTGAGTCCAACTTGGTAGAACAAGAGCGAACGTCGAGTTCGGGCGCAGTTTTAGCTGTCTATCTCCGTTTCAATACCCGTTCGTATCGATTTCCCTCTAGTGCGCGTATTTCCCCATCACATTCCAGTTTCAAAATCACAGACCACAGTTCAGGTCCAGGAAAATCCAGCGCAAAATTTAAGTCGTCCATATGTTTTGCACTTTTTGAAAGACTGTCTAATACGTTTTGTTCAAGCTGAGACCGTGGAACACCGGAGGTTTGGGAAAGGCGCTGGCGCTGGTGGTCAGCAACGGAGATGTGCGTTTGGGTCAGCCCCAAATCGCTCAATACTTGCTCGGATGAAAAAATCAATTGCGCAGCAGATGATGCCAACAAGGCGTTCGTTCCGATAGAAGTTTCATCCTCGATACGTCCCGGCACTGCATACAAATCCCTTTTTTGGTCAATACAGAGGCCTGCAGTGATTAAAGCACCTGCTTTTTCAAATGCTTCAACCACAATCGTAGCAGTAGATAGGCCACTTATAATGCGATTCCGTTGGGGGAAATGAGTAGGATCAGGCATTGTCTCGGGTTCAAATTCCGAAATCAAACAGCCGGAGTCGACAATCTGTGAGGCGAGCGCCCGATGACTCCGCGGATAGATCTGATTAATTCCACTTCCCAGCACTGCCACTGTCTTACCACCTGCATCCAAGGCTCCCTCATGCGCAGCTCGGTCTATTCCGTAGGCAAGACCGCTTACAATGGTTATGCCAGCTGAAGCCAGCTCGAAGGCCAGTCGGTGCGCCGTGCGTCGGCCGTAGGCCGACGCACGGCGCGTCCCCACGATAGAAACACATTTATGGTTTAGGCAATTGACATCCCCTTGGAACCACATGTACGGCGGAGGGTCTGAAATTTCCCTTAACAACTTTGAATACGAAGAATCGGCATAACCGACCATTGCTTCAAAGTCAATCGGTGCCCGGCCAATAGCCGGACGATCTGGCTCTGCTTGGTTGCTAGCCGTTTTTAATTGATGATCCCCCCCAACGTCAGTGCCTGCCCTTGCTACCCGATCGAATCGATCGATACGGCCGATACGGCCGATTGCTAATGCCCTTGCCCGGCCAATCCCTTCCACGCTAAGACCTGGACCTTGACTCGCGGCCAAAATTGATTGTGCCGATCCATATGCATCAAACAGCCGTTTTTGGAGGCGACACCCAATTCCTGGAATCGCATCCAATGCAAATCGAGCCCTCCATTCTTCTTTATTCGGCTTCCCCAAACGATTTCGAGATTTTTACTTGATTAAAAAGGGCACGTTTCATGTCATCCAATTTCAGATGCGCCACTGACGAGAACGCCATCGTTGGAATGTCAGCTGGAATGGCTTTGCGAGCTTTTTTCTCCCATTTTGCGCGTTCCTCGGGTGGAAGCAAATCCAATTTGGAAAATCCGACTAGCCTTGGTTTGGTAAGCATTCTATCGTCAAATGCTTGCAGCTCACCTAAAAGCGTAGAATAATCCGCAGCGACATCTTCAGAATCAACCGGAATCAAAAATAACAAAACCGCATTCCGCTCGATATGCTTTAAGAACTGTATACCCAACCCCTTTCCTTCGTGCGCTCCCTCAATGATGCCCGGGATATCTGCGATTACAAAGGACTGATAATTATCGACAGCCACTACCCCAAGCGAAGGCACAAGCGTCGTAAATGGATATTCAGCAACTTTAGGACGAGCAGCGGAGATACTTGATACCAGGGTGCTTTTTCCTGCATTTGGAAACCCGACCAATCCGACGTCAGCCAAAAGTTTAAGCTCTAGGGTGATATTTTTTTCGACTCCTGGTTCTCCAGGTTGAGAATGTCGAGGAGACTGATGGGTGGAAGATTTAAAAAACTCGTTCCCTTTTCCTCCCCTGCCTCCTAACGCTAGATCAAGAGTTTCTCCGGCCGTTAAAAGCTCTCCAATGATCTCATCGGTATCCGAATCCTTTACTGCCGTTCCAACCGGCACCCGCAAGATTATATTTTCGCCATCTTTTCCAGATTTATTGGCCCCTGAGCCATTAAAACCGTTTTCGGCGAAATGATGTCGGTTGTAACGATGGTCTAATAGGGTGTACAACTGAGGGTCTGCTACAAGAGAAACTGAGCCACCTAAGCCCCCATTTCCTCCATCTGGCCCACCTTTGGGCTCAAATTTAGCTCTACGAAACGACACAGATCCTCCGCCTCCATTCCCACTTCGAATGCTAATTGTGACATAGTCGACAAACTTCATAATGATCTTTTCATCCTAGCACCGTTGGGTGCTTGCTATATTACAAATGACTTATTAACGGAGGACGGGCCTTAGATTAGTTGGGGCCAACTCCGTTTGAAGCAGAATTCCCTTCGTGTACGCACCATCTAGCCTTCCGGCTCCCTACTGACCCATGCCTTTAAAAAATGTAACTGTTTATACGGATGGCGCTTGTAGCGGAAATCCTGGACCCGGCGGCTGGGCTGCTCTATTGATCTACGGAAAAAAAGAAAGAGTTATTACCGGACATGAGCCCCAAACTACCAATAATCGTATGGAGTTGGCGGCGGTCGTCGAATCCCTACGAGTTCTAAAAGAGACGTGCCAAGTGGCGGTGCATACGGATAGCTCTTACGTGGCCAATGCCTTTAATGAAAACTGGATTGAAGGTTGGATTAAGCGCGGATGGAAGACGGCCGGGAAAAAACCGGTTAAAAATCAAGATTTGTGGGAAGAGCTAATCAAGCAAGTTGACAGGCACAAGGTTACGTTTGTGAAGGTTAAAGGACACGCAAATGACGAATTGAATAACCGTGTAGATAGACTTGCAGTTGAAGCCGTTAAAATGGGATAGGCCGATCCCTCCTCCAGATTTTATCTCGCTGCCAAAGCCGCGTCAGTCGATATTTAATCGACAATACTAAACACTCCTCGACCAGAGAGTGCTTCAATAATAGCTTGTTCAAATTCAAGAATCTGAGCGGAGCGGACGGCCAAAATCATGCAAGTCTGTTCCGAATACGTCGTTTCTTTGATTATTACGTCGAACTGGCCAATGGCATGCATGGAAGGCGAAGTGTCATCGTATGCGTATTCCAAGGCGACTAACGTTCGAGGAATTATTTCGGCGATTGTTGCCTGATCGAGAGCAGCCCCAGCTGCCTCTCCATACGCTCTAACCAAACCGCCAGTGCCTAGCTTTGTCCCGCCGTAATATCTCACCACAACGACTAGCGTATCGGTAAGCAGACGGCTATCAATTTGCCTAAAAATTGGTAACCCAGCGGACGAATTTGGTTCGCCGTCATCGCTATACCTAAAAACGGTACCGCTCCGTCCAATTTTGAATGCACTACAGTGGTGAGTGGCATCGTAATCTCGTTTTTTTATCGCGGTAAGTTCCACCTCCGCCTCCTCAACAGAAGAAACCGGCACCGCAATGGCAATAAAACGTGACCCTTTGACCTTTATTTCGGCCGTTGCCCTAGAATTCAGTACCAAATATGAGTCATTTTGAAGTTCCATTGAGCCAATATAGCGCCTCAAGGAGACCTCAACTTTTACCTACCGATCTTCTAACCTTACGGCGCGACTTTTCTAAGGAAACTGTCTTGACCTTTCGACCAAAGATCGTTTTGTGCTACCCGAGCCGGCTGTTCTTTTTCAAATCGACTGAAGTAAACTCTAAAAGTAGATTCGCCACCATTCTCAACTCGATCTACCCATGCTTCATCGTATAAATCGGCCAACAACTGAGCTCTTTCGATCGTAGAAAATGACCCAATTTGAAGTGTAAATGCTAATTTTGCAGTTTCATCTTGAATTGAAACGCCCTGAATAGGCCCGCTATGATTGCCATCGATCGAAGCCTCATTGGGGACGGTAGGGATTTGAGATGTATCAACTTTATACGATGTTTGGGAATTCGAATTTAAAGTCAGCTCCTCATTTTCCATCAAGGCCAAATTCACCTCAGCTATACTTGATTCAAAAAGTCCAATTTTCTGAGCCGCGGCCCCCGAAAGATCAATAATGTGTTTTGCACCTGATTTCAATCGGTCATTTATCCGAACCACTACAAATGTATGGGTATCAACATTGGTCACTTTCACCATCGAATTAAAGGGAAGTGACGGATGTGCCGCCGTCATGGCTTTGTGATCATATCGCTCTCCCGATGCTGTTTTCGCACCATGTTGTCCCATGTTGTACCAACTTGCATAACCTTCAGCAATAAATTCGTTGGATGTGATGCTTTGGGCATATGAGGTCCCGGGCAAAGCGACGGCTAAAATAGTGGCCACGATCAAAGCGATCACAAGCCAAACTGAGGATAAAAATTGTTTAGTAGTAATAATCATGGGGAGCCTCCTATTGGCATTTGTTGTCCTATGATCAATACTTATCCAATATCTATGCCATGAACTCAGCATTTGACGTTCGACACGTGTTTTAACCACTTTTTGGCCAATTACGCGGTATTTGGAAGCGCTTTCCCTCTCGCCAAACTAGCCTAGTGTCAGTAAAACGTGGAAAACAAAGAGGTTTATGACGTAATTTTTGCCTCTTGAAGTGCAGAATTTTCCCGATCGAATGATCTTTGTTGAAAATCTATTCCAGTAAGGGCGACTTCGGTTTAACCGGAATTCCCTCGCTACTTCAACCGCGGATTTGGGTCAATAGGCCAATTTCGTGTAAAACACCGGAAACGCGGAGGCATTCATCAAATTTGCCATCAAAAACATGTGCCAAACCTTCGTTGTGAACTGTCCATGCAAGATCTTCCGCACGGCCTTGGGTACAAGAGATAGCTTTGATTAACTGACTGATGACCTCTTCAAAAGTGTGGATTTCATCATTGTATAGATCAACTCCCCACAGCGTCTCAATCTCAACTTCAACCAACGCTTCAAATGAAGTGTCTCCCTTCGTTCCAGCCTCGTATTGAAGCTCACTGAAACCGATATCCCGAAATTGTGACATTTTAGCTTGAAACCAGCTCATGAAGTTCAATGTGATAATCTTCCATTACTGAATTGGCAAGTAGCTCTTTGCAGGCTTTTTCCGCTATTTGATTGGCTGCGGCTAAAGAATCCGAGTCAATTTCCATTTCGACAACCTTGCCAATTCTAACTGATTGAACGGATTTAAAACCGAGTTCACCCAATGCATGAAGGGCGGCTTTTCCTTGCGGATCGAGAATTGACGATCTAAGCGTGATGGTAATATTAGCTTTATACATACAATAATTGTGGATTAAGAAACGGGAGTATGGTCTGAGGATTGACCTGCAGAATCTGAACCTTCATCAATCTCTGACAGTTCGGTATTTCGAACAGCTGTTAGAAACCCTGCAAAGGCCAAAATCAAACTGCCAACCAAATAGATTGAAATCACGCTCAAAAGACCAATTTCTCTGAAAATCACCGTGATTAAGAATCCGGAAAAGTACACCAAAAACTTGAATGGGCGCTTCCGGATGTACTCTATAGATGGTCGAGGAACAGAGTCAAAGGGAATGTTGGATACCATCAATCCTGACAAAACTACGACAGCTATAAGAACTATGGACATATCTCCACTATTTGACGTCAGCCCGGCGAAAATATCAGGATTTAGGATGATCGCAACAATCGCGACTGCGGAAACAGGTATCGGGAGTCCGATAAAAGAATCTTTTTTCTCCCCTTCATAATGCACATTAAATCGAGCTAGCCTTACAGCACCAGCCATTGCAGGCAGAGAGGCAATGATAATTCCAGGGATTCCAAATTCTCTGAGACCAAATGAATAAATCAAAAATGATGGTGCCACCCCAAACGAAACCACGTCGCACAGACTGTCTAATTCCATCCCAAACAAGCTCGTACCATTTGTTAAACGAGCCATCATCCCGTCGAGTACATCAAAAAAACTGGCCAAAAGAATGAGCCAAGCAGCATATTCGAGCCGACCTTCCAACACTTGAACAAGGGATAAAAACCCACAAAACAAGTTCATCAAGGTAAAAAACGACGGTACTGCGGCACGTGGAATTTTACGTGGCAGCCGAGGGCCTTTGGATTCTCGGTACGTGATTAACCGCTGCCGAAAACGCCTTTGCTTTAGCCCCGGACGAGGCTTTTTTTTCCTAGATCGCAGCATATAATTCTAGTTAACAGGCTCTGGTAGATATCCAAGAATGGTCTGCCCTCCCGTGACTTTATCGCCAATGGCGACTGAAACCGTAGACCCGCGAGGAATAATAACATCCATCCTAGATCCAAACTTCACGATACCAAATCGTTCCCCTAATTTTACTTCATCTCCTACTGTAACATGATAAACTATGCGCCGCGCAACCGCACCAGCTATCTGCTTAAAAAGTACTTTGTGACCTGATGGATGTAAAAGACCCAATTGCGATCTCTCATTTAATTCGCTCGCTTTTTCGTGCCACGCAACCAGATATTCGCCGGAAACATACTCATCAAACTCAATCACTCCATCAGTAGGAATCCGATTGACATGAACGTTTAAGGGCGAAAGAAAAATTGAAATTTTTAAGGCCGGTCCATTGAAATACAATGGTTCTTCAATTTCATCGATAAGGAGTACTTTCCCATCCGCAGGGGACATTATCGTGTTCGTGGGGACGCTAGGAATGATTCTAACAGGATCACGAAAAAAGTACAACGTGAAACTGAGCACCAGCACTCCGAAAATCATCGCAATGATTCCGATTGGGCCTCCATATTTCCAGCCTAAACCACCTACTACGAGGGCAATAAACGCGGCACCGACGATTAGCCCATAACCTTCTTTTGCAAACATAATTTCCAACTGTCCTACAGCGTGATTGAATCGGGGAAACCCGAAAATACCATCTTCGTTCGACTGCTACCCTATCTACGCCAAAGATTCCTCATTCCTATTCCCATTTTCCATTGCCAAGCGTTTCATTTCATACTCTAGGATGCAAGCTCAACTTTGCTGAAACCGGCACGATTGCTGGACAATTCAAGGCACATGAGTACGAAATAGTGCCTTTTGGGGCAGCCGCAGACGTCGTGGTACTCAATACGTGTACGGTTACCGAACAGGCCGATCGAAAATGTCGGCAGGCCATTAGAAAGGCGCTTCGTGCCAACGAGGAGGCATGTGTCATCGTGACGGGTTGTTTCGCCCAACTGCGTCCAGAACAAATCGCAAACATCCCAGGAGTCGATGTCGTTTTGGGCGCGAACGAAAAGTTTGATGTCTTTCGGTATGTGGATGCCTTTACCAAAAAGGAAAAGACCCAAGTAGACGTTTCGTGTATAGATGATGTGACTGAATTTGGGGCTGCCTTTTCTGCATCCGAACGAACTAGAGCATTTTTGAAGGTTCAAGACGGGTGTGACTACACATGTTCGTTTTGTACAATTCCAAAGGCGCGAGGCAAGAGTCGTTCAGCTCTGGTGTCTGATTTGACCCGGCAAGCGGAAGAAATTGCATCTCGGGGATATCGAGAAATAGTGCTTTCAGGCGTAAATATTGGCCTTTTTGGACAAGAACGGGGAGGAAACCTTCTTGGGTTACTGCAAGAACTGGATGGCGTGTCGGGAATTGATCGGTTCCGGATATCATCCTGCGAACCAAACCTGTTGACGGACCAGATCATCGATTTTGTTGGCGAATCCCGAGCGTTCATGCCCCACTTCCATCTGCCCCTGCAAAGTGGCGATGATTTTGTGTTGGGAAAAATGCGCAGGCGATATCGTACGTCCGATTATCTAGGCCGAATTGAACGCGTCCTATCGGTCATGCCGGATGCCGCCATTGGGGTCGATGTTATTGTTGGGTTTCCTGCCGAAGGAAACGCTCAATTCGAACAGACGTATTCGTTCATTGAGTCCCTTCCGATAAGTTATCTGCATGTGTTTACCTATTCTGAGCGCCCTGAAACCATAGCTGTGGATCAGCTGGAATTGATGGGGGGGTCGTTTGTCGACAAAGGTGTGCGGTCAGAGCGAAATAGGCGACTTCGAGTAGTATCCGAAAAGAAGAAGGGTGCTTTTTATTCCCGTTTTTACGGGCACCATCGGCCAGTTCTTTGGGAAAGCCTGGAGTCGCACAATAAAATGAGTGGATTTACGGATAACCATATTCTAGTTAATGCTGAATATGATGAGGTCCGATCTGGAACCATCCAAACGGTTCAGTTGGGTCGAATGAACTCTAAAGGGCAAGTGGAAATCCCCGAAATGGAAAGCTTTCCTATTATTTAGTTCGATCGAGCGACCCTATTTTTGAAGCTCGGAGCTGGCGAAGCAAATTCGACTCTCTTCTGGACATTGTTTTTGGAAATCGATTATCGTCAATTATGCCCCCACCCTTTCGCGTTTTAATAGTGTTGATGTTCTTCCTGATTGCCGGGTGCGAAATCACGGGCCCTGACGACCCGCGGATAGGTAGGGATCCTGACTATCAAGAACAGTGGGATAATTTTCAAGACGGGACGTACTATTTCACCGTGGTGAGGGGATGTTTTTGCGTCAATGGTGGCGAACACTGGGTACAGGTCAAAAACGGGAGTGTTACCTCCGCCTACAATATTTGGCGAGATGAACCAGTTCTTGAACAAGATTTGCAGTGGATAGAATCGATGGAAGATATTTTCGATATGATCCAAAGTGCCCAAACAGAAGCTTTTTCAGTGCAGGCTGAATATTCCGAATGGGGCTACCCAACGTCCGTTTCGATCGACTGGATTGAATTTGCCGTTGACGACGAGATATCCCTCACGATTTCGGATGTCCACCCGGGCATTCGCTAACCCACCCCTACCGGGATAGATACAAATTTTAGGTATTTCCCTCCCCCAATAGGGGTCGGGTAATACCCAATTTCTACCTTGAAAGGTATAAATTGCGCATTTCAAACGGTTTGCGGAAATGTTCGTCCTTGAAGTCTGCGATGAAAGCAATGGCTTCGCCCGTCGATTTCATCTCCGGTCCAAGCTCTTTCCGCACTTCCGGAAACTTATCCCACGAAAAGACGGGTTCCTTAACCGCATATCCGACCAAGGTTGATTCCAATATTCCTCGTTTCCGAAATTCGTCAATTTTTGCTCCCAACATCACTTTTGTCGCGATATTAGATATAGGAACTCCTGTCGCTTTTGCCACAAAAGGAACCGTCCTAGACGCGCGCGGATTGGCTTCAATCACGTAAACAAGATCGTTTTTAATCACCATTTGGACATTTACCAATCCTAGAACGCCAAGCCGCCGTCCAATTGCATCCATGTATTCCCGAACGGTTTCTTGTATCTCATGGGATAAAGAATAAGGTGGGAGAACCGCAGTTGAATCACCCGAATGGACACCAGCCGGTTCGATGTGCTGCATGATGCCAGCCACCCAAACTTCGTCGCCATCGCAAATGGCATCAACGTCTAGCTCAATACCATCCTCTAGAAAGAGGTCTAACAGTATCACGTTGTCTGGCATCAACTTCCAGATTTGGTTGACATATTTTTCAACCTCTTCTTTGTTGATCGCGATGCGCATTCCCTGACCACCTAAAACGTAACTCGGACGAACCAGTAGCGGATAACCAATTCCTTCTGCGGTATCAATCGCCTCTTGAACCGATCGTGCAGCTCCATAAGGAGGAAACGGAATCTTCAACTCTTTCAGAATATCGGAAAACTGGCTTCGATCTTCAGCCATGTCCATGTTTGCGAACTGAGTACCAAAAATAGTGATACCGTTTTTCTCAAAATCCCTCGCTAATTTGAGCGCAGTCTGGCCACCCAATTGAACAATGACCCCTTCAGGCTTTTCGTGCTCAAGAATATCGTTGACCCGTTCCCAGAAAACGGGTTCGAAATAGAGCTTATCTGCCACGTCAAAATCAGTAGAAACGGTTTCGGGATTACAATTGATCATGATCGCTTCGTATCCCATTTCCTTGGCTGCCAACACGCCGTGGACACACGAATAATCAAATTCTATCCCTTGACCTATCCGGTTTGGTCCGGAGCCCAAAATCACCACTTTTTTCCGGTCTGAAACCTGGCTTTCATTATTTGTGGCGTAGGTAGAGTAGAAATACGGTGTTTTGGCTGGAAATTCGCCCGCGCACGTATCCACAACTTGATAGGAGGGAATTAATCCGAGAGACTTGCGATACGCCCTGACTTCCTCCTCTGTCACGTTGTCTTCGACCAGATAGGCAATTTGTATATCAGAAAACCCGTATTGTTTAACATGAAGCATAAACGCACGGTCCATCTGCTGTAGGCTTTGGGACCGAATCGCTTCTTCGACACCTACGATATCCTGAATTTGATACAAAAACCAAGGATCAACCTTAGTAATATCAGCAAGCTCTTCGACTGAGGCTCCGAACTTAAAAGCGTTTCTAATCTGAAGCGTGCGATCCCAGTATGACTTTTTAAGTCGATCACGAATTTCATAACGAGGAGATTCATCCCTGTCGGCACCTAGGCCTGCGTATCCATTTTCAAGGCTTTGCCACGCTTTTTGAAGGCTCTCAGGAAACGTACGCCCAATTGCCATTACTTCACCAACAGACTTCATTTGAGTGGTCAATTCCTCGTCTACCCCCTCAAACTTTTCAAAGTTGAAGCGAGGAATTTTTGTCACCACATAATCCAAGGCTGGCTCAAAACAGGCCGATGTGGTTCCAGTAACATCGTTTTTAAGCTCGTCAAGCGTATATCCGACGGCAAGCTTAGAGGCCACTTTGGCGATTGGATATCCAGTAGCTTTCGAGGCCAGTGCTGAAGACCTAGAAACACGAGGGTTGATTTCAATGGCGATCATCCTCCCCGTTTTGGGATCGACCGCAAATTGAACGTTGCAGCCTCCTGCAAACGTCCCAATCGAACGCATCATCAAAATGGCTGCGTCCCTCATAATTTGGTACTGTTTGTCCGTCAACGTTTGAACGGGAGCAACCGTCACCGAATCGCCGGTGTGGACGCCCATGGGGTCTACATTTTCAATCGAACAAATAATAATAACGTTGTCCGCTTGATCCCTCAACAGTTCCAGTTCGTACTCTTTCCAACCTACCAAACACTCTTCAATCAATACTTCGTGGATGGGCGAAAGCTCAAGACCACGCATTACTTTTTTGTCAAACTGGTCGGGCGCCCAAACGATTCCACCACCACTCCCTCCCATGGTAAACGAAGGCCGGATCACGATGGGCAACCCACCAAGTTCCTGGGTGATTTCTTTTGCCTCGAGTAGCGATTTGGCCGTACGAGACCGAGCTTGGTCTATCCCAATGGACTCCATCAAATTGCGAAAGAGTTGCCGGTCTTCCGTAATGTTAATGGCGTCAATGTCGACTCCAATTACGTCGACTCCCATTTCAACCCAATATCCTTCCTCATGAAGCACATTGGCCAAATTCAGAGCTGTTTGTCCACCCATGGTTGGCAACACGGCATCAGGACGCTCCGCTTCAACAATTTGTTTGATTGATTCGGGGGTTAATGCCTGCAAAAATATTTTATCGGCCGTCACCGGGTCAGTCATGATGGTCGCCGGATTGGAATTCACCAATATGACCTCATACCCTTCGGCACGAAGCGACCGAGCAGCTTGACTTCCTGAATAGTCGAACTCACATGCTTGCCCGATAATAATCGGACCGCTTCCAATCAAAAGTATCTTCTTAAGATCCGTACGCTTTGGCATTCCTTTGTAGGTGGAGTATTGGTTCTAAATGTGGGTACTGAGAGTTATCGGGCTGCATAAATCATTTCTGGACTTACAAAATTTGACGCCTTCACGCCGCGTCGTTCCGAAATGTCTCTCATGAATTCATTAAAGAGGTAGTGACTATCGTGGGGACCCGGTGAAGCCTCCGGGTGATATTGAACAGAAAACGCTGTGCAGTTTTTAAACCGGACTCCTTCCAGGGTCCCGTCATTAAGATTTATGTGGGTCAATTCAGCCACGTCATCTCGTAATGACTTTTTATCGACCGCAAAACCGTGGTTTTGAGTGGAAACTTCCACTTTTCTCGAAACTAGATTTTGAACCGGATGATTTGCTCCGCGGTGCCCAACGAACATTTTATAAACTTCGAATCCAGCTGCTAAGCATAACAATTGATGTCCCAAGCAAATTCCAAATAGCGGTATCTCAGTTTTCATGGCCTGTTGAACCAGCAAAACGGTTTCCGGCATGGCCCGAGGATCTCCTGGACCGTTTGAGAAAAATATGCCATCCGGATTCCATGAAAGCACTGTTTCCAGATTGGTGCTCGCACTAAATACGCGAACTGAACAGCCCTTAGCCTTGAACGATTTTAAAATATTTTGCTTGACCCCAAAATCATAAACAGCAATACGTGGGCCCTCTCCCGTCGCAAAATCGTAGGTTTTTTCGACAGTTACACGGCTTGCCAACTCTAAACCATCCATTGAAGGCCAATTTCTGGCCTTGGAAACGAGGGAATCATCGTCCAAATCGACAGACGAAATGACAGCGTTCATTACCCCCTTTTCCCGTATGTGAAGAACCAGAGCCCGCGTGTCAATTCCAGAAATGCCAACAAGTTGATGGAGCTTCATAAAATCATCTAATGACTGACTCCTATGTTGGTTTGAAAAGCGATGAGAAAAAGATCTGACGACCACGCCCGATACCATGGGTTTCAACGCTTCCATGTCGTCGTCCGAAGCGCCGTAATTTCCGATGTGCGGGTACGTCATCATCATGATTTGACCATGATATGATGGATCAGAAAAGATCTCTTGATACCCCGTCATAGAAGTATTAAAGCACAGTTCCCCACCTGTCTCACCATGAAAGCCCACCGCGGATCCGGTCACTACCGTCCCATCGGCAAGCGCCAATTTACATAGAGGGTTTTCCAACACGTTTTCGCCGGGTAGACTCATAATTGTTTTCTAAAAAGAGTGTTTCCATTCCTTGAGAGTGCCTTTTTGGGCTCTACCTATCAAAACCTCAAAAAAAAAGCCTTCCCAGAACCTCAGGGAAGGCTTATTCAAAAGTTGGTCTTGCCGAAGGCAGAAGAGCTATACAGCACTGATTATCCGGGCCTGGAAATCCTAATTAAATGTTGGTTTTATCCAACTTCTGTTTTGGTTTGGCAAATCCGATTCTCTCAAAATCGAGTTCACCGAGTGCCGATGTCAAAACCATCGACTTGCTATTCAAATTCCGTAAACGTCCCGATTTACCGAATTCCCAAAAATACGTTGAAGCCTGTCCGCACGCAAAATTTTGACCACTCCTTATTTAAAATCTCATTCAATAGTCATGGTCTTCAGGTCGGACGGCTTCCAGAACCATTCGGCAACTCTACAGAATCCGAAAAGTCTACGGTTCGTACAATATCTTGAATACGTTCAGATCAAACGAGAAAGCTTCAGTAATTTGGCCCTCAGATTCATTTAAACACGCTTCGGCTTCCCCCGACTAGACCCCACTATTGACCATTTGAACAAGTTTGAAAAAAATACAAAGCGCAGAGAACAATACAGGATGCATATCCTGGCGACGTTTGTATTGAGCCTTCTTGCCGTAAATTCTGCCATTTGGTTTTGGCCGTCGCTTTCTGAAGACAATTCAGGCCTAGTATTTGACTCAAGGGGGCAGGAGGTTATTCAGGCGGAGGAAATTCAACAAACAAGACAAGAAAAAAACAGACCAGCTCCCCCTGTACCCGCTCCTCCAATTATAATGCCAGATGATTTCATTCTTGACGATATCGAAATCGAAATTGCCGATGTTTCTTTGACCCTTGAAGCTCCGGGCAAAGACAAGGAAGAAGTTAAAGGAACTACAGAAGGAGCAAGTTTTGCCGCGCGAGCGGATGCCGGTCCTTCACCGATTCGAATCTCTGTTGGCGATTACCCTCGAGAGGCAGAACGAAAAAACGTCAGAGCTGAAATTGTAATCGAAGTTCTTGTAAACGAAATGGGTCGTGTAACGGAGGCTCGGGTGGTCGAAAGATTTTTGCTTAGCAAAGATCAAAAACAACGAGAAATCGTTGCCGTCGTCGGTTACGGGTTAGAAGAATCCGCATTGGACGCTGCCAAACGATACCTTTTCAGCCCAGCTCGCGAAAATAACAAGAAAGTTTCGAGCTACACGACGCTAACATTCCGATTTGGGGTTTAGGCCAGTTACCCGATCCGATAGTTTTGGCCGCTCGTGCGTTTATGCCGAAGGAAATTGGTCGTCGTAATACCCATCGCCATAGACTTCGTTTATGGTCGATATTTCGACCCTGAAGCCTGCGTACCACTCAGAAACTCGGCTTTTCGCCACCTTGTGCTCACTAAGATATTCTAATGGTCATCACTAATTGGGTGCGCTTGCCACAAAATATGCTTGATCATCCATTTTCCATCAATTTTAGCCAATTGAAAATGGTCTACGCCCCACTGCGCGGTCAGCTTTGCCACGGCAGTCTTGTCTAGCACATCCAGTACCACGATTTCTCTAGGGGTGGAATCATCGATTTTCATTTTATTTCCAACATTCCAGCCCGACGCTAATCTGAACAATTGGTCGTAGGTCATGGCCGAGCCGGAATATTCATCTTCTGCTGTTTCGCGCCAGTACCCATATTTTACGAGGTTCTTGCTGACGCTCCGCTCAATTCTTTCCGGCGCAGCTTGATACAACCCTTCGAGATAATCTTCTACTGCATCGTGAACCCCTTGCTGATCAGTTTGGGCAGTGCTGACCCCAGTTGATAGCATAAAAAGTAATAGGTAGAACGTAATGTGTTTCATTTGCCAAGCTCACAGTTATTGATTGTAGTTAAATGACGGGTTAACCCAGGTAAAAGTTGCTCGGGGGTGATTTTTTGACTCAACCATTCCGTGTTGGGTCAGAGGAAACGCCAACACTTTTGACCACTTCAATCCCCGTCATTTCGGGCATATGAATTACGAGACACACGAATTCGGACGTGTTCTCGGCTATCAATACATTGTAGCACTTCAATAGCTACTATATTTTAGGGTGCCCACGGCAAGATTCGAACTTGCGACACCCGGTTTAGGAAACCGGTGCTCTATCCCCTGAGCTACGAGGGCCTATCTTAGTCTCCGAAAATACACCCTTTTTCAATCAGAATCCCTCCATATGTCATTAGATATTCCAGCCATCCGAAAAGAAACGCCTGGCTCCGAGTCAGTTTTGCATTTTAATAATGCTGGAACCGGTCTTATGCCGCGGCCCGTACTCGATGCGATAACCGATCATTTGACACTTGAGGCCATGATTGGAGGGTATGAGGCCCATCACAAGTCCGATCATCTGTATTCAGATACGTACTCTGCCATTGAAGAATTAATTGGCGCAAAACCTGGCGAAATTGCACTGCAGGAAAATGCAACCCGCGCATGGGACCAAGTTTTTTATGGCATGAAGCTTCGACCCGGCGACCGAATTATTGCAGATCAGGCTTCTTACGCAAGTAGCTACATCGCCATGCTGCAAAGAGTAAAGAATGATGGAATCATCATTGATGCCATTCCAAATGACTCTTACGGCCAGATGGACTTAGAGCTTCTAGATCAGCGCATAACGTCAAGAACACGACTAATATGCGCAACTCATATTCCGACCAATAGCGGACTGGTCAACCCGGCTAGTAAAATTGGCTCAGTAGCTCGAAAACATGGTGTACCCTATGTATTGGACGCGTGCCAATCGGTGGGCCAAGTACCTGTAAATGTGGATGATATAGGCTGTGATTTTTTGTCAGGTACCGGTCGAAAATATCTTCGAGGACCGAGGGGGACCGGGTTTTTATACGTTCGAACCGCTTCCATAGATCTAATCGAACCGCCCTTCCTTGACCTTCATGCTGCCGTTTGGACCAAAATGAACGAATACGAGATGAGGCCTGATTCAAGTCGGTTTGAAAACTGGGAAGGATATGTGGCAGGAAAAATAGGGCTCGGGCGCGCCGTTAGGTACCTGCTGGATCTCGGGCCAGAGCAAACATTCGCTCGAATTTCAACCCTAGCAACCGCGCTCCGAAACCAACTCAGAGAAATAAATGGGGTGACTGTACACGATATTGGAGTGGTAATGGGTGGTATCTGCACTTTTTCGCACAACAAGACGAAAGCGGTAGAAATCAAAGCCGAGCTTGATCGACAAAAAATTAATGTCCAGCTTTCCCACCCAGAATGGTCCCGGTTGGACGCTGAAACTCGCGATTTACCAGTCATGATTCGCGCTTCTGTCCACTATTACAATACAGAAGATGAAATAAACCGATTCTGTGAAAACATCGCTCAAATCTGTAAAGGTTGAATCATTTGAAGCTAAAATCTACATTCAGCTACCCTAATCAATAATCGACCCGCCGCACGACATTGCACAAAGACTCTTCTTACTCGTCTAAAACCGTTTGGGCTTGGTCACTCTACGACTTTGCCAATTCGGCGTTTACAACTCTCATTGTCACTTTTGTGTATGCCACCTTCTTTGCGAAGGGTATTGCTCCCGACGAAACCACAGGGACCGACTTATGGTCGACAGGAATTACGATTTCAGCCATATTGGTGGCGTTGTTTTCGCCCTTTCTTGGAGCTTTGGCAGACAAAGGTGGGTATAGAAAGCGCTTTCTTGCTATCGCGACCATGGTCTGTATTGCAGCAACTATAGCACTGTATTTCCCACAAAAAGGGCAAGTCTACTTCGCTATTACCGTTTTTGTGATTGGAAATGTGGCATTCGAAATGGCCAATGTCTTTTACAACGCTTTTCTACCTGACATTGCACCACTTGAGAAAATTGGCCGAATCTCGGGATACGGTTGGGCGCTCGGTTATGCAGGTGGACTCCTTTGTATGGTCGTAGGCCTATTCGTTCTCGTGCAGCCAGATCCACCCATGTTTGGATTAAATGCAGACACAGATCAACCTATTCGGGCAACCAATCTTTTAGTTGCTGCTTGGTTTGCCATCTTCAGTATTCCAATGTTTTGGCTCGTCAAAGACAGAACAGTTGAAAATCCTCCTCCAGCAAAGGAATTAATGAAAGGAGCTATGGATGACCTGAAGCGAGTTTTTCGCAAGATAAAAACCTATAAGCAAGTTTTTCGACTACTGCTGGCACGGCTCATTTACAACGATGGATTGGTTACCATATTCGGATTTGGAGGCCTCTACGCCGCCGTAGTTTTTGATTTTACGACGAGCGAAATCATCGTTTTTGGAATCGGACTGAACCTGGCGGCCGGTTTCGGGGCTTGGGTTTTTGGCTTTATGGACGACAGATTGGGCGGGAAACCGACCATTTTAGTTTCTATTGTTGGCCTAGTTGCTGCCGCTACGTTGGCGGTAATGACGACCAGCGTATTTTGGTTTTGGGTCTCAGGTCTTGGCGTTGGCCTCTTGGCAGGACCGAATCAGTCTGCTAGCAGATCACTTTTGGGGCGTTTCACTCCACCGAACCATGAAAATGAATTCTACGGATTTTTCGCCTTTTCTGGGAAGTTTACCGCCTTCTTGGGTCCCTTTTTACTCGGAAAAATGACCCTTCTTTTTGGAAATATGCGGGCCGGCGTAGCCGTTGTTGTCATTTTGTTTATCGTGGGCGGGGTTCTTCTTCTGAGAGTGGATGAAAAAGAAGGAATTGCTGCAGCAGGAAGAGTATGAGTTGTTTGCTAGGAGACATTGTTGATTTTATGCATAACTGGGCGCCTGTTGGTTCGGCTCAGTCCTACGATAACGTTGGTTTACAAATTGGCAGACGGAGCCAGGAAGTATCAAACGCACTTGTCGCTCTTGATCTTACCCCCCAAATCATTCAGGAGGCAAAAGGCCTCGGCGTAGAATTGATCGTAACTCATCATCCCCTATTCTTCAAAGCACTGTCAAACCTCACAGATAAAACTTTAGAATCTTCTATGGCGCTAGAGATGGCGGAAAACAGAATTGCATTGTTTTCTGCACATACCAATCTCGATGCGGCCCGCGGCGGAGTTTCTTTCGAACTTGCACGAACTTTGGGCCTGACCAACATCCAATTTCTGTCTGGACTGGAAGAATCGTTGTTAAAGTTGGTTGTATTTGTCCCACTTGAGTTTGGGGATTCGGTCCGAACAGCTGCTCACGACGCGGGTGCCGGACAAATAGGCGCATATAGTCACTGTTCCTTTTCGGTCGGCGGCACCGGACAGTTTAAGCCTGGGTCTGATACCAAGCCATTCATCGGGAGCTCAGATGGTCAGGTTGAACGTGTTCACGAGGTCAGAATTGAAATGCAAGTAGAAAAATGGAACGTTCCAAGCGTTCTGGCTGCTATAAAAAACGTGCATCCTTACGAAGAAGTTGTATATGATTTACTAAAACTAGAACAAGCCCACAAAAACTGCGGTATTGGAGCCATCGGAGATTTATCGACGGCAATATCATTAAATGAGTTTCTTCAACTCACTGCCGGTCGTCTCGGAAATAAAGCTCTTAGAGTTGCCGGTCATGCCTCAAAAATGATCCGGAGAGTCGCCGTTTGTGGTGGATCAGGATCCGATTTTATTGCATTAGCCCAAGCGGCAGGAGCGGATGTGTATGTAACGGGAGATGTTACGTATCACCGTTATTTTGAAGTTTTGGACCACTTGGGCCAACCTACAATGGCTTTGGTTGATGCCGGGCATTACGAAACGGAACAAATGACTGAAGATTTGTTGGTGGACAAACTTTCAAGCAACTTTCCCGGCGTTGAGTGGCAAAAGACTAGACTGCGATCATCTCCGGTCGAAACGTGGGTTCTTGGTAGCGATTGAGGTTATTGGACGGAGGTTTACGGTAGCGATTGAGGTTATTGTATTATTCTCAATCTAGATTATGAACCTTATCCAAATTTTGACGTTATTTAGTCGTCTGTACTAAAACGTAAATCTGTCGACACCGGAGCATGGCAACCACAGCCCTAGAGCACACCATTAGAGATCAGCTTATTTCGCTGATCCGCTTGCAACACATCGATAGCAAAATCGATCAAATCAAAAAGCTTCGCGGAGATCTTCCTGACGAAATTCGGGATATCGAAGACGAAAAGCAGGGGCTTTCCACTCGTTTGGAAAAGCTTCAGCTTGAGCAAAAAGATCACGAGCAGGCTAAAAAGCAAGCCGTGACCGACATCGCCGAAGCTGAAGGCCTCATTAAAAAATACGAGGAGCAACAACTTCAAGTGCGCAACAATCGTGAGTACGATGCACTTACCAAAGAAATTGAGGCCCAGAAACAACGAATCATAGATTCAACCGCTCGCGGTCTCGAGATCGAAATGTCTAAACCGCTGCAAGACGCAGCAGTTGAAGAAGCGAGTTCTCGCTTAGCTGAATTGACTGCGATTTTGGACCAGAAAACGGGCGAACTCAACGTTGTCCTTGAGGATACCAAGAGCGAGCAGTCAAATCTGGAAAAAACCAGAGCGAAAGCTGAAAAGGAAGTCGATGAACGCTATCTAAGAGCCTACGCAAGGCTTAGATCGCGAGTCAGGGACGGTCGTGCTGTTGTGCCGCTAGAGCGCGGGGCAGCTGCAGGATTCTCCGTTCCGCCTCAGAGACAGCTTGAAATCCGTCAACGCAACCGGATCGTGGCTTGTGAGCACACGGGAAGAATTGTTGTGGATGGAGTTCTGTTTACTGAAACGACGAAAAATTTCAAATTCTAAATCGCTGATTGGATCATCGCGCTTACGTAAGTAGGTGAGGAAAGTCCGAACACCATTAGGGCACCATGCTTCCTAACGGGAAGGCGCTACTTAGGTAGTGACGGCACGTGCAACAGAAAACAAACCAGCCGATGGCCTTTCGGGGCACAGGTGATGGGTGAAACGGTGGGGTAAGAGCCCACCAGCAGTCTGGGTGACCGGGCTGGCTAGGCAAACCCCATGGGGTGCAAGGTCATGCAGCATCGCGTACGCACCAGCGTACGAGGACGGCCCGTCCTCATACTTGTATGGCGATGCGGGTAGACTGCTAGAGGCTGTCGGCGACGACAGTCCCAGATAAATGATGATCTCTCCCAAAGGTGCGCGGTCCCCAATGGGTCAGACAGAATTCGGCTTATAGATCAGCGACGACCGCAATTTTTATGCTCTACCGGCGATAGATTGTTGCCTTTGCCTTGAGGCAAAAGAAGAGGGGCGGACCATACGGTCCGCCCCTCTTTGCATACAACTAATAATGTGCAGACTACCTACTGACCATTTCCGTCTGGTTTCGCAGGCGTATCTGTGGCAGGCGTATCTGTTGCCGGAGCCTCCGTTCCAGGAGAAGGAAGAACCGGAGCGCCTAGTTGACCTGTCTGTCCCTGCTGCTGAATGACCGAACCTCCCCCCTGATCATCGCTAATCACAAAGTTGGACATAATACACAGGATGATAAATGCTGTTGCTAGCGTCCAAGTCGCTTTCTCCAGAAAGTCAGGAGCTTGACGTGAACCTAATATTTGAGTTGTGGCACCACCTGAAGCGATACCAGCCAAACCACCGCCTTTCCCACTCTGTAGTAAAACTACCAGGGTCAATAAAACAGCAATAATTGCGATAATGACGATTAAAAATGCGAACATGGATTATTTAAAATCATTTTAAGGATATTCACTTCTGCCCGGGAACGTCCCAAGGGAAATAGTACTACCCCATATTTAGCCTTATAAGTTAAGGAATGAAGTAGTCCAGAGCAACAGTATTCGACGCATCTAGTTCGGTTCTCAAAGGTTTCATGCACCTAATTCGATCACAACGCCTGTGTGACCACCGACAGCGCCGCAACTGCCGCTGTTTCGGTACGAAGTCTGCGCTCGCCAAGCCATATATCTTTCCATCCTGCGCCGAGGGCTTTGGTAATTTCCTCGTCTGTGAACCCTCCTTCGGGCCCAACCAGTATTCCAATACTGTCGGGGCGACTGTTCATCAATTGTTGAATTCGAGGCGCATCACTGGAGGCCTCATGGCAAATCATGCGACAGCTTAAACTTGATGTCTCTTGAATGACTTTTGAAAATTTAGTTGGTGGATCAAGGATAGGAAGCCGGCTCCGGCCGGATTGTTTTAATGCCGCTATGACAATGGCCTCTGCCCTACGTTGATTAAACGATATCTTTTGCATTCGCTGCGTGACAAGCGGGGTTATCCGCGACGCGCCAAGTTCGACGGCCTTCTCCAAAAACATTTCCCAGCGCGAGGATTGCTTTAGAAGCCCAACACCAATATGGACATAAAAATCTGGCTCAGCCACGTCCATGGTTTTGGACAAAATACGCGCAATAGTGCCCTTTCCCGTTATTACCTCAATTTCGGCAACGTACGTTCCTCCGGCCCCGTCGACCACGGTTACTTCATTTCCGATTCCCAACCGCAACACTTTGGAAGCATGTCTAGCTTCTTCCGTTGGAAAAACAATCCGGTCATCAGAAATCAAATCGGGCGGCACAAAAAATCGATGTTTCGGTGTACTCATCACGTGTGTTATAGTCCAAAAGACAATCCTAAATGTATTCGACCACTTCCCAGCTTGTCTTGGGAATTCAGGGCGTAAGATATTGATACCGGTCCTATGGCAGAGTCAAATGCAAATCCAATACCAAAACCGGGATACCAAGTGGTCGTGCTTTTTAATGTGGTGCTTGGTTGTGACTCCAATGCACCTAAATCATAAAATACAAAACCATACGTGCGAGGGTCTGCATACATTCGTATTTCAGATAAAAACCTCGCTGCCGACCGACCCCTAAATTGGTTTTCGTTGTAACCTCTCAGTGATGTTGCGCCGCCAAGTGGCACCAATTCGCTCTCGTCGAGATTTTTGGCAAAGATAAATCGTCCTTCAAAACCCAATACGACCGTCCATTTATCCCTCAACGTCCAATACGTTCGAGCCTCCATACTCACCCGTTCTTGATTTTCTGAGCTCACTATTTGCAGAGTATCTATGCCAACGATACCCCGTGTAGTTCTCTTTCTGACTCCAGATTCAACTTTTGCAGCAAAATAATATCCACGCCTTGGGCTCGCAGGGCTATCCAAACCAAGCAATTTCGTTTCAACTCCAAAATACGACCCGGACGAAGTAGCTATTCTTTGTTGATTATCCCTCAAGGACAATCCAGCTTGAAGCGGTTTTGCGCTTTCCCGATTAACTTCGATTCCAACTTCAAAGTTGGATTGAACTTCAAGCCCGAGGCCCAGCGCGACTTTGGTGGAACTATACGTGGAGTCTTGTTGATATCCTTCAAAACGGCCCTCTACCGAAACGGGCCAATTTTTTAAACTAGGTTCTCGAAAGGATACCAAAACTCCGCTCGACTGATTGGGAAGGCGATCAATTTGCGCTGAAAACGCCCTACCTCGCCCAAATGCATTTAACAATGTAATGTGTCCGCTTCCGACGAATTGCGAACCCTTTCCAGATGGCTGGAACTGGTTTATACTCGAACCGGATGGCGACCCAGAACCAGAACCGACTCCAGCTGCTGCGCCCCCTGAAGTCGGAAGATATCCGGCCGATAGATCAAAAAAACCCGGGGACCGTGGTTCCACAGGAATCACAACAATGGCTGTAGAGTCAGAAACCAATTCAAATCTGGGAAGGCCTACCCGGAGGTGCAGCCCGGCAGATAATAATTCGGCTTGGGCGCGGGCCAAGTTCACTTCTGAAACGAGCGCGCCAATCTGAATTTTTGCCAATTTGGCAGCGAAATCAGTCTTCGTACGCGAATCGCCTTCAAGGCGAACAGATTCAACAACATAAAGGCGACCCGTCTTAAGCTCCACGTGGGCTTCCCATTCACTATCTCGTTTTTTAAACTCTAAAATGTGTGCTGTAGCCGACAGATATCCCGCCGAAGAAGTCAACCCCAACAGTTCGCCGAGGAAACCCTCCAATGCGTGCGAAGACATCGTTCGTCTTTCCTCAAGCCAATCTGGATCAATGTCGATCGTAGGCCCTTCTATAGTGACAACCGCCCTTGATAGAGATTGCTCTGCGCCCTTTCGGACGAAAACAAAGCGGGAATCCCAATTTACAGAATCTATGGTCGCCTCGAAGTATCCACTGTTTTGGTAATACTCTCGCAGTTTTGATTTCCAGAGGACGTTGTGCTGATCTGGACGTAGGTTTGGGATGGGCCACGACTCTACCCCTCCTTCAGTTCGAACCGAATAAGAAACGACCTGGCCCCAACTTGTCCCTACCGTTCCAAACCCTACCGTGCCCAGCCCTACCGTTCCAAACCCTACCGCGCCAAAAAGGAGCAAAAAACGATAAATCCTTACGTCAAAAGTACGCGGATACACAAATAGAAGGGAAATAAGGCGCTGCAATAAAGCCCGCACTGAATTAGCGACCGGCGAGGCCATTGGAAACCTTTTCACGGCCTTGCTTATTATGAACGCGGAAGATTTTATGACAGCAGAAATGACCGTGCTAAGTCGTTTTCTTGAAGGAAAGCCAAACCGGGATCTAGAAACAACCCAATTGGTGTCGTGTGAACTACTTCGAAGTGTAGGAATGGATTCAATAAACTGTGGAATTAACACGTTGCAAAACGATTCTCTAGCACTACCGGTTGCCGAAGTCCAGTATGCTTTATCGGCCTGGTTTGAAATAAACAAACGCGAAATGCCGTGGCGCATTACTCGGAATCCGTATCATATTTGGCTTTCGGAAATCATTCTGCAGCAGACCCGAGTTGAACAAGGAATCCCATATTTCATGCGACTCACGACTCGATTTCCAACCGTCGAATCGCTATCCGACGCGGATCTCGACGAAGTTCTGCAGCTTTGGGAAGGGCTCGGCTATTACTCGAGAGCCCGTAATCTGCACAAGGCTGCCAAAATGATCGTAGAAAAGTGGAGCGGGCTTATCCCCTCGGCTTTGGACGATCTACTCTCCATTCCTGGCGTCGGTCCGTATACGGCCGCCGCCATTTCTTCCATAGCGTTTGGGCATCCTCATGCTGTTCTGGACGGAAATGTCATTCGGGTGTTGTCGAGAATATTCGCATTTCCAGAAGACGTGGCATTGTCTTCGAGCAAACAAACGCTGCACAAAATGGCTTCCGCGCTCCTAGATGTTAGGCGCCCCGGAGATCACAACGAGAGCATGATGGAGCTTGGCGCGTTGGTTTGTACTCCCAAACCAGATTGTCCGATCTGTCCCGTCCGGTCATTTTGCAAAGGATTTGAAACAGGCACCCCAACCCAATTTCCCGTAAAACGGGCGAAAAAGAAAACTCCTCACTACCATATCGCCGTTGGAGTTATACGCGACGAGGAGGGCCGAATATTTATTCAAAAAAGGTCCTTGGACAGTATGTTGGGAGGATTATGGGAATTCCCAGGAGGTAAAAACGAGTCCACTGAGTCCTATCAACAGACGTGTCGAAGGGAAATACTAGAAGAAACCGGAATGTCAGTTGACGTTGGCCCCCTCATTGCATCAATACCCCATGCCTATTCCCACTTTAAAATTACGCTTCATGCGTATGATTGCGAGTTAACCTCGTCAACAATTCCTTCTACAGCTTTATCTTGGGAGTGGGCTGTAAACGAACAACTTCAGGAATACGCCTTTCCCAAAGCAAATCGACTTCTTATAAATATGCTTACTCAGCAAGAATCAGGAACTACCGAAGGCAACAACGATTAGCTTTTTAACCTTATAGCGTCATCATGGATATCGACATCAAGTTTTGGCTAGCCATGTTAGCCTTGTATTTGCTCCAGTTTTTCTTGGGAAAAAAGAAAAAGCCGGTCACGACTTCTGAGCATTTGCCTGATTTACAAAAAATTCCATCGGACAATTCGGGCTCCAATGAATTTCATGACGCGCTTGCCGAAATCTCAACTATGTTAGGAGGCGCCCCAGCAGAACCTCGTCCGTCCTTATCTAGCCGCGGATCGAGTCCCACGGCAACAAAAGTGCCTAGTACCCCAGTAAAAACAGGACTTACCAGGACGTCCATTGCAAGATCGGAAATGTCAAAAAAAGCCGAGCTGTTACCGCCCGGACAACCTTTTTTCGACGAAGCGTTTGACCAAAAAGAATATGTGTCTTTCCACCGGCCTGAAATTCACCATGTCGGTTCTTTGAAATCAAATTTACTTGTGAAACAAAAGAAGACGCCTTTGTCACAGATGATTAGAACCGATCTGAAAGACCGCTCAAAAATTCGAGAAGCTATTGTATTGGCAGAAGTGTTGGGCCCACCGGTCAGTCGACCGCTTCAAAAACGTTAATCAACGACTAGACATTGGCCATTCGAAACGATCCATCAGACAAATCCCCGTCGGAAACTGGGCCTATAAGTCGTCAATTGAGTCGTTAGCCGTTGGCTCATCGCCACCTTTCTTAAACATTTTCGAGGCGATTGCTCCACCAATAGCACCAAATGCTGTGAAAGCTAATGCGCCGAAGCCGACACTTTTAACGTAATCCAATAACGTTTTTTCTTTCAACATCTCAGCTTCCATCGCTTCGATTTGTTCAGGTGGCAAGATGTCCCCAAATCGGTTGATGACAAACTCGTTGATGGCCGTTTCATGGTTAATGCCAATCTTGACCAAGATAATATTCAAAACGGTTGCAATGAGCAGGCCGGACAGTGCCGCCATAATCCCCATTGTCGCGCCTTTGCCTGTCGGAATCGTGAGCTCATTCGTATCCGTGTAGTGCCACACCGCCACAACAGCCCCGATCAATACTCCCATACAGCAGAGCATATTCAGATATCCCAGATACGAAGTGCTAAGAAGTCCGGTGACCAATCCACCAAGGATGATCGATTGTTTTGAATCTGGCATAATCACGAAGATTTTTGTGTTTGGTGCTTTGCTGAAGGTGGAAAACTAGCGCAATAACACCTACTTAAAAGGGGTTGTCTGTTCTTTAAACAGTGAAGAAGCGATGGCCCCACCAATCCCACTAAAAAGGCGCCTTGAAGCCTTCCCACGACCACTCCAAGACAACAAAATGCGTTTGCATACCGGATCGAATATAGTGAAAACATCAAAACAAAGACGATTCCGATACAAATGGGCCACATCTTGTTCATGTCTTCGATGTTCTAGTAGTGCCCTTTTGTTTGCTTCGATCCATAAACCAATCTACGATCGCGGCAACCAAAAAATAACCTGCTCCAACACCCATCACTATCCCCGTCAATATTCTCGATACTGGCGTGTTGTGCCACAAGCCGACAATTTCACCCCCCCAGTCAACAAGAGCTGGAAGGGTGGCCAAGAACAGAAAAGCAGGGGCAGTTTTAGGCGTAAAAGGCCATGCCCCGCGAACGAATCCAAAGAATAGGACTGCAACTGGTAGTCCCATATATGATCCAAAACATCTGTGGCAAACGGCAAATGCCTCACCATACACATGTGGAGACCGACTATCAAGCTGGTGACATACCCCCGAAAACAACTCCATTAATATGGAACGTGCACCTTCTGGTAGAAAAGGAGGCAGTGCAGCAAGCACAACTAGGCTCGTCGACACACTAAATGCTAGCAACCATCCTTGTCGAAATCCAAGAGGTAAAGGAGGGTAAGGGGCGGCCATAAGGCGGAGAACTAAGTGATATCGATCGCCCCACTTTGGGAGGTTCACCGAAATTTAATCGGTATTAGGCCCGAATCAAATCATTCGACCCTTTGTACCTCAATTTTGGTGGAACACCATCGATTCAAATTGGGTTGTAATATGCTAAGGGGACAACACCCAGCAACTATTTTTGACCGCACTTTAGCACTCTCCAACTCTGAGTGCTAGCAGTCAAAGCTTGTATCACTAATTAGAAGTTAAAACGAGGCAGCAAACCATGGCTAGCATCAAACCTTTGAGCGATCGCGTGGTGGTCAGACCACAACCCGCCGAAGAAAAAACGGCGAGCGGTCTATTCATCCCAGACACCGCTAAAGAGAAACCCCAGCGCGGAACCGTCCTTGCGGTTGGACCTGGCAAGGTAGAAAACGGAGTTAAAGTTGACATGACAGTTGGCGAAGGAGACATCGTCCTTTACGGAAAGTATTCCGGAACGGAAATCGCGATGAACAATGAAGATGTTCTCATAATGAGAGAGTCTGATATCCTTGGCATTGTCAACGACTAAGCTCGGTATTTCCCCACGAAAATAACTTGTCTTTCACCTTTAACGTTTGAAAGACGAGGTCGTTCATGAACGATAATCCAAATAGAATATTATGTCTAAGCAGATCATTTTTGATACAGAAGCCCGCGCTGCCCTTAAAAGGGGTGTTGATAAGTTGGCTGATACTGTAAAAGTTACTCTTGGCCCAAAAGGCCGTAATGTTATCATCGAGAAAAAATTTGGCGCTCCAACCGTTACTAAAGACGGTGTTACAGTTGCTAAAGAAATCGAACTCGAAGACAAGATTGAAAACGTTGGCGCACAAATGGTTAAGGAAGTAGCTTCCAAGACCAGTGATGTAGCCGGTGACGGTACGACAACTGCAACTGTGTTGGCTCAAGCCATCATGAACGCCGGTTTGAAAAACGTGACCGCTGGTGCCAACCCAATGGACCTCAAGCGCGGAATCGACAAAGCAGTTACGGCAATCGTAGCTGAGCTTCGCGATATGAGCAGAGAGATCCAAGACCGCGACAAAATTGCGCAGGTTGCGACGATTTCAGCGAACAACGATCCTGAAATTGGAAATGACATTGCCGATGCGTTTGAACGCGTTGGGAAAGAAGGCGTCATTACCGTTGAAGAAGCAAAAGGCATGGAAACGACTCTAGATGTCGTTGAAGGAATGCAGTTTGATCGTGGCTACTTGTCTCCGTATTTCGTAACGGATGCCGATACCATGGAATCCGTAATGGAAAACCCTTTCATCTTGATCCATGACAAAAAGATAGCTTCGATGAAAGACCTTCTTCCAGTTCTGGAGAAAGTTGCTCAACTAGGTCGTCCTCTTGTAATCATTGCTGAAGATGTTGAAGGCGAAGCCTTGGCTACGCTGGTAGTTAACAAACTTCGTGGCACGCTTAAAATTTCTGCAGTTAAAGCTCCAGGATTCGGCGATCGTCGTAAAGCCATGCTAGAAGACATTGCGGTTCTTACTGGCGGAACGGTTATTTCGGAAGAAAAAGGCTACAAACTCGAAAACACTACTATTGAGTTTTTGGGCCAAGCTCAGCGCGTCGTAATGGACAAAGACAACACGACTGTTGTTGATGGCGCCGGCGATGCTGACCAGATCAAGGCACGTGGTGCTCAGATCAAACAGCAGATCGAAAACACGACGAGTGACTACGACAAAGAAAAACTTCAGGAACGCCTCGCCAAATTATCTGGCGGTGTTGCAGTACTTCGCATTGGCGCAGCTACTGAGCCTGAAATGAAAGAGAAAAAAGCTCGTGTGGAAGATGCATTACATGCAACACGCGCAGCCATCGAAGAAGGAATCGTGCCTGGCGGCGGCGTTGCTTACCTACGTGCCATCAAAGGTCTAGCCAATGTTAAAGCTGACAATGAAGACCAAACAATTGGTGTTGCCATTGTTCGCCGCGCTTTGGAAGAACCACTTCGTCAGATTGCTGCGAATGCAGGATTTGAAGGATCAATTGTTGTGCAAAAAGTACTTGAAGGCAAAGATGATTTTGGCTTCAATGCGCTTAATGACACGTATGGTTCAATGATCGACGCAGGAGTTATCGACCCTACTAAAGTCACAAGAACAGCTCTTGAGAATGCAGCTTCCGTTTCCGGATTGTTGTTGACCACAGAAGCTGTTATTGCTGATCGTCCAGAACCATCTGGTTCAGGAATGCCTGCTGGCGGTCCTGACATGGGTGGCATGGGCGGCATGGGTGGCATGGGCGGCTACTAATCGAGTTGGTTGACGAGTGCTGGGCTGAGCCCAACCACTTTTCAACGTAACGATTAGGTCTGATTTCATGTCTCCGGGCAGTGCCCAACCGACATGAAATACAACGGATCAGCCAATGCGCTCGTATCTTGAGGGGGCGGCCAGTAGGGCCGCCCCCTTTTTTTGTACCTGAATTAATCGCCATTTACAAATTATATCGCACTGGAAGAGGCCATTGAAATCCACAACCATACATATTGGATTGGGATCAAACCTGGGAGATCGGCTCGCTCACTTACAGCGTGCCATCCTAATTCTCTCAACAACGCCGGGTGTTGAGATTCTTAACGTTTCTTCGGTCTACGAATCCGCTGCCCTTGTTTTGCCTGGAAGAGCGCCCCAGCCTGATTACTTAAACGCCGTCATTGCCTGCCGCAGTTCTTTGCAACCCATGGAAATGCTTCACGTGTGTTTGGTAACTGAAAAACGCCTTGGAAGAACCCGTTCTCCCCAGGTGAAATGGGAAGCACGAACCATCGATCTTGACCTATTGCTCTGGAGCAATATCGTTTTTAGCAATGAAATTTTGACAATTCCGCATCCACGGCTAGCGGACCGACCCTTTGTGCTTCTACCCTTATCAGAAATTGATATGGATCTGAAAATACCGGCTCCGTTTGATTGTACTGTTCGGTATCTTCTATCAACTTATTCACCTACGAGTCCTACACTTCGTACTTCCTTAGTTCTCACGATACCGCCCTCCCTGAATGAGCCTATTCGATGAAGTTCAACCACCCGCGTCTAACTTGGATGAGGATGAATCTTTTTTATTCATCCCTGAGCACTTCCAGTACATCGTTATTGAAGGTGTGATCGGCGTAGGTAAGACGTCCCTCAGCAAACTTTTGGCTGAGCGCTGCCAGGCACGACTCATTCTGGAGCAGTTTGAAGAAAATCCGTTTCTCGAGCGCTTTTACCTAGATCGGGATAGGTGGGCCTTTCAAACTCAACTTAGTTTTTTGGCAAGCCGATTCCGACAGCAGCAAAGTCTTGGGGGGCGAGACCTCTTTCATAAACACGTAATAAGCGATTACACGTTTGATAAAGACCGCATTTTTGCTCGCTTAAATCTAAATGGAGATGAACTCTCGTTATACGAGACCATGTTCGGAATCATGCAGCCGACCACCCCCAAGCCAGATCTGATTGTGTATTTGCAGGCCTCGACAGATCGCCTCATGGAAAATATTCATCGTCGCGGTAGGACGTACGAAAAATCCATGGACCGCACCTATATAGAAAGTTTAGGAGGGGCGTACAATCACTATTTCTTTCATTACAACCAAACTCCGCTCCTAATTGTCAATTCAAGCAACATTGACTTCGTATCGAACCCTAATGACTTTAATGAACTAATTCGGCAGATTGCGCAACTTCGACACCCCGGTACGACGTATTTCAATCCTTCACCAACTAGAACGCCTTTGTTATAGCCATGCTTCTAAAATGGGTTATTCTTCTCTTAGTAGCTTGGTATGTCTCCAAGGCTTTCGGCAACCTGATTCTTGCGCTCCGAGGAGTCCCTATTGAGCAGAACAGACCAATACCTAGGCCCCCTGAGGATGGGATCAAAGTCAAAAAACAATCGGAAGCTAAACCTGAAGCGGCCAAGGTTAGGCAAATTGAGGACGCCCGCTTTGAAGACTTGTAACTAGGCTTCCGAAAGCAATTCTTTCATAAATCGGTTTCCTAGATTTTCGGCGGCTGTCTTGGACGATGCTTCAGCATACACTCGAATAATGGGTTCCGTATTGGATTTTCGCATATGGACCCAGCCTTCATCAAAGTCAATTTTTAAGCCGTCTATCGTCGATATTTGCTCATTGGCGTATTTTTTCGAGAGCGTATCAAGTAAAATATCTGGATTTAAAGTTCCAATATTTGTCTTCATTTTCACCATGTGAAGCGGAGGTATTTCAGCGATTACTTCAGAGAGCGACATTCCTTTTTCGACCAAATACTGAAGAATCAAGGCGACTCCAATAAGCGCATCTCGCCCATAGTGAAGCGTAGGGAGAATAACGCCCCCGTTTCCTTCCCCGCCGATTACGGCAGAACGCGCCTTCATTTCTTCCACAACATTTATTTCGCCAACAGCAGACCTATACACCTTCTGCCCCATAGACTTAGCGACTAATTCGACAGCGCGTGATGAGGACAAATTGGTAACAAAAGGGCCCGAATGGTATTGCCACCAGAAAGCCGCGGCGAGAACTTGAGTCAGTTCTTCGCTAACGTACACCCCTCCGTCGGCAATTAGTGCTAATCTGTCAGCGTCCGGATCTACAACAATTCCCAAATCGGCCTTTTCGAGCCGAACTCGCTCACAAATTTCTGTAAGATTTTCGGGCAACGGTTCGGCGGGATGCGCAAAAAGTCCAGTGGGATCGCAGTGCAATTCAACAATATTTTCGGGTCTCAATCCTAAATTGGCCAATAGCCTTGGAATAGCAATTCCACCGACGGAGTTTACCGCATCGACTACAACTCTAAAATCGCGTTTCCCGATCTTTGAGGGTTTGATTTCAGATAATCCTAAAACTTTCGTGATGTGGTAATCCAAATAGTCCCGCTCGACCACAATTCCTCGTTTGTCATACGAACACCACGTTCTATCCGCCGTTTCTGCGTGTTCAATCACCCATTGCGCATCAGACGGTGACAAAAACTCACCGTCTTGATTCAGGAGTTTTAGTGCGTTCCATTCTGCTGGATTGTGTGAAGCCGAAAGTACGATGCCGCCCTGAGCCTTTTCCTTGAGCACGGCCATTTCGACCGTAGGAGTAGTTGCCAATCCTGCAGAATAGATCCCGATACCTTGGCTTTGTAGGGTTGAAACGACCAAGTCTGTGCATATTTGACCCGTCACGCGCGCATCGCGTCCAACTACGACCATGGGCGCAGAAGGGTTATTTCGTAGGATCCAATCCCCATATGCGGAAGCATATTTGACAATAATATCGGGCGAAAGTCCGCTACCAAATATTCCTCGAATTCCGGAAATTGACACAACTAACGTTTTTGACATAATGCGATAACTATTTCTAGTCGACAATTGGGCCCTTTTCACGAGAAGGGATCAAAAGATATTTTTTCCTAGCCTGAAGATGGACGATTAAGAATAGGCAGGAAAGTTAAAAACACAAAGCGTATCCTTTACTACGATTCATACGTATCAAACGTTTTAATACTCACTCACGAGGAACACTATGGGACTAGTTTGGACAATCTTAGTAGGCTTCGGTGCTGGTGCACTGGCAAAATACATCATGCCGGGCGAAGAAGGTGGTGGGTTCCTTTTGACCGCAGACGGGCCTATTTAATTTGAAAAACTACCGTCACGCTAGCTCTAACTTCAATTTGGCCACTGGCATACGCATCCGGGTCGCCGCCGCTTTTAGAAGACATCGTATCATACGATACTTCCATCCTCATTACAGGACTTGGAATTGAGATTCCTTGCTCACTGATTTGGAGGACCACGCCTAATTCCCGACCCAACTCAGCCACCATCACCGTAGCTTTGGTTCTTGCTCTGGCGACGGCCATTCGCAGAACTTCCAACTCGACATCATCTCGATCATCGAGCCCATACTGAATACTATTCATCCTATTGGCCCCATTCGATATGAGAGCCGCAATCAAGTCAGGAAGCGAGTCTAAGTCTCTTACCGTTACGGTTAAGCTTCTGGTTGCCTCAAAACCATTCTCGGTATATGTCCGGCGGTCAGGATCATACTCGCGCAATTGATTCAGATTGAGGTTTTGTAGTTTGATGTCTTTTTCTTCAACTCCCAAACCTCGAATCGCATTCAATGCCGCAGCAGACGCCTGTTCGTTTTCGGTACGCACACGATCTGGCCGTTCATTTCGAGATACAACGGCAAACTCAACAATAGCCATATCCGGCAACGTTTTTATTACACCTTCACCAGATACAGTCACTTCGGCGCGTATCCCTGTCAGTTGTTCTTGCCCCGCTGCTCCGGCAACAAAAAAACTGAAGATGACCAACATTTGAGCCATCTTTGTAGTAAATCCTAATCGGCCCATTGCCTTAACCTCTTAAAATGTCGTTTTATGATCAGTCGGTAATCTAGATGCCTGATATGCACTCTTTGAGCAAGGGTCGTACCTCAATACGAAAAAGCCCAACCGAGCCACCAATCAACCACCCAATAACCTACGGATACAAGCGGTCTAGTGTCCGGGCAAAAGGAATCGTTTCGCGAAGATGAGGTAAACCACAAATCCAGGTTACCGTACGTTCTAGTCCGAGTCCAAATCCAGAATGTGTAACACTACCATATCGGCGAAGGTCGAAATACCAGGTGAAAGCCTCTTCTGGAAGCCCATGTTTTTTGACCTGCGCTTGTAAGAAAGCCAGATCGGTAGCTCGTTCTCCACCACCAACAATTTCGCCATACCCTTCCGGAGCCAACACATCCATTCCCAGCGCGACCCGATCGTCTTCTGGATCCCGTTTCATGTAAAAAGCTTTGAACTCGTGCGGAAACCTGTGGACGATAATAGGACGATCAAAATGCCAGGTAATTAACGTCTCGTCGCTACCTCCGAAGTCATGTCCCCACTCGAACGCTTTGGCTGAAGCCAGCCAGTTAGGCAGGTTTCTCCGATCTTCTTCGATCTCTGCTAATCGACGCTGAATTTCGATTTCTCGTGTGTCGATTTTTTTCTTCTGCCACTTTTTAGCCTGGCCATATTCGTCTTTTCCTTGTGCACTTTCTCCTTTCAAGGCTAGCTCTTCAACGTCTAGGCCCGCAAGTTTATCGGTAACCATTTGAGCCGTTTTTGCGCCTTTTAAGATCTCAACTGCTTTGTCGTAACTCACACGTGGATAACCACTTATGCTCCGCTTTAACGGCTCCAGATCGCGATCTAATATTTCAAGTTCGGCCTGACAATTTTTTAATGCATCTCCCACAATCCGGCCGAGCATGTCCTCTGCAAGCTGCATGGCCATATCCAAATCATAAAATGCCATTTCCGGCTCGATCATCCAAAATTCGGTAAGGTGCCGGCGGGTTTTTGATTTTTCGGCCCGGAATGTTGGCCCAAACGTGTAGATCTTCCCGAACGCCATGGCCATGGCTTCCCCATGAAGCTGCCCGCTTTGAGTTAGGTAGGCACTTCTACCAAAATACTCCATTTCAAACAGTGTGGACGTTCCTTCGACAGCCGTTCCGGTCAAAATTGGGGCGTCCATTTGTAGGAAACCACGTTCTTGATAGAAATTATGAATCGACATTATGACGCTGTTACGAACACGTAATATGGCCCACTGGCGTTGACTCCGAAGCCACAAATGCCGGTGGTTCATCAGAAAATCAACCCCGTGCTCTTTTGGAGTAATAGGATACTCTTCCGCTTTGTGCAACAGTTTCAAACTGCTCACCTGAACCTCGTACCCCCCAACCTGCTTTTCATCGCTTCTGACCGTCCCAGTGAGCTCTAAGGCGCTCTCTTGGGTTGCCTCCTCTGCTCCATCCCACGACGCCTCATCCACCAACTCCTGATTTACCACGCATTGGCTAAGTCCCGAGCCGTCTCGCAGTACAAGGAAATGCAAACCCTTAGAACTGCGTTTGTTGTACAACCAGCCCTTCAACATAACCAGACCACCGTCGTGGTCTTTGAGGTGATCAATTGTGGTATAGATTGGTGTGCTCATTAAACTGATCCTAATATGCTGTGAAGCCGATGTTTTTGCATTGAATTTTCCTGACTCTAAAACCGCGCCCAGTTGAATTTAAGGCAGCGCCGGCAAAACGGAGTGGGTCCGGCCGCCATTCTGGCGGCCGGACCCACAAAAGAATCAGTGAATTGCCACAAAAGTGACCTATTTCCTTAGTTCTTGCTGCCAGTTCGACAATTTTCGCTCGCCAGACACTGTTGAATGAATCAATTCAAAGGTACCAAATCCGTCTAGGTCAGCAAAGATAAACTGGGCCTGACCTTCTCCGGAAATATTATTGAACTCCCAAACTTCATACGGATTGTATCCGGGATCGAACATGTGTGGCGTAATGGAGGTCGGAGCACCGTATTTGACAATGGCTCTTCCGCGATCCGTTCTCCAGCCTTCGTCGAAACTATTGGTGTACCTATCATTCGCATATTGGATCAACGAATAAAACTGCTCCTGATATTCATTAATAGCAGTATTTGGATCAGGGTCCCGAACGTTCCAAAACGTCATAAAATATCGACGACGCTCGTCTAGGTCTCGAATCGATTTTATTCTGCGGCGCTCTCCATCAGATGCAACTATATCTGTGTGTTCAACCATTCGGTCAATTTCTTCTTCCGTCATTCTTGCATACTGACTCCGTTCAAAAGATTCTTCACCTGAAACTACAGGGGCCTCCCTCGAGACATCAGGATTATAGACAAAGAATTTTCTAGACTGCTCGGCTATGGACTCATTATTTTCATTCAAAACCGCCAACCGAAGGAAATACGATCCACTCGGAAGGTCCTTAATATTGAACGTCCCAACCACGACGTCTGGGCTGCGAAGGTTGCGAGATGTTCTTTTTTGAAATGCGGCCATCGGCTGAGGAAGATTCGCATCGGCGATATACGAGAACACCGTGTATTTGCCCGTACTAGAAACTTCCGCGTTCAAATTGTAGACTTCCGTGTAATAGAACAGCGTATTTAGGCCGCTCCCAAACAACTGGTTTGCGTTGGGACGAATAACCATCCCATTTTTATAAAACAGGTCTTCCCTATCTGCGCTCTGTGATATCGTGCTTGCCAATGTCACATCCGAGATGTGAACCAATTTTGTATCTGTGAAATCCGGCACCAACATGTCTCTTGTAAGAGACACCCCGACCCGCCCAAGATCCGCGTCATCAGAAACCGAAACACGAAGTTCGTATTCGCCTGGCGGTATGGCAGCACGGACTTGATGCACAAAATGTTGTCCTTCCGAAAGACCAGTTGTATCTGCGATCGCGAAACTTAGATTTAGTTCGTCTGACCAAGTCGGTTCGCTAACATTCGCTGAGAGAGAGGCTTGTGTTGATCGAACAACTTCCATGCTGACAGGCAAGGTTGCAATAAATCCTGCATCGGATTTAGTATAAATCAACGTGGCCGCTTCAAATGCTAGGTACATTTCAACAAAGGAGCTGTTTTCTTCATAGGCGAATGCCGCATGATCCACATCAACTTGTACAGGAATAGTACGTTTTGCAGTGACAACCAGGTTTACTGGACTATCAGCTTCCGCTATTTGTGCGGCAGCCGGAGATACAATCCAAACAAAAAGGACTAGAACAACGGCATATTTAACTAAATTTTGCATCGCAAATCGGCAGGCTTTGGTGTTGATGACATTTTGCTCATCATTGGCGCAGAGTACATAAGATTAGAGAACTAGGGCGTAGAGTACGCCAGCATCCAATGTTAAACTACAAAGATTCATTTTAGCTCCGAATGTTTCCCGTGTGAACGGTACCATTATCAATCCCAATGGTCAATGATTAGGAAGTTAAGATCTGAAATAACCACGTTACTAGCCCAAATCCAACCCAGAGATCGACAGTTATTATTTGCTCGCTCGTCCAGGTCTTGTTGAAGAGTATCATTACCAACATACCCAACATTCCAATTACGTCAATAATTAGGACATCGACTCGTTGCGCAAAAGAACCCCAATTCCACAAAAGAAAGATCGAAACCAGAAAAAACGCCACCGAAATCACTCGAATAAGAGTCAGGTTCATTCGGGCACCCATGCTTAAAGCGCCTCGGTCAGCATCTCCGGCTCGGTCTACCCACTCCGCCAACAAAACGTTAGGAAAAATATAGAGACACTTATAAACGGCCAGAAGTACAATCTCATTGACCGGAACAACATCCAAGATTGGCAGCACTACTCCTCCAGCAACCCAGCAAGCAATAATGAGGACCGTTTTTAGAAACTGGATATCTTTAATTCGCCAAGAAGTGAACGGAATTGGGGCCGAATACAGTATTCCGCCCAGTCCAATCAACATTCCAACGCGTAAAACACTTCCGGAAACGTACGTGCTGCCCAGCGCAACACCAATAACAGCGATAATTGTCGAAACCCAAACATACGCGTTGTGATTTTTGTACCACAACAGCCGATCAATGGAGTTTGTAAGGTCTTCTTCAGCCTTAAAAAAAGCGCGATCAGCGTGGTACACGAGCAGGGCTCCAGACGCAGCCAAAACTAAATACCAGTAGTCGGGAGCTATGCCGGCCAGAGTGTACGTGCTTAGAATCAATCCAGCGGCAACAAAAGAAATATGGAGGTTACTATATAACCCCCAATTTCGCAGTCCCGTATTGATGCGAACAGTCAGGATGCTACTTGATAAGGGTCATCGTCCCCGTAGAAAAATGGGCCTGCTTGGCAGTTCTAACCATTACTCGGTACATATATATACCCGAAGAGAGCTCACTTGCATCAACCGAAATTGATTTTTTCGCGCCAGCCTCAATCGACTGACTTGGAATGCTAATCATTGTTCGGCCCAAGAGATCCAACACATCAATTTGTACATCAGCCGATTCTGGTAAATCAAATTGAAT